>Ga0268265_10003615_pt1 | contig 11031 bp, 10 predicted proteins | sample KBSSwiS52_FD_190355 | JGI IMG/M metagenome (GOLD analysis project Ga0268265, IMG submission 190355) | Switchgrass rhizosphere microbial communities from Kellogg Biological Station, Michigan, USA - KBS Switchgrass S5-2 (SPAdes) (version 2) | ecosystem: Host-associated > Plants > Roots >...
CCGTCTGGATCAGGCTGTTGTTGTTCATGAACTTGACCGGACCCATCGGCGTGTCGATCGCGTCGAGGGTGACGGCGGCGGCGCGGACCTTCTCGGGGTCGGTGCTCTGCGCCTTCTCGACGGCGGCCTTCCACACATAAACGTCGATGTAGCCGTGGATCATCGGATCGGTGATCACCGCGTCGCCGCCGAACTTGGCCTTGTAGGCTTCGATGAACTTCTTGTTCGCGGCATTGTCGAGGCTCTGGTAATAGTTCCAGGCGGTGTAGCCGCCGTCGACCAGCGCCGGCCCCATCGCCATGGCTTCCTGCTCGGCGATCGAGAACGACATCACCGGCACCACCTTCGGACCCATGCCGGCGGCGGCCATCTGCTTGAAGAAGGCGACGTTGGAGTCGCCGTTCAGCGTGTTGATGATGATGTCGGGCTTTGCCGCCTTGATCTTGCCGACCACGCCCGAGAACTCGGTGCCGCCCAGCGGCTGGTATTCCTCGCCCGACAGGACGAGGCCGTCCTTTTCGATGTGCTTCTTGAGGATCAGGTTCGCGGTGCGGGGATAGACGTAGTCCGAGCCGACCAGGAAGATCTTCTTGTAGCCCTTCGACTTCGCCCATTCATAAGCGGGCAGGGCCTGCTGGTTGGGCTGCGCGCCGGAATACATGATGTTGGGCGAGCACTCGTTGCCCTCGAACTGGACGGGATACCACAGCAGGCTCTTGTCCTTCTCGAACACCGGCAGCATCGCCTTGCGGCTGGCCGAGGTCCAGCCGCCGAACACGGTGGAAACGCCGTCGTTCTCGATCAGCTTGGAGGCTTTCTGCGCGAAGATCGCGGGATCGGACGCGCCGTCCTCGACCACCGCGCTGACCTGCTTGCCGAGCACGCCGCCGCTGGCGTTGATCTCGTCGATGGCGAGCTGGGTGGCGTTTTTCACCGTCACCTCGCTGATCGCCATCGTGCCCGAGAGCGAGTGCAGCACGCCGACCTTGATGCCGTCGCCGGCGGTGGTGCCGCCGCCCGCGTCTTTCTTGCAGGCGCTCAGCATAGCGGTGCAGGCGAGCGCCGCGGCGATGATGGCCTTCCTCTTGTTCATAACCATGTCGATGGTCCCCTTATCGTCGATGTGGAAAGAAGCGGCGCCTCAGAAGCGTCCGCCGATGTAGGCCACGACGGTCGCCCCGGCGCGGTTGTCCCCGTTGGAATCCGGGGCAAACTTGTTGGTGTCGATGTAGTCGGCGCCGACGATGAACGGCCCCTTGGAATAGTTGGCGCCCAGCGACCAGTTGATCTTATTGTTCCAGTTGGAGCCGTCCTCGTAGCCGACGAGACCCTTGATCGCGAAGCCGCTGGTGCTGATCGGCGCGATTGCGCTGGTGTAGACGTAGGTGCTGTGGCCGCCGCTGTTGTACTCGTCGTGCACCGAGCCGAGGCCGAGCTTGAGCGGCCCGGCGGGCGCGGTGAAGCCGATCTCGTACTGGTCGAAATCCAGGTTCTTCACGTCGTGGAAGACGAGACGCAGGTAGCGCGCGCGGATGCCGATCGCGCCGATCTTGCCCTGCGCGCCGGCGTAAAGGTCGGTTTCCATCGCGCCCGCGCCGGCATCCTTGTCGAGGCTCGAGGCCCAGATGCCCGCAAAGAAGCTGGCATTCTCGCTGACGGGCACGCCCGCCTCGACCACGCCTTGGATCACCGGCTTGGTGTCGCTCAGCGACGCGCCGCGCAGCCGGTAGTCGTTGAGGAAGGTGACGCCGCCGTTGAAGGTGAAGGGCAGCGCGTCGTCCGCCAGTGCAGGTGCCGCGAATGCCGTTGCCGCCGCCATGGTGGCCGCCGCCGTCAAAAGTCCCCGCTTCCAATGCCTCATGATTGTCGTTCCCTCACTTTGTGCCGGTTCCGGCACTTGTCATGGTTTTGGTGGCCGCCCGGCCCGATCCTCCCGGCGGCTGACAGAAGGTTGTGCAGCGCAGCAGAGTCGCGCTATGGGGCGTTTGACGTAGGTAGTTTGCGATGATTGAGAGATTTCCAGCGCTTGCGGCGGGTCCATACGTCAAATGCCCCATAGGACCGGTTGGGGGATGCGTGGATTGTTGCCCTGCAACACGAGGCAGGAGGTCCCACGCGTGCACCGCACGTTTGCAGCACAAGGATGCGGCGCGGCGTTGACGACAGACCGGGTGCCTGTCAGCCTTCGCAGCAAGGGCGCGGTCGATCTCGCATTCGCGGCGCGCGACGGGCGCACCTCGTTAGCGCGTGCCCATCAGGAGGGCTGCATGAGGATGCGGATGCCGCGTGTCACCGAGCCTCTGGCCCGCCCCTGCGCGGTGCTCATCAACACCGCGGGCGGCGTGGCGGATGGCGACGCGATCGAGCAGCGGGTGCGCTGGGGCGAGGGCGCGGTCGCCACCGTGGCGACGCAGGCGGCGGAGAAGATCTACCGCGCGCTTTCGGCCGGATCGGCAATTTCCACCCGCCTGGAGGTCGAGCGGGGCGCCCGCGCCGAGTGGCTTCCGCAGGAGACGATCCTGTTCGACGGTGCCCGGCTGTCGCGCGACGCGCGCGTGGTGCTGGCGCAGGACGTCACGTTCCTCGGCGTGGAGGCCGTGGTCTGGGGGCGCAAGGCGATGGGCGAGACGGTCCGCAACGGCTCGCTGCGCGATCGCCTGCGCATTTGGCGCAATGGTCGGCTGATCTATGCCGACACGCTTGCGCTCGGGGGCGACGTCGCCGCGCTCATGGAGAGGGCGGCGATCGGCGGCGGCGCCTCCGCCCCGGTGACTGCAAGCGCCGTGCTGGTCCATGCCTCCGACCGTGCCGCGAGCCTGCTGGAGCCGGTCCGCGACGCGCTGGAGGGTGCGCGCGGGATGGCGGCGGCGAGCACCTGGAACGGCCTGCTCGCAGTGCGCCTGCTCGCCCCCGACGGCGAGACTCTGCGCCACGACATCGCCGCGGCGCTCGCCGTATTGTGCGAGGGGCGACCCTTGCCCCGCGTCTGGAGATGCTGAGATGAACCTGACCCCGCGTGAGAAGGACAAGCTGCTCCTCGCCGTCGCCGCGATGGTCGCGCGCCGCCGGCTGGAGCGCAACGTCCGCCTCAACTATCCCGAGGCGGTGGCGCTGATCTGCGATTTCGTGCTGGAGGGCGCGCGCGACGGCCGGTCGGTCGCCGACCTGATGGAGGCGGGCGCCCACGTCCTCACCCGCGAGCAAGTGATGCCCGGCGTCCCCGAGATGCTGCACAACGTCCAGGTCGAGGCGACTTTCCCCGATGGCACCAAGCTGGTGAGCGTTCATGACCCGATCCGTTGATGACATCGTCCCGGGCGAGCTGCTCCCCGGCGAGGGCGAGCACGAGTTGAACGCGGGCCAGCCGGTCGTCGTCATCCGCGTCGCCAACAGCGGCGACCGGCCGGTGCAGGTGGGCAGCCACTACCACTTCGCCGAGGCCAACGACGGCCTGCTGTTCGACCGCGAGGCGGCGATGGGCCGACGGCTCGACATTCCGGCCGGCACCGCCGTCCGTTTCGAGCCCGGCCAGTCGCGCGAAGTCGGCCTCGTGCCGCTGTCGGGCACGCGCGCGGTGATCGGCTTTCAAGGCAAGGTGATGGGGAACCTCGACTGATGGCCTACCGCATGTCCCGCGCCGCCTATGCCGACATGTTCGGCCCCACCGTGGGCGACCGCCTGCGGCTGGGCGACACCAACCTCGTCATCGCGATCGAAAGCGACGCCACGATCCTCGGCGAGGAGGTGAAATTCGGCGGCGGCAAGGTGATCCGCGACGGCATGGGCCAGAGCCAGCGCACCAATGCCCAGGGTGCGGTCGACACCGTCATCACCAATGCCGTGATCCTCGACTGGACCGGCATCGTGAAGGCCGACGTCGCGCTGGTGAACGGGCGCATCGCCGCGATCGGCAAGGCGGGCAATCCCGACATCCAGCCCGGCGTCACCATTGTCGTCGGCCCGGGTACCGAGGTGATCGCGGGCGAGGGCAAGATCCTGACCGCCGGCGGCATCGATGCTCACATCCACTACATTTGCCCGCAGCAGGTCGAGGAAGCGCTGGCGAGCGGCGTCACGACCTTCGTCGGCGGTGGAACCGGTCCGGCGACAGGCACCAACGCGACAACCTGCACGCCCGGCCCCTGGCACATCAAGCGGATGCTGCTGGCGGCGGAAGGTCTGCCGATCAACCTTGCCTTCGCGGGCAAGGGCAATGCCAGCCACCCCGCCGCGCTGGAGGAAATGGTCCGCGCCGGGGCCGCCGCACTCAAGCTGCACGAGGACTGGGGCACCACGCCCGCCGCCATCGACTGCTGCCTCTCCGTCGCCGATGCGATGGACGTGCAGGTGATGATCCATACGGACACGCTCAACGAAAGCGGCTTCGTCGAGGATACGATCGCCGCCTTCAAGGGGCGCACCATCCACGCCTTCCACACCGAAGGGGCCGGGGGCGGGCACGCGCCCGACATCCTGAAGCTGGCGGGCTTCGCCAACGTCATCCCTTCGTCCACCAACCCGACGATGCCGTTCACCGTCAACACGATCGAGGAACACCTCGACATGCTGATGGTGTGCCATCATCTCGATCCGGGTATTCCCGAGGATCTCGCCTTCGCCGAAAGCCGTATCCGCAAGGAAACCATAGCGGCCGAGGATATTCTGCACGATCTGGGCGCGCTCTCGATCATCTCGTCGGACAGCCAGGCGATGGGCCGCGTCGGCGAGGTGATTACCCGTACCTGGCAGACCGCGCACAAGATGAAGGCGCAGCGCGGCAGCCTGGCCGGCGATCCGCCCGAGAGCGACAACGCGCGCGCCAAGCGCTACGTCGCGAAATACACGATCAACCCCGCCATCGCGCAGGGCCTCAGCCGCGAGATCGGCTCGATCGAAGTCGGCAAGCTGGCCGACCTGGTGCTGTGGGAGCCGGCGTTCTTCGGGGTGAAGCCCGATCTCGTCATCAAAGGTGGGATGATCGTGTGCGCGCTGATGGGCGACGCCAACGCCTCGATCCCGACACCGCAGCCGGTGCATTACCGCCCGATGTTCGGCCAGTACGGCAAGGCGATGGCGGCGAGCTGCATCACCTTCGTCAGCCGCGCCGCCCACGAAGGTGGGATCGCCGACGAACTGGGACTCTCGCGCACCGTACTCCCGGTGGAGGGCACGCGCGGCATCGGCAAGGCGCAGATGAAACTGAACGACGCGCTGCCCGACATCTCGATCGACCCGGAAACCTACGAGGTGCGCGCCGACGGCGAGTTGCTGGTGTGCGAGCCGGCAGAGGTGCTGCCGCTGGCGCAGCGCTATTTCCTGTACTGAGGCGAAGGAGGCTCCATGCAACGCATCGTCGCCATCGCGCACGACCATCAGGACACGCAGGACAGCGTGCGGCTCGATCACGACCAGCGCAATCGTCGCCGCATGGTGTTCACCACCCGGGCCGGGCGCGAAATCCTGCTCGACATGCCGCGCCCCGTACACTTGCGCGACGGCGACCGGCTGCAACTGGACGACGGCTCCTCGGTGGGCGTCGAGGCGCTTGGCGAGCCCTTGATCGAGATCGCCGCCGACAGCGACGCCCTGCTCGTCCGTATTGCCTGGCACCTGGGCAATCGCCACTTGCCAACGCAGCTCCTCCCCGGCGCCAATGGCGGTACGCTGCGTATCCGCCACGACCACGTCATCGCCGAGATGGTGGAGGGGCTGGGCGGCACCTGCACCCACATCCTCGCACCGTTCGATCCCGAGGGTGGCGCTTACGCGGGGAAAGCCGGGCATGCTCATGGGCATCACGACCACGGGCACCATCACGCAGATGGCCACGACCATGGCTGAGACCGAACTGTTCGACTTGATGACGTGGATGTCGCCTGCCTGGCCGATCGGGGCGTTCGCGCACTCGGGCGGGCTGGAGTGGGCGGTGGAAGCAGGGCACGTCACCGACCGGGCGAGCACGGCCCGCTGGATCGCTGACCTGCTGGCGAACGGCGCCATCCGCAACGACCTCGTGCTCTTCGTCCACGCCTGGCGGGCGGTGAGCGCCGGCGACAGCGAGGCACTGCGCGAAGTGGCCGAGCTGGCGCTCGCCACGCAGACGGGGTTCGAACGGCGGCTCGAAAGCACTGCCCAGGGCGCCGCCTTTCGCAAGATCGCGCTGGCGACGGTGCCGACGCACCAGGAGCCGAATCCGGGCCTCCCCGAGGACCACGCCGCCGCCGGTGGGTGGAGCGACCGGGCGACGACCCGTGCCTTCGCCGGCATCGACACCGGCGAGCTCGCTTACCCCGTCGCCGCCGCCGCATTGTTCGCCGGGACCGGCATCGCCCTCCAGCCCGCGCTCACGGCGTGGCTGCATGGGGCGGTGGCCAATCTCGTTTCGGCGGCGCAGCGGCTCGTGCCGCTCGGCCAGACCGACGGCCAGCTCGTACTGCGCGACTGCCGCCCGCTGGTGTTCGCCGCGGTGGAGGACGCCGCCGCCTTGCCGTCCGGCGATCCGTTCGACGCGCTGGGCGGCTGCACGCTCCTCGCCGATCTTGGCTGCATGGCTCACGAAACCCAGTACACGAGGCTCTTTCGCACATGACACAGGGACACAACGGCCCGCTCAGGGTGGGCATCGGCGGCCCCGTCGGCTCGGGCAAGACTGCGTTGATGGACGCGCTCTGCAAGCATTTCCGCACGCATTACGACATCGCCGCGATCACCAACGACATCTACACGCGCGAGGATGCCGAATTCCTCACCCGCGCCGGATCGCTGGTGCCCGAGCGGATCGTCGGCGTGGAAACGGGCGGCTGCCCGCACACCGCGATCCGCGAGGATGCCTCGATCAACCTTGCCGCGGTCGCCGACCTCACCGAGCGCTTCCCAGGCCTCGACCTCATCCTGATCGAGAGCGGCGGAGACAATCTTGCCGCCACCTTCAGCCCCGAGCTGGCCGACATCACGATCTACGTCATCGACGTGTCGGCAGGCGACAAGATCCCGCGCAAGGGCGGGCCGGGCATCACTCGCTCGGATCTTCTCGTCATCAACAAGATAGACCTCGCGCCCTTTGTCGGAGCCAGCCTGGAGGTGATGGACCGCGACGCGACGAAGATGCGCGGGACACGCCCCTTCGTCTTCGCCAACGTCCGCGCCGGCCAGAGCGTCGCGGATATCGCCGGCTTCATCGTCAAGGCCGGGGGCCTGCCTGAAAGGATTGCCGCATGAACCGTGCCTTCAAGACCGCTCCGCTTCTCGCGCTCGCGTTGCTGCCGCAGGCCGCGCTGGCGCACCCCGGCCATGGCGGCGGGCTGGCCCAGGGCGTGCTGCACCCCTTGAGCGGCGCCGACCACCTCGCCGCGATGGTGCTGGTCGGCCTATGCGCCTCGCTGGGGGGCAAACGCGGCTGGGTCTTCCCGCTGGCGTTCATGGCCGGACTGCTCGGCGGATTTGCGAGCGGAGCAACCTTTGCTTCGGCGTCGGCGGTGGAAGTGGCGATTCTCGCTTCGGTCATGGCACTGGGCCTTGCGACCGCGCTGCGGATCGTGGTGCCGGTGGGCCTTGCCGCCGCGACCATTGCGGCTTTCGGCTTTGCACACGGCGCCGCCCATGCCATCGAGTTGCCTGAAAGCGCTTCGCCGATGCTCTTCGCGGCGGGCTTCCTCGCGACCAGCGCGGCGCTGCACGGCGGCGGGTTCTGGCTCTCGCGGATGCTCCCGGTCCCGGCACAGCGCTGGATCGGCGCGGCGGGAGCAGGGGTGGGCCTCCTTCTGGCCGGCGCCTCGTGATGGAGGGCACGGCGGTTGGCGGCATCGGGACTTGAGCGGCAGGGCGGGGATGTGAGCGGCGGCGCGGTTTCCAACGTCGCCATCAGGCGCCAGGTCATCGTCGGTACGCGCCGCCGCTACAACCAGTGGGTCAACAACCAGACGCTGGAGGATTACGCGCTGCGCTTCACGGCGACACGCGCCCGCGTGTGGTCCCCGGCATGGGTCGCCAACTCGGCGCTCGGATCGATCGCCTTCCTCGCCTGCGAGGCACTGGGCGCCACCGTCACCATCGGCCACGGGTTCGAGAGCATGGCCTGGGCGCTGGCCTCGGCCGCGGCGATCTTCCTGCTCTCGGGCATTCCCATCTGCTATTACGGCGCACGCTACGGCGTCGACATGGACCTGCTGACGCGGGGAGCCGGGTTCGGTTACCTCGGCTCGACCATCACCTCGGCGGTCTACGCCTCGTTCACCTTCATCCTTTTCGCGATCGAGGCGGTGATCCTCTCGGGCGCGTTGCAGCTATGTTTCGGCATTCCGCTGCCGATCGGCCACCTGATCAGCGCGGTGCTGGTGATCCCGATCGTCGCCTTCGGCTTCCGCCGGATCAGCCAGTGGCAGAACTGGACGCAGCCGCTCTGGCTGGTGCTGCAGATAACACCGATCCTGTTCCTGGCCGCGCAAGGCCCCGCGCAGCTCGACCGCTGGACCGGCTATCGCGGGCTGGAGACCGCGCCGCCGCTGCAAAGCTTCGCCGCCGCGCTCGCGGTGTTCCTCTCGCTTCTGCCGCAGATCGGCGAGCAGGTGGATTATCTGCGCTTTCTGCCCGAGGTCGAAAAGGTCGGCCGGCGCCGGTGGTGGGCCGCTTTGCTGGCGACCGGGCCGGGGTGGATTTTGCTGGGCGGGGTCAAGATCCTGCTGGGTTCGTTCCTGGCCGTTGTCGCGCTGGGGCAGGGCCTGGGCATCGGTGACGCGGCCAATCCGTCCACGCTCTACTTCATGTCCTTCGCCGGACTGGTGCCGAGCCGCACCGGCGCTCTGGTGCTGACCGCGCTGTTCGTGGCGCTGTGCCAGATCAAGATCAACGTGACGAATGCCTATGCCGGCTCGATCGCCTCGTCGAATTTCTTCTCGCGGCTCACTCACCGCCACCCCGGCCGCGTGGTATGGCTGGTGTTCAACACGATCATCGCCCTGATGCTGATGGAGGGCGGCATCCAGAGCGTCGTGGAGCGCGTCCTGACGCTCTACAGCAATTTCGCGGTCGCCTGGTTCGGCGCTGTCATCGCGGACCTGACGATCAACAAGCCGCTCGGCCTCAGTCCCAAGGGGATCGAGTTCCGCCGCGCCTACCTGCACGATCTCAACCCCGTCGGCGTTGGCGCCATGGCCGGCTCGATCCTGTGCTCCAGCTTGTGCTTCGCCGGCCTCTTCGGCGAGGGGCCGCGCATGTTCTCGCCGGTGATCGGCCTGGCCGTCGCCTTCACGCTGGCCCCGGCGATCGCGATGGCGACCGGCGGGCGCTATTACATCGCCCGTCCGCGCGACGTGCTCGATACCCCGACCTGCACCTGCAAGGTCTGCGAGAATGCCTTCGAGGCGCCCGACATGGCGGTCTGCCCGGTGTACGAGGGTGCGATCTGCTCGTTGTGCTGCACGCTGGAGGCACGCTGCCACGATGCCTGCAAGCAGCGCCCGCAGACCATCGACGGCGTCGTCGGCGTGATCCGCAGGGTGATCCCGACACCGCTCACCGATGTCGTCCATGCCCAACTCGTGCGCTTCTGCATCGCCTACGCTGCGGCACTGGCCTGCATCGGCATCGTCCTGGTGCTGATCTTCTACCAGCGTCTCGCCAGCGGAGACGATCCGGCGAGGCTGGCCGGTGTGCTGTGGACGGTGTTCTTCGCGCTGATGGCGGTGGGCGGATTTGCGGTCTGGTACTTCGTGCTCGCCCGCGAGAGTCAACGCGCCGCCGAGCAGGAGTCCGAGCGGCAGACGGTCTCGTTGCTGGAGGAGATCGAGGCTCACGCGCGCACCGATGCCGAGCTGCAGCGCGCCAAGAATGCCGCTGTTGCCGCCAATCTGGCAAAGAGCCGCTACATCATCGGAATGAGCCACGAGATCCGCACGCCGCTCAACGCGATCTCCGGCTATGCGCAATTGATGGAACGTGGAGACGGAGCGGCGGTGGGCGATGCCGTGCGGGTCATCCGCCGCAGCGCGACCCACCTTGCGGATCTGGTCGACGGTCTCGTCGACGTTTCGCGGATCGAGAACGGCTCAGTGCGCATCGCGCGCGAGCGGGTGAACCTGCACGATCTGCTGACGCAGATCGTCGACATGTTCCGCATCCAGGCGGCGGTTCGCGGCATCCAGTTCGATCACACCCGCGCCGCGCACTTGCCGAACTGGATCTACACCGATCAGAAGCGGCTGCGGCAGGTGCTCATCAACCTTATCTCGAACGCCATAAAGTACACCCCTGCCGGTTCGGCTGCGCTGAACGTCTACTGGCGCAACCCGGTCGCCGAGTTCGAGGTGCAGGATACAGGCGTCGGCATCGAGACCGGGAACCTGGAACGCATCTTCGAGCCGTTCGAGCGGATCGGCACGGTACGCGGCCAGCCCGGCGTCGGCCTCGGCCTCACCATCACGCGGATGTTGGTGGACGTGATGGGCGGGCAGCTTACCGTGCGCAGCACGCCAGGCGTCGGCAGCACCTTCCTCGTCAAGATGTTCTTTTCGGAGGCCGAGGCCCCGCCCGAGGAGCGCGCACAGTCCCGCGCGCTCGCCTATGCCGGGTCGCGCCGGCGCATCCTGATCGTGGACGACGACCCCGCGCATCTGGAGCTGGCGCGCGATGTCCTCGCACCCGCGGGATTCGACCTCGCCTTCGCTGCCAACGGCCAGCTCGCTCTGGAGGCATTCCGCGCCGCGCCCCCGGATCTCGTGATGATGGACATCGCGATGCCGGTGATGGACGGCTGGGCGGCGGCTCGCGCGATCCGCGCGCTGCATGGCGAGGCGGTGCCGATCCTGATGGTGTCGGCGAACGTCCACGACTTCCAGCGCGCCCGGCGGGCCGACGATCCACACGACGACTACTTGACGAAGCCCTACGACATCGAAGTCCTGCTCGACCGGGTGGCGATGCTTCTCGATCTAGAGCGCCCCGCCTCGTGAGCGCGCGCATCCTCATCGTCGACGACGACCTCGACACTCGCGAGCTGCTGGCCCGCTTCGTCACGGCCGAGGGACATGAGCCGCT
>Ga0268265_10003616_pt1 | contig 11031 bp, 10 predicted proteins | sample KBSSwiS52_FD_190355 | JGI IMG/M metagenome (GOLD analysis project Ga0268265, IMG submission 190355) | Switchgrass rhizosphere microbial communities from Kellogg Biological Station, Michigan, USA - KBS Switchgrass S5-2 (SPAdes) (version 2) | ecosystem: Host-associated > Plants > Roots >...
CTCCGCTTACGATGAAGCTTGGCTCGGTGCGCTCAGCGCTGAGCTCAGGAAGCCCCAGCGACACGAGGCCTGGTGCGTATTCGACAACACCGCGTCGGGCGCGGCCTCTGCGAACGCGCTTAGCCTCCAAGCGATGCTGACCAGTCGCCAGGGTTCAAAGTAAAGCAGCAAGCTGGCGGCGCCATGCGTCATCGGAGGGCGGCCTTACCGACGCGCACTCAGGGCTCGCGAGAGGTGGAAATCGCGGCACGACCTGCAAAAAATGCAGTGGATAAATCCAGATCAACGCCGATTTTTCTGGCGAATGCATCGGTATGCGCCTGGAGGCGCCGATGGCGGATTACCGTTTCTGGTGTTCGCGTGGTGAAGAAGTTCCCCGCGCGCCACGACGACGACCGCGCTTCTTCAGACTGGCGGACTCAAGCGCCCATGCGGTCAGGCCAACCGCATCGGCCTCGTCTCCTCGGGAAAGTCACGATGACCACACAAAGTCCACGCATGAACGCGACAACGGTCACACCCCCACGCCATTACCCGACGCCAGCCGCGAAGCGCGCAGACCTCGTCGTGCACATCGTCGGCCTGACTCTCGCCCTGGTCGGCGGCGTCGCGTTGCTGAGCTTCGCGGTTAGGGCCGGTTCGATCGGGCGGGTCGTGGGCGTGTCGATCTATGCAGCCGGGCTGCTCGCTATGCTGGGCTTTTCCACTGCGTACAACTTCGCGCAAGCACGCTTTCGGCCGGCCCTTCGGCGACTGGATCACGCCGGCATCTTCTTGATGATCGCCGGCTCATACACGCCGTTCACGCTCAGCCTGCCGGGCGCGTGGGGCTGGGGCATGACGGCTGCGGTCTGGTCCGTCGCCACCATGGGCGCTCTGGGAAAGCTGTTCCTTAGACATGTCGACCGAAGGTTTTGGGTGGTCGTCTATCTCGCGCTGGGGTGGATGGTCGTGATCGCCCTCAAGCCGATGATCGATCACATCGCATGGTATGCGCTTCTGCTCCTACTGGTCGGCGGGATCCTCTATTCCACGGGCGTCATCTTCTACGTGAACAAGCGGCTGAAGTTCGCCCGGGCGATCTGGCACGGCCACGTCCTCGCCGCCGCCGCCGCGCACTGGACGGCGGTGCTGTTAGGCGTCGTGCTCGCCAGCCGCTAGCCGCTCCGCCGCCGAGGGCGACCGGGTGCCAGGACCACGATCCGACCGGTCCGGGGGGAAGCGGCTCAACCGAACTGTAGGTCAGGAAGAGCTGACGCGGATCAGCGCCGATGCGGCTGAAACCGAGAGAATGGCGCGACGGCCGACGATCTAATGATCTAAGGGTGCGGTGGCGCTGGAACGGCCCACTCGGCCGGTGGTTTAAGCTCACGGATGTTGCGCCGCAACACCCACCACTCGCTCATCCACGTTCATGTCACAGACGCCTTGTGGGTGAGTTCAACCAAGGACATCGCCATGCCTGAAACCCAGAACACGGGGACCCCCGGTGCTGCGCCCAAGCAAGGAGCCGCCGGCGATCCAACCCACTACAACAAGCGCACCCCCGACGTGGCCGATCGCGAACAGACGGGTCAAACAGCGGAGGCCGCGATCGATCGCACCTTGGAAGCGCGCCAGGTCCGCGCCAACCAGGACCTCATGAAGTCCAACCTTGAGACCGCGCAAGACGCCGTGCGCTCCGGCGTGGAAGCGAGCGCGCAAGCGTTCGAGTCTGTGACGAAGTCGCTGACGGGGACCTTCGGCATGGCCACGTCCGACGGACAGGTCGCGACGCAAGCCGCTCAGAGCGTTCGCGCCGTATCGCAGGCGAGCACGGCGCTCGCGCATGGCGCACAGGAAGTCTCGCGCGCCTGGTTCGGATTTATTCAGGAGGCTTCAAGGGCCAACCTGGAAGCGATGTCGCAGTTCGCCAAGTGCCGCTCGATGCAAGATATCGTCGCGGTTCAAAGCCACCTCGCCCGCGCAACCCTGCAACAGATGATCGAGGGTGGCGAGACAATCGCGCGCTCAACGTCAGCGGCCGTACAAGAGGCGAAGCAGGCGATGCAATCGTTCCGAAATGACGACGCAGCGATCCACTAGCGGATCTGCTCGACGAAGGCTGGGATCTCGGCGGTCGTAAAGCCGCCGGGCTTCCCCTTGAGGCCAGATCAACCGGCCGAGGCGGTCACGCCACTGTCTGATGCGCGGTCGGTCGCCTGGGGTTTGTCCGCCTCGCGGGTTAGTCGCCGAAATGAGGCTCATAGGGATCAATGCGGTGATCCTCCGGGGCGGCGACGACACGGGACATGGCGCCGCGCTTGTTCGCGGCACGGGCGCCAAAACAGGCGGCGCGGACCGCGTCGCCGCGGGTCAGGAAGTCGCCATACAATGACTGGCCCCGCGAGACGCGCCACACACCATGAACTTCGGAGACCCGAAATGTACTCTCCTCCGTCTGACTTGGGTCGTTGAGCCTGATCAACTCTTTGTCCCCCGGCGAAATAAGGAGAAAATTTTGGGCAGTAGGAGGACGGTCACGACGCAGACCGCCGACTCAATAATGAGTGGTGACATTTTCTTCTCTATTGCCGCCATATCCGGCAGGATCAACCGCTCCGGTGGCGGCATACGCCCAAATAGCTGCGCTCAATATATGGGGGCGACGGCTTCGGCTTGCATGGGTCTCTGAAGTTAAAACATCAGAAAATATCATTTCAGGGCTTGTTCGAAATTAAGTCCCGGCCAGCCAATTTTCTTAATTAGTCCTGACGGCGGCAGCGCTTCCGTGGTACTGTCCGACATAGCCTACAGGTCAACACCTGCTCGGCATTCCGGGAACGTCTTTCGCGTTGCGAGGCTCCGGACGTTTGAAGGGACAGCCATGGCTGCCCGGCCCCCACTCGACCCAGATACCGGCCTCGACCTTGCCCTCGCGGTCGTCGGTTCGTCCACCGCACCCATGGTTCTCCTTGGCGAGCACCTCCAGGTGACTGCGGCAAGCGGCTCATTCTTCAGCGCTTTTCACATCGATCCCGAAAACGCCATTGGGCGACCCTTATTCGATCTGGGCTCGGGTGAATGGAACGTCCCACAGCTTCGGAGTCTGCTGAAAGCGACAGCGCGCGGGATCGCTCAAATCGACGCCTACGAGATGGACCTGAAAGGCGATCGCCCAGCGCCAAGGCGCCTGGTGCTAAACGCCAAGAAGCTCGATTACGGAGACTTGCGGCCCCCCAGGGTCCTGCTTTCCATCGCAGACGTCACCGACGCCCGACTGGCCGAGAAGCTGAAGGACGATCTGCTCCGGGAGAAGGCGATCCTGCTTCAGGAGATCCAGCACCGCGTCGCCAACAGCCTTCAGATCATCGCCAGCGTGATCCTCCAGAGCACGCGGCGGGCGCAGTCCGAAGAGACGCGGAGTTACCTCCGGGACGCGCACAATCGCGTCATGTCGGTCGCCACCTTGCAGCAGCAACTGGCGAGGTCGCGGATCGGCGACGTCGAGTTGAGAGCCTATTTCGACTCGCTTTGCGAAAGCATCGGCGCCTCGATGATCCGTGATCACAAGCAGCTAACCCTGACGGTCAACGCCGACGAAAGCGCCGTTCATGCAGACATATCCGTGAGCTTGGGACTGGTCGTCACCGAACTCGTCATCAATGCGCTCAAGCATGCCTTCCCCGGCGGACGGCCCGGTACGATTGAAGTAGGCTACCATGCCGCGGGGCCGGATTGGACCTTGTCTGTGAAGGACGACGGTGTCGGGATGCCGACGGATGCGGCGAGCGCGACGCCAGGTCTCGGCACGAGCATCGTTTCCGCGCTCGCACATCAACTGCACGCCGATGTGCTGACGGCGGATGCGAACCCCGGCACGGTGGTCTCGCTCGTCTCCCGATGACCCGTGGAAACAGCGCTCAGGCGCGCGGCCGCGACGCGTGGCGGCTCTCCCTATGTGGCGACCGCGCCGGATCGCCGTCATCGCCAGGCCGAGGCACGACGACCGACACGCCGTCGAAACTTACGTCCGCTTCACCGCCTCGCCGCTCGACCTCCTGAGCCAAATCCATCGCCGTGCGAAGGGCGGGCTCGGGCTTGAGGTAGTCGCCGACGAAACGTCCATCCTGGGTGACATGCCAGATGCCGCTGCGCCGGGCGCCGGCGATATGGATGAGACCATCCGATCGGCTGAGCGGCTGCCGATCGAACGCTTCTTCCGGGGCGCCCTTTCGGTCGGGCGACGTGCGAAGTATCGGCGCGCCAACGTGCAACTGACGGACCGCGTGCACAAACGCCTCGGCATAGTCCGCAGTCTCGCGGAAATCCTGATCGTGAGCGCCAAGGCGCGAGGGGGAGAAACGTTCAGTGATTGATTTGAGAAGCCGAGGATCTCGCTCACCCAATTCCGCGAGCAAGGCCTGCAGGATCTGTTCATGCGCCAAGACGCGCCGTTCTAAATCAGTGTCTTCGGGTGACATGGGAGCGCTTTCCGGGCTCGCCAGACGCCGCTTCATCGCTGCGCCAGGATTATTCACGTGGTGCAGCGGCGGCGCGGGACAAGGCTTCAGCGGCCGCCTGCCGAGAATTGATGCACCACCGGCGACCGCGATCACGGCTACGCGGCGCCAGTCTCAAACGGTGACAAGGCTGTGAGGTCAGATGAGGAACGTGGCTGGCGACGAACAGTTTGCCTCATCAGCCGCCCCCGCCCGTACGACATTCGTTCGGGCCTGCGCGCTGGAGCTGTACCGTGAGCCAGGATGAACGACTATCAAAACCGCGAACATCGTTGGGAGCACCCTAAGGGACGCGGGGGACCATAAGCTTGGGACCATGCGCGAGATATTTCTCGAGCCGACGAGCGGTCAGGCGAAGTTCGTCATCCTTGAGTTAAGTTCTGTCATTGGAGGCGCAGGAGAATCCCATCCGCTGCCTTGGAGCGCGCTGCGCTTCGACGAGCGCGGCCAAGCCTATTCGACCTTCCTCCCCAAGAACGACCTGAAGACGAGTCCGGCCTATGGCCGTGAACAGCTCGCCGATGCGACTTACGCGGGGGGCGAGCAGACGCGGCGCTACTTCGCCGAGCATTTCACCCGCTAGCCGGCCGAGGCGGGCGGGCGGCGCCTCCTTCGTTCTCCCATCTTTGCTCTCGCCTCTCGCGCGATACCTGTTCCACGACGGTCCCGACGTCCTCCCTTGAAGGGCCGGCGCTGTCAGTTCGGATCGATTGGGGCGGGGGCGCTGCACCGCGCCGTCTTTGGCTAGACGTCGACGTGTCGGCCATCTGCGCCTCCTGGAGGCCGCCCCTTTCTTGAACTCCCCGCCTCGACGCCTGTTCCTGCCCCAGTGCACGCCCCTCGAGTTCCGCGTACCGGAGCCTCTCAGCCACCTGTCGTCACCTGGACCGCTCGAAGTGGATCAACGTCGAGGCATCTCAGCCATGATAGCCGCCATCGCGTCGTGAGCAGGCGCGCCGTCGCTCGGAACGTTCCGGCTTCAAGGATCGCCTGCAGCGCCGCTCGCGCGCGGCTCTTCACAGTTCCCACGGCCACGTCGGCGATCTCGGCAGCCTCTTCGTACGTAAATCTGCCGTTGCCGATCATCACGAGCGCCTCGCGCTGAACGTCCGGTAGCATCTGCAGCGCTTGCCGAACCTCGTTCAGGGCCAGCACCGACGAGGGATCGTCAGCCGCCACCAGCGAACGCTCGGCGACCTCCGGATCCAGGTATGGGCGCGGCGCTCGGCAAGTTCATCGGCGCGGCGCTGCGTCACCAGAATGAGGATGGCGACCAGGAGCGCACAGACCCTGGCCGCGAATTCCAGCCAACCGTAGACCGGCTTCCCGACATCTCCGCCCGCGACGAGCGCGGCGAAGGCGATCCAGACGACGACGGCCACGAGGCATATGATGGCGGCGAGCGGCCGCCCCCAGTGTCGCGGTAATGCGATCGATCAGCCGTTGGGCGCCGGAGGAATTGGCGTGATGCTGCCGGTGCAGTTCGGCTATCGCGTCGACCGAATCCGCCTCATGGACGGCGAGGCTGGTCACCTCAAGCCGCCTTCTTCCTACGCGATCGTCGGGCGGGAGCCGCAGCGGAGCCTCGGGACCTCCGCTCGGCTTCGGCTTGCTCCATGAGGCGCGCCGCCGTCGCCGCTGCTCGCCGACACTTGGCGTGCAAGGTCTCGAGTTCCTTGTCGGTCAGTTTTTCGATGCCGATGAATTCATCTCCCCAGCCTTGGGCCGACATGCCGCCGGCCGCCGCTGGACCCGACACGACGCCGGAGCCGCGGTTCCCGTTGAGATCAATCGCATCCCTGGCGGCTATGAAGCGGTCACCCGCGCCGGCCAGGACCCGGCCTCGATTGGACCACGTCGACTGAGCTCGCTCGCCGAGAGCGTGGTGGTCAACTGGTCGCCGCCGAAGCTGACCTCTTCGACCGCGACGGCGTAGAGCTGTTCCCCGATGCCGGCGACCCCCTCGTCGGTGACGACCACATAGGCCAGACGGCCGTCCCGCCGCCGCATCATGCCATCGACGATCGACCCGACGGCTTGACCGTCAGCGCCGATAAGCTTCGCTCCGGCGATCGAGCCGAAGGCGATCAGGCTTGGCGCATCTATATCCTCGCTCTCGGCCTCCGCCGCGCGGCTTCCCTTTTCGTACCGCGCCTTGCGGCCCAGCCATCGCCAAACGCCGACGACGTTGACGAGGGTAAGGAACGCATTACTCCAAAGGAGATTGTCCTGGCCGCTCGCCAGCGCGACAACGCACCAGCTAATCGACCCGGCGACGAACACTACGAAGCCCCAGCCAGTAATTCGCGCGCCCAGGTTCGCAGCAGTCATCATAGCCGCAATCATCGTCGCAGCAGGCGCGATCCAACCGGCGATCGACTCCATGTTCAGCTATCTCCCGGCGGCGGCGCCTGACGTGATTGAGCTCTTCTCCCAAGGGGAAACCGTCGCAGAGGTCGAAGATCCCGTCGTCGTCATGAACCCTTGCAAAAAGCGAGTTCGCCCTGCGTCTGCGTCAAACTGCGTCTGCGTCAAACAGAGTGCGGCCGGCCGGAATCGGGCGCTGACGTGTTTCAGGCGCGGCGCTTCCCCTCCCGCGCGTCAGCGCTGGATACGAGAGACCCATCGCCCACGGACTGCGTGCACGACCAAGCAGTCGACGCCTTTCATAGGCTCCCGAGTCGACACTCAATTTCTTTAGCTGTTTCCGCGACCTAGCCCCTACTGAGGGGCAGAGCGCGGCTCTCCGCATTCCGGAAATTGCCCGTGGTCGGCGGAACTCCGCGCCCTCTCTGGGCTCACAGAAAAAGTGTCACTTCCCCTCCAGGCGTGGCTGCGCTTTGCGGGGCAACTGCGCCTGGCGAATACCCTGCAAACAGGGAAATTATCAGGGAACACGCCATGCCATTCCCGACACTTCGGCGTCCTGCTCAATCCGGCTCAGCATTGAAGTAGAACGGAAATCGCGCCGACCTTTCGATCGGCGCAGTGTCCGGAAGCTGGGAAATTCTAGGATCGGACCAGGGAATTTGGGCAGGCTAAGTAGCGGCCAGCCGATTGAGCATCGATCGGTGCTCATCCCACCTCAGCGGCAGGGGTTCAGAGGTGAGCTTCCGAGCTGTCATGGCCGCCGGTCTCCCCCGGCGGCCATGATGAATCAGATCTCCGCTGATTTGAGAGTTCCGATTCCGTCAAATCACGGCCCGCTCTAGACGATCTCGCCGATGTCGGTTCCCACCGGATAGATCTGGCCGGCCTGGACCTTGTGAACCAGGCGGCCGGAGGCGGGCGCGGTGATCTCTTGCGAGGCCTTCTCGGTCTCCAGGACGTAGATCGGATCTCCCTCGTTCACCTCGGCGCCGTCGGGCGCCAGCCATTCGGCCAGGCCGCCCTCGGTCATGGACATCTCGAGGCGGGGCATCGTCAGCGGAGTCGGCATGCGTGGTTCTTTTCCTCAGGCCTTGAAAGCAATCACTTGTCGGGCGCGCGCCGCGATCGAGCGGGCGCTGGGTATCTGATTCATCTCGATATCGCGCGAATAGGCGATCGGCGCATAGTCGGCGCCGAGCCGCCCGACCGGCGCCTTGAGCGTCGAGAACATCTCTTCGCCAATGGTGCTGGCGAGCTCGCCGCCGAAGCCGCCGAACTCGGTGGCCGCATGGACCACCAGGGCGCGCCGCGTCTTCTTCACAGAGTCGAAGATGCGGGCGTAGTCGAGCGGCACCAGGGTGCGCAGATCGATCACCTCGGCGCTCACGCCCTCTTTCTGCAGCGCCTCGGCCGCGGCCAGGCACTCCAGCACCTGCCAGCCGTAGGAGATCAGGCTGATGTCGCTGCCCTCGCGGCGCACCTTGGCCACGCCGAGCGGAATTCGATAGTCAGCCAGCGGCACCTCATCGCGCTGGCCGCGCAACATCCGGATCGACTCCATGTGGATGCACGGGTCTTCGTCGAAGATGCAGCTGAGCAGCAGGCCCTTGGCGTCGAACGGCGTGCTCGGGAAGGCGATCTTCAATCCGGGCGTATGCAGCAGCCAGGACTCCAGGGATTGCGAATGCTGGGCGCCATGGCCGCCGACGCCGCCGCTGACGATCATGCGGATGGTCATCGGCGCATGGGTGGCCGAGCCCGACATGTAGCGCTGCTTGGCGGCGTGGTTGGCGATCTGGTCCATGCAAACGCCGATGAAGTCGCAGAACATGATCTCGGCGACTGGTCGCATGCCGACCAGGGCCGAGCCGGTGGCCGCGCCGATGATCGCCTGCTCGGCGATCGGCGTGGAGCGGACGCGCTCGACGCCGAACCGGTCCTGCAATCCCAGCGAGGTCTTGAACACGCCGCCGACGGGGTCGGCGATGTCCTCGCCCAGCAGCCAGACGGCGGCATCCTGCTCGAGGGCGAGCTCTTGGGCATGGCGCACGGCCTCCAGGCCCAGCATGCTCTTAGTCGGCCCGCTCGGCGCGGCCTCGGCCTCGCGCCGGGGGTAGTGCCCGCGCCGCGGCGGCACGTCGGGATCGCCATAGACGTCCAGCAGGGTCTCCTCGGCCGGGGTGACCGGGCTTTCCATGGCCTTGACGATCGCGGTCTCGACCTCTTGGCGCGCAGCCTCGTCGATCGCGTCCAGGGCCTCCTCGGTGGAGACGCCGGCCTCCAGCAGCAGCGCCCGGGTCCGCGGCAGGGCCCAGTTCTTGCGGCCGGCTTCCAGCTCCTCAGGCTTCAGCTGGGCGGAATCGCCGACGCCGGCGTGCTGTCCCAGCCGCAAGGTCATCGCCTCCACCAGCACCGGGCCCTCGCCGCGGCGCACCGCCTCGACCACCTCCTTCATGCCCTGGTGGAAGGCGACAACGTCGTTGGCGTCCAGGCGTACGCCGCGGAACCCGTAGGCGGCCGCCCGCGAGGCGAAATTCGAGTTCGCCGTGTAGTCGGGTTGGAAGGTGTACTCGGCGATCTGGTTGTTTTGCACCAGGAAGATCACCGGCAGGCGCCAGGCGCCGGCGAGGTTCATGGCCTCGTGCACCGCGCCGATGCTGGTGGCGCCGTCGCCGAAGTTGACGATGGTGACGCGGTCCTCGCCGCGGGAGCGGGCGGCGAAGGCCAGGCCGTTGGCGATCGGCGCGCCGGCGCCGACGATGGCGGTGGTCAGCATCGAGCCCGAGGCGGGATCGGAGATGTGCGGCGAGCCGCCCTTCCCCTTGTTCACCCCGCCGATCCGGCCGAGCGCCTCGGCGAACAGCCCCTCCAGCGAAACGCCCTTGGCGACCTGGTCGTGGACGCCGCGGTAGGTGGTGACCATGTAGTCGCGCGCGCTGGTCAGCTGCGAGATCACCGCCGGGATCGATTCCTGGCCGGTCATCGGCCAATAGGTGAAGAGCAGCCGGCCCGAGGAGAGGCCGGACTGGATGGCGCGATCGACCGCGCGGATCCGCGCCATCTGCCGGTAGATTTCCAGCAGAGTGGCCGGCCCCACGCCCAGGTTGGTCTGTGCAGCTTGTTCCATCTCACCTTCCTTCAGTCGACGTTCCCGTTGGGGAGCTATCCCAAGACGTACGCCTCTACGCGACGCCCAATGTTCCCAATAGTGGAGGTCCGGCCGTCCTACGATCCTTCTTGGCCGGCGTGCTCATCAGGCCGTGCGCGCCGGAAATCCTCCACGCCCGCCGTCGGAGAACGGTCGTCTCCGGCGAGATCGCGCACGAATGTCTCCCCAGGACTGGCCGCGAATTCCGCGCGTCGCCGAGCGACTGCCCCTGAGTAACGGGTCTGCAGAGCCCAAGCCAGGCAGCCGGAAGCGACAATCGCTGGCCCTGGGACGACGATCATGGAGAGGTTCAGGGCGCTGCGATCCGCGAAGATGAAATCTGTGGCCAGCGCCACGGCGGCCGGGCCGAAGCTGATGCCCACGATCCCCGTCACGAGCAAGTAAATGGCCGACATTCGTCCCCTGAGCTCGTTCGGCACAAGTTCGTTGAGCGCTGCGGGGGCGGACGTCAGGGTGGCCGCGCCGCAACTATACACGAGGCAGCCGACCAAGACGCTCAGCAGCGGCGAATCCAGCAGCCACCAGACAGGCAGCGTCACGGCCGCGATCGCCGACGCCCAAAAGGTCACCCTCAACTTGCCGCCCTTGGCGCCTCCGGACGACCAGCGATCGCCCAGCACGCCTCCCACGTAGGCGCCGACGAGCGAGCCCGCCGTGATGATGATGCCGGCTAGCACCCCGGCGTTCGGCACGCTGAGCCCGTAGGTGCGGACATAGCCTGTCGCCATCCAGGCGGTGTAGCCGTAGCCCGCCATCGACCACAGCGCGTAAACCACCAGCAGCGGGATGATGACGCCGGCGTTTTCCCTGAGGAAGGCCAAAGCCTTGGGGCTCGACGCCTCGGCATGGCGAACGGCCGTCTCCCGCCGATGCGGCTCCGGCACGACGACCACGCCTGCCGGTTCCTGCTGCGCCGCGGCCCCGGCGAGGACGTCACCACACTCGGCTGGCAGATCGACGACCACCAGGCCTTCGACGAGATCGTGCGAC
>Ga0268265_10003617_pt1 | contig 11030 bp, 15 predicted proteins | sample KBSSwiS52_FD_190355 | JGI IMG/M metagenome (GOLD analysis project Ga0268265, IMG submission 190355) | Switchgrass rhizosphere microbial communities from Kellogg Biological Station, Michigan, USA - KBS Switchgrass S5-2 (SPAdes) (version 2) | ecosystem: Host-associated > Plants > Roots >...
AGCCTCGGGGGCCGAAGCGTTGCGATCGACGGCGCCCAGCTTTTGGAGCTCGTGCACGTGTGGCTTCGAGTCGCCGCGAAGCACGAAGAGATTTCGCTGCGGCCCCACCTGTACACCGCCGCGACGCGCGAGCTCGTGGAGTTGATGCTTTTGGGGGCGCCGGCCGTCGTCGAGGTGGCCGAGGTGCGAGCGGCCTCGCGCATTGTTGCCGAGGAAGCCGCGGCCAACGACGGCGGACCGCCGCCGCCGCCCTTCATGCGTTGTTTGTGCGGCGCGGACTTTCTGCCGGAGGCGCACCATTGCCCGATGTGCGGGAGGTTCGTCGAATGACCGACGCTGAAAAAGCAGTGCGCGAAGCGGCTGAGATCTGCGAGGGCGTGCAACGGCGTTCAGAGCCGAAGATTCCGATCACCCCTCAAAGCGGAGCGGTACAGACCGCGCAGCTGCGCACGCGCACGCTCCAACGTTTCGACGACACCATTAGCAGCGTCCGGGCGTTCGCCACCGTGTGCGAGCCCTCCGCGGCGGTGCGTCTGCTCCGAGTGCTGTCCGAGCTGCAAACCCTCCGAACCACTTTCGAGGTGGAGTCGCGAGGGCGTAAGCTGAAGCCTGGAGGCTGAGACCATGTTCTACAAATGCACCTGTTGCCAAGCCGAGCACGAACCGCCGCGGCTGCCCGCGTCCAACATCTTGACCCACTGCCCCACGTGCGGGCAGCCGGTGACGCTGATCCAGCACGACACCGTGCCGCCGCCCGGGCCTGCCGACCCCGTCCATGTCACCGCGCTTGGTGCCGTTCAGTCGTTCTGCGCGGAGTGCGGCGGCAAGTACATCAACAACGCGAAGGGCGAGCTCGAACGCATCGACCACGGGCCAGACTGCTCTGAGCTGTCCGAGTTCAAGGCGCCCGGGCGGCTCGACGTTGAACCCGACTCCGACGACGGCCTAGCCGGCTGGCCAAAGATGCCCGACCAGCCGCACGTGATCGAAGGCAACCCCGAGCCGGAGCCGGGGACGGAATGATCGTCGTCTCGACCATGGTCTACGCGCTCGGCAAAGAGCTCGGCTTCGAGGCAGCCGAGGCCGAGTTTCACCGGCAGCTCAAAGAGCCGACCAACGAAAGTTTGCCGTGCGTGCGCACCATTCACCGGTTGCGCTCGCTCGGCTTGCCCGTGGGGCTGCGGCTCGACTGCAACGCCGTCTCGATCGGCATGGCGCGCAGCCGAGCCTTCCACGCGGCACACGAGCTCACGGCGCCCGGTGACATTTGGCTCATGGTTGACGACGACGTCGAAGCGGACACCCAAACGCTTAAACACTTGCTCGAAGCGGTGCGCGGCGAGGAGCCGCGCATTTGCCTCGCGCCCTACGTGCTGCGAGAGGCGAGCGTGGTGAGTGTGGCGATTCCGTCGGACGCGAAGCCGCGGCTACTCGACACGGGGGCCATTGTTTGGCCTACCACCGGGGGAGGCCTCGGGCTGACTGCGGTGAACGCCGCGGCGCTCCTTCGCATGACGATCGCTTACTCCCATCTGCGCTACGTCGACAGCGACCAGGTGCCGCGGCTGGCCATGTTCCACGAGCTGATCGAAAAAGGCGAGGGCGACTTTGCTGGCACGTGGCTAGGCGAGGATGTGAGCTTTTGCCGTCGAGCGTCTAGCATCGGAATCCCGGTCGAAGCGCTCGGCACGGGCCACGTGAAGCACGCTGGACAGACGTTGCAGCTGGACGTGGTGCGTCCCCCGAGCAAGTCGTGAAACTCCTTGCTGAGCTCCGCGAGCTCGTGCGCGCTTTGCGTGAATTCTGGCGCGAAGACGATGACGACCTGGAGCGGCGCTTTTGCACGTGCCGCGCGCGGCCGCATTTGCGCGGCTGCCCGCTCTACCGATGACTCGGGAGGTCGTGCGATCGGTCCAGGGGGGCGCCGGGACGTGGAGCTCGGCGCAATGGCGGGACGGCGCGATCGTCGTCGTCGACGGCGTGGGAGGGTTGCCCCCGTGCGCGCATCGCTTCCGTGCGTTCAAAGACTGGCGCGGGCTCTGGACCGGCAAAGCGCGCTGCGTCTACTGCGGGCGCGGCACGAGCTGGAAAACGAAGTCAGCGAACCTGAAGCCAACGCTTCGACTGCTTGCGCGGCGCCGTCGAAACGGCGCCGGCGACGCCGTTCGTTCTTGACTTCGCGGCGAGCGCCAAAAACAAGGCGACTAGCGCGAGCTTGATGATCGTCGAGTCGGTTTTGTTGCGCGGTGCGAGTGCGTGGCTCATCGGTTTTTGTTCCGAGTCAAGAGGTAAAACGCGCCGATCGCGAGCACGACTTTCGCGCGCGGATCGAAGGCGTCGAGCGCGCGTGTGATGCCGCCGAAGATGTCGCCGAGTGCGTCTGTCGCGAGCGACGCCGGCGTTGGCACCGGCGGGCGCTGCACGGTGTCCGCGGCGCTCTGAATGTCGGCGCCGGCGACGTTGGGAAACCCAAACTGCGCAGCGTCGAAGCGAATGGGCAGCGCGACCACGTTGAAGATGAAAAAACCGCCGTTGGTCGTGCCGCCGCCAAGCGGTTCGCTCTTCTCCACTTTGACGCGGCTCGGGTTCGCGGCGACCCACTGACGGAAGTGGTCAAGCTCGCTGTTGCCGCGGCTCGTGACTGCGATCCAATAACGCCCGGGGGGCAGTGGGTTGCGGCGTTCCTGTGCCACTAGCTCGCCTGCCGAAATGCGAGGTCGCATTTGTAGCTAAGGCCCGTTGCGTTCGTGATTCCCGTGACCGACCACGAGACCGAAGCAGATCCGTTTTGCGAGTACTGCAAGGCACCACGCGCCTTCGTCCCGAGTGCGCCCGCCACGTTGAGGGCGGTCGTCACCGGCTCAGTAACGACGGCGCCAGTGGCATCGGTGTACACAGCATTCAGGACGGCATTGCCGGTCGCGGTGCCCCCGTTGGCGAGCAGCGTGAGGCATGCTTCGGCGACCTGGAGTCCCGCCGGCAAGCGGCCAAGAATTCCGGTCACGCCCACGTTGGTGGTCTGCGTGCTGACGACGCTCCGGCACCCAATGAACGAATTCAGGAACCGGACGTCACCCGAGAACCCCATGCCCTGGCGCGCAAATTCTTCGATCGTCGTGCCGTCGCATTGCAGAGTGACGAAGCCGCCGCCGAGGACTGCGAAGGTAATAATGCCGCCCTGGGATGCGGCGCACCCTTGAACGTAGAACAGAGCGCCAGTGCCGTTGAGAGTCACCGTCGGCGGCAACAAGCAATCCACGAACGAGCTGGTCTGAGTGACCTGGAGCGACGTCGTGAAAATGGAGCTCGACCCTTGGAAGCTGCCTGCAACAGACACAGCGCCCACGAAAAAATTTTGCAGGAAGCCATTGCCGGAAAACTCGTTAACCACGCTTCCGGTGCCGAGCCGATTCACGCCCGCGCCGGTTTGGGTGAAGGTCGTGGTGCCTTGGATCTGACCGCCGTTCAAAATGGCGAATCGGTGCGAGCCGGCCGAGCAACTTCCGCTTAGGTTGCCGGTGACGTTGATGGCGTTCAGTGAGCGCCGAGACGTAGCCGAGACGTTGCTTGTCACGTTGCCTTGGATCGTCGCCGAGGTGACGCCATAGGTGAGCAGGCTCGAAATCTCCCACTCGCCAACGGGGGGAAACGTCACGTCCTCAACGCACGTGGCACCGGGGGCCAGAAACACAATCCCGCGCGTGAGCCCTTTCGCCGCCGCGTCCGCGAACGCCTCGGCGATGGTAGTGAACGGGTTCGACTCTGACCCCGTCTCCACTCCCGCAAAAAGCGGGTCGACGTAGTAGGTTCCGCGGAGTGGCGCGACGTTGAGCGCCGAGCTCGCCGGCTGAGAAATGATCCGTTGTGCGCCGCGGTCGGACGGGACCAAATCGAGGATCGATCCGTCCGGCCCGTCAAACGTTAGAATGCCCATCGGTTGCCTTTTGTGTTTGCAGCGAGGATCAGGACTCCAAGAAGCACGACGACGCCGGCACCGGCTCGAACGGTGCTGACTGGCCTTTTGGGAGTGAGGCAAATAACCCCTTTGCCAGAAAGCCCCTTCGCAGGCTGTCCAGCGTGCCGCCTAGCGAGCTCGGGGCGTCGGGGGTGTAGTGGCTCGACTTGATGGCATCGGCGACGGCCTGGGCGTCGCCAGTGCGCGCGGCGCTGATGATCGTCGGGAACTGCACACGCAATTCGCGGACGTAGTCGTCGAAGCCGGAAAAAAAGTCTTTGTACGCGACGAACGCCCGGGGGGCGTTGCCCTTCAGCATTGCCGCGTGGAGCTCGCGCAGCTTCGGCGAGCTCGCGTCCGTGACTTCGAACCAGGCCGGACGAAAAAAGTCACGGCTCGTTTTGTCCGAGGTCGAAATGTTGCCGATGTTGTGGCAGTCGCAGGCCTGGCCGCTCGCCGTCTCGAATGCAATCTGCGCGAGCAACAGCGCGGCCATGTCTTGGTGCAAGTCCGCGACGCCGGCGCCGCGGAGAGCGATGTCCAGCTCCAACGCGGCCGCGGGCATCGCGATCGGCGTGCGCTCGCGCGGAACTTCAGGCATTGGCCGAGGCCATCGCGCTACGCTTCACGCGGAACGCAACGACTCCCTTTTTGCCCGGGCTCGTGACGGCCGCTTGGTACGTGATCCAACGGCCTGCGGTCTGCTCGGTGGACGTGGCGCCGGCGCCTTTCTTCCAGAGCACCGGAAGCAACGCACTGGCGCGCGCCTGGACGGCTTGCGGGGGTGGGTTGTCCGGTTCCCAGCCGGCGGGGAACGCGGGCAACCCCTTGGGGGTGGGTGACGGCGAGCTCGTGCGCACCGTCGTTGCCTTCTGCTGCTGCGTCGCCTTCTGCGCGGCCGCGGCTGCGTCGTTGGCGGCTTTGATGTCCGCCGGCTTGCCCGTCTCCGCTGCGCGTTGCCGCGTCTTGCGGGCGTGCTCGTGCGCGCGCGCGACAGGGTGCTGCGGCGAGCTCGAGCTCGTGCGGGGGGGCAATGCCGGCGGGCTCGAGCTCGCGCCCGAGCGGCCGTGAAGCATCATGAGGATCAGTGCTGCGAGTGCGATTGCGCCCATGGCGGGTTAGGCCTTTCCGTTCGGTTTGGTTGGGGGTGTCGGAGCGGCTTGGCCGTTGGCCATGCCTCCGAGAAAAGTGGACGCGAGGTTTCGCAGCGGGTCGTCTTTGACCAGCTCCTCTTTGTCGCGCAATTCGTCTTCGCGCTCTTCGAGGTCTTGCCGGCGTTGGCGCTCGTACATGGCCGCGGTGCGCTCGGCAGCTTCGGCGCGTGCCGCCATGGCGTTTACGATTTGGATCAGCGCGTCGAAGCTCGACCGATGCGCCTCCGAAAGCAAAGTGGCGACCAGCGTGAACCGCGCGCTCTCGCCGTCGAGAGCTGCCGGCGCCGGCGCCGGCGTTGCGTTCGCGTCTTCGTCTTCGTCTTCGTCTTCCTCGAAGTCCGCGGGCCGCGTGGCTCGGCCCACGTTGCCGGAGGCGTCGAGCGTTTCGATCAAGTCGGGTGCCATGGCTTCGAGGCTGGCCGCGACTTGCGCCCAGCTCTGGCCCGGTGACACTGCAACGGTGCTTTGCTTGCCGGCGCTGGTTACTCGGAGCGCGACTGCCCGCGGGTGCACGAGTAGCCAGAGCCGGATGTTTTCTTTTAGGGTGCGCATCACATACCGTCGTTTTCGCCGCCCTTGAACGTGCCGCCCTTGAACCACTCCGGCCGCACGTGGGTGCGCGGCGAAAAGAAGCCCGAGGCCACTAGCGACACCGTCGCAAGCGGGTCAACACAAGTGAAGAGCACCCGCGCTTGTGCGTTGATCGACTGCGCGGGAAACTCCGAAATGGTGAATTCGTTTCCCGCCGGCGGGAACGTGCGTTGAGGTGACTGCGCAGTCGTTGCCCAAAGCAGGGGGCCGACCGCTGCGTTTGTCAGGTTGGGAATATTGACCTGGAACACGACGAAGTTGCGCACGCTGATCGTGCTGCGGCCCGAGCCGATGAACAGATCAAAAGCAATGTCGACAGTCCCAGCGACGGGGGCCGGCGCAAAGCCGGCCGTCACTTTGTTCGCTAGTAGGAAGGTCCACGTTTCGGGCCGGCCGTAATCAACGCGGCTGACTTGCTTGCTGAGCTCGGTACCGGGGGTCAGGTCGAATTGCTGATCCGACCCCCACATTTGCCATGGCTGCATTCAGTCGAACGTGACAACGAACCGGCCGGTTCGCTGTCCCCCTCCCTGAGCTGCCGTGCCTGGTAGCGGCTTTGCAGTGATCGGAATCGCCGGGAACACCGGAGCTCCGCCGCCGCCGCCGCCGCCGCGTGGAATCATGCTCGTCAAGCCCTTCGCGGCTTGCAGTGCGGCCGAGCCTCCCGGCACGAACGACGCGGCCATGGGAGCCACGGTTTTCATCGCGAAGGAGCCGGCCTTCTTAGCGATGTTTTTTAGCTTGCCGAAAAACGAACCGACGATCGCCTGCGCGTGCCGCGCGTGCTCCTCGCCGTAGATGTCCGCGAGCTCGTTGAACGTCAAGCCGTCGACGGCGTCTGCAAGGCACTCCAAGCGCTTCACGTGCTCGGGGTGAGCGAAGCCGGCCGCCTGCGCGAGTCGGATCGCCCCGTCGATTGAGCCGGTGAGTGCCGTGCGCGCGACGGGCAACGCATGCAAAGACACCATGGCCAAATCAGTCGCGGACGGCGGTGCATTCGGATCTTCCTTGTAGTGCCAAGGGAGATCGGTCCGCGCCTGGTAGCCACCCGGCACGGCTCGAAGCGCGAGCTGCGGCCGGACGATGTAAGCGCCAACGCCGTTGATGCCCGACACCGTTGGCCGTTGCATGAGGGGCACCGTTGCGCCGCGGTACTCGTGCGGCTGGCCCATGCCCGCTCGCCGCGATGGGTCGGTGTGCAGCGAGCCGTCGCCGCGTTTCACGATCGCGTGCCACGACTTGGGCCCGCTTCGCTTCACGACGGCGACGGCGTCTGGGTCTTCGCCAGTGTGCCGCAAGCTAGCGGCTTCCCAGGGTGCCAGGTCGTCGCAATCGCCCCAACCGCGCTTCAGCACTGTTGCCGCGTGGTCGAAGTGCTCCGCGCCTGGAGGTTCGGGTTTCCACTTCACGTGGCGCAACCCTTCGTCGAAGGTCGGCACCTGGCCGGCTTTCAACATTGCTTCGTTGAGCCGTGTAGTGGCTTCCAGCGCTGCGTTCAGCACTGGAGCTTGCACGTGCTCCTCCGGGATACCGACGTTGATCCGCATGGCTCGCGGACCCTCAGGCGATGATTCGGCCGAGCAGGGTGTAATTCGCAAAAATGGTGTCTGTCGTGGTGAGCACCGTCGACAGCGTCACGATCGCGCGAATCAAAACGCCGGGCTCCGCCGGCTTCATCGTGAGCCGCGTGCCGAAGCTGTTGGGGTTACCAATAAGCTCGCCGTCCCAGCCCTGAATGTCTGCTTGCTGCATGTCCGTGCCCACGAAAAACTGCGTGAGCAAGCGGCCCACCGCAGTGGTGCCAACGCGCACCGAGCTCACGAGCAAGCGCTCGCCGCGGAACGGCTTCTGCAGCTGCCCCTGAAAAGTGATCTGCGGGATGGTGGCCGAGAACGTGCCAGCGGGTGAGCCCGCGAGGCCGTTGAGCGGGAGCGGCACCATGCCCTGATCCGGTTGAATGACACCGGGCGCCATCTGCGTTTTGCGCCAACCGGCTTTCGGAGGCAGCGCGATCGCGCGCCCACGACGGCCGCGGCCGCGACCGATGACGGCCATTCCGTCCATTTCGCCGTCGACGTCGCCGTCGACGTCGCCCATCACATCGCCCATCACATCGCCGTAGATTTCGTTGCCGTCGAGGTCGTGACCGATCACTTGCATTGCCATTTTGAGTTCACCCTTTGCAGTTAGAAAAAACGTTAGAAGCCGAGTCCCCCGGAGAGTTTTCGATCAGACCTGGGCAGCGATGCCCGAGACTTGCGGCGCAATGTCGCCGTCGACGTCGCCGGACACTTTGCCCGTCGTGCCGAGCTCGAAGCCGGCAACCGCGGCGCCTGCCATTGCGACGTCACGCAGCAAGCCCGACGTCCCGTGACCCATGTGTTTCGCGAGAAACCACGCGCCAAGTGCGATCGTTCCGCTGCGGCCGATGATCGGCAGCGTCGGCAGTGAGGGAAACGACTTGTTGATGAACCCCATGGCGAAGCCGCCGAAAGCGGTCGCGGCCATGTGGTTGAAACTGAGCCCACCGCCGCCGCCACCCTTCGAACGGCCGCGGCTGCGGCGTCGCTTGGATTTGGGCGCCCGTGGGGCTGAAGATTGGACCCGAATGATCGGCGACGGGCCCCGGTTGAACACCGGAACCTGGCGCACGATCGTCGTACTTGAGGACTTTCGACGTTTGGCCATTCCAGCCAAAAAAGCACCGTTCCGGTGTGGGTGGCAAGGTACCGGCCAAGGAACCGGGGCAGCATTGCCGGGACACACTGAACAGACGCGCCCTATTTTGATCCTCGGGCTGATCGGGTAGTCGTCCGGAAACGTGACTACAGTGACCCGAGAAAGTTCACAACCCCGCCGGCTGCACCGGGGGGGAGGGGTGCAACCGACGGGGTCGGAGTTCGTTTCGTGAACCAGCCGCGCCTGGGAGGGCGCTCACCATGGCGTCTCACCGCCGCAGCTTACCAGACCCCCTAGCACAGACCCCCCACCCCTGCCAGCTAGGTCTTTTTGACCAGCGCGGGCTAACCGTGGGGCAGGTAGAAGCCAGCCAAAACGCGGTCGCCGTCGAGCTCGGGAGGAGTCCGAAGCCACCGCGGGGCACGCGCTTTCCAGCGCGACCAGGGTGCGCGCTGTGTTGCAATTGCGATCGCTGCCTCGCGGGGTGTGCGTGACGGCCGCTGGCTCACTCTGGCTCGGGCCGGTGCATTCCGAGGCCCGAGCGGGGTACCAGCGCGCACGCAACGCCGGCTTGTCGCCACTTCGCGCACTCGTGATCGGAACGGTCGCGAGCTTCAAAGAGTGCTGGACATTTCGCCGGAATATTGCCGCGAAAGTCGGTTGCAGCGTGCGCACCGTGCAACGCGCACTCACGCAAGCGCGATCGGAAGGCCTGATCGGCGTTGCGCGAGCCAAAAAGACCGAGGTTCCCCCGAATTGGGAGCACGGGCCCGTCACGTGCGGCTGGTCGCACCGCTGGGTGATCGGTTGGGGCAAGGCCGGGCAGGCCGTCGCCGACGCCGTCCATCAGGCAAAAGCCCGCTGGCTCGTGAAGCATGCTATACGGAGCACCGTGCCAGCGCTGGGACGCACCCCTTACGCTGGAGCTCACAGTGCGACTCCGGATAAAAGCCACCACGCGGCGGCCGGAGAATCGGGCCCGGGTAGGCGTGGAATTGCCCGGGAACGGCCCAACCCGAATCAGCGTCGCACGTGGACAGCCGCGGAGCTCGACGCGGAGCTCGAACGGCTAGCGGCCGAAAAGCCGCCCCCATCCTAGTTCGCCCCTGTTGTCAATAGCCCGAATGGGCGGTCTCACGGATCGTGAGACGGGGCGGAGGTGTGAGCTGGTTCACAGGTTCCGGTGTGGGTGTGTGTCGGCGGGGTGCGTTCGGGGTGCTCGAACCGTGCTGAACGTGCCGGCCGCGCGTACAAACAGCACCGGCCGTAGGCCCTAACTGTCCCTGGTACTAGAGCCAATATGGCCCAGCAGAGATCCAAGCAAAGATTAACCTCCGTATTTATTACGGAATGTCTTCTATGACGGGCCCAGCTTCGAGGCGCGCGATCAGCGCGAAAGTGTGGCCGGAACCCCGGGGATGCGCCGTCGCTCGTATGGCGGTTTTCGCCGGGGTTCGTTGGAGAGTTCATGTTCCCCGCGCCTCCGGCGCCAAAAGAGGCTAAAAATGGGGAGATGATTGCGGCCTACGTTCGAGTCAGCACGCGCCAACAGGACCTAGGCGCCCAAAAAGATGCCATTTGGCGAGCTGCCGAGGCCCGCGGCGACGTGATAACCGCCTGGTTCGAGGAGAAAATCAGCGGTTCGACGCTGAAGCGCCCCGAGTTGCAGCGACTTTTGACCGAAGCGCGAGCCGGAAAGGTCAAAAAACTCTACGTTTTCCGCATTGACCGGCTCAGTAGAGCGGGAATCCGCGACACTTTGGCCGTCGTTGAGACTCTGCGCGAGCATGGGTGCAAGCTCGCGACAGTCGCGGACGGGTTTGATCTCGATGGCCCGTCCGGCGACGTGGTGCTTGCTGTAATGGCCTGGGCCGCGAAAATGGAGCGCCAGGCCCTCGGCGACCGGATCAGCGCCGCCAAAGAGCGCGTAGAGGCAAAGGGCGGCCGTTGGGGACGGCCGCGGGTGATCGACCCTGGCACCCTGGCTCGCGCACGCGAGCTGAAGCGGGAGGGCAAGTCGATTCGGCAAATTGCCGTTGCCTTAAAAATCAAGCGCGCCACGTTGGCCGATGCGCTGTCCGAGAAAGGTCACTACCGGAAGCCCGTTCAGGCTGCCCAAAAGTGACCCTCTTGCGTGGCCGTCCGCAAAGGTTACTTTCCGGACATGGGACCAAAAAAATATTTTCGGTGGGGGTGGGTGTTCGCGTTGATTGGGGTCGCTTGCTCGGGCCGGGTGGACCCTGGAACGGCTGGCACCCCGCCCGAAAGTTCGTGCGACGGCTTCTCTGCTGGCCAGCTCCTAGAAGCCGATCAGCCATGCTCGAAGATCGGGAAGCGGTGCGCGTTCGACGTCGACGGCGTTCCGGTTGCCCCTGAGCCGGAGTCCGCACTCAAGTGCGAATGTCTCGACCCCTACCCGCTTTCGTACCACTGCGGGCCGCGGGTGTGGCCGTGATCGAACCGCAAGACGTTGTGACTCTGCTGAACGCGGCGACGCTCGCGAGCCTCGGGGGCCGAAGCGTTGCGATCGACGGCGCCCAGCTTTTGGAGCTCGTGCACGTGTGGCTTCGAGTCGCCGCGAAGCACGAAGAGATTTCGCTGCGGCCCCACCTGTACACCGCCGCGACGAAATCTCTTCGTGCTTCGCGGCG
>Ga0268265_10003620_pt1 | contig 11028 bp, 8 predicted proteins | sample KBSSwiS52_FD_190355 | JGI IMG/M metagenome (GOLD analysis project Ga0268265, IMG submission 190355) | Switchgrass rhizosphere microbial communities from Kellogg Biological Station, Michigan, USA - KBS Switchgrass S5-2 (SPAdes) (version 2) | ecosystem: Host-associated > Plants > Roots >...
CGGCGAGTGGGTGACCATGACGATGGTCGAGCCTTCCTGGTTGAGCTGGCGGAGCATCCGCATGACCTCTTCGCCATGGGCGGTGTCGAGGTTGCCGGTGGGCTCGTCGGCGAGGATCAGCTTGGGTTCGCCGACCAGCGCCCGGGCGACCGCGACCCGCTGCTGCTGGCCGCCCGACAATTGCGTCGGCCGGTGCTTGGCGCGATGGGCGATGCCGACCTTGTCGAGCACCCGGTCGACCCGCGACTTGCGCTCGCCCGAACCGTGGTTGTGGTAGAGCAGGGCCAGCTCGACATTCTCGCGCACGGTCAGCTCGTCGACCAGATTGAAGCTCTGGAAGATGAAGCCGATGTTGGCCTTGCGGGTCTCGGCCAGCTGCGCCTCGTTGAGACCGGCGACTTCGTGGCCGTTGAACATGTAGGATCCGCCGCTTGGGCTATCGAGCATGCCCATGACGTTGAGCAGGGTCGACTTGCCGCAGCCCGACGGGCCCATGATCGCAACGAATTCGCCGTCGGCGATGTCGAGATCGACATTGTCGAGCGCGGTCGTTTCGACGGTGTCGGTGCGGTAGGTTTTGGTCAGGCCCGTCATGGTCAACACGATGGTGGTCCTTTCGTCTAATCGCCGGAGCTGAAGGACAGGTGGTCCTTGTCGACCAGCCCGCTGTAGGATGAGGTGATCACCTGCTCTCCCGGGGAGAGCCCGCTCACCACCTCGATGAAATTGCTGTTCTTGCGGCCGAGCTGGACCTGGCGCTTGGTCGCGCTGTTGCCGCTCTTGTCGACCACGAACACCCAATTGCCGCCGGTGTCGTTGAAGAAGGCGCCGTTGGGGATCATCAGCGCGCGCGACGAATCGCCGAGCGTCAGTTTGGCCTGCACCGTCTGGCCGCGCTGGATCCCGGTCGGCTCGGGGCCGGCGAACACCAGGTCGATCTGGAACTGGCCGTTGCGGACCTGCGGATAAACCTTGGCGACCTTTAGCCGGTAGGTTTTGCCGCCCATCTCCGCCGTCGCGCCCTGGCCGACCTGGACGCGGCCAAGATAGAATTCGTCGACATCGGCCTGGAGCTTGTCGCCGCCGGCGCTGTCGATCTGGCCGATGCGCTGACCCTGCTGGAGCGACTGGCCGAGCTGGATTTCAAAGCCGCTCAATTGCCCGGTGACGGGCGCGCGGATGTTGAGCTGGCCGAGGCTGTCGCGGGCGATGCCGAGGCTGCCGGCGAGCGACGCCGAAGCAGCCCGGAGCTGCACCAGCTGGCTGGTCTGCAACGCCTCGCTCTGCTGGACGCTGCGGCGCAGGATTTCGAGCCGCTTCTGCTGGTAGGTGAGGTCGTCCTTGGTGTCGTTGAACACCTTCGTGGCGACGAAGCCTTTGTCGGCGAGCGACTTCTGCAGTTCATACTGGCGGCGCATTTTGGCGAGGCCGATCTCGGCCTCGTTGAGGTCGCGCAAATTGGTATTGCGGGTCTGGGTCAGCGCCAGTTCCTGGCTACGCATGTTGTTGAGCTGCTGCTCGACCTCGGCCTGTTTCTCCAGCGTCGACAGCTGCAGCTCGGCGTTCGACAGGACCGCCAGCGGCTGGCCGGCGGTGACCTGCGCGCCGTCCTCGACCAGCTTCTTCTCGACCCGGCCGCCTTCGACCGCGTCGAGATAGACGGTGACCAACGGCGTGACCCGCGCCCGCAGCGGCAGGAAGTCTTCGAAGATGCCGGTTTGCGCGGTGGCGATGCTCAGCCGGTCGCGGGTGACCGTCTCGGAGCCCGAGCGCGGCGCGAACAGCCAGAAGATCAGGATCAGCAGCAAGACCGCCGCGGCGGCGCCGCCAATCAGGATGCGCTTGTCGATGCGCTTGCGCTCGACAACCCGGTCCATGCCCCCGCCGCTCACCGGCTCAGGACCGCGCGGACGGCGCAATTCGACCAGGCTCACTGTCCACCTCTGGCCAATGAGTGTCCGGAAGCGGACAGCAATACGCCCCGTCGTTCAGGTGTTTCCCCTGTGCAATGCGAATTTGGCCCCGGTCTCATGACCCATAACACTGCAACCCCCGTGCCAATTGGCTTTAGCCAAAAATTTTCTTCGTCAGGGACTGTTCATTTCCGGACACTACGCTACAGATGTAGCGTGGCTGATGCATTTGACCTTGCTGTCGTCGTCGACGACGATCCGGACATCGCGCTCGCCGCGCGGCTGGCGCTGCGCGACATGTTCGAGCGGGTCGAGACGCTGACTTCGCCGGCCGAGCTGCTGCAATTGCTCGAGCGCGAGAACCCCGACGTCATCCTGCTCGATCTCAACTTCCAGCGCGCGGCGACCGATGGCCGCGAAGGCCTCGACTATCTCGGCCGGATCATGGCGAAAGATCCGGATTCGGCGGTGGTCATCATCACCGCGCACGGCGCGGTGTCGATCGCGGTCGAGGCGCTCAAGAGCGGCGCCAGTGACTTTGTCGCCAAACCGTGGAGCAACGAGCGGCTGGCGGCGACGGTGCGCAGCGCGGCGGTGCTGCGCCGCAGCCGGCTCGATACGCGGATCGAGCGTGGCCGCGCGTCGGAGCTGGGGCATGGGACCGACACGCCGCTGCTCGGCCAATCGGAAGCGATGAAGCGCGTTCGCGTTCTCATCGACCGCGCCGCGCCGACCGACGCCAATGTCCTGATCCTCGGCGAGAACGGCACCGGCAAGGAAATTGTCGCGCGCGAAATCCACCGCCTGTCGCGGCGCAGCGACAAGCCGATGGTCTCGGTCGACCTCGGCGCGACCAGCGAGACCCTGTTCGAATCCGAGCTGTTCGGCCACGTCAAAGGCGCCTTCACCGGCGCCGCCGGTGAGCGCATGGGGCGGTTGAAGGCGGCCGATCACAGCACCCTGTTCCTCGACGAGGTCGGCAATCTGCCGCTCCATTTGCAACCCAAACTGCTGACCGCGCTCGAACAGCGCCAGGTCATTCCGGTCGGCGCCAATCGTTCGGTGTCGATCGACGTCCGGGTGGTCGCCGCGACCAACATGTCGCCCGACCAGCTGGCCGACGAGAAGCGCTTCCGCCAGGACCTGCTGTTCCGCCTGAACACCATCGAGATCGAGCTGCCGCCGTTGCGCGAGCGGCGCGAGGACATCCCAATCCTGCTCGACCACTATCTCCGCCTCTACGCGCGCAAGTACGACCGGCCCGACCGCGAGCTTGGCTCCGATGTGCGCGACGCGCTCGTCGGGCACGACTGGCCCGGCAACGTCCGCGCGCTGCGCCACGCCGCCGAGCGCGCGGTGATCATGGCCGACCGCGACGCATACCAGATCGCCGATTTCCCGCTTCCGGCGCGGTCCGACGCGGCGTCGGTCCCGGTGATCGGATCGGGGCTCAACCTCGACCAGCTTGAGAAACAGATGATCGAGCGCGCGCTGCGCATGCATCATTTCAACATTTCGCTGGCCGCGACCGAGCTCGGCCTCAGCCGCGGCGCGCTCTACCGGCGCATGGAAAAGCATGGACTTTAGGCGCAAGTTCGAATTCGGCCTCGCCTGGCGGACGCTGCTGCTCGTCGGCGCTCTGTGGCTGTTCTACGTGGCGTGGGCGACACCCGATCTGCGCGCCGGGCGGATCGTCGCCGCTTTGGTCGCCCTGGCCGCGCTCGCCAGCCTGTGGAATTTCATCCGGCGGACGAATTTCCTCGTCTCGCGCTTCATCGAATCGGTGCGCTTCGAGGATTATTCGCAGCGTTTCTCCGATCCCAGCGGTGGCGGCTTCGACGTGCTCGGCCAGACGCTCGATACGGCGCTGAAGTCGCTGCAGGCGCGCCATCGCGAGGAATCGTCGGAGGCGCGCTACCTGTCGGCGCTGGTCGACGACGCACCGAGCGCGCTGCTTTCCGTCGACCAAGATGGCCGGGTCGAGCTGTTGAACAAGGCCGCGCGGCTGCTGTTCGCGCGCCATCCGCTGACCCGGGTCGGCGACTTCGCGACGCTCGGACCCGAGTTGGCGGCGGCGGTCGAACTGCCGCCGGGCACGCGCAAGATCACCCGGCTAATCCTCGACGGTGTCCCGCAAAAAGCGATCTTCGCGTCGGCCCAGGTGGCGCGGCTCGATCGGCCGATCACCGTGCTCTCGATCCTGCCGGTGCAAAGCGAACTGGGCGCGCTCGAAGTCGCCGCCCAGGCCGACCTCGTCCGCGTGCTCACCCACGAGATCATGAACTCGCTGACCCCGGTGACCTCGCTCGCCCGGACGGGGGCGGAGATGGTCGCGGCCGCGGCCAAGAAGAATGACGGCCTCGCCGATGCCCAGACCGCGACCGAAACCGTGGCCCGGCGCGCCGAGGGCATCCTCCGCTTCGTCGAAAGCTATCGCGAGTTCGCTCAGTCGCCCGACGTCCATCGCCGGCAGTTCAAGGCCAGGCCGTGGGCCGAGGAGATCATGCGGCTGGCGCTGACCCATTCGAACCAGCGCGAGGTCGATGCGCGGCTTGAAGTCGAACCCAAGTCGCTCACCCTCAACGCCGATCCCGAATTGCTCGCGCAGGCGGTACTCAACCTGCTGCGCAATGCCGTACGCGCCACCGCCGACGTCGAGGCGCCGGTGGTTACGCTGCTGGTCGCGCGCGACGCGGGTGGCCGCTGCCGGATCGAGGTCCGCGACAACGGCCCGGGCATCGCCGAGGACCGCCGCGAGGACATCTTCCTGCCCTTCTACACCACCCACAAGGGCGGCAGCGGGGTCGGCCTCAGCTTCGCCCGCCAAGTCGCGCTCGCCCATGGCGGGTCGATTTGCGCGCTCGACGCGGCCGAGGGCGGGGCCAATATCCGCATGGTCGTGTGATCTGATATGGTGCCCGGGCGAAGGGGCTGATGGCGATGGAATATAAGCAGGACGCATTGCTTGCGGCGGTGATGCGGGCGTCGCTCGATTGCATCGTGGTGATCGGCGAGGACGGGCTGGTGGTCGACTGGAACCCGGCGTCGGAGCACACTTTCGGTTATTCGCGGGACGAGGCGCTCGGCAAACCGGTCGCCGACCTGATCATCCCCAAACATTACCACAAGGCCCACCACAACGGCATGAAGCGCTATCTCGGCGGCGGCGAGCCCCGGGTCATCAACCAGCGCATCGGGGTCGAGGCCTGCCGGTCGGACGGCACCATCTTTCCCGTCGAACTGGCGATTACCGAAGTCCAGGTCGACGAGCGCCGCTTGTTCATGGCGTCGCTGCGCGACCTCACCGAACTCTATCGGACCACCGCGGCGCTGGAGGAAAGCGAGGCCAAGCTCTCGGCTTTCTTCGAACATGCGCCGGCGAGCATGTTCATCAAGGGTCGCGATGGCCGCTACGAAAATGTGAACGCCCATACCGGTTCGCTGATGGGCCGGCCGATCGACCAGATCATTGGGCGGACGGTGGAAGACGTGTTCCCCGCGCAAACGGTCGCGGCCGCTGAGGCGCTCGATCGGGCGGTGCTCGAAACCGGCGAGCCCCAGATCGCCGAGCAGACCTACGACGTCGGCGAAATCAAGCACACCGTCACCGCCCGCTTCCCGATCCGCGCTGCAGACGGCAGCATCAGCCACATCGGCGTGGTGATCATCGATATCTCCGACCGGGTCGAGGCGGAGAACAAGCTGCGCGACAGCGAAGCGCGGCTTTCGGCCATGCTCGATCACGCGCCGATGACCATGTATTTGAAGGACCGCGACGGCCATTATTGCATCGCCAATCGCTTCATGGCCGAGCAGGTCGGCATGACCTCGGAGGAGCTGCGCAAGCTCACGCCGCGCGACCTGTTGTCGCCGGCCTCGGCGGACGAAGCGGCGGCGGTCGACCAGATCATCGTCGAGACTCGCCAGCCGGATATCCGCGAAAGCGAATTCCAGACCGTCGAGGGGATCAAGAGCGCGATGACCGTGCGCTTCCCGGTGTTCGATGAGAATGACGAGATCAATTACATTGGCGGCATCTTCCTCGACACCAGCGAGCAGCGCCGGGCGCAGCGGCGGTTCCGAGCGCTGAGTGAACACCACCCCGTCGCGATGCTCATCGCCAGCGCCGACGACCACCGCATCCTCCTCGCCAATCCGGCCTTCTTCAAACTCATCGGGCTGCCCCAGGACAGCGACGTCAGCATGGTCAGCCAGTTCCGCTGGATGGACGATCCCGAGGAGGATCGCCGCTTCCGCGAGGTGATCCGCGAGCATGACCGCTTCGACGGCTACGAGTGCCGGATGCGCCGGGTCGACGGCTCGTTCTGGTGCTCGATCAGCTGGCGCCACATCGATTTCGACGGCGAGCGGGCATTGGTGTTCAGTGCCTTGAACATCGCCGACAAGAAGAATGCCGAGGCCGAACTCGAACGCAGCCGCGAAGCGCTCCACCAGTCGGAAAAGATGAACGCCCTGGGCTCGCTGCTCGCCGGCGTCAGCCACGAGCTCAACAACCCGCTGGCAATCGTGGTCGGCGAGGCGATCCTGCTCGAAGAGGAAGCCGAAGGCACGCCGATCGCCGCCAGCGCGGCGCGCATCAAGCGCGCGGCCGAACGCTGCAGCCGGATCGTCCAGACGTTCCTCGCCATGGCCCGGCAGAAGACGCCGGAGCGCAGGGCCTGCGCGGTCAACGAACTCATCGAAGGCACGCTCGAGCTGGCCGATTACGGGCTGCGCAGCAACGGCATTGAAGTGGTGCGGCGCCTGGCCCCCGACCTGCCGCGATTGTGGGCCGACCCTGACCAGGTCAGCCAGGTGATGCTCAACCTCATCATCAACGCCCAGCAGGCTTTGCAGACGCTGACCGGGCCGCGCTGCCTGACCATCGAAACCCGCCTCGGCGGTGATGGCCGGGTGGCGATCGTGGTCAGCGACAACGGCCCCGGCGTTCCCGCCGATGTCGCGCGGCGGATCTTCGATCCCTTCTACACCACCAAGCCACAAGGGAGCGGCACCGGGATCGGCCTGTCGTTCAGCCTCGGCATCGCCGAAGCCCATGGCGGCGCTTTGCAGCTGGTCCCTTCGGACACCGGAGCCAGCTTCGAATTGCTGCTGCCGAGCGCACCGGAGACCGCCGCCGAGCCGGTTCCGGCGGTCGCTGATGCAGTGCCGGTTTCAGGCGAGGCCCAGCGCCGCGCACTGGTCGTCGATGACGAACTCGAACTCGCCGAGACGCTGGCGCGCCTGCTTCAGGGCGAAGGCTTCGACGTTGCCGTCGCGGTGGGCGGTGCCGCCGCCATCGACCAGCTCAAGGACGAACAGTTCGACCTCGTCTTGTCCGATCTGCGGATGCCGGGAGTCGATGGCCCGGAGCTCTACGCCTGGGTCCGCGCGGAACGGCCCGATCTGGCCAAGCGCATCGGTTTCGTCACCGGCGACACGCTGGGGCCCGCCGCCGTCCATTTCCTCGAGGAGGCCGGGCGGCCGTACATCGAAAAACCGTTCACGCGGGCGGCGATCCGCTCGCTGGTCGGCGAGCTTATGCAGGAACCCGCCTAGGCAGCCGCGCGCCGCGCCCCGAACTTCATGGTGTCGCTGACGATCCGGTAGGCGGTCGTCCAGCTTTCGCGCACGTGCGTGGTAAAGTGGACGCCGAGGCCCGTCGCGAGCGTCGACAGCAGGGCCGCGCCGACGATGTCATAATGTTCGTTGCGAACGCCGTAGCCGTGGTGGCGCTCGCCCATCGCCATCAGCACCGGCACCAGGCCGCCGATATTCTCGAGCGACCGGACGATCAGGCCGAGCATGGTCATCAGCTTGCGCCCCTGCTCGGTGAGGTCATTGGTGAACATCGGCCGCAAGCTGCCATCGAGCTTGAACAGCCGGTCATAGAATATTGCCGCCACATGGTCGCGGTCAGGCGCGATCTTGGCGAAACTGTCCTGGACGGCTTTGATTTGAATCGGCGTCACAGCGAATCTCCTTTCGCTGCCCTTTCGCTCATCGCCGTCGCAAGCTGATGTCGCGGTGCGCGGACTATTGTTTCAATTGTGTCGAATCGTCATGCTGCGGGGATGGGCAGCGCACACATCGTCGTGGTCGATGACGAGCCGGATCTCCGGCAACTGGTGCAGACCTATCTGACCAAGCATGGCCTGGCCGTGAGCACCGCCAGCGGCGGCGAGGAATTGTGGGCGCTGATGGCCGAACGCCCGGTCGATCTCGCCATCCTCGATGTGAACATGCCGGGCGAGGACGGGATCAAGATCGCGCACGAACTACGACGCCGGGGTTCGATCGGGATCATCATGCTGACCGCCAACAGCGACACCGTCGACCGGATCGTCGGGCTCGAAGTCGGCGCTGACGATTATGTGACCAAGCCATTCGATCCGCGCGAGCTGCTGGCGCGGGTCCGCACGGTTCTGCGCCGCATTGCGCCGGAGAAGCAGTCGAGCGCGGCCACGCTGGGCCGGGAAGTGCGGATCGGCAAATGCTGCCTCAACCTCGACAGCCGCCGGCTGTACGAAGCCGACGGCACGACGCTGCCGCTGACGGCGATGGAGTTCGATTTGCTCCAGGCCTTCGTCCGCCATCCCAACCGCGTGCTGACCCGCGATCAGCTGCTCGATTTGGCTCACGGCAAAGAGGGGGATGTGTTCGATCGGTCGATCGACACGCGGATCGTGCGCTTGCGGCAGAAGATCGAAATCGACCCGCGGCGCCCGCAGGCCATCAAGACCATGCGCGGCGCCGGCTATATGTTCGTGTCAGGCAGCGGCGACTGAGCCCTGGACGATGGTCACCGGCGTGCCGACGCTGGTCACCTTGAACAACGCTTTGGCGAATTTGGCGGGGAGGCGGACGCAGCCGTGGCTGGCCGGGCGACCCGGAATGTAACCAGCGTGGAGCGCAATGCCGTCGTTGGTCAGGCGCTGCATGTGCGGCATCGGTGCGTTGTCATATTTGCTGGAGAAGTGGACCGCGCGCTTCTCGGTGATCTTGAACGTCCCGGTCGGCGTCGCATGGCCCTTGCGGCCGGTCGACACGGTGGTCACCGCGACGATCGTCTCGCCGCGATAGAGGTAAGCGCGCTGATCGGCGATGCTGACCAGCAGCCGCGGTGCGCCGACGATCGCCGACGCATTCTCGCGCCACACGAAATCGCCCGGCTTGAGCGACGCCTCGGCGAGGAGTTCGTCTTCGCTCGGCTTCTGCGGGGTAGCGACCGGGGGAGTGCTGATCGGTGCGGCGATTGGTGCGGCGACCGGCGCTTCCGTCGAGATCGCCGAAGCTTCGGACGCAAACACCGGCGCGGCGGCCGCCAGCGCGGCGACGGCACAGCACAATGAAGCGAACACTACCGCGGTCTGACGCATGCTGTTCAGCTTGACCAAAGAGTTATCCATTTGCCGAAATCCCATTCTGTTCGGGGGCAGCGCCCCAGTTGATGGGTGACAATTGGAAGCCGGCGGTTGCAGCTGGATGCCGCGCCGTCAGGAGAATTGTGTCAATTGTTTCAGCGCCGGCGCGCGGTCACATCGGTGACACTTGAAGCCTCGGCGCCACTCGCCATTTTCGTTCCATGATCGACATCCGCAAATTCGATAGCCTCGGCCACGCCGACCACGGCTGGCTCGACGCCCGCCACCATTTCTCCTTCGCCGATTATTACGACCCCGCCCGCATGGGCTGGGGCTCGATCCGCGTGTGGAACGACGACAAGATTGCCGCCAAGACCGGCTTTCCGCCGCATCCCCACCGCGACATGGAAATCGTCACCTATGTCCGCACCGGCGCGATCACCCACCAGGATTCGCTCGGCAACAAGGGCCGCACGGGCGCCGGCGACGTCCAGGTGATGAGCGCCGGGCGCGGCGTCACCCACGCCGAATATAATCTCGAGGACGAGGCGACGACCCTGTTCCAGATCTGGATCGAGACCGACAAGCCCGCGGCCGAGCCGGCGTGGGGCGCGATGCCGTTTCCCAAGGACAGCCGCGAAGGCAAGTTCCAGCTGCTCGCCAGCGGCGATGCCGGCGACGGAGTCCTTACTGTCAACGCCGACGCCAAGATCCTCGGCGCGACGATCAAGGCCGGTGAGCGTATCGCGTTCGATGCCGACCCCGCGCGCCATCTCTACCTCGTCCCGAGCGGCCGGGTGACCGTCAACGGCGTCGCCGCAGCGCCGCGCGACGGGGTCGCGATCACCGGTGAGGAACGCGTCGAGATCCACGCCGAGGACGATAGCGAACTGGTCCTGGTCGACGCTCGCTAGCCCTGAGTCCGGCCCCGTTCATCGAGCCTGTGCTTGAAGTGCGGCGGATTGCTGGGCATGGGCCGGCAGCGCCGCTGAACGGCGCGATCCACGGCATGCGGGAGACGATGAGGGCGGTCCAACGCTTGACGATTGCAATGCTGACGGGCGGGCTCTTGCTCGCGCCGTCGATGGCGCTCGCGCAAAGCACCGCCCAGCCGGCGACCAACACGCCCGCGACCGACACCATCGGCCCGCGCGAATTGCAGAATTTCAACCTCAACGGCACAGTGACCCGCCCGGCCGACACGCCGCCGGCGACGCGTGCACCTGCCCGCCAGCCGCCGGCCGCACGCCCGACCACTGACACATCGGGCGCCGCTCCGCCCACGCGCCGACCGGCCGCCCAGGCACCGGCCGCAGCGCGCAGCGATCCGCCGGAGACCCGGCCCGGCCAATCGCTGGCGCTCGACTTTCCCGCCGCCACGCCCACGCCGCCGGTTACGGCGAGTGTGCCGCCGCCCGACCTGGCCCCCGCGGCCGAACCTCCGGCGACCCTGGCGCCGGACCAGAAGCTGCTGCTGTGGCCGTGGCTGCTGCTCGCCGCTGCCATCGCGGCAGGGGCGCTGTTCCTGTGGCGCCGCCGTCATGCGCGCGAAGCTTACGCCGGCGGGCCGTCGATCGAAGAATATCTCGCGCCCGAAGCGTCACCGGCACCGGCACCCAAGCCAACTCCGCCGCCCGCCCCGGCTCCCGCGCCAGCTCCAGCGCCGCCGCCGCCCGCACCGCCGGTCGGGATCGTTTCGAAACGCCTCCGACCGTGGATCGATATCGGCTTCGCTCCGCTTTCCTGCTTGG
>Ga0268265_10003621_pt1 | contig 11027 bp, 10 predicted proteins | sample KBSSwiS52_FD_190355 | JGI IMG/M metagenome (GOLD analysis project Ga0268265, IMG submission 190355) | Switchgrass rhizosphere microbial communities from Kellogg Biological Station, Michigan, USA - KBS Switchgrass S5-2 (SPAdes) (version 2) | ecosystem: Host-associated > Plants > Roots >...
GTTGGTGGTGCGCAGCAAGCTAGCCGGATCCGGCGGCGTCGACGGGGTGATCGCGCTCGACAGCGGCTACCTGATCGGCGGCCACGTGCCGGTCGTCAGCTTCGACGACATGACCGTCGCCCAGGCGATGCGTCAGGGCGACGACCCGGTCTACCAGGGCCTCGGCGAGCGCGCCGCGGCCCGCTGGCAGGCCCGCCAGCAGAAGATCTACGACCGCTGCCACGCCTGCTGCGCCGCCGCTCGCTGGGCCGCCGAGTCGATCCACGAGGACTACGGCGTGCCGAACGAGAAGATCCATGTCGTCGGCTTCGGCCACAACGTCGAGATCGAGGTGTCCGAGCGCGACTGGAGCGTGCCGCGCTTCCTCTTCGTCGGCGGCGACTGGCAGCGCAAGCGCGGTGGGGCGATCGTCGAGGCCTTCCAGAAGCTGCGCGAGACCCACCCCGAGGCCGAACTCGACCTCGTCGGCGGCCACCCACCGATCGAAGCACCCGGCATCAACGGCCACGGCCGGCTGCCGCTCGGCTCCGAGAGCGGCGAACGGATCTACTACGAACTGCTACGGAAGTCGACCTGCTACGTGATGCCGTCGAGCTTCGAGCCGCTGGGGATCGCCTACCTCGACGCCGCGACCGCGGGGATGCCGTGCATCGCGACGACCAGCGGCGGCGCCCGCGACGCGGTCGCCGAGTCCGGGCTGCTGGTCGACCCCGACGACGACGCCGCTCTGCTGCCGGCGATGATCGAGATGTCCGATCCCGAGACGGCGCGGCGGATGGGCGCGGCGGCGCGCCGTCACTCGGACCTCTACACCTGGCGCGCGGTCGCCGAACGGGTCCTGCGCGCCTTCGACCTGCCGGCGATCGACAACGACAAGCTCGCCGCCTACATCGCCTGATCAGGCTTTCGCGTAGTCGCCGACCTCGCCGAAGTCGACCATCACGCACGGTTCGTCGCCCGTAACCTCGGCGTCATGGCCGGGCGGGATTGCGGCGACGTCGCCGGCCTTGATCTGGAAGTCGGTCCCGTCGTCCATGTGGACGGTCATCGCCCCGGAGACCACGTAACCGAAATGCGAGGCCTGGCAGGAGTCGGTACCGGCGATCGGCTTGACGTTCTCCGACCACTTCCAGCCGGGCTCGAAGGTGCCCTCGAGGACGGTGTGCCCGGCGAGCTCCACCGCCTTTGCCTGACCGTTTCCCTGGAACGGTCGGGTCTCGTCCGGCGAGGTGAAGTTCTTGACTTCGGCTGGCATCGGAAGCCTCCTTGATCGGCTCGTCCCTGCCTCCCTCGAACGTACACCCGGGACCCGCCCCAGGGCAAGGGCTCAGGGCTCGACGGTCACCTCGGCGATCTGCTGCTTCGCGTCCTCGAGCTCGACCTCGAAGATGCCGGGGATCGTTGCCGGCACGTCGAAGCTGACGGTGCCCCCTGCCTCGACGTCCTTGCCGACGTCGTAGCCGTGGAAGTGGATCTCGTCGGCGACGTCGGACTGGGCCCGGAAGCGGATCGGTTCGTCGGCGTTATAGGTCAGCTCCTGGACGCCGCCCTTCGGTTCGCCGTCGACGACCACGATCAGCGGCACCCCCATCGCGGCGCTGCTCATCGTCTCTTCGTCGTCGCTGCTCGAGAGGACGACGTAGAGCAATACGGCGAGCGCGATCACGACGACGCCGGCAACGACGCGCAGCGCGTTCCCAGACACTTCGGGCGCTCCTTTGGCTCGTGGACGATTCACAGCCGGTCCGATCGCGACCGGCTGGCCCAATCCTGCCGGATTCGGCCGCGAGGGGCGTTGTGCAAGTCCCGCGCGAGTGGGTAGGGGTTTCGTGATGGAGATCCACGACGGGACGGTCCTCAAGGACCGTTACCGAATCGACCGCTTGCTCGGTCGTGGGGGAATGGCGTCGGTCTGGCGCGGCCACGACCGCGTTCTCGACCGCCCGGTGGCGGTCAAGGTGCTGTCTGACGCGATCGCCTCGGATCCCGAATACCTGGCCCGGTTCAGCCGCGAGGCGAGGGTCGCGGCCAGCCTCTCGCACCCCAATCTGGTCCGCGTCTTCGATTTCGCCGAGGCGGGCGAACGGCCCTATCTGGTGATGGAGCTGGTCCCCGGCGACGATCTCGGCGCGCTGACGGCGCGCGGCGAGCAGGTCGACCGCAGCCGGCTCGCCCGGCAGCTATTGGCGGCGCTCGCCCATATCCACCGCGCCGGGATCATCCACCGCGACGTCAAGCCGCAGAACGTCCTGATCGAGGCCGACGGCAACGCCAAGCTGATCGACTTCGGGATCGCGCTGCCGCCCGACGCGACGGCGCTGACCAGCACCGGCCTGATCATCGCCACCAAGTCGTTCGCCGCGCCCGAGGTGATGCGCGGCAAGCCGGCCGGCGTGCGTTCCGACCTCTACTCGTGCGGCCTCGTGCTCGCGAGCTGCGAGGGGCCGGGCACGCTGGCGCTCGAGGCCCTGGTTGAACGGCTGACCGCCGAGGACCCGGACGCCCGGCCGCCCTCCGCGGGTGCGGCGCTGCGCGACCTCGAAGACGAGGAGGCGACCGAGTCGGAACCGGTCGTCGAGCCGACCCGGGTCTACTCGCAAGCGGGACGCGGTTGGCGGCGCTGGGCGGTCGCGTTCGGTCTGCTCGCCGTTACCGTCGCGGCCGCCGTCGTGGTGCTGACGTCACTCGGCGGCGATGACCCGGAGCGCGACTCGCCGCGGGTTGCGCAGAACCGGGCCGCGGGAACGAACGGGGGCGTGGGGCGGGGTGCCGGGGGCGGCGCCGAGCGTTCGCAGAACGCTGCCGAGTCGGAGCAGCCGGAAGGCACGCCAGCAGGGGAAGGCACGCCGGAATCGAAGGAAGCGCCGGAGGCCGAAGAAACGGATGCGGCCAGCGGTGGTGCCCTGAACGAACAGGGCTACGAACTGATCCAGGCGGGGCGCTACGAGGAGGCGGTGCCGGTGCTCGAAGAATCGGTCAGCTCCTTCCCGCCCGGCACCGAAGACCTCGACTTTGCCTACGCGCTGTTCAACCTCGGTGACGCGCTGCTGCGCAGCGGCCGCGCCGAGGAAGCGATCCCGATCCTCGAACAGCGGCTGCAGATCCCGAACCAGACCGGCGTCGTGCAGGCCGAGCTGGAAGCGGCGCGTGCGGCCGCCGCCGCATCAGGCCAATAAGGGGACCAGCCGCCGCGGCCGCTCCGTGAAGCCGGCGCCGAGGTAGAAGGCGAGGGCCTCCTCGCGGTGGGGACGGGTGGTGACCTCGAGGCGGTCGCAGCCCTGCTCCCGCGCCAGCTCCTCGACGGCGGCGAGCAGCCGCGCCGCAGCCCCGCGGCGGCGGCTCTCCCGGCCGGTGACGAGCGCGGTGATCCGGCAGGTCGGGTCCGGCCGCTCGAGGTGCTCGATCAGTTGGTAGGCGATCAGCGCCGCCGGCACGCCGTCGACCTCGGCGACCAGCACCCCGGCGCGACCGGCGCCGTTGGCGATGCGGTCGAGCCGCACGCGCGCCCTCGCGGGCTCGACCGGGTAGCCGAGCTCGGCCAGTAGCGGCGCGATCGCCGCTGCGTCGTCGGCAATGGCAGACCGGACGTCCATCGCTGCCGCTTAGGAAGCGGGGCGCGGGCCACGCCACATAGCCGGCACCGGCGACGCCGGCCATCCCCAGCGCTTTGCGCCGGGTGGGAGGACCCCGGGTGGGTCCTGGGAAATGCCGCTAGGCGGCGATCCGGTGTTCGGCGGTGCCGGCCTCGCGCTCCTCGTTCTCGTCGAAGGGCTGGCGACCGATCATCGCCCGCTCAAGCGCTTTCACGGCCTCGTTCCATGAGAGGTCGGAACGGGTCACGGCCTGGCCGTTCTCGTAGCTCGTGTACTTCCACTTCTGCATGGCTCTTCAGCTCCTCGGGAATCGGAAAACTTGCTTGTATACAAGCTTCGCGCAGGAGCGAACATCTGTTTGTGAGCGCGGTCACACCAGCGCCGTCGTGTGACGGAACGCACTGAAAAACCCCGCTCAGGGGTCGGTTTCGGGACCAGCCGCCCCCCAATTGGGGCAGAGGTAGGCCTCCTCGAAGCCGGCCCGGAGGATGTTGCGGTAGCTGTTCGAGGGGCGGCCGGGGACGCGTTCGCCGGTCTCGACGAAGAGCAACTCGCAGCCGGCTGCGGCGGCGTCGACGATGCGGCGGTGCAGGAGAGCCGCCTGGCAGCCCCGGCGGCGCGCCGGCTCGAGGGTCGCCGCCATCCCGAGCTCGGCGATCCCGGTATCGAGCAGCATCGCCCCGGTCGCCTGGGCCTGGCCGTCGACCAGGGCGACGTAGCAGCGCCAGTCGGCGCGGCCTGGCAGGGCGGCGAACAGCTCGGCGCACCAGGCGGGCAGGCCGAAGCCGGCGGCGACGATCGCGGCGAAGGGGTGCTCGTCAGGGCCGGTTTGCTCGACCACCTCGACGTCGCTCGGCGGCGAGAAGCGCGGCGGGTGGGCGTCGCGGACGAATTTCATCCAGCCGTAGCCGGGCGCGAAGCCGGCGCCGCGGAGGAAGGTTTCCGCTTCGCCCGTGGTCGACAGGCCGGGGGTGACCGGCACGTAGGGGTCGACGCCGCGGTCGCGTGCCCACTCGATCGCCGCCTCGAGCTCGCCGCCGGCAACGGCACCGGGGTCGGTCGCCCCGAGCAGAAGGTTGATCATCTGGACCTCGGCGAGGTCGCGAACCACCGTTGCCTGGACCGGCCCGAAGCGCCCCAGCTCGATCCCGTGCTCGTCTGCCACCCGGGCCGGGACCGATTCCCAGACCTCGCGCCAGAAACGGTGCTCGATCGCGTCGAGCGCGAGCGGGTCGTAGTTGACTCCGGACTCGGTCTGGGCGGCCATCGGCTTGCGGTCCAGCATATGCGCCGATCCCACCCATCTGTCAGCCTTGAGGGGTGACCGTCACCGCCACCAGCCCAGCGGTCCGGCAGGCTTCCCCGGAGCGGCCCGAGAACCAGGTGATCGTCCTCTTCGGAGCGACCGGCGACCTCGCCAAGCGCAAGCTGCTGCCGGGGATGTTCCACCTCACCCAGGTGGGGCTGATGCCCGAGCACTTCCGGATCATCGGCGCCGCCCGGCACGGCGTCAGCGTCGAGGAGTTCCGCGAGGTCGCCCGCGACGCGGTCTGCGGCTCCGGCCGGCGCAGCGAGGACGGCGAGGCGCTCGAGGAGTTCCTCTCGTCGCTGCGCTTCGCCGGCGTCGGCGACGGCCTCGAGCCATTGGGCGCGGAGATCGGCGAGGCCCGCCGCGAACTTGGCGAGGAAGCGGGCGTGCTGTTCTACCTCTCGCTGCCACCGAAGGCCTTCAAGCAGACCGTCGAGGCGATCGGCGAGCTCGGGCTCGGTGCCGGCTCGCGGGTGATCACCGAGAAGCCATTCGGCACCGACCTCGCCTCGGCGCGGGAGCTGAACGCGCTGCTGCAGTCGGTCTTCAGCGAGGAGCGGATCTACCGCATCGACCACTACCTGGGACGCGAGGCGGTGCAGAACCTGCTGGCGATGCGTTTCGCCAACGGCATGTTCGAGCCGGTCTGGAACCGCAACCACATCGACCACGTTCAGATCGACGTCCCCGAGACGCTCTCGATCGAGATGCGGGGCAGCTTCTATGAGGAAACGGGCGCCTTCCGCGACATGGTCGTCACGCATCTGTTCCAGGTGCTCGGCTTCGTCGCGATGGAGCCGCCGACCTCGCTGGGGCCGAAGCCGCTGGGCATCGAGCGCGAGAAGGTCTTCGACTCGATGGCGCCGTTGCGGGTCGAAGACGTCGTCCGCGGCCAGTACCGCGGCTACCGTGAAGCGGATGGGGTCGCCGAGGACTCCGATACCGACACCTTCGTCGCGGTCAAGGCCTTCGTCGACAACTGGCGCTGGGAGGGAGTGCCGTTCTACCTGCGCACCGGCAAGCGCCTCGCCGAGAGCAAACATCTGCTGACGATCGCCTACGCGCAGCCGCCGCGGCGGATGTTCCCGCTCGACTGCGACCAGGTGGTCGAGGCCTTCGGTCGCGACCACCTGACCTTCGAGCTCGGCGAGCCGGGGACGATCACCTCCTCATTCCTCGCCAAGGTGCCGGGTCCGACGATGCAGCTCGGCGAAGCTCACATGCAGTTCAGCTATGACAGCCTCGGCGCCGACGAGCAGGGCCTCGACCCCTACGAGCGCCTGATCCACGACGTGATGATCGGCGACCGCACCCTGTTCACCAGCTCCGAGGCGATCGAGCGGCTCTGGGAGATCTCCCAGCCGGTGCTCGAAAGCCCGCCGCCGGTCGTCGAGTACGAGCCGGGCTCGTGGGGCCCCGACGCTAGCCACCAGCTGATCGCGCCGCGCCGCTGGCACCTGCCCAGCAACCACGCCTAGCCAGCGGGCGCGGCAACCGCTCGGAGAACGGAAAAGGGCCCCTAGAAGGGGCCCCTTGTTCCGAAGGACGTACCACCAAGGACGGCTAAGTCGTTGGCTCGTCGGTCCTCGAGCTTTGAAGTTCTATGTGTCGCAAGCCTCGCGACCCCTTCCTAAACACCGGGGAGGTACGAAAGTTGCACCAATACTTCGGCTTTTGGCGCCGCAACCTTTAGTCCATTCGTCCACTACCCGGCAATCCCTGCGCCACTGCTAGATTCAGCGCCCCCGGGCGTATAGCTCAGTTGGGAGAGCGCCGCCTCGACAAGGCGGAGGTCACTGGTTCGAGCCCAGTTACGCCCATCGCCCCCCCGAACCCGGATCAGTAGGCGCGGCGCCGGAACCTCGGACGCGCCGAGGCGGCACGCGCGAAAGCCGGCCCAGGGCCGGCTTCGGCGCGAGATTCGACCGCTACTAGACGCCCGAGGGGATCGTCACCTGGGTCAGGCGGATGCTGTTGCCCGAGGGGTCGCGGAAGCCGGCGTCGATCCCGTACGGCCGCTCTTCCGGCGCTTCGGTGAACTCGACCCCGCGCTCGCGCAGCGTCTCGTACTCGCCGCGGCAGTCGTCGGTGGTGAGGAAGACCGAGCCGGCGAAGCCCTTGGCCATCAGTTCTTCGATCTGCTTCTTGGTTTCGGCGTCGATCATCGGTTCGCCGGGGATCGCCATCAGGACGATCGAGACGTCCTCTTGGCCGGCGGGCGAGACGGTGAGCCAGCGGAAATCACCCATCTCCGGGAGCGTGACGTCCGAGCGGACCTCCATCCCGAGCTTCTCGGTGTAAAAGGCGAGTGCCTGCTCCTGGTCGTGGACCCACAGATGTGCGTTTGCGATCTTCATGGTTTCTCCAGTGCTTCGTCGGTTTTCGTTGTCGCGACTTGGTGCGACGACTCTAGGAGCGGGCCGACTCGCTGTCTTCTCGAAACGTGCGGTGCTGCGGGCGGCCGTAGACACGGACGACGCAGCCGGGAACGACCGCGAGCGCGGAGGCCGGTGGGAAGGCCGCCCGGTACTGCGCCGGCGTCTTGCCGTAGGTGCGCTTGAAGCTGGTCGTAAACGAGCCGACGCTCTGCAAACCGACGTCGAGGCAGATTTCGATCACCGTCCGATCGGTCGTTCGCAGCAGCGCCGCCGCCCGCTCGAGCCGGCGGGTCAGCAGGTAGGCGTGCGGGGAAACGCCGAACGCCTGCTTGAACTCGCGGCTGAAATGCGCCCGCGAGAGCCCCGCCGCACCCGCCATGTCGTCGACGTCGATCTCCTCCGTGTAGCGGTGGTCGGCGAAGTCCTTGGCGCGCAGCAGGTGGCGGGCGGGAGGTACGAACGCCATCGGCGCAGTCTAGGCTCGCGGCCGTGATCGGGACCTACGCAGCGGCGGTGGCGGTTTGCGTGGCGGCGCTGGCGCTGGGACAGGCGGCGCTGGGGCTGTGCGGAGTGCGGGGGTGGTCGTGGCTCTCACCGCCGGTCGGGCTGGCGCTGCTGTGCGCGATCTGCTGGGGGACGGTGCGGCTGCCGGGGGACGGGGTCGTCTCCGCGGTCTTGGTGCTGGTGCTCGTGATCGGGGCGGTGGCTTGCCTGTGGGGACGGCTCGAGGGCGGGGGGGAGGCGCTGCGCGAGGGCTGGCCGGTGGCGCTGGCTGCCCTTATCGCGGCCTCGCTGCCGTTCGTGGTCGAAGGTCATTTCGGGATCCTTGGGACCAGCTTCAACCCCGACATGTCGCAGCACCTGCTGGCGACCGACCGGCTGGCGGAAGGGCAGGGATCGCAGCTGCTCCACCAGGGCTACCCGCTGGGTCCGCACGCGGTGGTGGCGGCGCTGAACAAGGGGCTTGGGATCGGGCTGGTGCAGGGGTTCAGCGGGCTGACGGTCGCGGTCGCGGTGCTGGCGCCGCTGACCGCCCTCGCCGCGTTCCGGCAGCTGCCCTGGCTGGCGCGGAGCTGCGCGGCTCTGGTCGTCGGGCTCGCCTACCTCGTCGCCTCCTACTTCGCCCAGGGCGCCTTCAAGGAGACGATCGAGGCACTGTTCGTGCTCGCCTTCGCACTGGCGTTGCGGGAGGCGGGGCGCGGCTGGGCAGGGTTGTCGCTGCGCTTCGTGCCGGCGGCGCTGATCGCCGTCGGCGCCGTCTACGTCTACAGCTTCCCGGGGCTGCTCTGGCTGGGCGGGACCGCGGTCGTCTGGCTGCTGGCCGAGCTGGCGCTGGGGCGGCGGCCGGTCGAGTGGCGCTCGGCCGGACTGGCGGTGCTCGTCTTCCTCGTCGCGGTGGCGCCGGAGATCGGTCGCATGATCGACTTCCAGAGCTTTGAGACCTTCGACCCGAACGGGCCCGGGCTCGGCAACCTCTTCGGCCAGATCTCGCCCTTCGAGGCGCTCGGGATCTGGCCCTCAGGCGATTTCCGCCTGGCGCCCGGGGACGGGGCGGTGCCGGCGGCGGGCTACTACCTCGGCGCGGCGTTCGGTGTGGTGCTGCTCGGCTACGGGGTCTGGTGGTGCTGGCGGCGGCGGGAGACGGCCGTGTTGTCGGCGCTCGTCGCCTGCGCCGTCGCCTACGCCGCGGCGCGAATCGGCGGCACGCCCTACACGGCGGCGAAGGCGATCGAGATCGCCGCCCCGATCGTTGCGCTGTCGATCCTGCTGCCGCTCGCAACGAGTTCTTTCGGGCGCGAGGGGGGAGAAGCGGCCGCCGCCCCACCATCGCCCCGGGGTGGGTGGGGGCTAGGGATGGCAGCAGCCGCGGTGTTCGTTATCGCCGCCGGCGTCTGCTCGCTGCTCGCGTTTGCCAACGCCCCGGTCGGTCCCTCGTCCTACTCGCCGGCGCTCACCGGTTTCCGCGAGGACGTCGGCGAAGGACCGACGCTGGTCCTCGCCTCGCACCAGCTGCTGGCCGACGAACAAGGCACTCCCTTTATCTCCTGGGAGATGCGGGGCGGGCGCGTCTGCATCGCCGCCGAAGGCGAACTCGACGATCCTCCGAACGGGGTGCGCTACGTCGTGACCGAAGGCTCGCCGCAGGACCCGCCGTTCCCGGGCCTCAGCGTCGAGCGCGTCGCCAAGCCGTACGTGCTCTGGGAAGTCGACCACCCGACCGGCGGCGAAAGCCCGTGCCCGCTGATCGCCGTCCGCCAGGCCCGCCAGGGCCCGGCGCGCTGAGAGCGTTCGTTCTTTGCGCCCCAGGTGGGGCACAAAGAACGAACGCAGCCGCCCCCGTACCATCACGCCCATGGAGGCCGCAACCGAGAAAGTCGTCGTCACCCTGCCCGATGGCAACCCGCTCGAGCTCGAGCCGGGAGCGACGGGCGCCGACGCCGCCGCCGCGATCGGGCCGGGGCTGGCCAAGGCCGCCCTCGCGATCAAGGTCGACGGACAGCTCCGCGACCTCTCGGCGCCGCTCCCGTCCGAGGGCGCCGAGATCGCGATCGTTACCGAGCGCGACCCCGAGGGCCTCGAGCTGATCCGCCACGACGCCGCCCACGTCATGGCCGAGGCGGTGACCGAGCTCTATCCGGGCACCAAAGTGACGATCGGGCCGCCGATCGAGTCCGGCTTCTACTACGACTTCGAGTTCCCGCCCGATACAAGGATCACCGAAGAGGACCTGCCGAAGATCGAGGAGGCGATGCGGGCCCATATCGGCGCCGACGAGGGCTTCGAGCGCCGCGACATCCCGGTCGCCGAGGCGATCGAGATCTTCGGCGACCAAGATCAAAGCTTCAAGGTCGAGCTGATCGAAGACCTGGTGCGCGACGAGGGGGTGGAGACGGTCTCGCTCTACCGCAACGGCCGCTTCGAGGACCTCTGCCGCGGCCCGCACTCGCCCTCGACCGGCCGGATCAAGGCGATCAAGCTGAGTTCGGTCGCCGGTGCCTACTGGCGCGGCGACGAGAACCGCGAGCAGCTGACCCGGATCTACGGCACCGCCTTCTTCTCCAAGGCCGACCTCGAACAGCACCTGGAGCGGATCGAGGAGGCGAAAGCGCGCGACCACCGCCGCCTCGGCCCGCAGCTCGGCCTCTTCATGCTCCGCGACGAGGCACCGGGAATGCCGTTCTGGCTCCCCAACGGGACGACGCTGCTGCACCTGATCGAAGCCGAGGTCCGCAAGCAGCTTCGTCGTCGCGGCTACCAGGAGATCGCGACGCCGCAGGTGCTCGACGTCAACCTCTGGCACCGCTCCGGCCACTGGGACAACTACCGCGACGAGATGTACTTCATGAGCGACGGCGAGCGTGAATTCGCGCTGCGGCCGATGAACTGTCCCGGCGCCTGCCTCGTCTACTCCTCCGACCGCCACTCCTACCGCGAGCTGCCGCTGCGCCTGGCCGAGTTCGGCCGCGTCAGCCGCAACGAGCGCGAGGGCGTGCTGCACGGGCTGCTGCGGGTGCGTGCCTTCACCCAGGACGACGCCCACGTCTACTGCACCGAGGACCAGATCACCGATGAGGTCGCCTCGATCTGCGAGGCGATCGACGAGCTCTACGCCCGCTTCGGCTTCGAGGACGTCAAAGTCGAGCTCTCGACCCGGCCCGAGAAGTCAATGGGGACCGAGGAGCAGTGGGCGAAGGCCGAGGCGGCGCTGAAAGAGGCGCTCGACCGCCAGGACCGCGAGTACGAGCT
>Ga0268265_10003639_pt1 | contig 10996 bp, 10 predicted proteins | sample KBSSwiS52_FD_190355 | JGI IMG/M metagenome (GOLD analysis project Ga0268265, IMG submission 190355) | Switchgrass rhizosphere microbial communities from Kellogg Biological Station, Michigan, USA - KBS Switchgrass S5-2 (SPAdes) (version 2) | ecosystem: Host-associated > Plants > Roots >...
AAGGACGCGAAATGGTCACCCGGCCGGACCTCGGTCGATTGCCACGGATAAAGCGCGCCGCGTTCCCATTTCGGGCGGCGCGCTTCGTCCGCCACGGCGGCGGACCCGACGCACAATGTGGCGCCAAACAGGATCAGGGATTTTCGGATCATTGGCGGCCTATTTCCACGGGATCGGATGGTACGCCGGGTCGAAGGCCCGGTCCTGGCCCCACGTTTGCTTCAAATACGCGAGGCTGGCCAGTATCACCGCGTCCAAATGACCTTTGCCCGTTTCCGGCTTTGGTTCACCCGCGACCACGGGCACGTCCTTGATCGGCAGCGTGGTTACGAACACGACGATCAAGTCAGGATCACTGTCGATCTGATAACAATTGAAACTGACCAGGTTGTCATCGGTAACCTGGCCAAAATTCTCCTTAAAGGCGAACCCGTTACTGCGGAATCTCTTGCGAATGTCGGCAAGAGTGGTCGAGCCAAACTGTATGCCTGGCACGTCGGTCGCAGCACCAGCGGGATCACCGCCCCAGTCGGACTCAATGAAAACGATCCGCCCCGTCCCGGGCGCCGCGGTGACCGAAACAGTATTTCCTTTCGGCAGGTCCCATTTGGAGGCGGTATAGGACCCCAGCGGTTCTGTGAGGAACGGCGCCGGATGGCTCTTGGCGACCACCCTCAAATCGTCGCCCACCTTGAACCCAGCGATCGACTGAGCGTGGGCACCCGCCGCCGAAACAACCGCTGCCAGCGGAATCGCCATCCGGATCCAATGATGCATCGCATTGACCCCCTGCTGCTTCACGCGCCTTGGCAACAGGGATGCCGCACCTTGAAAGCGGAGACTAGCCCCAATCCTCGATCGCCCAGCCGCGCTCCGTCGCGAGGCGGCGGAGCCTGGCGTGCGGGTTCACCGCGACCGGCTCGTCGGCCCATTCGAACGCCGGCTGGTCAGACGCATGATCGGAATAGAAGCGGACGTGGCCGTGCTTGCCGGTGAGGCCCGATTTTTCGACCCAGTCGGCGATCATCCGGAGCTTGGCCGGGCCATAGCAATTCTCGTCGAGGATTTTGGCGTGAACCCGTTCGTCGAGGCCGATGACCGAGCCGGTACCGATGACATCGTCGAAGCCGAGGCGATGGGCGATGGCGTCGGCGTAGAGCCGATAGGAAGCGGTCGCGAGCACCAGGCGGCGGCCATCGGCCTTGTCGCGAGCGATGGCGGCGCGGGCGCCCGGGCGGATGTTCGACGCGACTTGCTTGTCAGCGAAGGACTCAACCAGCGGTTGAAGATCGCGCGGGTGGATGGTCGATCCGAGCAGCAGGTGGTGGTTGATTTCCTTGAGCTTCGCGCGGTCGATCAGCCGCGCGACGTAAGCGAGCATCGACAGCGCAACCAGCGGCAGGAACAGCAGGCGCCACGGCGCGCGGTGCAGCGCACAGTGGAGGAGGAACGGCGTGTAGGTCGCGCGGCGGGTGACCGTGCGGTCCATGTCGTAGACGGCGAGGTCGCTCATGCTTTTTCCGCCAAGATGGCTTCGACCAGCGCGTGGTCCTCGGGCTTGTCGACGTCGACCCCAGCGAGCGGGTTGGACAGCTTCACCGCCTTGATCGTGAGTCCGAGGCGGTCACCGAGCGACGACAGCACCTCATCGACGCTGAGCAGGCGCAACGCGACGCCGGCGAGCATCAGCGGGCCGAGTAGCGACATGATCCGCCACGCCTTCTTGCGGTCCTGCTCGACCGCGCGCCATTGCTCGATCGCCGGGGCGACCTTAGCCGAGCGCAGCGCGAAGAGGTTGGCGCCGGTGAACGCGCCGCCGCGGAACTTGAGCCAGGTGCGTCGGGTCTGCGGCAGGCGCTGGAGCAGGGTCGCGCGTTCGACCATGCCGATGGCGATGTCGGCACGCTCCGCGGCGCGGGCGAATTCGTCGACGGTCGCGGTATCGAGCAAAGCATGGTCGGCGGTGGTGACGAGCAACGGCCATTGGGTATCGGCGTCGCCGATCAGCGCCAGGATCGTCTCGGCGATGGTTCCCTTCGATTCACGTACGCGAAGCCGCGGATCGGCAGGAAGCGCGGCGGCGATGGCATTGGGCGACTGAGCGAGGACGATCACCTCGCCGATCTGGCCGCTCGCCAGCAACGCCTGGACCGGGCGGCGGACCATCGGCTCGCCGGCGACCGGAATCAGTGCTTTCAAATCGGTACCGAAGCTTTCCGCGAAGGCATCGCGGCCCGGCCGCGAACCGGCGAGGACCACCGCGGTGTAGCTCACCCCGCGAGCCAGGAGGTGATCGGCTTGCCGCGCGCGGCCTGCTCAGTCGCCTGAGCGTAGCGCACGGCGTGGAAGATCAGGCTGATGATCGTCCACCAGGCGACCAGCACCAGCCCCGAATCGGGCCGGCCGACGAGCAAAGCGGCGACAAGGATCACCATGTTCGGGTTGCGCCGCGCGGTGATCAGCCGAAACTGGCTGTCGATCTTCTCCCAGACGTGGATGTGCATGCCCCCGAAGCGGCGCATGAACACGCCCTCGATCAGCCGCTGGAGGACGTAGCCGCCGATAATCGCCCACAGGATCATGGTCGCATAGACCGGCGTTAGCGGGCGCCCGTAGGCGGCGAGGCCATGGAGCCACGCCCACCACCAGAAGGGTGGATGGACGAGGTCGATCCCGTGATCGAACACATTGCCCCATTTGGACGAGGCGCCGGTGCAGCGGGCGAGCTTCCCGTCGACCGTATCGAGCACCATGAAAATGAACCCCGACAGCACGCCCCACCAATATTCGCCGCGCCAGAACAGAATGAAGGCCAGGACGCAGAGGATCGCGCCGACCGCGGTGATCGAGTTCGGGCTGAGTCCGGCGCGCGCCGCCCAGCGGGTCAGATAGAAGGCCGGCTTGCGCCACAGATAGAGCGTGAGGATGTCGGTGACGCCCTTGTACGACGCATCGTAAGCGGCGCGCTCGACCGGTTCGGGATCGTTGGGGTCGAGCGGCATGACGAACGGCCGGTCGCGCTTGCGCAGCTCGGCATAATTGAGCTCGGTGGTCTCGGACGGGAGCATGGCATAGCCGTCGATCGCCGCGCCATTGGCCATCGCCGCGACGACGGCAGCGGCATCATCGTCCTCGGGGACATGCGCGAGTACCGGTTTGCCGCCCAGCGTCAGGGCCGTTTTCGGGCGAATCCGCATGGCTTTGAGCCACGCCGGGTCCCACGCATAATCGAGGCTGGCGAGCAGCACCGCCCGGCCCAGCTCAGGCGTCTCCGCGCATTCGAACCCGGCGTTGGTCGCCAGCCGGCAGGCGCGATCGCGCGCGTCCAGCCCGAACGGGCGGGCGGCGTTTGACCCAACGGTCACGAACAGGACGGGCGTTTCGGTCGCCATGGCGAGCGCATAGAGGCGCGAAACCGGGCAGGAAAGTGGCGGACGGCCCTGACTTGCCCCCTGAAGCCGTTTCGCGCACTAGTTCGCGCGATGCCGGACCAGAAGCGAAATGCTGATGAAGGTGCGGGCGGAGCGACCTACCGCCCGAGCGGCGCGCTCACCATTACCCGGGCGGCGTCGGTGCAGCGCGAGATCGATGCGCTCGCCGATCCGCTGACCGTCGACCTGTCGCATATCGATCGCATGGACACGGTTGGCGCGTGGATCATCTATCGCGCCATGCGCGACCGCGGCGCGAAGGTCCAAGGCGGTAGCGAGATCGAGACCAGCCTGCTCGACCAGGTAGCCGAATATGACGTGCCGGTGCAGGTTCGTCCGGAGCAACGCCCTGGCTTCATCCGCATCCTAACCGAGCTCGGCGAATGGGTCGCGGAAGCGGGGCGGACGATTGTCGGCCTGCTCGGCTTCTTCGGCGCGACCCTGATCGCTTTCGGCAATTTGATGCGGCGCCCGAAGCGGTTCCGAATCAATGCCATCGTCCAGCGCTTCGATGTCGTCGGCGTGCGCGCCCTCGGCATCATCGGGCTGATGAGCTTCCTCATCGGCATCGTCGTCGGCCAGCAAGGCGCCGTCCAGCTCGAGCAGTTCGGTGCCGAAGTCTATACCATCAACCTGATCGGCCGGATCACCGTGCGCGAGCTCGGCGTGCTGATGACCGCGATCATGGTCGCGGGCCGCTCCGGATCAGCGTTCGCGGCACAGATCGGGACGATGAAGCTGACCGAGGAGATCGATGCAATGCGCACCATCGGCGTGTCGCCGATCGAGGCGTTGGTCGTCCCGCGGATGATCGCCGCGGTCCTAATGCTGCCGCTGCTCGCCTTCTGGTCGATCCTGATGTCGCTGCTCGGCGGCGGCATCTTCGTCTGGCTCGACCTTGGCATTCCGCCGCTGACCTACATCCAGCGGCTCCAGGAAGTGATCCCGATGACCGATTTGTGGATCGGCCTGATCAAGGCGCCGGTGTTCGGCTTCATCATCGCGCTCGCCGGCTGCTTCCAGGGCATGCTGGTCGAGGGCACGTCGGAACAGGTCGGGCAACGCACCACGACCGCCGTCGTGCAGTCGATCTTCCTCGTCATCATCCTCGACGCGGTGTTCGCGATCTTCTTCACCTCGATCGGATGGAAATGAGCGGCAAGCCGATCATCGAGGTGCGGGGCCTGCGCAACAGCTTCGGCGACCAAATCGTCCATGAAAATCTCGATCTCAGCGTCAACCGCGGCGAGATTCTCGGGGTCGTCGGCGGCTCGGGCACCGGCAAATCGGTGCTGATGCGCTCGATCATCGGCCTGCAACGGCCCGACGCCGGCGAGGTCCGGGTGCTTGGCGAGAATATGATCGACCGCGCCGAGGACGAAGCGAAGAGCATCCGCCGGCGCTGGGGCATATTGTTCCAGAACGGCGCTCTGTTCTCGACCCTGACCGTCGCCGAGAATGTCGAAGTCCCGATCCGCGAATATTTTCCGTTCCTGAAGCCGCCGCTGCTCGACGAGATTGCGTCCTACAAGATCGCGATGACCGGGCTACCGGCCGATGCCGGCCCGAAATTTCCGTCGGAGTTGTCGGGCGGGATGACCAAGCGTGCCGGCCTCGCCCGAGCGCTCGCGCTCGATCCGGAGCTGCTGTTCCTCGACGAGCCGACGTCGGGCCTCGATCCGATCGCCGCGGCCGGGTTCGACGAACTCATCCGCTCGCTCCAGCAACGGCTCGATTTAACCGTATTCCTGATTACCCACGACCTCGATTCGCTCTATGCGATCTGCGACCGGGTGGCAGTTTTGGCCGATCGCAGGGTGATCGCGGTCGGAACGATTCCGGAACTATTGGCTTTGGATCATCCTTGGATACAAGAATACTTTAACGGGCCGCGCGGACGCGCAGCCGCCGACACCGCGGAGGAGCACGTCAAGGCCTGATGGAAACCCGGTCGAACTATGTGATGGTCGGATTGGTGACCCTGGCGCTGCTCGTCGGCGTGCTGGGCTTTATCGTCTGGCTCGCCGGGCTCTCGAACAACCAGACCAAATGCTACGACATCTACTTCGCGCAGGCGGTGAGCGGGCTCAACAAGGGTTCGGGCGTGACCTTCTCCGGCGTTCCGGTCGGGCAGGTGACGCGCATTTCGCTCCTTCCCAGCCGCCCCGAGTTCGTGTGGGTGCGGATCAGCGTCGACGACGAAACTCCGGTGCTTCAGGGGACGACCGCGCAGATCAAGGGCGTCGGCTTCACCGGGGTCAGCGAAATCCAGCTTGATGGCGCGGCCAAGGGCGCACAGCCAATCAGCCAGGTGGGTCCGCAAGGGTGCCCGGTCGTCCCGTCCAGCTCGGGCGGGCTCGGGGCATTGCTCAACAGCGCACCGGAACTGATCGACCGCATCCAGCGACTGACCGAACGGCTGACCGAATTGCTCAGCGACAAGAACCAGAATTCGATTTCCGACATCCTCGAGAATCTCGACAAGACCAGCAAGGTCCTGGCCGACCGCGCGCCCGACCTCGCCGACGCGATCGCCGATGCGCGAATCGCGGTTCGCGACGCCGGCGTGGCGGCGAAGAACGTCAGCATCCTCACCGACAACACCAACAAATTGGTGGTCGAGGAAGGACGCCCGGCGGCGCAGGACCTGCGCAAGGCGATCGCCTCGGTCCAGAAGGCCGCGGACAATCTCGATTCGATGATTTCGGACGCGCGCCCGGGGGTGCAGAACTTCACCAAGTCGACGCTGCCCGAAGCCAATCAACTGGTGCGCGACCTGCGCGAACTGTCGGTCTCATTGAAGGGCGTGTCCGAGCGGGTCGAGCAGGGCGGCGTCGGCAGCGCGCTCGGTCCCGCCAAGCTGCCCGATTACAAACCGGGGAAACGCCAATGAATCGTTTGATGAGCGTCCTCGCGGCAAGCGCGTTGTTGTCCGCTTGCTCGGTGAGCGGGCTGCTCGGCGGCGGCGCCAAGGCCCCGCCCAGCCTGCAGACGCTGACCCCCGAAGCGCCGGACCCAGGGGCGACCACGCGCACGGCTGCCGCAGGGCAAGCGATCACGGTCGCGGTCCCGGTGGTGCCCAAGGAATTGCGCACAGTGCGCGTGCCGGTGCAGGTCAGCGCGACCGACATCCAATATGTCACCGGCCTGCAGTGGGTCGATACGCCCGACCATCTGTTCCAGCGGCTGGTCGCCGAGACCATTCGCCGGACGACCAATCGCGTGGTCCTCGATTCGGCGCTGACGACGCTCGATCCGGGCTTCCTGCTGAGCGGGCAGCTGCAGAAGTTCGGCTATGACGCCCAGACCGGCCAGGTGATCGTCGAATATGACGGCGCCTTGTCGACCATGGGCGGGAATCGGGTCGACGCGCGCCGCTTCATCGCGACCGTGCCATCGGACGGTACAGCTGCCTCGGTAGGGCCGGCGCTCAACCGCGCCGCCAACCAGGTCGCGACCGACGTCGCCAAGTGGGTCGGCGGCTAGGAAGCCGCCGCCAAACTCTTCGACACCTGCTCGAACACGTCCTTGCTGAGGCCGGGCGCGCCGACGATCCGCTCGAGTGCCTGGCGCATCATTTCGGCGCGATTAGGCTCGAACCGACGCCAGCGGCCAAACGCCGGCACCAGCCGCGCCGCGACCTGCGGATTGAGTTGGTCCGCCGCAAGAATCATGTCGGCGAGGAAAGCGTAACCGCGCCCATCGGGCGAATGGAACGCCCAATGGTTGCCGCCAAAGGTACCGGCGAGCGCCCGCAGCCGGTTCGGGTTGGTCAGCGCGAAATCCGGATGGGTCGCAAGCCTGAGCACCTGATCGACCGTGTCCGGCCGCTGCGCCGCGGCCTGCAGCGCGAACCATTTGTCGAGCACCAAAGCGTCGGTGCGAAAGCGGTCGTAGAACGCGCCCAGCGCAGCCTCACGCTCCGGCTGCTGCAGCGACACGAGGACGCCGAGCGCGCCCTGGCGGTCGGTCATATTGTCGGCCTTGTCGAACTGCGCCTTGGCGAGCTCCGCGCCCTGCCGCTCGTCGGCGGCCGACAGCAGTTGGAGCGCGACGGTGCGCAGCCGGCGGATGCCCTTGGCCCGCGGCGACAGATCGTCACCTGACACGCCGTCGCTGCGATGCGCCGCGAGCAGATCGCCGCCGAGCGCCGTACCGATGGCGCGCCGCAGTTCATCGCGCGAAGCATGGATGGCGTCGGGATCGACCATGTCCATGCGGTCGGCGATCAATGCGTCCGACGGCAGCATGATCGCCTCACCCTTGAATGCTGGATCGAGCGAATTGGACACGAGCGTCGCGCCAAGCGCCTCAATCACCGGTTCGGCATCGGCCGTTTCGCCGCGCGCCCCGGCGACCAGCGCCCGCATCATCAATTCCTGGATCGCCTCGTAGCGAGCGAAGGAATCGCCGTCAGTCTGGGCGAGCCGCTCGAGCTCGCCCGGCCGGCGCTCCGCCTGGACGATGATCGGCGCGGAAAAACCGCGATTGATCGACAGCAAAGGTGGCTCGGCGACGTTGTCGAACGTGACGGTCTGGCGTGCCTGATCGAGCAGGATCAGCCGTTCGGCGGCAATCTCGGCGCCGCTGGCTTCGCCGATCAGCGCGGTTTCGAGCGGGATCGGCATCGCCTGCTTGACCGGCTGGCCCGGAGTCGGGTCGACGCGTTGTTCGAGGTGCAGCGCCGCGGTCTTCGCGACCGCGTCATGTTCGAGCCGGGCAGTGACCCGGGGCGTGCCGGCCTGGCTGTACCAGATCTTGAACGGCGTCAGGTCGACCCCGCTCGCATCCTCCAGCGCCTGGACAAAATCGTCGCAAGTCGCGGCTTCGCCGTCATGCCGATCGAAATACAAATCGGTGCCGGCGCGGAATTTGTCGGCGCCGAGCACCGTCGCCATCATACGAATGACTTCGGCGCCCTTGTTATAGACCGTCGCGGTGTAGAAATTGCCGATCTCGATATAGCTGTCGGGCCGCACCGGATGCGCCAGCGGGCCCGAATCCTCGGGGAATTGGGCGGCGCGGAGCACGCGCACGTCCTCGATCCGCTTGACCGCCGGGCTGCCGGTGTCGGCCGAGAAGCTCTGGTCGCGAAAGACCGTGAAGCCTTCCTTCAGCGACAGCTGGAACCAGTCGCGGCAGGTGACCCGGTCGCCCGACCAATTGTGGAAATATTCGTGAGCGACGACCCGCGCGATATTGTCGAAATCACCGTCGGTCGCAGTGTCGTGATCGGCCAGCACATAGGCCGAGTTGAAGATGTTGAGGCTCTTGTTCTCCATCGCCCCCATGTTGAAGTCGGAGACGGCGACGATGTTAAACAGATCGAGGTCATATTCGCGGCCGTAGACCTTTTCGTCCCACGCCATGGCGAGCTTGAGGCTGTCCATCGCATGCGTCGTCTTGGGCAAGTCCGCCTCGCGCACCCAGATGTAGAGGTCGACCTTGCGGCCCGACATGGTGGTGAAGCTGTCTCGGTTGGCCTGGAGGTCGCCCGCGACCAAGGCGAACAAGTAAGAGGGCTTGGGGAACGGATCCTCCCACTCGGCCCAATGGCGCCCCTCGGCGCCGTCGCCCGACGCGACGCAATTGCCGTTGGAGAGCAGGATCGGGAACAGCTTGGCATCGCCCTCCATGCGCACGCGATACTTGCTGAGCACGTCGGGGCGGTCGGGGAAGAAGGTGATGCGGCGGAAGCCCTCGGCCTCGCACTGGGTGCACAGCATTCCGCTCGACGCATAGAGCCCCATCAGTTTGGTGTTGGCGGCGGGGCTGATCTCGACTTCGATCTCGATCGTATGAGAATCGAGCGGCAGATCGATCACAAGATCGCTGCCATCCATATGCCACACGGTCTCGTCGTCACCGCGCGAGCGAACGTGGACGGGCAAAAGGTCGTCGCCGTTGAGGCGCAGCGGCGCGCCGAATTCCGCGCCTTCCCGCCGCTCCACCTGAAGCACGCTGCGAACTACGGTCCGATCAATGCCGAGCTCGAACTCGAGCGAGATGTCGGGGACCAGCCAGTCGGGCGGACGATAATCCTCGCGATGGATCGCGGTGTGGGCCGGAGCGGGCGGCGTTTCGGTGTCGGGCAGGGTGCGTACGTCAGCCATAAGCGGCGGGCTTTAGGCGGCGTCCGGCGACGGCACAACCGAGCGGCTGCGGCTGAGCGCGCCGACCATTCCGCCGAGCGCCAGCAGCGCGCCGGCGATGGTCGTCGGGGTCCAGCGATAATCTTCGAGCCAGGTCGAAAAGCCCATGGCGATGATCGGTACGATGACGCTGGCATAGGCCGCCTTGGCCGGGCCGATCCGGCGCACGACCGGATAATAGAGGCTGAAGGTCAGCACCGAGGCGGCGAGCGCGAGGTAGAGTAGGCCGGCCCAATATTCTGGGCGCGGATCGAAACTCGGCGGGCCGGTCATAGCGAAGGCGATGACGCCGTCGATGAGGGCGCCCCAGGCCATCGACCAGGCGAGCAGGCCGAACAATGGGTAATGGCGGATCTCGGGGCGCGCCTGGACAACATTGGCGATCGACGCGCCGAGCATGCCGGCCAGGGTCAGCCCGATGCCGACAGTGATCTGGCCGCCAACCGCAGGATGCTCGTTGAGCTCATGCGCGAACAGCAGCACGATCCCGGCGACCGCGACGGTCGAGCTCCAGAAGAAGCGCTGGCTCGGTTTCTGGCCAAGATAGGCCCAACCGAGCAGGCTCGACGGGATCAGCAGCAGCGCGAACACAGTCGCGACGACGCCCGAGGTGATGTGACGCTCGGCGAGGTATACCGCGTTGAAATTAATGCAAAATTGGGTGAAACCGAGGAAGGCCGCAGCGAGCATTCCGCGGCGGCCGAGGTTGAGATTGTCGCGCTTGATCAAAGCGATGGCGAACATCGCCGCGGCGGCGATGATGAAGCGATAGGTCACCGACCATTGCGGCGGGACGCTGCCGAGCTGGCCGCGGATGACGATCCAGGTCGAGCCCCAGATGGCGGTGAAAATGATGAAGGGCAGAGTGACCGACCGGAAGGTCGATCGATGCGCCTCGCTCACAGAGCCGCGAGCGCGGCCGCGAGCCGCTCGACGTCGTCGGCGCGCTGGTCCCAGCTGGTGACCAGGCGGATTTCACCCGGGCCCCAGTCGTAGAAATCGAAGCCCAAAGCGAGGAGCTTGGCGGCCTCGTCGGCGGTGACCTTGAGAAACACCTCATTGGCCTCCACCGGATAGACCAGGCGGTGCGGCGCGGCGTTCGCCAGCGCCTGTGCAGCGGCGTTGGCGGCGCGGGCGTTGTCGAGCCACAGGCCATTTTCGAGCAGCGCAAGAATCTGCGCGGCCAGCATCCGGCCCTTGGACACGAGATGGCCGGCACGCTTGCGCCGCACCGCAATCTCGTCGGCGAGATCGGTGTCGAACAGAATCAATGCCTCGGCATTGAGCCCGCCATTCTTGATGAAGCCGAACGACATCGCCCGGACCCCGGCGCGCCAGGTGACCTCCGCCGGGCTGTCGCCGGTGGTCGCCAGCGCATTGGCGAAACGCGCGCCGTCCATGTGGAGCGCGAGG
>Ga0268265_10003648_pt1 | contig 10980 bp, 8 predicted proteins | sample KBSSwiS52_FD_190355 | JGI IMG/M metagenome (GOLD analysis project Ga0268265, IMG submission 190355) | Switchgrass rhizosphere microbial communities from Kellogg Biological Station, Michigan, USA - KBS Switchgrass S5-2 (SPAdes) (version 2) | ecosystem: Host-associated > Plants > Roots >...
TTTCCTTACGTTCCGCTGCGGGCCTCTTGGCCTCGTAAGCGCTTCGTCTGGGGATTGCGATGTACGGCTTCTTTGCGAAGCTCGCCTGCGTGCTGCTGGCGGGTGCGTTGCCCTGTTGTGTCCTGATGAGCGCCGCGCAAGCGGCGGCCTCGCACGCGGTGTCATCGTCGAACAGGACTGCGATCCGCATTCCGGCGACGCTCGCCGTGCGCAAGGAACTTCCGCCTCCGCCCGCCGGCGTCACCGAACTGAAATTCCGCGACGTCTTCAAGTTGCCGGTCGGACCCAAAGGCCTCGAGCCCACCGACAAGCTGCGCGCGCTCGACGGAAAGCGCGTGCGCATCGTCGGCTACATGGTGCAGCAGGAAACGCCGGCGCGCGGCGGATTCCTGCTTTCGCCGCTGCCGGCGCAACTCGGCGATGAAGACGAATCGCTTGCCGACGATCTGCCGGCGAGCGCGATCCGCATCGAGCTTCCTTCGTCGCCCGATCTCATCGTGCCCGGCCTTCCCGGTCTCGTGCAGATGACCGGCACCTTGCGCGTCGGCATGCGCAACGATGCGACGAGCGGTCGCGCGACCGCCGCGCAGCTCGTCCTGGACAAGGCGCCCGAGCGCGCTCTGCGCCGCCTCGCGCAGAGCGTCGCCGCCTCGGTGAAGAAAGCGCATTGACTTTTTTGCGCGTCCGCCTCGTCGCGGATGCGCGCAAACGCGACGCTCGCATTCCGAAATTTTTCCGTATCGAGGAGAACGCACGATGCCAACCACACCCCTGGCCCGTCACTGCCTGTCCGCTCTCGCCGCCGCGCTTTTGCTCGGCGTCGCGACCGATGCCAACGCCGCACGCATCTCGCGGCTGACGCCGCCGAGCGAGCTGTTCGCGAGCGGCAACGCCGATCCCGTGATCGCGCGCTTCCTGCCCGGTCAGCGCTTCGATCTTCAAGCGACGATCCAGCCGGACGCGGGCCTCACGATCTCCAACTTCTCGTTCTCCGTCGACAACTCGCCGGTCACCAATCGCGGCAACGCGGACATCGCCGCGCGCACGAGCATCGTGACCGAAACCGGTCCTGCGGAAACCTGCATCGATGCCGCGACCGGCAAGACGACGGGCGCATCGGGATGCAAGCTCGCGGGCAACTTGCCGGGCAACACGGCTGTCGTCTCGCAACGCGCCTACGCGAAATACGCGACCGGCGTGCACGAGCTCAAGATCATCGCGCAACAGAGCGACGGCTCGCTCGTCACCGCCGTCGGCAACTTCGAAGTCATCGGCGTCGACAAGCACGGCACGACGGCGAAGAACATCATCATCCTGCTCGGCGACGGCATGGGCGCCGCGCACCGCACGGCCGGGCGCATCATGGCCAAAGGCTACGCACAGGGCAAAGCCAAAAGTCGGCTGACGATGGACACGTTCCCGTACGGCGGCATGGTCATGACCGCGTCGCTGAATTCGATCGTCACGGATTCGGCGCCCGGCATGCAGAACTATGTCAGCGGCAACAAGGCCAACAACAACCAGGAAGGCGTGTTCCCCGACGACACGCTCGATGCGTTCGACAATCCGCGCGTCGAATATCTTTCCGAATATCTGCACATGCTGCAGGGCAAATCGCTCGGCATCGTGACCACCGCCGACGTCTTCGACGCGACACCTGCCGCGAATGCCGTGCACACCTCGGCGCGCGGCAACGGCACCGGCATCGTCGATCAGTTCCTCGACGATCGCTCGCTGACCGGCCTCACCGTGCTGATGGGCGGCGGCCGCAAGTGGTTCCTGCCGAATCCGTCGAACAGCGTTTCGCCGCAGCCGGCGAACGGATCGCAGCGCCGCAACGCGAACGATTACGTGCTGCCCGCCGACGTCATCGCCGGCTGGGACGCATCGCCCGGCACGCTCGATCCCGATCGCGATCTGATCGGCGATTTCCAGGCCGCCGGTTTCTCGTATGCGCCGGACAAGACGACGCTCGATTCGCTCTTCACCGGACGCGTTCCGAATTCTCTGCTCGGCCTGTTCGCGTATTCGAACATGAATGTGTCGTACGACAAGATCAACGGACGCCGCGGCGACACAACGGTCGTCGATGCGTTCGGTTTTCCGGATCAGCCGATGCTCGACGAGATGGCCGACAAGGCGCTGCAGGTGCTGTCGAAGAATCCGAACGGATTCGTCGCGATGATCGAAGGCGCGTCGATCGACAAGCAAGCGCATTTGATGGACAGCGATCGCTGGGTGCTCGAAGTGCTCGAGTTCGATCGCGCGGTCGCGGTGGCGAAGTCGTTCGCGGAGAAACATCCGGACACGCTCGTCATCGTCACCGCCGATCACGAATGCTCGGGCGCGGCGATCATCGGCGCGTCGAGCGCGACTGCCGCGGCGCTCGCCGCCGATCCCGCCGCGGGCAAGACCGTCGTCGGCACGTACGACGCCGCCGGCTTTCCGAAATACACGATTGCCGACGACGGTTATCCCGAGACGGTGCAGATCGATCACAAGCTCCTGATCGGTTACGGCGCAAACGCGGATCGCTACGAGACGTGGTTGCCGAACGCGTTTCCGACCAAGGACACGCAGCAGCCGTTCCCGCCGTCCGAATCTCCGGCAGATCCGACGGTGCGCAACGAAGACGTCGGCTATCTCGTCACCGGTCAGGTGCCGGGCGATCAGGCCGTGCACACGGCGACCGACATTCCGTTGTCGGCGTTCGGTCACGGCGCTTCGCTGTTCCACGGCGTGTTCGACAACACCGATGTGTTCTTCACGCTCGGCCAGGCGGCGGTCGGCGGAGCGGAGTGATCGGCGCGCTTACGGCAAAGGCCAAAGACTGAATCACGAAGAGCACGAAGGACACGAAGAGAATTTCTGGATTTTTTTTCTTCGTGTTCTTCGTGCTTCGCGTTCTTCGTGTCACGGCTTTCTCTTAACACCGCTCGTTAAGAACGCGAAAAAATCGTTATGCGGCGAGATGTTCAGGAACAATCGGTGAGTTAGGTCACAGGATTGTTGCGCAAGTACCGTGCTACGCTCGAATTCCCCTGCACCACCTGACGCGGAGCTCGCACGCATGGCTATCTTCAATCAACAAACCGCGGCCAAGAAGGACACCACGCCGTTCCCAGCCGATCCCATCCCCGCCGCCGTCAAGGAAACCGCGCCGCCCGCGGATTACCTGACGCCTCACGCCGCTCCGCAGCGCTGGACCGCCGAGCGAACCGACGCGAAAGAATCGCTGATCGCCGCCGACATCACCATCGAAGGCAAGATCGAAGGCACCGGTCACGTTCGCATCGCCGGCAAGTTCAAGGGCGACGTCAACGTGCAGGGTGATCTCACGATCGAGAAGGACGCGAAGTTGAACGGCAGCGTCCGCGCCAAGAAGATCACGGTCGCCGGCGAGCTCGAAGGCAACATCGACGCCGCCGCTCAAGTCGAGCTGCAGCAGACCGGCGTTCTCATCGGCGATCTCAAGGCCGGATCGCTCACCGTCGCAGCCGGTTCGCGCATGCGCGGACAGGCGGAATTCGGTTGGGAAGACAAGAGCGCGTCGAAATCGCACAAGAACGGATCGGAGAACGGCTCCTCCGCATCATGAGCTCATCGCGGCCGGTCGTCGCCGGCACGACGCGAACCTGCCCGCACTGCAAGACGACGATTCTCGAAAGCTCGAGCGTGTGTCCTGCGTGCAAGCATCATCTGCGGTTCGATCCCGCTGCGGCGTTGCGCTCGAGCCAGGCAACGTCCGCGCTCCGCGTCGAGGGCACGATCCGCCATCCGTCGGACGGCGAAGCGTGGGAATACTCGATGGTGCTTTCGATCCGCAACGATCGCGGTCAGGAAATCGATCGCAAGATCGTCGGTGTCGGCGCAATGCGGCCCGGCGAAATGAGAACGTTCGCGCTGTCTGTCGAGGTATTCGGCGACGACGGCGCGAAAACGTCCGGCGGCACCAAAAAGCACTGAGCGAGTGGCGTTGATCAGATGACGGGAGTTCGATTGAGCTCCCCCATCAACACGAGTTCTTCGGCCGACGTCGGATGAATCGCGACGGTGTCGTCGAAGTCGCATTTGCGCGCGCCCGCCTTCAACGCGACGGCGAAGCCCTGCAGGATCTCGTCGGCAGATCGGCCGAGCATATGCACGCCGACGACACGCTCCTCGGGCCCCGCGCAGACGAGCTTCATGAAAGTGCGCTCGCTGCCGCCGGTCAGCGCGCACAGCATCGGGCGGAAGCGCACGCGATACACGACGACGTCGCCGTGGTGTCGTGCGCGCGCTTCCTCTTCGGAAAGTCCGACCGTGGCGAGCGGCGGATGCGCGAACACGACCGTCGGAACATCCGCGTAGTCGAGCTTCGCATCGGGCTTCTCGCCGAAAAGTCGATCGGCGAGCCTGCGACCGGCCGCGACTGCGACGGGCGTCAGCGCAAGACGTCCGGTGACGTCGCCGAGCGCGTGCACGCCGGCGACGTTCGTATTCTGCCACTCGTCGGTGATCACGTGCCCGGCGGCGTCGACAGCGACTCCGGCAGCATCGAGCGCGAGCTGCGATGTATTCGCGGCGCGGCCGACGGCCCAGATCAGCGCATCGATTCCATCGGCATGCGTGCCGTCGACGAAGCGCAGCGCGTGCGTATGGCCATCGCGCGCGACCGATGCGAGCCGCGCACTCATCACGATGCGTACGCCCCGCGCCGACATCGCGGCCGCAAGCTCCGCGGTGACTTCGCTATCGAAACCCGAGAGCAATCCATCTCCGCGCACATACACCGTGACTTCCGCGCCGAGCGCGTGCAAGACACCCGCGAGCTCGACCGCGATGTAGCCGCCGCCGATGATCGCGACCTTGCGCGGACACGCGCGCAGCGCAAAGAATCCGTCGGAATCGATGCCGTGGTCGCTGCCTTCGAGCACGGGCCGCAGCGGCCGCGATCCCGTCGCGACGACGATGTGCGGCGCGGACAACTCCTGCGATTCCGTCGCGATGCGATCGGCGGCCACGAATCGCCCGTATTCGGTGATCAGCTCGATGCCGAACTCCGCGAAGCGCCGGCGGTAACCCGCGTGGATGTCGGCGATGTAGGCTTCGCGCCTGCGCACGAACTCAATCCAGTCGAGCTCGCCCGGTTTCGACGCGAATCCGACCACGCGCGCGAACGCCTGCGCTTCGGCGAGCTCGGCTGCGAGCCACATCGCTTTCTTCGGCACGCAGCCGACGTTGACGCAGGTGCCGCCGAGCGCGTTCGGCTCGAGCACGGCGACGCGCGCACCATGACGCGCTGCACGAATCGCGACGGAAATTCCGCCGGAACCGGCGCCGAGCACGATCAGGTCGTGTTTGTTTTTCATTCTTGCGTTGTCCTTCGCGAGACGCCGTCGAGGCATGCGGCTCTGCCCAGCCGAACCTGCGAGTCAGTCGTGATTCACTAATTTCACATCCGAACACTGTACCGTCGTCACCCGCGATGCGACGCCATTGCATGAACGCGATGATAGATCGCGCAGGCGTCGATACCGTCATTCATCGGATCATCGCGATCACGCATCGACATCGATGAACTCGACGCTTCACGTCGCGTTGTACAAGACATCAACGAAACCGAAAGGCAATTGAAACAACTTGACGCTCATCGCAGTTTGCATCGTTGAGGCTTGACCGCGCTGCTGCAGCGCAGCACACTCGAATCGTCGTCAACTTTTTTGGAGGACATCGCCAGCAGACCATCGTGGGAGGGCAAACGCTACTGGACAGGGGAAATGTTCGGTTCACTACAGCCTTAAAGAGGTAGTGCCAAATGGAATTTTCGCCCCGTCCGCAAGCGAATGCGCTCGCGGTTGTTCCGGTTTTGCTTGCTGGTGGCTCGGGTACGCGGCTATGGCCGCTGTCGCGCGAGCAGTATCCGAAGCAGTTTCTGTCGCTGCTCGGTCGACTCTCTCTCTTCCAGAACACGGCGCTTCGCATCGGCGCCGTCGAATCCAGCGCAGCGCCCGTCGTCGTCGGATCGCACGCGCATCGCTTCGTCATCGCCGAGCAGCTGCGCGAAGCCGACGTGCCCGCGACATCGATCCTGCTCGAACCCGAAGGCCGCAACACCGTCACCGCCGCCGCGGTAGCCGCGCATTTCGTCGCCGAGGAATTCGGTGAAGACGCGCTGATGCTGCTGTTGCCGGCCGATCACGCGATTCCCGATCAATCCGCCTTCGAGCGCGCAGTGAAATGCGCGGCGCAGGCGGCGGCGCAAGACTACATCGTCACGTTCGGCATCAAGCCGACGCGCGCGGAAACCGGGTACGGCTATCTCAAGGCGGGCGTCGCGCTCGGCGACGAAGGCGCGCGCCTCGTCGATGCCTTCATCGAGAAACCCGATCTCGAACGCGCGCAAGGCTTCATCGCCGAAGGCGGACATTTCTGGAACGGCGGCATGTTCGTGTTCCGCTGCGGCCGCTTCCTCGAAGAGCTCGCGCGCCTCGAACCCGCGACGCACGAGAACGCACTGCAGGCGCTCCTCAAAGGACGCCGCGAGAACGGATTCGTCAGTCTCGACGAGACTTCGTTCAACGCATGCCGCAATCAGTCGATCGACTACGCGGTCATGGAAAAAACCGATCGCGTCGCGCTGGTTCCGCTCGACGCAGGCTGGGACGATGTCGGATCCTGGAATTTCCTGGAACGCATTCCGGCCAGCGATTCCAACGGCAATCGCGCGCAGGGCGACGTCATGCTGCTCGAAGACGCGTCCGGCAATCTCGCGCATTCGAGCGGACGTCTCGTCGCGCTGCTCGGCGTGCAAGATCACATCGTCGTCGAAACCGACGATGCCGTGCTGGTCGCGCCCAAGCATCGCGCGCAGGACGTCGGCAAAGCCGTGCAATCGCTTCGGCGCGAAAAGCGCGTCGAAGCGGAAAGCCATCGCCGCGTCTATCGGCCGTGGGGCTTCTACGAAATCATCGCGCTCGGCGAGCGCTTCCAGGTCAAGCGCATCTCGGTCAAGCCGGGCCAGAAGCTCAGCTTGCAGATGCACTATCACCGCGCCGAGCACTGGGTCGTCGTCAAAGGCACGGCGCGCGTCAGCATCGCCGACAAGACGTTCATCCTGACCGAGAATCAATCGACATACATCCCGGTCGGCAACACGCACAGGCTCGAGAACGCCGGAAAGCTTCCGCTCGAGCTGATCGAAGTGCAGTCCGGCAGCTACCTCGGCGAAGACGACATCGTTCGCTTCAGCGACGCCTACGGGCGCATCGAAACGGCACAAAGTCCGCCCACGACGGACGCGCCGGCGACCAGTTCGCACACTCGGGAAGGGGTCATCGCGGCGACCGACGCAGGATAGGCCGCATGTTCCATACCGAAGACATCGCGCCGGCGACGGCGACGCATCTGGCTTGCTTCAAAGCCTACGATATCCGCGGACGCGTGCCGGACGAGCTCAATCCCGAGCTTGCGTTCAGGCTCGGCCTCGCCTACGCGCAGCTCTTCGCGCCATCGCGCATCGCGCTCGGACGCGACGTGCGCGTGTCGAGCGAGACGCTGCTGCGCGCGCTCGCGCTGGGTTTGAATCGCGGCGGTGCCGACGTGCTCGACATCGGCCTTTGCGGCACCGAGGAAGTCTATTTCGCCTCGACGCAGCCCGGCGTCGATGGCGGTATCATGGTGACCGCGAGCCATAATCCGCGCGACTACAACGGCATGAAGCTCGTGCGCGGCGGCGCCGTGCCGGTGTCGGGCGACTCAGGTCTGCGCGAGCTCGAAGCGCTGGTCGCGAAATCGACGGCGCGCTACGACGGCGCTGCGCCGTCGATGACGACGACCTCATTCCGCGACGCCTACGTGCGGCATCTGCTCGGCTATGTCGACGTCGCCGCGCTGCGTCCGCTCAAGATCGTCGTCAACGCCGGCAACGGTAGCGCGGGTCTCGTCGTCGACGCGCTCGCAGGCCACCTGCCCTTCGAGTTCGCGCGCGTGCATCACGAGCCCGACGGCAGTTTTCCGAACGGCATTCCGAATCCTCTGCTGCCGGAGAATCGCGCCTCGACCGCGAATGCCGTACGTGCGCTCGATGCCGATTTCGGTGTCGCCTGGGACGGCGATTTCGATCGCTGCTTCCTGTTCGACGAGCGCGGCGCATTCATCGAAGGCTATTACATCGTCGGTCTCCTCGCCGAATCGATGCTGAAGAAGCATCCGCGCGAAAAGATCATCCACGACCCGCGCCTGACCTGGAACACGATCGAGATCGTGCGCGCCGCCGGCGGTATTCCGATCGAGTCCAAAACCGGTCATGCCTTCATCAAGGAACGCATGCGCGCCGAGAACGCCGTCTACGGCGGCGAGATGAGCGCGCATCACTATTTCCGCGATTTCGCGTACTGCGACAACGGCACGATTCCGTGGCTTCTGGTCGCGGCGCTTGTCAGCGAGAGCGGCAAGCCGCTCTCCGAGCTCGTCGGCGAGCGCATGCGCGCGTTTCCGGCCAGCGGCGAGATCAATACGACGGTCGACGACATCGCAGCGACACTCGCGCGTATCGAAGATCACTATGCGTCGGATGCAAGATCGATCGAGAAGGTCGACGGCCTCTCGATCGAGCTCGACGACTGGCGCTTCAACGTGCGCGGATCGAACACCGAGCCCGTGCTTCGTTTGAATGTTGAATCGCGCGCCGACCGCGCGCTGATGGAACGCAAGACACGCGAAGTGCGCCGCCTGATCGGAGCCGCCGATGCGTGAGCGTTCGTCGTTCGAATTTCAGCTGCGAAATATCCAGCGCGCCGTGGAGGAACGCGCGACGTAACCAAACACCCAAGCAAGCCATTCGGTTAAAGCGCAGGGGGCGCAGGTCACCGAGATCGGTATGTGACTTCACACCTACGCGAGGAAGTAGAAACATGCGTATCAGTATTTTCGGAATGGGTTATGTCGGCGCCGTGTGCGCCGGATGTCTGGCGAACCGAGGCCACCGCGTCATCGGCGTCGACATCTCCGAGGTCAAAGTCGATCTCATCAACGAAGGCAAGTCCCCCATCGTCGAGCCCGGGCTCGACGAACTGCTGCGTCGCGGCGTTGCCGCCGGACGCATCCGCGCCACCACCGATACGGCGGACGCGATCGCGAATTCGGAACTTTCGATGATCTGCGTCGGCACGCCGAGCAAGAAGAACGGCGATCTCGATCTTCACTTCATCGAGGGCGTCGTGCGCGAGATCGGCGCCGTGCTGAAGGAAAAAGAAGAGCGCCACACGATCGTCGTGCGCTCGACCGTGCTGCCGGGCACGGTCAAGGAATTCATCGTGCCGCTGCTTGAAGAAACTTCCGGCAAGCGCGCGGGCCGCGATTTCGGTGTCGCCGTCAATCCGGAATTCCTGCGCGAGAGCACCGCGATCGCCGATTACGACGCGCCGCCGATGACGGTCATCGGCGAATGGGATACCGAGTCGGGCGATCAGCTCGCCACCATCTACGCGGAACTTCCGGCACCGATCATCAGAAAGCCCATCGAGATCGCCGAGATGGTCAAGTACACCTGCAACGTCTGGCACGCGACCAAGATCACCTTCGCCAACGAGATCGGCAACATCGCCAAAGGCCTCGGTGTCGACGGCCGCCAAGTCATGGACGTGATCTGTCAGGATCGAAAGCTCAACCTTTCGAGCTATTACCTGCGTCCCGGCTACGCGTTCGGCGGATCGTGCCTGCCCAAGGACGTACGCGCGCTCGATTTCCGCGCCAATCAGGTGCACGCCGAGCATCCGCTCATCTCGTCGCTGATGCGCAGCAACGAGATCCACGTCAAGCGCGCGTTCGATCTCGTCGCCTCGTTCGGCGAGCGCCGTATCGGCATGCTCGGACTTTCGTTCAAGGCCAAGACCGACGACCTTCGCGAAAGCCCGCTGGTCGAGCTTGCAGAAATGCTGATCGGCAAAGGCTACGAGCTCTCGATCTTCGACGAGAACGTCGAGTACGCGCGCGTGCACGGCGCCAACCGCGAGTACATCAACAGCAAGATCCCTCACGTCGCCTCGCTGTTGCGGCCGAGCATCGATGATGTCATCGATTCGTCCGACATCCTCGTCGTCGGGCTTCACGACAAGAAGTTCGAGAAAGTGCTGAACGGCAGCCGCAACGGGCGCAAGGTCGTCGACCTCGTCGGCTTCATGAAGCACGCGTCGACCGAGGAGATGCAGGGCATCGGCTGGTAGGCGCATCCGATGCTGGGTTTCCTCACTACCCTGCCCGAAGCCCTCGGCGCGCAACCGTCTGCACGGCTGCGCGCCGCTCTCTTCGACATCGGCGGCTGGCTGCTCTACGGCGGCGCGTTGATGTTCCTGGTGCTGATGTTGCCGCGCGATGCGTTCGTGCCGGGATCGCGCATCTACGTCTTCGCGATCGGCATGCTCGGACTCTGGCGCTACGGCCTGCGCGGCGTGCACCTGGTGCGCAGCATGGTGTTCTTGCACTGGACGTTCCCGCGCGCTCGACGCGAAGCGGACCGGCTCGGCGCAACGGCGGCGCCTTCGCATGTGTACTTGCTGGTCACGAGCTTTCGCATCGAAGCGGCGACGACCGCGATGGTGTATCGCTCCGTGATCGAAGAAGCGATCGCCTGCGGCTGGCCGACGACGGTGGTCGCATCGATCGTCGAGATGGGCGATCAACGCCTGATCCTCGATATGTGGGAACGTCTCGATCCGCCCGCGCGCGTGCGCCTCAAGCTCGTGCGTATCGCGGGTACCGGCAAGCGCGACGGCCTCGCGCTCGGCTTCCGCTCGATTTCGCGGGACATGCCGGCATCGGACGCGGTCGTCGCGGTCATCGACGGCGATACCTTGCTCGAACACGGCGTCATCGCGCGCACCGTGCCGTTCCTGAAGTTGATGCCGAGCATCGGGGGCCTGACGACGAACGAGTTCTGCAAAGTGCAAGGCAGCTACACGATGAGCGAGTGGCACAAGCTACGTTTCGCGCAGCGCCATC
>Ga0268265_10003650_pt1 | contig 10977 bp, 8 predicted proteins | sample KBSSwiS52_FD_190355 | JGI IMG/M metagenome (GOLD analysis project Ga0268265, IMG submission 190355) | Switchgrass rhizosphere microbial communities from Kellogg Biological Station, Michigan, USA - KBS Switchgrass S5-2 (SPAdes) (version 2) | ecosystem: Host-associated > Plants > Roots >...
GCCATACTGGACCAGCGGCGCGAATATCTGGGGCAGGGAAGTGCTGGTTCGCAGCGTCGGGCGGCAAACCTGTCCGTCTGCTCGTAGCTCAGCCACCGTCATCCGATTCTCAGTCAAAGTACCGGTCTTGTCGGTACAGAGGACGGTGGCGGATCCTAGTGTTTCGATGGCAGCGGCGCGGCGCGTGAGAACGCGGGCGCGGGAGATGCGCCATGCGCCCATGACCATGAAGACCGTGAGGACGAGCGGAAACTCTTCCGGCAGCAACGACATGCCGATTGCAATGCCGCCGAGCAAGGCCTGCAGCCAGTCACCGCGCAAACTGCCGTAAAGAATGACGGCGATGGTGCTCACCAGCAGACCGGCGATGGCCGCAACACGTACCAGACGCCGCGTCTGCAGTGTGAGACGCGGCGGAACATTTTCGATGTCCGCCAGGCTGGCGCCGATCTTGCCGATCTCGCTGCGAGACCCGGTTGCCGTGATCTCGGCGATGGCATGGCCCCGCACCACGAGGCTGCCGGAAAACACGAAGGGTCGGTCATCACCACCGGGCACTGCGGGCAGATTGGCCTCGCCCGCGGCTTTGCGAACTGGAACGGACTCGCCTGTCAGCAGCGATTCGTCGGTGAGCAGATCCTCGCATGTCAGAAGGCGGCCATCCGCCGCTACGCGGTCACCTTCCGACAGTATCAGCAGATCACCTCGAACGACCTCGCGTCCGGGTATCCTCAGTCGCTGACCGTCTCGGACCACCAGTGCCCTGGGGCTTGCAAGATTGCGCAGTGCCTTCAGCACGTTCTCGCTGCGATTCTCCTGTAGAATTGCGATCCCCACGGACAGCGTCGCAAAGATGAGAAGGAGGATCGCTTCCTCGAGATCGCCGAGGATGAGATAGATGATGCCCGCCCCGACGAGCAGGCCGAACATCGGCTCTTTGAAGATTTCATACGCAATTCGAAGGATCGTTCGCTGCTGCTGAAGAGGCAGTTCGTTATATCCCTCGGTGCGCAGTCGATGGGCCGCCTCGGCTGGAGTCAGCCCGGTGCCAATTTGAGAGTGTAAATCACCGTCACCTTGCAAAGCCATCGCGTACCCCGGGGAGTGGAAGGTTTGGTGCGGAAGTCCCTTGATTTCTCTCAAGGCTGGTCGAGCGCGTCGCGCAAGCGCCGCATCAGCACACGCCGCCCGCGCTGGTCGGCGATTTGTCCGAGGCGGCCCTGCAGGTCGAGCAGAAAGCTGGCATAGTCGTTGTGCCAATCCCGGCCCTCGCGGATCGCCTCGAAGGCCGTGGGATCGAGGCGAGACGGTTCCCGGGTCTCTAACGCTCGCGCCTTTGCCGCAGGATGCAAGACGAAGGTCTGGTCCAGGCGGGGTATGATAACGTCCGCATCCGGCAAACCCAGGCCAGCCGCCCCGGCCTTCAGGCTTGCCAGAGCCCTTTCTTCGCCATGGGTGATGAAGAGGCCGCGAGAGACCGGCAGCCTCGAACGAATCCAGGCGAGCAGTTCCGCACGATCGGCATGGCCGGAATAGGTGTCCAACTCGCGGATCTTCGCGGCAACCTTTACCTCCTGGCCGTGGATCCTGACCGAGGTGACACCGCGTTGCAGCAGAGCACCCATGGTGCCGGGTGCCTGGTATCCCACGAGCAGGACAGTGGCATCCGGCCTCCACAGATTGCTTTTCAGGTGGTAGCGGATTCTGCCGGCATCGCACATCCCCGAAGCCGCGATGATGATCGCCCCACCGGCGATTCGGTTCAGGGCCATGCTTTGCTCGGCGCTGGTCACGAAATGGATATGAGGCGCGTGGAACGGATCGGCGACATCCGAAGGCAGACGCAGCCCGCTGCCGAAGCGCCGGAATACCTCCGTGGCGCGGATCGCGAGCGGCGAGTCAAGGAAGGTTGGAATCGTCGGGATGTCACCGTTCGCCGTCAGAGTGGCGAGATCCGCGAGGAGTTCCTGGGTCCGCTCGACGGCGAAGGCCGGTATCAGCAGATTGCCGCCGGCCTTTTGTGCTGACAGGATTTCGGCCTTCAGGGCCGCGCGACGGCTTTCTTCGGCGATCGGCGGGCGATCGCGATCGCCATAAGTGGCTTCGACAGTCACATAGTCGAAATTATCCCCTCCTTTTGGTCCGCGATGGAACGCCGTCACATCGGGGCCGATGTCGCCCGAAAACAACAGCCGAAGAAATCGCTGGCCGGGATCATCCGTTGCGACTTCGAGCTCGATCGAGGTGGCACCGAGGATGTGTCCGGCGTCCCAATAGCGGGCGCGAACGCCCGGCGTGACCTCGACCCAGGTATTGCGTGCCACGGCACTGAGCCGCGGCAACATCGCCTCAGCCTCGGCGCGCGTGTAAATGGGATCGACCGCGGCACGGCCGCGCCGGGCATTCCGCTGATTGAGCCTCTGCACCTCGCCCTCCTGAATGGCGCCGGAATCGGGCAGCATCCATTCCAGAAGTGCATTGGTTTCCGCGGTCGCGAAGATCTTGCCTCCATAGCCGGCCGAGCAAAGTTTGGGTAACATCCCGGAATGGTCAATATGCGCATGCGTCAAGAGAACCACGTCGATCTCGGACGGCGCGAATGGAAACGCGCCGTAGTTCAACTCGCGCAAAGTCTTCGGACCCTGAAATAGGCCGCAATCCACCAACAACTTGCCCTGCGGATGTGTGAGGAGGTAGCAGGAGCCCGTGACCGTGCCGGCGGCTCCGCAGAATTTGAGTGAAATCGTCATTTGTGCTCGCTCAATTGGTAGCCGTGATCTGTCTCGGCCATTTGCGACGAGAAATGGAGATCGGTCGTATGTTCCGCATGGATCCGATAGAGCGGCTCTCCCACCGTGACGGGATCCCCGACCTTCTTAAAGAGATCGACTCCGGCACCCTTGTCGGTCGGTGCGCCGGCCAAGCGCGCTATGCGGGCAATGCGATAGCAGTCGATTGCGGCGACGACACCGTCATGGGCGGCCGCGATTTCCCTGGTGAGGCCGCCAATCGGCACGGACGTGGCCGGCCCCTGGGCGTCAACGATGCGATCCAACTGCCGGGCTGCGGCGCCGGATTCAAGAAGTTCCCGAGCCCGCTGAACGCCGGTCCCGCCGCGGAGTGCGGGATCAAATTCGAGGATCCGCCCGGCCAGCAACAGCGAACGCTCCCTGAGGTCGCGTGGCGCGGCAAGGTCGCCGTGGAGGACCCGCAGAACATCGCGCGCCTCCAGAGCGGGCCCGATGCCGTTGCCGACAGGCTGGCTGCCGTCGCTTAGCTCCACGCTCAACTGCAGTCCGATCTGGTCGCCAACGAACTCGAACAGCTTGCGCAGCCGAACGCCTTCGGCGAGGGATTGGACCTTCGCCGTTGGACCGATCGGAATGTCGATGATCAGCTGGCTGGATCCGGCGGCGAGCTTCTTGGAGAGAATCGAGGCGACGAGTTGCTCGCGCGTATCGATTCCGAGTTGGCGTTCTACCGATATGAGTATGTCATCAGCCGGCGACAAGTTGACATGTCCGCCCCAAACAATGCAGCCGTTCACGGCGCGCACGATGTCTTGCATTTCATCGGCGCCGATCTCGACTCGTGCCAGAACCTCCATCGTGTCCGCCGTGCCGGCGGGCGAGGTAATGGCGCGTGAGGAGGTCTTTGGTATCGAAAGACCGTGCGCCGCGACGATCGGGACGACGATCATCGAAGTCCGGTTGCCGGGAACCCCTCCGATGCAGTGCTTGTCAACGACGGTCCGATCCAGCCAAGTCAATCGGTTGCCGACCGCCGCCATGGCGCGGGTCAGCGCCAGAACCTCGTCGGTGGTGAGAAAGCTCGCCGAAGCGATCAGGAAAGCGGCGATCTCCATCTTCGAATAGCGATTGCCGACGATATCCCGGATCACGGCTTCGAAGTCTGCATAATCCAGGCGACCTCCGGTGACCTTCCGCCGAATGGCCTCGCGGCTCGCCGGCGGCCCAGCCTGGGCGACCGACACGTCGGTACCCTCCGGCAGGCCCAATTGCCGGAACGCCTGTTCGGAAAGTCCCAATTCATTTCCGCCAAGCAGCTGGGCATCATCGCAGATGTTGAGCACCGCCAGAATCGATCGTCCGTTGGCCGATACTTCGATCTTCGCGAGTCCCTGAAACTTCTCGGCCCGATAGACCGGACACGCGCGCGCCAGATAAACGATGTTCTCCCGGTGCGTATCGATTTTGAATTGACGGAGGCGAAGCATGGCTCTGCTGTTCGGATAATATCTACGGGCGCATCACGAACCCGGTCCGACGGCGATGTGGCATAATGCGTCCTCCCGAACTTTCTGTGCCCAATGACGTTAAGGGCGGCCGTCTAGGCCGTCCTTGACCAATATCAAAGAGGCTCTGTGATCGTCCTTAGACCGGCCACAGCTTTGACCGGGATCAAAGCCTTCAGCTGGCCTTAGCATCCATGCTCAACGGGTAGGGCTAACAACAGATGTGAGCGAGCAGCAGATGGCCACAGTCAAGAAGACCGATACGATATCGGCCCGAGGATCCATTCTGAAAATGACTTCTAAGAAGCACGAGCGCGTCTGGCTGATCGTCGCGGATGCCTGTCATGCGCGCGTCCTGGAAGGCGATCTTGGGCATAGCGGTGTCGCGCTGGTTCTTCAGGCCGGCGCGCCGAGGATGTCGGGGGCGAGCCGGACGCGCGCGCATCCGATGCGCCGCGGCGGCCACGAACCGGAAAGGCATGTCGTTGCGCCGCTTCAGCAATTGAAGACACACGAGATGCAGATCTTTTTATCGCGGCTGGCCGACTATCTCGCCGGCAACGTTGCACGCTATGACGGCCTGATTCTGGTTGCGCCGGCGCGCGTCCAGCAGCAGATGACGCGGAGCTTCCCCAAGCTGCTGCTTAACAAGGTGATCGACCGCCACAAGGAAGATCTTACCTGGATGACGACGGGCGGAATCCTCGATCATCTCGGCGCCCTTGGGAAGCAGATGCAGCGCGTGCGCCGGCCGGCGAATCCCTTACCCTTCCTGAAGCGCCGAAAGTCCGCCTGAGGCGGTCCGACCTTTGCTGCCCGGTGTGATCGGTTCGGCGATGGTGTCGTCCCGTCCCCGGGCCTGCTCGGAAGTTTGGATCCACTTGGGCAGGATCTTCGGACGCGCTAGGCTTTGGCGATTGTCTCCGTGCCGCCTAACGCCTTGTCGTCGCTCTGGCGGCCTCGCGAACGACGGACGTGATACGGAAAGTGAGATCAGCTCCGGAGAGGTCGCGCACGGTCAGGTACTCTCCAGGTGAAAAGGTATGGTCGCCGAAGTGAAAGATCGGTTCCTCGTCGCTCTCACCGAAGGAAAAACACCAAAGATTTCGATTGCGGTGCACGAGGCGTCCACGCTTCGGGTCCTTGTCGCCCCAGAATTCCTCGACAACGGCTCGATCCCTCTCGGACTGGTAGGCGGTCGCATCAAGGCGACCTTGGCGGTCGAGAGGAGCATGCAGGAGGTACCCATGATGCAGGCTCCCCTCCGGAAACTCGGGATTTCGGGCTAGTTCCATGCGGATCGTGCTCCAGGTCATTTGACCCCTCCCTTACTGCGAGCCGGCGTAGGCGCGGCCGATTCCGAACTGCAGATTGATCGGTCTGCTCCAGGCACGCTTTGATAGCGATCAAAGCCGCAATTTGCCGGGCCAGCGATGGGCGTCGAATGGGGTGCGGGAAGCGAATGACGGCAAGCCCGCTGGCGAGTAAGGTCATGGCAAATCGGGGACATCCGTGACCGGCCAAGACCAGAACTCATCCGCAACGATCGAAGGCGACGAAGGACTACTTCTGGCGCTTGAAGGCGGTCGGATTGGCACTTGGCACTACCTGACCGCAGACCAGCGCTTTCAGCTTTCAGATCGGTCGCGACAGCTGATCGGACTGAGCGGCGGACCCGTCGGCTTGACCGAATTCCTGATGGCAGTCCACCCGGATCACAAGGAGGAGGCAGAAGCGGCGTTTCAGACGATCGATGGCAATTGGGCCTGCGATATCGATTTCCGAACCCTCGCTGGTCATTGGGTCAGGATCCGCGGCGCAGGAATGCCCGACGGAGCGGAGGCTCGAGGTATTCTTCTCGATATTGTCCGCCGCAAGGAACACGAGGAATCAGTCGGCCGGCTGGCGGCGCTCGTCGCCTCGTCGGATGATGCGATCGTCGGGGAAACACTGGAAGGGATCATTACCGACTGGAACCGCGGCGCCGAAAAGATCTTCGGCTATGGACCGGAAGAGGTCCTGGGCAAATCGGTAGAGATCCTGGTGCCGGAAGATCACGCAGGCGAGACCGAACGCATTCTCGAACGCGTCCGAGAAGGCAGGAAGGTCGACCATTTCGAGACTCAGAGAAAGCGCAAGGACGGCACGGTAATTGACGTCTCGGTGACCGTCTCGCCGGTCTGGGACACTTCCGGCCGATTGGTCGGCGCATCCAAGGTCGCGCGCGACGTCTCCGGCGCGAAACTTGCGGAAAGAGCGCTTGCCGAGCGGGAGGCGCACCTCCAGTCGGTGCTGGACACCGTGCCCGACGCCATGATCGTGATCGATACCAAAGGCCTCATTCAGTCCTTCAGTGCGACGGCGGAGCGCCTCTTTGGCTACACCGCAGCGGAAGCAGTTGGTCAGAACGTCAAGCTGCTGATGCCGACGCCCTATCGCGAGGGCCATGACGGCTATCTCAGGAACTATATGACGACTGGAGAACGTCGAATCATCGGAATCGGCCGCGTCGTGGTGGGGCAACGGAAAGACGGCTCGACCTTCCCAATGGAACTTTCCATCGGCGAGATGAGCGTCGGGGACCGCCGCTTCTTCACGGGTTTCGCCAGGGATCTGACGGAACGACAGGAGGCTCAGCAGCGGTTCCAGGAGCTGCAGTCCGAGCTCATCCATATGTCGCGCTTCACTGCGCTCGGCGAGATGGCGTCGACACTGGCGCATGAGCTTAATCAGCCGCTGACCGCCGCCGTGAGCTATCTGAACGGGGCCCGCCGTTTATTGGATCAGAACGAAACGAGCGGATTACCCATGGTCCGCGATGCGGTGGACCGTGCAGCCCAGCAGGCCCTACGAGCCGGGCAGATCATCCGACGGCTGCGAGAGTTTGTGGCGCGCGGCGAGGCTGAGCTGAAGATCGAGAGCCTTTCCAGGCTGATCGAGGATGCCAGCGCCTTAGCGCTCGTCGGTGCGAAAGAAGCCGGCGCGCGGGTAACCTTCCAGCTCGATCCGTCCATCCAGCTTGTGCTGGCCGACAAGGTGCAGATCCAGCAAGTATTGCTGAACCTGATCAGGAATGCCCTGGAAGCGATGCTGGACTGTCAGCAACGAAATCTGACGATTTCCACTCAACGTCTCGATTCAGAGACCGTCGTCGTCGCCGTCTCCGATACGGGACCAGGCATTGCGGCGGAGATCCAAGACCAGCTATTCCAGCCATTCGTGACCACCAAGCGTCACGGAATGGGTGTCGGTCTGTCGATTTCGAGGACGATCATGGAATCGCATGGCGGGCGGATCTGGGTCGATCCCAATCCCCAAGGCGGAACCATATTTAGGCTGACACTGAAGACCGCCGACTCTGAGGAGGTTGATCTTGGTGAGTAATGCTGTGGTCCATGTCATTGACGACGATGAAAGCGTGCGTCACGCGCTCGCCTTTCTCCTGGCAACCGCCGGGATCCCCGTCCGTGTTCATGAGAGCGGCGATGCCTTCCTCAAAACCATAGACAGCCTACAGGCCGGGTGCATCTTGACCGACATCCGCATGCCTGGAATTGACGGGCTCGCTCTGCAGCGGAGGCTCACCGAGCTTGGTATAAAGCTTCCTGTGATCGTCATGACCGGCCACGGCGACGTGCCGATGGCGGTCGAAGCCATGAAAGCGGGGGCTGTCGACTTCATCGAGAAGCCTTTCGACGATACGATGCTTGTAAATGCGATCCAGACCGCTCTCGCCGAGTACAGCGAACAAGGTCAGCGCGAGTCGGAATCCGCTCGGATTGTTGCCAAGGCAAACGGATTGTCGGTACGGGAACGCCAGGTTCTCGATGGCTTGATAGCCGGACTGCCCAACAAGACGATCGCCTTTGATCTTGCGATTAGTCCGCGGACTGTGGAGATCCACCGCGCAAACGTCATGACCAAGATGGGTGCGAGTAGTCTTTCAGAACTCGTCCGTATGGCCCTACTGGCCGACCTGTTTCCGCATAAATAGCTTCTCCAATCCCTTGCGCAAAATCAAAGCCTGAGCCTGTGCAATCGAGAGATTGCACCCGCTCCGCACCGAAGCCCATTGGAACGACGCATTGCTTCGCTGAGTCAGAGCCGTGAGACGCTAGGCGTAGAGCTCTTCGAGGGCGCCGACGTTTTTAATCTCGATCTGTCGTGCGGTCGGGACGGCGATATGGCCCTGGCGCTCCAGGTGCGAAAGACTGCGAGAAACCGTCTCGATGGTGAGGCCCAGATAATCGCCGATGTCGGTGCGGCTCATCGCCAGGCTGACCACGTCCTTCCGGCTCGAATTCTTCGCCCATTCGACGAGAAATGACGCGACGCGCTCGAGGGCGCTCCGCCGGCTCAGGATCATGGCATGCTCCTGCGCCTTTGCCAGGCGACCCATCGCGTAAGAGAACAGCTGCTGCGGGACCGCCATCGCACCCTGTTTGTCGCTGGGAAGCTTGACTTGTTGATGGCAGCGGAGGGTGCACTCAGTTACCGCCTCAGCCCCGAACGCGCGTGCCGCGGTCAGATCGAAGCCGAAGACTTCACCTTGGCCGTAGAAGGCATCGATCTGCCGCCGACCGTCCGAGAGAAAGCGGCAGGTGCGCACCACGCCGGAGACAACCTGAAAGAACACCCTGGTGTCATCCCCTTCTCCGTAAATCTCCTGATTGGGTTCGAAGTGGAGCACGGCGCCCTTCGTCAGCTCGTCTTCAAGGGCGCTGTCGGTCGAAAGGCGGGACAGTACGGCTGCGGCGGTGATGGCGGAGCGGTCCATGGGAATCGCGTTCTGACCAAGCATGAGAGCCTCCTGTTGATTTGGTGTCTCAAGCTGTAACAGCAGCGCGCAACCAGCTGAATCCGCTTAGCTCCTAAGGATCTTCCACTAAGGACAAGTCCTACGTAGTTCCCCTTAAATGCAGAAAACTGAACCGCTGCGGGAACTTACTCAGCCATCGGCTTCGGTAGGGCGGTGTGGGCGAAGAGATCTCCCGCTTGATCGCCGTCAAAGCGGGCGGGCGCCGCAAGCTGGATGCTACGGCGCGCTCTCCTGGAGCGAACCAACATTTGCGCATCGCACGAGGGTTCAGATGACATACCGCAAAATTCTGGCCGCTATCAGTGGCGGCTCCGCCTCCCAGGCGACGACGGATGTTGCATGCAGGTTAGCCAAGCAGTTTGACGCTAACGTCGAAGGCTTCCACGTCAAGTGGGACGCGGTTGCGATTTCCGCCATGACGGCCGGCATGTTGGGCTTGTCGGTTGATGGCATAGCTCTACAGCGGCTAGTTGCCGAATCTGAAACGATGTCGCGCCGCGCCGCCGAAACCTTTCGGCACCGTGCCGAGAAGGCAGGCCTCGTTCCGTTCGCGGGGGACCGCAAAGTCCCATCGTACGGCTGGCGCTTCGCGAAGGGATCCGCTCCTGAACTCGTCGCCCGGGAGGCGATCCTGTATGATTTGGTCGTCCTCGGCCGCTCGGACCGCGTGCTCGACGAACCCTCGTCGCATGCCATCGAAGAGACTCTGACTAAGTCTGGTCGACCTGTGTTGCTGACGCCCTCGACAGCGCCGGCGGAAATTGGCCGACACGCGGCCATTGGCTGGAACGGGTCTCCACAGGCCGCACGCGCCGTGTCTGCCAGCCTTCCCTTGCTGAAACGGGCGGAGCAGGTGAGCGTCATCACGATCGGTAGAGAATCGTCCGCCGGTTCAGCAGCAATCACAGACTATCTTGCCTGGCATGGAATCGAGGCGCGTCACCTAGAGTGCGAGCAGGAACGCGGGCATAGCACCGGAGCGCGCCTTATTGAACAGGCGGAGACGGCCGGCGCGGATCTTCTGGTAATGGGTGCCTTCGCACATGCGCCGTGGCAGGAGGCGTTATTCGGCGGCGCCTCTCGGGAAGCGCTGAAGGTTAGCTGCCTGTCCATCTTGCTAATGCACTGAGCGAACGCATGGCTAGTAGCCGCGAGGGAGAACGTGCCGCAGTTCAATCCGGGCCATCCTGTGGGTTCTTTGACTCTCGTCAAGGCGCTGCGACACGCCCGACGCCAATCTACATGCGGTAACACAAATCGCATGGTGCGACAGGTCAGATGCCAAGGAGAGTGAGATGTTGGTAAAAGATGTCATGGCCACGCCGGTCGTCGGCGTGGATCCGACCGCCTCGATCGCGGACGCGGCGCACCTGATGCTCGGGCATAAAATCAGCGGCCTACCGGTGGTGACGGCTGCAGGCGAACTCGTCGGGATGGTTAGCGAAGGCGATTTCCTCCGCCGCGCCGAACTTGGTACGGACCCGCACTTGGCCGGTCTGAAACGCTTTCTGGAAAGCAGCGCGCGGCAAGCCGATACCTATGTCCATACCCATGGGCGCAAGGTCAGCGACGTTATGACTAGGGATGCGCGGGCCGTCGCGCCTTGCGCGACGCTGGAAGACGCCGTCGACATCATGCTGAAGCACCACGTGAAGCGGCTGCCGGTGGTCGAAGGCGGCAGAGTCGTCGGCATCGTCTCGCGCTCGGATATGATGCGGGCTCTCTTGGAGGCTTTGCCCTCCGCCAAAGCCGATGGAGATGATGAGCGGATCCGCCGGGCAATCGAGACCGAGCTCGCGGCGCAGACCTGGGCCGGCGCCATTCGCGTTGCAGTCCGGGGCGGTGCGGTCACGCTCGGCGGTACGATCTTCCAAGACCAGGCCCGCGCTGCGGCGCGCGAGCG
>Ga0268265_10003651_pt1 | contig 10975 bp, 10 predicted proteins | sample KBSSwiS52_FD_190355 | JGI IMG/M metagenome (GOLD analysis project Ga0268265, IMG submission 190355) | Switchgrass rhizosphere microbial communities from Kellogg Biological Station, Michigan, USA - KBS Switchgrass S5-2 (SPAdes) (version 2) | ecosystem: Host-associated > Plants > Roots >...
GTGGATACTCCGAGCATCTTGACCACGTCATGGACGTGCGGACCACCCCAGCCTTCCAGCGCGCCGATCGCGGCGCCGAGCCCATTGAGTTCGCAACGGCTAACCTCCGCGTGGCGCGAGAAGATGCGCGCGACCTTGTGGGCATCCGGATTGCCGGAACGGCCAGGCTCTCCCGCGTCGCGGATCTCAAACAGTTCTCGCACGATATCTTCGGCGAAAGCAGGATCCTGGGTCAGCTTCAGGGATTCCGGCACCTCACGCAGAATCTCGGCCGTCATGTCACCCACATAGCGGGCTTCGAAGGCGAGCCTGGTCGCATTGATGGAGTGCCATTCTTTTCCGATGCTTTGGGGCGTACCCTCGAAGAGCGCCAGAACGGCTTGCTCGGGCGCCAACCGATCATCGCACAGCGCCGCAAAAAGTGCGGCGGTTCGATCGCGCGCCTGGATCATCAGCATCGCCCGCTTCTTCTCTAGCAAGGCAGTCGAGCGGAACTTCTTGACTTCTTCAACGGCAATCTCAGCCATGCGTTGATCGAGGTTGTCGATTTTGCCCTCGGCCACCAACGCCCGAAGGCGGCGATTTAGTATCTCGACAATTTGTTCAGCCTCGTCGTCCGTCATATCAATGTCAGCCGCAACTTCGGCCTTCGCGATGTACGCGGCGAAAGTGTTGGGCATGTTCTTCCTCGTCAGGGAGTTTCGGAGACCCCGAAAACGCAATGTCAGAGAGCGTCTGAGCAAATCTTGATGTGATATTTATCAGCTACACCGAGAGCATCGTCTCGAGCACATCTCTCCCAGTCGGATGGGAGCTAAACCTTGGGACAGCCCATTCTAGCGAGAACCTCGGAACGCCACTCAGCCCACCCCTCACCCTCACCTCTCGGCTTGAAGTCTCGGAGCAGCGCGCAGCCTTCCTCTCGCTCGCCGTCTTCGACCATCAAGACCGCTATACAGGCGGTTGTGAATGGGTCGCGAGTCCGGGTCACACGCTCTAGAAGGAAGCGCCTTTGTTCCCTTCGATCGTGCATACGCTCAATAAAAGGAAGGGCGCCGGTTTGGATAAAGCCGCTCGCTTCAGCCAACCAGTTCTCATCGTCCGTTTTCCACCAGACATCACGAGGACTGCCGGCCGAATAAGCCAACCGACTTTCGACCGTCCCATGAGCGGCTCTTGGAGCGGCCGGAAATTCTTTTCCCCACACTGTGGTCCAAACATTCTTTGTGGCGACACCGACATTGACAGTGAAGCTGCCTCCAATCTTGGAAATTTGCAGTTCGATGATATCAATGCACCAACCGTTATCCCTTCTCCAGGTCGAGCTTTTTCGCGAGAATCCATGAGGGGACAGGATGTCCTTCAATTCCCTCGCCAGTTCGTGGAGCTTCTTTTTCATGGGTCGTAATAGATGATTCTGACTTTTGTTCGGAGCTGATCTCGGTAACGTCGCGCCTGACTTTCTCCCTTACGTTTACCAGATTCAGTCCTGGGCTTCAGCTCCAATATGTAGCCTCTGGGTGTGACGATGTCGGGCATTTGAAATCGTCCATTATCCCCGATAAGCCTTGGCTCGGCATGCCAACCATTCTCTTTCCTTTCAACCCACGCCGCTAAGACCGCGTGTGCTGCTCGGCCCTTCGCTGCCGCGAGACTATCCCCACCTTGCCTCCCACGGGCTACAATACGTTGCGCCCATCTCTGCTCCACGAGCTCAATCGCGGCTTTGATCTCCTGTCGCAGACTGGCCACCGTCGCGGTGGTGTTGCCTGCCTCCAGCTCAAGCGGACGATCGTTCGCGACGGCGTCTGCGACCTCGCCCAATGCCTGGAGGGCCGTCGAGGCATGCTCGGGATGAAGCTCCGCGATTGACAGCGGGATGTGATCAAACTGGCCATGGAGGCCGCCGGCGGCACCACCGACCGCCGCGCCAAAGGCGACGTCCATGACCTGGTCGGCGAAGGTGATGTCTTCGCCGAACTGCCGGCGTGAGCTTGCAATGATCGGCTCCGTGGCAGCCGTGGTGATTGCAGCATCGACCGCACCAAGGCCGGCACGCGCCATCATGGCGCCGATGCGGATTTCGTTCGCCGCTTTGAACGCGGCACCGAAGCCCGGAATGTAATTGACCGGATCTGGGGCCGAGCCGATCAACGAACCGGTTATGGCCATGGCGACCGTGCCCACACCCCATGGGCGGTTCTCGCGCAGCCACGCCCGGTGATGGTCGGCGTCGTAGACTTCGGCCTTCGCCTTCGCGCGCGCCTCGGTCATGCGGCCGTCGAAGGGAATTTCCTTCCGGTAGTGCGGCGAGGCCTCCCATTCCTCTTGCGTCATGGTCGGCACGCTCGAGCGTTCCATGACCGAGAGGACTTCCTCCTTTGTCATGGGAAACCGATGATACTTGCGGAAAAATGCATCCTGCGCCGCGTGATCGCGCCGGCCGGTCAGATCGTCGTCAGGGAGTTGGACCTCCGCCAGCATCGCGCCAGGAAGCGAATGTTCGAACGCATCTTCGACCACTGCACCGAAGTACTCGCCGGCCGGCGTCTCGCGCGTTTGAATCACGCGGCCGAGTTCTTCGGATGTGATCGGAGAGACTTGCCGTGACTGGCCGAAAATCATTTTAGATCACTCGATAGCAACAAAGGGGCTCCCGAAGTCCGTGAGCGGAGGATCGCTCCGCTTCGCGTCGGCGAGTGCCCTCTGTTTCTGAAGACCAACGCGCTGTACCTCCTCAAGCGTAGCTGTCTTGATAAAGCGGCTTGAACCTGGGACGATGAGGGCGAAGCCGGCGCCGTGATTGATCCAGATTGCAGATTCAGCCACGTCGCGCCGCGTCGCATCGAGATACGGATCCGGGGTTCCATCCGGCGTCTTGAACATCGAGGCCGCGTCTTCTCGTAACGCTTCCAGTCCAGCCTCGACAGCGCCGGGCGCCATGTCCTCCAGTGCGCGCGGGTAGTAGATCTGCGCTAAACCGTTGTCAGAGATCGTCGCGTATTGTTTCGTCAAATCTGAAACGGCTTCCCGGCCTGCGACCGCGGGCTCAGCGCCGGTCAGTATCTTGGCCTTTGCCACCTGTTCGCTGGCCTTTTGGAGAGGGGTGATCAGTCCCGCTGCCGCCGCGAGATTACCGGTAATCGCGGCCTGCCCCCTGATCACAGCGCCGATGCCGTCATTGAATGTCGAGGTGATGGCCTGCTTGGATTTCTGTGGCAGTTCGACGCCCTGAGTGTCCACGGTCAACGCGCTCAGGACTTTCTCCGCGGATAGTCGATCGCCGAACTGTCCGGTGCCGAGCGGATCGGCGATATCGACAACCAGATCCATCCCGGCGGGGAGCCTCCGCGAAATCTGCGCTAGAGCGCCCTTGGATGACTCTGCGTCTCCTAGATCAGCGAACTGCAGCAGGGCGTCGAGTTTCGCTTTCGGGTTTGGCTCCTGCGCAATCTTGTCGGCGATCCAAGCAGCCACAGCCTCAGGCATCGGCTTGCGCTTCTCTGGCACAACACCCTGTCGTGCTTGCTCGAGTTCCGACAAAGCCATCGCGGTTTTGAGCTGAGCTTTGTTGGTCGGATCATTCTGCCAAGTCGCCCAAGCTTGGGCGATATTCGGACTGTAAGCCGCCGCCGCGGCTCCCGGATCCGCGCCGTGGAACGCCGCTTCCTTCAGCTTTATCAGATCGGAGGCCAGTTGAAGCGTCTCTGAGTCCTGAGTCGTGAAGACATTCTTGCCTTCCGGCCCTAGCGACTGCAGCAGCGTCACATTTTCCGCGGGATCGTTCGAAGAGATCACGGGCATCAACTGCCCCTGAGTCTCCGCGGCATGAAGTTCTCGGATCATCGTTGTCGCTATCTGGTCTCCCTGAGCGGTCCCACCCCAGGTGTTCCGAATCTTTTCATCAGTGATGAGAGTCTGCTTTCCAGTCGCACGTGCGGTCGATACCGCATCACGGTATGTGATCGTCATCGCGGCTTGGTTCGCAGTCGCGGTCTCCTGTGCTTTCTGGCGCGTCTGAGCTTGCAAGGCGTTGATGCCGGCCTGAGCCTGTTTGATCAGCGTTGCCTTGCTGGTGGGATCCAGATCCGCGTCGTAGTCGCCAGACTCCAATGCATGCAATGCAGCCTGGGGATCACGGTCGACCTGGCCGGCCAGCATCGCAACAGTCAGGCCACGGCGGGCACCGGTGCGCCACTCGTTCAATTGAGCCTCGGGAACTGCTCCATCTTGCGCGTCCAGCGTCGCCATGACATTGGCGAGAGAGTGCTTGTAGGCGCCGGGATTCGAAGAAACCCGATTGGCCTCGAGATCCACCACTGACTGGATGGTGTCACCGCGGACGCGGATCGTTGCCAGCGTCGAATCTTGAATAGCCGAGGTAACGCCTTCTCCCTTGAGATCAGCGGTGTAGAGATTGATGTAGTCCTGCGCGCGCTGGCCGGAATGGTTCTTGGCGATCGCCGCATTGCGCGCGTCCCACCACTGCGTGACCTGATCTTGAAGACCAGAGAGATCAGCCGGCGCGTTAACTTTGGCGTCAGCGTAGAAGGCCGCGAAGTCGATTCCCGCTTGAGCGATCTCCTTCGCGATCTTTGGCTGGTCGATCTCCCATTGCTTCTCGTCGCGCCATTCGTTGGTCTTGCGGACGGATTCGACGGTGGCTGCAGTGGCGTTGGCGAGGCCAGAGAGACCGGAGCCGAATGCCTCGGCCAGGCTTGGACCGGTCTGCGGTGCCACAAGCCCACCTTGCGGCAAGAGCTGCCGCTCCCATCCTTGGAAGTCTGCCATTTTGAATGTCCGTATTCCTAAGGGGTGACCGGCGACGCGCCGCCGAGCGCAGCAAGTTTTTTGTTCATCTCGTCGCGGACGCTGGCGTCGTACCAGCTGCCGAAGCCGGAGACGGCGGACGTTCCGGCACCGAAGATTCCACCGACCAGCGCACTCTTGCCCGCAGCCTTTGAAGCTTTCGCCTGCGCGCGTTGGTTCATCGCGTCGAGCTTGCCGTTCCAAAGCGCTGTCTGCGCATCGAGCTCGGCATCGATGTCGCTGTCCGCGAGCGCGTCGAGGAATGAGCCGGAGATATCGACGCCGGAGGCGCCGATCGCCGCGCGGTTCTGGCCGGAGAGGCGGCGTGCTTTCTCGCGGATCACCTGTGCCTGACTTTGCGCCTGCTGCTCGGCGAGGCCGGCGTTCGTCCTCGCATAAGCGGCCTCGCTCTTCGCCTGGCTGTATTGCGAGACGCCGGAGACCAGGGAGCCGACCGACTGAACCGCCGCCGCTGCGATGGGAACCCAGGTCATGCGGCACCTTGTTGCTGCGATACCTGCATTCCGCGCTTGTCAGCGAGCGCTGTTGGCTCTATTGATGCTACACACGTCGGGGTTGAGTTTTCGCGAGAATCGCGCGGATGTTGGGCATCATTTTCTTCCTTCCCGTCGCCAGCGGCTTTCTGGCGGGCTTTTTCGCGCCGACCCGCGTCCTCATGATGTGCCTGGTTCCGGTGGCGGTGACCGTCGCCAATTTTCTCTATGCCATGGCTTTTCACAGCTCGGTGAGCGTGATCGGCATTTTGATCGGCATCGTCATCGCCTATCCCACTGCGTATTCGATCAATCGCTTCATGCACGATTGACGCGTCGCCCGCCCCGTCCTTCAAATAGACGAAGGCCTGGTAGTCGCGACCCTGGTGAAACTTCCGCAGCACGCCCTCCGGTGCGAAGCCGAGCAGCCGAGCCCAGCGCGCGGCCGGCGCGAAACCCATCAGCGCCTGTACTTCGATCCGTTCGGCCGGATGCCGCACCAGCGCGAGGCGGACCGCGCGCGTCAGCAAGCGCATGTGCCGGCCCGCCGTCTCGCCGAGGATCGCCCAGGCGATGGCGCGGCCCTGCCAGCATTCCTGAAAGCCGGCGCAGGCAATCGGCTCGCCATCGACGAGCGCGGTCCAGCAGGGACCGGCATCAGCCACCTGCTCGGCCCAGCCGTGTTCGCGCAGAGCCACGCCGAGATGCTGCTGGTGCGGCTGAAGGGCGAGCTGGTGCAGGTGGTGCGGTGCGTACGGGATGATGAGCAAGGGCGTCAGCCTTTGTCGTAGGTGGTGACTTGCGGGAGGACGGCGATCACGGTCATGGGGAAGGGGGCCGATTGGCGCAGCGCGATGCGGCCCTTGGTCTCGTAGCCCTTGTCCCAGAGCACGCGGCAGTCGTCGTCGCCGATCGGCGGCGGGTCGCCCAAGGGAATCGAGGTGGTGCGGTATTTCAGCGGCTGCATGTTGCTGAAATCCGGCCCCGCCTCGCCGCCGAGGCTCTGCAGCACGCGGAAGGTGACCTCGTTGATGCGCTTCACCTTGGCCTGCGCGGTGCCGTCGGCGGCGCCGGCCTCGATGCGCATGGTCTGGAGCCGCGAATGGTATTTCAATCCGGCCACCGCATAGCCGACCGCGCGGGTCAAGGGCGCGCGGCCGTTCACCACCACGACGTCCGGATGGGTGGCGCCTTCGGCATTGATGCTGATGGTCTCGCCTTCGAGATGCCAGAGGTTGGAGAGCGCGTTCGCCGAAAGCCGCCAGCCGTTGCCGGCGACAAGATCGAGACCGGGCCAGGCGGTGAGGATCGTCGCTGTGACCTGCGTGGCGGAGGTGAAGCCGGTGATCCGCGCCTTGGCCGAGACCCAGGCGCCCTGGATCGCCGGGTCTTCCGGATCCAAGGCGGTGTAGTCGAACCAGCGCATCGAGATTTCGCGGCCGACGTCGCCGGGCTTGAACACCGTGGCTCCGGCGGTGAAGACGACACCGGCCGTCCCTTTCACGGTGGCGCCGGCGCCGGGCTGCAGGGTCGGCGCCTGGCGGCCGTCGAAGATCAGGCCGGAATCGACGTAGAAGGCCTGTTCCTGGTCGTCGGAGTTCTCCCATTCAGGCGCGAACAGCTCGACATAGCGTTCGGTGCGGCCGGCGATCGTGCGCTGGACGATCAGCCAGACCTCGTCGCGGGCGTCGTTGGGATCCGGGATCGAGCAGACCGAGCGCACGATCGGCGGGCGGCGGCGCGCCGCATCCTGGAAGCCGCCGAGGATCTGGCGCGACCAGCCGATCTTCTGCTCGTCGCGGTCATAGGTGAGAACCGGGAGCTGGCCGTCGCCGCGGGTCATCCAGACCCAACCCTCCGGCTCCGACTGGAAGGCCAATTGGCCGAACTCCAGCCGCCCGATATGGCCGGAGAGGATGGTGAGATCGCCGGCGTTGAAGCCGTCGATCTCGTAGGTGTAGTTGAGGTTGCGGATCTTGCGGCGCTTGCGCTGGACGAAGATCACGTCCTTGCCGGTGCGCACCGGCTGCGCGCCCTCGTAGGAGCCGTAGGTGGTGGCGCGGGTCGCCTTCACGTTGGTGGGTGTCAGCGCGCCGTTCAGCGTGTTGGCGCGCAGCATCCACTCACCGCCCTTGGTGCCGACCAGCAGGCCTTTCTCGTCGTCCTTCATCCAGAGCACGTTGTTGACGTCGCCGGAATCCAGCGGATAGGCGACGGCGTTGTCGTCAGCGACCACGGCGGCGGTCGATGACGGCGAGAAGGTCTCGTAGTTGGACGACATCGAGCCGTCGACTCTTGTGGGGGTGAGCGGGCAGCCGCCCCAGAACAGGCGCCCTTCGTAGAAGGTGACGCAGGCGGGATAGCCGCCGCCCTGGCTGTAGAGGCCGAGGCGCCAGGCACTGGATGCGGAGGCGGCGCCGAAATTGCCGAGCACATCCGCGGTGACCTGCGTGGCCGAGGTGTAGGCGGTGATCTTGGCATAGCCCCAAGTGCTGGAATGCTGGATGCGGATCAGGCGGCCGAGGTCGGTCGGCTCGAAGATATGCGGCTTCGCGGCGCCGCCGCTTGAATAGGCATTGGCGAAGCTCGAGCCGTTGAGGTCGTAGCTGTTGGCGTTGACGCGGGTGACGGTCCAGGTGGCGTTGGCCTCGGTGGTGCCGAGGATGCCGGTGATGTCGATCTTGTCGCCGGTCTTCCAGCCGTGATTGGCGGAAGTGATGCGGATCGCACCCGCACCGTTGCCGGCGGCGCCGGTGATCGCGACCGAAAGGGCCGTGGAGATGGTGATCCCGGCGCCGCTCGCGGCCGAGGGCGTCAGGGTGGTCTGTCCGCTGTTGACCGGGAGATAGGGGCCGTCCTGGAAGTCGATCTGCGACAGCACCCAGTTGGTGGCGCCATATCTCTGCAGTTTCCGCGGTACGTATTCGGTATGCGCGATGTAGAGGATGTCGGCGCTTTGCGCGAATTTGAGCTGTGCCAGGTCGCCTTCCTGATAGGTGGTGGCCAGGGTGTAGACCCGTGCCGCGGTGCCGCCGGCGGTGTAGGCGGAATAGCCGCTGCCGTTGATGGGAAGCCCGTGCTGGTCGGTGAGCTCGAGCGTGTTGGCGGCGGCGTTGGCGACGCGGAAGCGCCGGCCGTTGAGCTGGGTCATCCCGCCGAGGCCGGCGAGCTCGATGTCGTCGCCGTTGGCAAGCCCGTGCGCGTTGATCGTGAGCACGACCGGGTTGGCCTGGGTCGCGCCGGTGATGGCCTTCGTGGCTTCGAGCAGCGGGCCGTCGTTGCGGTAGAAGCGGACATAGAGATGGCCGAACTCCAGCACATAGGCCTGCTCGGTCGAATATTCGAAGCGGACCAGCAGCGCATCCTGGTCGGGATAGCGTGCCGAAGCGATGAAGCTGGTGCCCGCACGCCGCGAGGCCGGGCCGATCACGCGCGGCAGGAAATTCTCCAGGATCCGGCAGGCGAAGCCGTAGCGCGAGAGATCGGTGCGACCCTCGGTGATCGGCGCGAACTCACCGGCATCGAAGGCGTTGAAGTTGGGGGAAGCCCTAACCATTCAAACCTCTGGCCATTGCTCAGGCGTCCGTGGTCAGGATCGGAAACTGGATCGATTGATCGCGGGCTTGGAGGAAGGAGAAGGCCGGATAGCGGTCCGGCTGTTTCTGCATGCCGTTGATCCGTTTCGCGCGGGTGAGGGCCACCGCTAGCGCTTGCGCCGCGTCCTGCTTCTTGGTGTTGGACTGGGTCAGGTCCTCGGCCAGGTCGTAGGCGAGCCAGCGGGCCAGCGCCTCGACCGCATGCGGCGGCAAACGGCCGGCATCGGTGACGTCGTAGAGATAGAGGATGTCGAGTGGCGCCGCGGCGTCGCTCAGGATCCATTGCGAGCCCGTCGCATCCGCTTCCAGGCTGAACTCCGGACCATTGCGCACGGCGAGCAGGCGCAGGAAGTCCGCCGGCACCGGATAGCCTCGGGCGAAGCCCCAGACCGGAGACGCGGCCGAGGCCGGCAGCGCGGCGCGCTTCTTCGCGAAGTGCCAAGGGTGATCGCACAAGAAAGCGCGGCGGGTGATGTCGTAGACGCGGCGCAACGCCTTCGCCGGCTTGGTGTCGTCGTCGATCGAGACGATCGGCGCATCCCCCAGGCATTCGAGCGCCCGGTTGCAGATCGAGGTCTGTGAGGCCATTTCTCAAATTCTCGTTCGATTGCCTGGGGGGTTTCTCGCTACTGCGCGAAGGGCGTGACCCGCGCGTTGACGACGAAGTCGCGGAGCTTGTCGAGGCTGTCGAGCAGCTCCTTGCGGGTGATGCCGACAGCGTCGTTCACCGCGAGCTCGATCTGCCGGCCGGTGGTCGATGTGCCGGACGCGACATCCGTGCTCTGCTGGCCGCGGTTGATGCCGAGATACTGGATCGCCATGGCATCACCACGAGAACACGCCCTGGAGGGCGAGCGTGCCCGAGGCGCTGAGCGCCGCGGTCAGGGTGAGGGCCACGTCGTATTCCAGGTTGGGATCGGCGGTGAGGCCGAGCAGCTCCCAGATCCGCTTCTCGACATTGGCGACGTCGTCGGCTTCGAAACGCGCGCTGATGCCGGCGGCGTTGGCGCTGGCGATCGACTGCGCGGAAGCAAACAGCGCAGCGCTGACCAGCGCACCGCCGTCGGCCGCGGCGCGGTAGAGGCCGAGATCCGCGGCGCCGCCGGTCAGTGCGTCGCAGAACAGCGTCAAGCTGACCGGACGCATCCAGGAACCGACGCGGAAGAAGCGATAGGTCGAGCCGATGGAATCGCCGTTCACCGCCTCGACGGTGCCGGCGAACTGCTTGGAATTGCCGCCATGCACCCAGGGGTTGGCGCGCAGGATCGGCGTGGCGTCGAGATTGGCGATGGAAAGGGTCTTATAGGCGTTGATGGGCATGATTCTCCTTTCGCCGGAATGGCACCGGGCTTACGAAAAAGAAAACTGGGAAGCGTGGCGTCGGGCGCCAATCAACGGCACCAGACGCGCACGACCTTCTTCTCTTCGATGCGGGTCGCGCCGATCATCATGTCCATGTAGATCTGCCAGGGCTGGAGCTTGAGATCGGTGCGCTGGGTGATGTTGGTGGTCTGGTCGATCCAGACGCCGAGATGCATGCCGGAATTGACCCAGAACGGAATGCCCGTGCTGGTGCCGGCGAGGTCGTCGGTGCCGATGCAGATGCCGGTGACTTCCTCGGTCAGCACGAAGTTGATGCCCATGAAGCGGCGGATGCGCCCCTCCTCCAGCACCGGCTTGGTCTGGTAGTCCATCGAGGTGACCTGGATCTCGCCCAGCAGCGAGTCATGGGCTTTTGCATTCAGGGCACCGGTGATCTGCTCGCGGTCGAGATCGACGTTGTTCTGCAGGAAGGTCTTCACCACCTCGCGCAGCTTGGCGACGGTGAGGTTGGTCGCGGCCGAGGCGCCTTGCTGCACCGAGACGTTCTGCCCGCCGGAGCTGGTGAGCGTGGTGCCGAAGGCGACCGAGCCGGCGGCGAGCTCGCCGGTCTTCGCCGTCGAGAAGAAAGCGCCGAGGATGACGTCATCTTTCGCGCGGCCCATCGCATTGGCGGCGTTCATGACCAGCGAGGGCTTCGGATCGCCGAGCATCTGCAGCTCGTCGAACTTGTCCACGAGCTGCGCATGTTCATAG
>Ga0268265_10003653_pt1 | contig 10969 bp, 9 predicted proteins | sample KBSSwiS52_FD_190355 | JGI IMG/M metagenome (GOLD analysis project Ga0268265, IMG submission 190355) | Switchgrass rhizosphere microbial communities from Kellogg Biological Station, Michigan, USA - KBS Switchgrass S5-2 (SPAdes) (version 2) | ecosystem: Host-associated > Plants > Roots >...
CGACTCGAAGGCCACCAACGTCGAGTCGGCGCTTCGATCGATCGAAAGTTTCGAGCACGGCCTGGTGCCGATTCTCGGCGGGCGCTTCAAGGGCGGCGATCTGTCGCTGCTTCGCGAGCCGCTGAAGCAGCGCGGTAAGGCGGTGGTCGCGATCGGGGAGGCGAGGCCGCTCGTGCGCGCCGCGCTGGAAGGCGCGATACCGGTCTACGAGGTGGATGCGTTCAGCGATGCCGTGGCTCGTGCGTACGCGCTCGCGCAGCCGTCGGGCATCGTGCTTCTGGCGCCGGCGTGCGCCAGCTTCGACATGTTTCGGGACTATGCGGAGCGGGGAAGGCGCTTCAAAGAAGAAGTGAAGCGCATCGTCATGGCTAAGGGCTGATGGCTAATGGCTGATGGCATAGGGTCCATGGACCATCTTCCATATGCCATCAGCGATCAGCCATCAGCCATGACAGGTTTTGGTGCTGTGAGCAGTGAGCTGTCATCAGTCGGTTGACGCGGTGGAGGATTGGCTGCTGGGAACCCAGGCTGCCCCGGCCTGGGAAGCTGGTGCCTCTGCCCGTCGCCGACTGATGACTGCTGACCGCTCATCGCGATCGTAATTCGAGTTCCGGCACTGTTTTCGGAGGAAGTCGAGCCAGGCTTTAGAGGAAATGGCCAGAAAACTGAAATCTGACCGGGTGCTGTTCTTCGCCACCATCCTGCTGGTGGGCGTCAGCATCGTCATGGTGTACAGCGCGTCGGCGCCGGTCGCGCTCGAGCGCTACGGCCGTGCCTCGCGATTCCTGTTCACGCAGGGCATGTTTGCGCTGCTCGGCATCGCGATGCTCTACATCGTGATGCGGGTGGACTACCGGGTCTACAAAGAGTCGGCGTTCATCTGGGCGGGACTCGGCTTCGTGGCGTTCGCGCTCGTGGCCGTGTACTTCCGGGCGCCGATCAACGGCGCGCGCCGGTGGTTCGGCGTGGGCGGCATCGGCATACAGCCGTCGGAGCTCGCGAAGCTCACCGCGATCTTCTTCATCGCCGCGCATCTCGAGCGCCGGAGACATCGCATCGACGAACCGGCCTATGCCCTGTTGCCGGTCGCCATCGTCGTCCTCGGGCTGGTGGGGTTGATCCTGCCGGAACCCGACTTCGGCACGTCGATGTCGCTGGTGCTGATTGCCGCCGTGATGGTGTTCGCCGCCGGGTTGAACTATCGCTATCTCGTCGGCGCGGCGCTCCTGTCGCTGCCTGTCCTGTACGTCATCGTCATGGGATCCGCGTACCGGCGTCGCCGGACGCTCGCGTTCCTCAATCCCTGGGACGACCCGCTGGGCGACGGCTTTCAGATCATCCAGTCGCTGATCGCGGTCGGCACGGGCGGCGTGACCGGCAAGGGACTCATGAACGGCGTCCAGAAGCTGTTCTACCTGCCGGAGCCGCACACCGATTTCATCTACTCGGTGATCTCCGAAGAGCTCGGGCTGGTCGGCGCCACCGCCGTGCTCGCCTGCTTCTGCGTGATTACCTGGCGTGGCCTGCGCGTCGCGCTTCGCGCGCCCGATTCGTTCGGTGCGTTTCTGGCGCTCGGACTGACGACGATGGTGGCGGTCCAGGCGCTGGTCAACATCAGCGTGGTTCTCGGGCTGATGCCGACCAAGGGTATCCCGCTGCCGTTTGTGAGCGCGGGCGGATCGTCGCTGCTGATCAATCTCGTCGGCATGGGGATTCTGTTGAACGTGTCGCAGCACGTGACGTCGACCGAGGCATGAGTGGCGGTTCGTGTCGTGATCGCCGGCGGTGGTACGGGCGGTCATCTGTACCCGGGAATTGCCGTGGCGCACGAGCTGCGATCGCGCCGGCCCGACGCGGACATCTCGTTCGCCGGCACGGCGCGGGGCATCGAGGCGCGAGTGATCCCGCGGGAAGGGTTCGAGTTGGATCTGCTCCGGAGCAGCGGACTGAAAGGCAAATCGATCGCCGATCGCGCGCGTGGGGCGGCGCTCATCCCGCTCGGCCTCGCCGATGCGTGGCGCATCGTGTCGAAGCGGCGCCCGCACCTGGTGATTGGCGTCGGTGGCTACAGCTCCGGTCCGGTCGTGATGGTGGCCGCCGCCCGCGGCGTGCCGACGATGCTGCTCGAGCAGAACGCGGTGCCGGGATTGACCAATCGGTGGCTCGGTCGTGTGGTGAAAGCGGCGGCGGTGACGTTCGACTCGACGCAGGCGTTTTTCGGATCGAAAGCGTTCGTCAGCGGTAACCCGGTCCGGCCGGAGTTCTTCGCGACGACCGGACCCCAACAGGAGTCGGGGGTCGATGACCAGACGTCCGTCACACGGGTCCTAGTTTTTGGCGGCTCTCAGGGCGCGCACGCGATCAACATGGCCATGGTGGAGGCAGCGCCGCAGCTGGCGGCCGGCGGTCCGGCTCTTCATCTCGTTCACCAGACGGGAGAACGAGATGTGGAGGTGGTCCGTGCCGCCTACCGGCAGGCGGGGCTTCCGGCCGACGTCGAGCCGTTCCTCTACGACATGGGACGGCAACTCGGACAAGCGGACCTGATCGTCTGTCGCGCGGGCGCGACGACGCTGGCCGAAATCGCCGCGGCAGGCAAAGCGGCGATTCTGATTCCGCTGCCGACGGCGACCGACGATCACCAGCGCAAGAACGCCGAGGCGCTGGGGAACGCCGGCGCGTCGGAGGTGCTGTTACAGAAGGACGCGACCGGACCGGTGCTGGCGGAGCGGATTCAGGCGCTCGTCGCCAATCGCGATCGGCGGCGACGGATGGCCGCGGCGGCGCGGACGTTCGCGAAGCCGGATGCGGCGAGGGTGATCGTCGATCGGGCACTGGAGTTGGTCGGCAGGTCCGGCTAAAGCCGGACACTACGTACCGAAAGGGGGATGCTGCGCCGAACGCTACCAGTACGTAGTGTCCGGCTTTAGCCGGACCGTGCTAGGCAAAACGCGGCGTGTGCACTTCGTCGGGATCGGTGGCATCGGGATGAGCGGCATCGCCGAGCTGCTCGCGAACCTGGGCTATGTGGTCAGCGGGACCGACGAGAAGCGGTCGGCGGTCACCGATCGGCTGACGACGCTGGGGATTCGGGTCGCGTACGGGCACGACGCGGCCCATGTCGGCGATGCGGACGTCGTGGTGGTGTCGTCGGCGGTGAAGACCACCAACCCCGAGGTGCGCGAGGCGGCGCGGCGCCAGGTGCCGGTGATTCCGCGGGCGGAAATGCTCGCGGAGCTGATGCGTCTGAAGACCGCGATCGCGGTCGCCGGGGCGCACGGCAAGACGACGACGACGTCGATGATCGCGCTGGTGCTCGAGCGGGCCGGTCTCGATCCGACGGCGGTGATTGGCGGTCGACTCAGTGCATTCGGCAGCAATGCGCGCCTCGGCGGCAGCGAGCTGATGGTGGCGGAGGCCGACGAAAGCGACCGATCGTTCTTGAAACTGTTTCCGACGATTGCGGTGATTACGAACATCGACCACGAACACCTCGAGAATTACGGCGGGTTCGACGACCTGCAGCAGGCGTTCGTCGACTTCGCCAACAAAGTGCCGTTCTACGGCGCGGTTGTCGCGTGCCTCGACGATCCGAACCTGGCGAGGATCGTGCCGAGGATGACGCGGCGGGTGAAGACGTACGGCCTCGCGTCTCCGGCGGCTGATGTGACCGCCTCGGACGTGCAGCTGGCGCCGTTCAGCGCGAGCGCGTCGATCAAAGGCGAGGGACGGCTGACGCTCCAGGTGCCGGGCCGTCACAACCTGCAGAACGCGCTCGCGGTCGTCGCGGTCGGCCGCGAGCTGGGACTCACGTTCGAGCAGGTCGCCACCGGTCTGCGCGACTTCCGCGGCGCCGAGCGGCGGTTCGAAGTGCGCGGCGAGCCCAGGGGCATTCTCGTCGTGGACGACTACGGTCATCACCCGACAGAGATCGCGGCGGTGATTGCCGCGGCGAAGACGTTGAACCGCCGGATCGTCGTCGCCTTCCAGCCGCACCGCTTCACGCGCACGCACGCGCTCATGGACCAGTTCGGGCCGGCACTGGCCGGCGCCGATCACATCGTGCTGACCGACATCTACGCCGCCGGCGAGGAACGAATCGACGGCGTCACGCTCGACGCGCTGGCGGCGGCGGTCCGGCGGTCGGTGACCGTACCGGTGGAAACCGCGCCGGCGCTGGACGATGTCGTCGCGTCGATTGTGCGGGCGGCGCGGCCCGGGGACGTCGTCGTCACGCTCGGCGCGGGATCGATCGGCAGTCTTCCGGATCGCCTGGTGGAGGCGCTCGCGTGAGCGCGGTTGCGGCCCCAGCGGATCGCCGCTTCAGGCGCGCGCACGTCAAGCCGGCGCGGCGAAAACGGACATGGCGCGCGCTGGCGTGGCCGGCCATTCGCTACGGCCTGGCGGCCCTGGTCGCCGCCCTCGCGATTTATCGGGGTGTCCAGGTGTCGGCGAAGGCCCATCTGCTGGAAGTGAACCGCATCGTCGTCCACGGCAACGAACGCCTGTCGAGAGGCGAAGTGCTGGCCGTTCTGAGCGGCTTGCGCGGCGAGAGTCTGTTGTGGACGGACCTGGAGGCGTGGCGCCGGCGGCTGCTGTCATCGCCGTGGGTGCGCGATGCGGCGCTCAGGCGTTCGCTGCCCGCGACCGTGGACGTCGTCGTCTCGGAGCGGCAGCCGATCGGCATCGGCCGGATCAACGGCGGCGACATGTATCTTGTGGACGAGCGCGGCGTGATCATCGATCAGTACGGCCCGCAATACGCCGATCTCGATCTGCCGATCATCGACGGCCTTGCCGCCGTCAACCACGACGGTTCGCTCACCGACGAGCGTCGCGCCGACCTGGCGGCGCGCCTGATGACCGCGCTCCGGGCGAAGCCACAGGTGGCGCGACGCGTGTCGCAGATCGACGTGACGGATCTCCACAACGCGGCGGTGATTCTGAGCGGCGATCCGGCGGTGATTCAGCTCGGCGAGGACCAGTTTCTGCCGCGGCTGCAGGGCTACCTCGAGCTCGCGCCGACGCTGCGCGAGCGCGTCGCCGACATCGATTACGTGGACCTGCGATTCGACGATCGGATCTACGTCCGTCCCGCCTCCGCGCCTTCGGCGCTTCGGCGAGGCAAGCCGGCCGAGACGGCTTCGGGGCTTCGGCGAGGCAAGCCGGCCGCGGTGGGCAAAACGCAGGAACGCTCGAAGCGCAAGTGATGGACGAGACGACGACGTTCAACCGGAGGGTGAGTGGCGCGTAAAGAGCGGTACGTGGTCGGCCTCGACGTCGGGACGTCGAAGGTGACCGCCGTGGTGGGCGAGCGGCTCGACGGCGACGAAATCGATGTCGTCGGCCTGGGCGCGGCCGAGTCGCGCGGGATCCGTCGCGGCGTCGTCGTGAACCTCGAGGCGGCGGTCGATTCGATCAAGAAGGCGATCGAGGAAGCCGAGCTGATGGCCGGCGTCGAGATCGATTCCGTCCACCTCGCGCTGTCCGGTCCACACATCAAGGGGTTCAACAGCCGCGGGGTGATCGCGGTTGCCGGCAAGAACCGCGAGATCAGCCGCGAGGACGTGCGGCGCGCGATCGACGCGGCGAAGGCGGTGTCGCTGCCGACCGGCCGCGAGATTCTGCACGTGCTGCCGCAGGACTTCGTTGTCGACGAGCAGGACGGCATCGGCGCGCCGCTCGGAATGGTCGGCGCGCGCCTCGAAGTCAACGTGCACATCATCACCGGCAGCCAGACGTCGACGCAGAACATCGTCGCGTGCGTGAATCGGGCGGGTGTCGCGGTGGCCGAGACCGTGGTCGAGCAGCTGGCGGCGAGCGAGTCGGTGCTGACCGAGGACGAGAAAGAGCTCGGCGTCGCGCTGGTGGACGTCGGCGGCGGCACGACGGACATCGCGATCTACGAGCGGGGCAGCCTCTGGCATACCGCGGTCATCGGCGTCGGCGGCGATCACTTCACCAACGACATCGCCGTCGGGCTGCGGACGCCGGTGCCGGACGCGGAAAAGGTCAAGCGCAAGTGCGGCTGTGCGCTGTCGGGCATGGTGGACGAGGACGAAACGATGGAGGTCGCCAGCGTCGGCGGCCGCAAGCCGCGCGTCATGGCGCGGCGCATCCTCTCCGAAATCCTGCAGCCTCGCGCGGAGGAGATTTTCCACCTGGTGTGGGACGAGATTCGCCGGGCCGGCTACGAGAAGAGCCTGAATTCGGGCATCGTCCTCACCGGCGGCGGCGCGATTCTCGACGGTATGCCGGAAATCGCGGAACAGATCTTCGACCTGCCGATCCGCCGCGGTTGTCCGGTCGGCGTCGGCGGCCTCGCGGATCACGTGAACAGCCCGACGTTTGCCACCGGCGTCGGGCTGGTGCTCTATGGCTGTCGCAATGCGGTGAGCGATCTCGGGCGCGCGCCGGTGGGTGCCGGCGCGTTCGTGCGTGCGGCCGGACGGCTGCGTGGGTTGTTCAAGGAATTCTTCTGAGACACAGGAGTCACGATGGCTGATTACATGGACGACGACACCCTGCCGATGAAGCGGCTGCGGCTCCGGCTCGAGGAGGAAATCAGCGCGGGCGCGCGCATCAAAGTGATTGGCATCGGAGGCGGCGGCAGCAATGCCGTCAACCGCATGGTGCAGGCCGGGTTCGAAGGCGTCGAGTTCATCGTCGCCAACACCGATCTGCAGGCGCTGCGCACCAATGCGGCGCCGGTCAAGCTGCAGATCGGCAGCAAGCTGACCAAAGGCCTCGGCGCCGGCGCGGACCCGAATGTCGGCCGCCAGGCGGCGCTCGAGGACACCGAGAAGATCATTCAGGCGCTCGACGGCGCCGACATGATCTTCGTGACCACCGGCCTGGGCGGCGGCACCGGTACCGGTGCGGCGCCGGTCGTCTGCAGCCTGGCCAGCGAGCTTGGCGCGCTCACCGTCGCGGTCGTGACCAAGCCGTTCAAGTTCGAGGGCAAGAAGCGTCAGATTCAGGCGGAGAAGGGGCTGGAGGCGCTGCGCGACAGCGTCGACACGATCATCACGATTCCGAACGAGCGGCTGCTCACGATCATCGATCGCACGACGCCGCTGACCGATGCGTTCTGTACGGCGGACGACGTGCTGAGGCAGGCGATTCAGGGCATATCCGATCTCATTCTGGTGCCGGGGCTGATCAACCTCGACTTCGCGGACGTCAAGACCATCATGGCCGGCATGGGGCTGGCGATGATGGGCACCGGCGTGGCGGAAGGGCAGGACCGCGCGGTGGAGGCCGCACGGCGCGCGATTTCCAGTCCGCTGCTCGAAGGCGCATCGGTCAACGGCGCGCGCGGCGTCATCATCAACGTGACCGGCGGGCCCGACCTGTCGCTCGTGGAAGTGAACGAGGCGTCGTGCATCGTGCAGGAAGCCGCGGATGAAGACGCCAACATCATCTTCGGCGCTGTGGTCGATCCCGCGCTGAAGGGACGGGTGAAAATCACCGTCATCGCCACCGGCTTCGGCGCGCAAATCGCGACGCGCCCGCTCAATTCCGGCGCGCACACGCCGATCGACATGACGCCGTACACGGAGCAGGCCCGCGTCCGCGCCGATGCCGCGGTCCTCAGCGGGACGGCGATGCCCGCCCCGAGGCTGTCAATCAACCGGCGGCCGCTGTTCGACCTGCCGCTCGGAGCGGCGGGCGGTTCGGCGTCCGCGCCGGCGTCGCAGGCCATCCAGCTGGATGAAGAGCTGCCATCGGACATGAAGAAGCCCGACGTGGAACCGGATTTCGAGCTGCCGTCGACGTTCGACGTCCCGGCGTTCCTGCGGCGGCAGGAAGGCTGAGCTCGGCCCCGTTGCGGCTGGGTGCGGTGTTCCCGATGGTAAAGTAGGTAGATCCACGGCGTTCGGGAACGCCGACGTCTGAGCGTCAAGGGCCGCTCACCACCTGGCCATGAAGTCCTGGGCACAACGCGAACGCGCACTGGCAATCCTCGCGAAAGAAGTCGGGTACGTAAAGAAGCCGCACGGCGACCGGTTGCGGGTCGCCCTTGCCTTCCCGAACACCTATTGGGTCGGCATGTCGAACCTCGGGTTTCAGACGGTCTACCGTCTCTTCAACCGCGAAGATGACATCGTCTGCGAGCGGTTCTTCCTGCCGCCCAAGACGGAGCTGGCGGAGTTGTCCGCCGCCAAAGCGCCGCTGCTGACCCTCGAATCGCAGACGCCGGTCGGCGACTTCGACGTGGTCGCGTTCTCGGTGTCGTTCGAGTGGGATTACGTCAACGTCCTGACGCTCCTCCGGCTCGCCGGCATCCCGGCGCGGGCGGAGGCGCGAAACACGCGGCATCCGCTCGTCCTGATCGGCGGCGCGGTGACGTTCGTGAACCCGGAACCGCTGGCGCCGTTTGCCGACGTGATCGCCGCCGGCGAAGGCGAAGCGCTGATCCCCGGCTTGCGCCGATCGTTTGCCGCTGCCTCGAGCCGGGCCGACCTCCTTCGACACCTGGCGCTCGAGCGCGGCTTTTATGTGCCGTCGTTCTACGAGCCGCAGTATCGTGCTGGCGAGACCCCGCAGCCCTCGGCGGCCGGCACGTTGGCCGGCTACACCGTCGACGCGACCACCGACGCGCCGCTGCCAGTGCGCAAGGCCGCGCTCAGGACCACCGAGGCGGTCGATCCGCCGTCGACCGGGATCTTCACGCCCGATACCGAGTTCGGATCCCGATTCCTCATCGAAGTGGTCCGCGGCTGCGCGAACCTGTGCCGCTTCTGCTGGGCCGGCTACAACTACCTGCCGGTGCGCGCCTTTCCCGCCGACCGGATCCTCCAGCTCGCCGAAACCGCACGCGTGCACGCCAGCCGGGTGGGCCTGGTGTCGATTGCGCTCTGCGACCATCCCGAGATCGATCGGATCCTCGCCCGGCTCCTCGAGATGGGCTACGCGATCAGCCCGGCGTCGCTCCGCCTCGACGACCTGACCGAATCGATCGTCCGGGTGCTCTACGAGAGCGGCGAGCGGACGATCACGATTGCCCCGGAAACCGGATCCGACCGGCTGCGGCGCGTGATCAACAAGACCGTCACCAACGATGAGATTCTCGACCGCGCCGATCTCATTTTCGCGAGCGGGATCGAGAACCTGAAGCTCTACTACATGATCGGGCTCCCCACCGAGACCGACGAGGACCTGGTGGCGATTCGTGATCTGACGCTGCAGATTCGCGAGCGGATGCTGAAGTACGCCCGCCGCAAAGGCCAGATCGGCCGGATCGTGGGAAGCGTGAATCCGCTGATTCCAAAGCCCGGCACCGCATTTCAGTGGCTCCCGATGGAAGAGCCGTCGATGGTGGAGCGCAAGATCAAACGTCTGCGCAGCCTGATGTCCGACATCGACAACGTTTACTTCAACATCAAATCCGAACGGCACTCGTACTATCAGGCGCTGCTGTCGCTCGGCGACCGTCGCGTCGCCGCGGTCGTCGAAGCGGCCGAGCGCAATGGGCAGAACTGGCGCGCCGCGGTCGCGGAAGCGGGAATCGATGGCGATTTCTACATCTTCCGCGACCGGACCGGCGACGCGATGCTGCCCTGGGACATCATCGACGGCGGCATGAAGTCGGCCTTTTTCCAGTCGGAGTTCGAGAAAGGCCTCCGCGAGGAATGGACGCTGCCGCCGAAGCGGGCCCAGGAAAACGCCAAGCTACTTCCGGTCATTCAATAGCCGGATCTGGCAATAGTTCAGCTTGCGATTGCGGCGCGTTCTTCGTACTCCGCGAACGCTTCGAGAATGAGCTCGCGAAGCTTGTTCTGCGCCGTCGCGTCGGTGAGCGGCCGCAGCAGCGCGAAACTGCGCCGATCGCCGTTGACGACGTAGGAGCGGGCCGGGAAGGTGACGTTTCTCCCGTTGCCGTCTCTACGCTCCCAGACAGCGAATCCCATCAACTTCAAACCCTCGAGCGGTCCGTCGCCGTGGCTGAAATGGAGTTCCGCTTCGGCCAGCTTGCCGGCGGGGTTGCCCTTGTCGTTCGGCGTAATCTTGATCGTCACGACTCACACTCCTTGCCAGCCGCCCGCCCGGGCGGCTCGTAGTAGCAGGCGCGAACCGTGTCATCAAGATGCAGGCCGAAGGGGCGGGCGCGACGGCGCTGGCGTAAGCCACCGAATCCACACGTCTTCCGCGCAGGGGATTCGCTCGCGGTTTTGTCCGGCGGAGTCGACGGTAAAAAGTGACGCCGAAGGTTTCCGCCGAAGCGGACAAGTTACTCGCCGAGGATCAGCACCTGCGCCAGCGCCAATTCATCGGAATGCGTGATGGTGAGCAGCGTCGACCGGCCGCCCATGGCGGCAAATCGCCGTGCGGCGCCGCCGTGCAACTGGAGTTGCGGCGGACCGCCGCGCCGGATCACCTCGACATCGCGCCAGAGCACTCCCTGCGAGTGGCCGGTGCCGAGCGCCTTCATAGCCGCTTCCTTGGCGGCAAACCGTCCGGCCAGGTGAATTGCCGGCACGCGGCGGCGCATCGCGTACGCGACCTCACCCTCGGTGAAGATGCGGCGGAGAAACCGGTCGCCGTAACGCTCGATCGTATCGGCGATCCGGCTGATGTCTGTGGCGTCGAGACCAAGACCGATGATGTTTGGCATGATGAGGGTGATGATGCGACCACAGCCTAGCGATGGCTTCGTGTGGGTGCAAGCCGCCGGAGGACCCGCGCTGGTCTGCGGGGCGTTGCGGCCACTGGCCGATCACCTCTTTACGACGCGCGATTGGGCGCTCGGTTCCGGAGACGGGCACGACGACGAGTGGGCGCCCGTGGCCGCGTCGCTGGGCGTCGATCTCGACCACCTGGTGCGGCTTCGTCAGGTTCATGGCGCGGCGGTCGTGGTCCGCCGCGCCGGCGATCCTCTTCCTTCCGGCCCGCGTCCTGAAGCGGACATCGTCGTTTCCAACGATCCACTCGTCGCGGTTGCGATCCAGACGGCCGACTGCGTACC
>Ga0268265_10003686_pt1 | contig 10930 bp, 6 predicted proteins | sample KBSSwiS52_FD_190355 | JGI IMG/M metagenome (GOLD analysis project Ga0268265, IMG submission 190355) | Switchgrass rhizosphere microbial communities from Kellogg Biological Station, Michigan, USA - KBS Switchgrass S5-2 (SPAdes) (version 2) | ecosystem: Host-associated > Plants > Roots >...
TCGGCACGCATCCAGGAGCACTCGAAGATCCAGGCGCTCGACGCGGGCGCCGACGACTACGTCACCAAGCCGTTCGGCGTCGGCGAGCTGCTCGCGCGGGTGCGGGCCGCTTTACGACACAACACGAGAACCGCGAACGGCGGCGCTCTGCAACTCGGAACTGCCACCATCGATTTCGAAAAGCGCCTGGCGAGCAAGGACGGCAACGAAGTCCACCTCACGCCGATCGAGTTCCGGCTGCTCGCCTGCCTCGCCAAGCACATCGGCATGGTGGTCACCCACCGGCAGCTGCTGAGCGAAGTGTGGGGCCCGACGCACGCAGCGGACACGCACTACCTGCGCGTCTACATGAAGCAGCTGCGGGAGAAGCTGGAGACCGACCCGGCGCAGCCGAAATACCTGCTGACCGAAACCGGCGTCGGCTACCGGCTGGTGGACTAGATCTCGACCCGGGTGCCGAGCTCGATCACCCGGTTGGTCGGTATCCCGAAGTAGTCGGTGACGTTGCCCGCGTTGCGCGCCATGGTCGCGAACATGCGCTCGCGCCAGCGCCACATGGTCGACGGCCCGCCGCTGCTCGGCACCACCTGCTGGCGCGAAAGGAAGAACGAGGTCTGCATCGGGTCGAAGTCGAGGCCGAAGGTGCCGCACACGTCGAGCGCGCGCATCACGTCGGGGCGGTTCATGAAGCCGTAGCGCAGGCGCACGCGCCAGCAGCCGTGGCCGAGGCGCTCGACCGTGGCGCGCTCCTCGAACGAAACCCAGGGCACGTCGCGGATCTCGACCGTGAGGAACACCACGCGCTCGTGCAGCACCTTGTTGTGGTTCAGGTTGTGCAGCAGCGCGTGCGGCGTGGCGTCGGGCGTGGCGGTGAGGAAGATCGCGGTGCCGTCGACGCGGTGCGGCGGATCCGTGAACAGCGACTGCAGGAACGGCTTGAGCGGCACCGCGGACTCGTTCAGCCGCTGGAACATCACCTCGCGCCCGCGCCGCCAGGTGACCATGATGGTGAACACCCCGGCGCCGACCGCGAGCGGGAACCAGCCGCCGTGCGGCACCTTGAGCATCGCCGAGGAGAAGAAGGTGACGTCGATGACGAAGAAGAAGCCGGTGGCGGCGAGGCACAGCAGCAGCGGATAGCGCCAGGCGTAGCGGATCACGAAGAAGGTGAGCACGGTCGTCACCAGCATGGTGCCGGTGAGCGCCACGCCGTAGGCCTGCGCCAGGCGGCTGGACGAGCCGAAGCCGAGCACCGCGGCGAGCACCATGATCAGCAGGAACCAGTTCAGCCCGGGGATGTAGATCTGGCCGTACGCGCGCGCCGAGGTCTGCACGATGTTGAAGCGCGGCAGGTAGCCGAGCTGGATCGCCTGGCGCGTGAGCGACGCGGTGCCGGTGATCGACGCCTGCGACGCGATCACGGTCGCGGCGGTGGCGAGCACCACCATCGGGTAGAGCGACCAGGCGGGAAACGCAAGGTAGAACGGGTTGTCGATCGCCGCCGGGTTGGCGATGAGCAGCGCGCCCTGGCCGAAATAGTTCAGCACCAGCGCGGGCAGCACCACCGCGAACCAGCCGACGCGGATCGGCTTCTTGCCGAAATGGCCCATGTCGGCATAGAGCGATTCGGTGCCGGTGAACGCGAGCAGCACCGCGCCCAGCACCACGAACGACACCAGCGCGTGGCTGAAGACGAAGCCGTAGGCGTGGCGCGGATCGAGCGCCGCGAGCACGCCCGGGTTGAGCCAGATGTTCCACAGCCCGGCGGCGCCGAGCGCCGCGAACCACAGCAGGCAAACCGGCCCGAACAGCGCGCCGACCTTGGCGGTGCCGAGGCGCTGCAGCGCGAACAGGCCGAGCAGCACCAGCACCGAGAGCGGCAGCACCCAGCGCTTGAAGAGCGGCGTGCCGATCTCCAGCCCCTCGATCGCGGACACCACCGAGATCGCCGGCGTCAGCACGGTCTCGCCGAGGAACAGCGACGCCCCGGCGAGGCCGAGCAGCACCACGAAGCCGCGCAGCCGCGGCCGGTCCTTGAGCGCGTTGGTGGCGAGCGCGAGCAGCGCCATGGTGCCGCCCTCGCCGCGGTTGTCGGCGCGCATCACCAGCACCACGTACTTCAGGGACACGACGACGATCAGCGACCAGAAAATGGTCGACAGCCCGCCGAGGATCGCCGACGGCGTGAGCGGGATGCCATGAACCGGGGAGAAGGTTTCCTTGACGGCGTACAGCGGGCTGGTGCCGATGTCGCCGAAAACGACGCCGAGCGCGGCGAGGGTGAGCGCCGCCTGTGTGTTCTTACTGGAGCGATCTCTCTCCAAGGGTGCGCAAGCTACCTGCGCGCCGCTGGAAAGGCAAATTCAAGTTTGAGTTTCAGCGGCTCGCCGGCAGGCATTTCCACCATCGCTGCGGGCACTTGCGAAACATGCGTCCGCTCCACCACGCCGTAGGCAATGGTCAGGACCACCACCGCGGCGCCGGCGGCGATCCACGGCCAGCGCCGCGCCGGCTGCAGGTTTTTCAGCGCCCGCGCCTCCCCCTGGAGGCTGCTCGCGCGGGCGACGGCCTCGCCGGTGCGCTGCGCTTGCGCATCCAGAACCTCCTCGGCGGCGATACCGGCGCGCAGCAAATCGGCCGCCGCGGATTCGGCTTCGGCGCGGCGGTTGGCGAGCGCCTCGCTCTTCTGCTCGAGGGCGATGCGTTTCTGCAGCGTCGCCAGGGCTTTTTCGTCGGCACGGGCGCGCTTTGCCGCGGCATCGGCGGCTTTCGCGTCCGCTTCCGCCCGCGCCGCGAGCGCGAGCTGCATCTCTTCCTCGCGCTCGGCGCGCTCCTCCGCGGCATGCTTCGCCGTCGCCTCGGCGGCGGCAGCCTCGAGCGCCTTGCGCGTCAGCGCCTCCTCGGCCGCGATGCGCGCCTGCAGCGTCGCCGTGGCACGCGACTCGGCCTCGGCGCGTTCCGCGGCGCGCTCCTGGTTCTTCTTCTCCATCAGGAGTCGTTCGTTCAGCTCGCGCGCCGACTTGGCTTCGGCTTCCTCCCGCTCCTTCGCCAGGCGCGTCGCTTCCGTGTCGGCCTCGGCGCGCGCCTGCGCGCCGCGGCGCAGGTCGGCGTCGAACGCCGCGCGCTCGCGCGCCGTATCGCGCGCCCGCTGCTCGGCTTCCGCCGCGCCGCGCGCTTCGCGCTCCTGCGCCTGTTCGGCCGCGATGCGCGACTGCAGCTCGCCCGCGGCCGAGCGTTCGGCGGCGGCGAGCTCCTCGGCGGCGGCACGCCGGCGCTGCTCCGCATCGATGCGCGCCAGGGCCGCGGCTTCCGCCTTGGACTCGGCCTGCTCGCGCTCGCGGGCGAGGCGCGTCGCGTCCGATTCGGCGCGCACGCGCTCTTCCGCCGCGAGCCGCGCGGCCGCCTCGGCTTCCTCGCGTTCCTTCGCGTTGCGCAAGGCCAGCTCTTCGGCTGCCGCCAGCGACCGCGCCCGCTCGGTAAGCGCCGCGTCGGCCTCGGAGCGTTCGAGCGCCGCCGCGGCCAGCGCCTGCTCCGCCGCCGCGCGCTCCAGCGCTTGCGCCAGCCCGCGCGCTTTCGCCTCCTCGGCTTCGCGCGCCACCTGCGCCGCATCGGCTTCGGCGGTCAGGCGCTCGCGCGCGATGCGCTTCAGCTCGGCATCGGCGATCTCGCGCTCCCGCGCGACACGTGCAGCTTCGGTTTCAACGCGCGCACGCGTTTCGGCGGCCTGGCGCGCCGCTTCTTCGGCGGCCGCCTGGCGCTTGGCCGCTTCCAGCGCCTGGGTTTCGACCTGCGCGCGTTCGCGCGCCTTGGCGTCGGCGGCCTGTTCCAGCGCGCGCCGCTCTTCCGCGAGCTGCGTAGCGCGCTCGCCGGCCTCGATCCTCGCCTGCGCTTCCTCCTGCGCCCTGGCCTCCGCCTCCTCGCGCTCGGCGGCCGACTGCAGCGCCGCCGCTTCGGCTTCGGCGCGCGCCTGCGCGCGCTTGGTGGCCTGCGCATCCTGCGCTTCGCGCTCGCGCACCGCGGCGATGGCGCTGCGTTCCGCGGCCGTGCGCTCCTCGGCCGCGGTACGCGCTTCTTCCTCCGCGGCCGCGCGCGCCCTGGCGAGCTCGGCCGCCGCGGTTTCGACCCGCTGGCGCTCTTCCGCCAGCGCGGTCGCACGCGTCTCGGCCGCGATGCGCGCCTGCGCCTGCTCGCCGGCCGCGCGCTCGTTCTCGACCCGCTCCTGCGCGAGCTTCCCGGCCTCCAGCTCCGCGGCGACCCGCGCCTCGGCTTCGCGCCGCTGCCGCTCTTCCGCGGTCTTGCGCTCGCGCGCCGCCTCGAGCGCCTTGGCCTCGCCGTGCGCGCGCTCGCGCGCGGAGCGCCGCGCCTGCTCCTCCGAGGCCGCGCGTTCCTTCATCGCCGCCGCGGCCTGCGCTTCCGATTCCGCGCGCGCCTTGGCGTGCTGGGCGGCCTCTTCCTCCTTTTGCTTGCGGCCGGCGGCGAGCGCCGCCGCCTTCTTCTCGGCTTCCTCGCGCTGGCGCGCCTCGTTCGCCGCCGCCGCTTCGGCGCGCTCGCGCTCGGCGACCAGGCGCGCGGCCTTGGCTTCCGCTTCGGCGCGCGCATGCGCCAGGCGCCGCAGCTCGACTTCCGCCGCCTGGCGCTCGCGTGCCAGGTCGAGGCCGCGGCGCTCGTCGCCGGCGCGCGCCTGCGCGACTTCCTCCGCGCTCTTCTCGCGCTCGATACGCTCGCGCTCGGCGCCCTGCAGCTTGTCGAACAGCTTGCTCATCGTTTCTTCGCGGCTGCCGCCTTGGCGATATCGGCGGCGCTGATTTTGGGCCGCGTTGCAGCCTGCGCAACCGGCCTGGGCGGCGGCGGCGCCGCCGCCGGCGCGGGCGCGGGCGCAGCGGGCCTGCCGGCCGGTTTCGGCGCGAAGTCGAGGTTGATCATGTCGCCGAGCGAGTCCGAGTACTTCTCCAGCACCTTCTGCATCACCGGCAGTGCCTTCTTGAACGCCTCCACCAGCTTGGGATCGAATTTCTTGCCCGCGGCACGCTCGATCTCGCCGATCGCGCGCTCGATCGGCAGCGCGTCGCGGTAGAACTGGGTGGTGGTCATGGCCTCGAAGGAGTCGACGATCGCCATGACGCGCCCGCCCCAGGGGATGGCGTCGCCCTTCAGGCCTTTCGGGTAGCCGGTGCCGTCGTAGTTCTCGTGGTGCGTGAGCGCGAGCGTGTGCGCGAGCTTGAGCAGCGGGTCCGCATGCTCGCCGATGATCTCGGCGCCGAGCTCCGGATGGCGCTTGACGCGCTCCCAGTCCGGCACCGACAGCTTCTCGGCCTTGCGCAGGATCTCCGCGGGCACGCCGAGCTTGCCGATGTCGTGCAGCGGCGCGGCGCTCTGCATCATCTCGGCCATCTCGGGCCGTGCACCGGCGGCCTGCGCGATCAGCTTGGCGTAGTGGCCCAGGCGGATCACGCGGTTGCCGACCGCCTGGCTCTCGTGCATCTCCATCACGCGCGCCAGGCGCTTGATCAGCTCTGTGCGCGTGTGCTCGAGCTCGGCGGTGCGCGCCTGCACCAGTCGCTCGAGCTCGGCCTTCTGCGCGATCAGGGCAAGGTGGTTGCCGACGCGCGCCTTGAGCACCGAGGCGTTGGTACCGGTCTTGTTGATGAAATCAACCGCGCCGAGCTGCAGCGCCTCGACCTGGGTCGTGGTCTCGGCCGAGGCGGTGAGGAAGATGACGGGGATCGAGGCGGTGAGCGCCTCGTCCTTCAGCGCGCGGCAGACCTCGAAGCCGTTGACGTCGGGCATGTCGACGTCGAGCAGGATCAGGTCGGGGCGCGGCTCGCCGAACGCCTTCTCGATGCCGCTGCCGGGATCCGACGCGGTGAGGACTTCATAGTCCATGGCGAGCGCTTTTTCGATCAGCGCGAGCATGTCGGTCGAGTCGTCGACCGCCAGCACCACCGGGCGTTTGAGCTCTTCAGTCACCCGGCGCAGTGTATCCCGCCTGCGCCAGCCGCTCCCGTGCCGCAGGCCCGGTGAGGTGTCTAATAAAGTCAGAAACCGCGTGCTGCTTCGAGGATTGCGTCACGGGGACCGCGACGTACACCGTGTATTTCTGCAGCTCGGCGGGCAGCGGGCCGGCGAGCTTCACGCCCTTCACCGGCAGGATCTCGCTGATCTGGTGGATGCCGAGCTCGATCTCGCCGCGTCCCACCGGCTCAGTGATGGTGCCGCCCTGACCGAAGGTCGCCTTGGCGTTGACCTGATCGGCGATCCCCAGACGCTGCAGGATCTCCGCCACGTGCTTGCCGCTGGTGCCGACTTTCGGGTCGATGTACACCACCGACTTGGCGGCGAGCAGGGTTTTCTTGAAAGCGTCCACCGTCGAGATGTCCGGCGATTTCGCGCTTTCGTGCACGGCTACGCCGATGCCCACGCGGGCGATGGGCTTGGCCGCTTTCAGATTCAACTTCGGGTCGTCCTTCAGCTGGTCGAGCACCTCGGTGGTCACCACGACCATGTCCGCGGGATAGCCGTCGGCGAGCGACTTGGTGAGCTTGCCCATCGGCTGGAACTCGAGCTTCACCGTATGGCCGGGGAAAGTCTTGGCCAGCGGCTCGATGAAGCTCTTCGCCGCGCCGCCCGACAGGACATTGATTTGATCGGCATGTGCCATGGCTGAAATCATCCAGAACAGAACAACGATCCAGCGGTTCATTTCCTGACCTTTCGTTTGGCCTTCTCGAGCAGCTTGCCGTGGTGCTCGGGCGGCAGCGGCTCGCCGTAGAAGAAACCCTGCACCTCGTCGCACGCGTGGCGCCGCAGGAAGCGCATCTGCGCGTCGGTCTCGACACCCTCGGCGATCACCTTCAGGTGCAGCGCGTGGCCGAGCGAGATGATGGCCTGCGCCAGCACCCCGTCGTCGGCCTCGTCGCCGCTGCCGATGTCGCGCACGAAGGAGCGGTCGATCTTGAGCGTGTCGATCGGCAGGTCCTTGAGGTAGGACAGGCTCGAGTAGCCGGTGCCGAAGTCGTCGACCGAGAGCGTGACGCCGAGCTGCTTCAGGCCCTGCAGCACGGCGATCGCCTGGTCGACGTTGCCCATCACCATGCTCTCGGTGAGCTCCATCTCGAGCTGCGCCGGGTCGAGCCGCGTCTCCTCGAGGATGCGCGACACGGTGCGCACCAGGCCTTCCTGGCGGAACTGGCGCACCGACAGGTTGACCGACACCACGCCGGGCTGCAGGCCGGCGTCCATCCAGGCGCGCGACTGGCGGCAGGCCTCGCGCAGCACCCATTCGCCGATGCTGACGATGAGGCCGGTCTCCTCGGCGAGCGGAATGAAGCGCGCCGGGCGCACCAGGCCCCACTCCGGATGCAGCCAGCGCACCAGCGCCTCGGAGCCGACGATCTGGCCGGTCTTCAGGCTGACCTTCTGCTGGTAGTGCAGGATCAGCTCCTGGCGCTCGAGCGCGCGGCGCAGCGCGTTCTCCAGCGCCAGGCGCTCGTTCACGCGCTCGTTCATCTCCGAGGTATAGAACTGGAAGTTCGAGCGCCCGTGGTCCTTGGCGCGGTACATGGCCGCGTCGGCGTTCTTCAGCAGCGTGTCGACGTCGCGCCCGTCCTGCGGGTAGATGCTGATGCCGGCGCTGCAGCTGACATAGAGCTCCTTGCCGTCGATGGTGATCGGCTCGGCCACCTTGGCGCTGATGCGCTGCATCGCCCGGTAGATGATCTCCTCGTTCGACTGGTCGTTCAGGATCAGCACGAACTCGTCGCCGCCGACGCGCCCCACGGTGTCGCCCTCGCGCAGCACGGTGCGCAGGCGCTCCGCCATCGCCTTCAGCAGCAGGTCGCCGGTCGAGTGGCCGAGCGAGTCGTTGACGAACTTGAAGTGGTCCAGGTCCATGAACACCACCGCGATCGAGCGCGGCAGGCGCTGCGAGTACACCGCCTGGCGCAGGCGGTCGTGCAGCAGGTTGCGGTTGGGCAGGCCGGTGAGCGCGTCGTAGTTGGCCTGGTGCTCGAGCTGCACCTGGTAGCGCTTGCGCTCGATCGAGTACTGCATCGAGCGCACCAGCAGCTCGCGGTCGAGGCGGCCCTTGACCAGGTAGTCCTGCGCGCCGCTCTTCACCGCCGAGAGCGCCACCGTCTGGTCGTCGTTGCCGGTGAGCACGATGATCGGCACGGTGGGCGAGTGGGCGTAGACGCGCGCGAAGGTCTCGAGGCCGAAGCTGTCGGGCAGCGACAAATCGAGCAGCACCAGGCCGCATTCGCCGTTCGACAGGTGCTCGAGGCCGTTGGCCAGGCGGTCGGCGTGCTGCAGCGTGAACGGCGCCGCCGGGTCCTCGCGGATCATCTCCTGGATGAGCCGCGCGTCCCCCGGGTTGTCCTCGATCAGGAGGACGTTATGGTTGGCGGGAGTGCTAATGACCGTTCGGGGGAAGGGTGACGACGGTCAGCCAGAACACGTCGATGGATTTCACCACCACCATGAACTTCTCGAGGTCGACCGGCTTGGTGACGTAGCAGTTGGCGTGCAGGTTGTAGGTGCGCACCACGTCTTCCTCGGCCTTCGAGGTGGTGAGCACCACGACCGGGATGCGCTTCAGCACGTCGTCCGACTTGATCTCCTCCAGCACCTCGCGGCCGTCTTTGCGCGGCAGGTTGAGGTCGAGCAGGATGATGTCGGGGCGCGGCGCGTCCTTGAACTTGCCCTGGCGGCGCAGGAACTCCATCGCTTCCACCCCGTCCTTGCAGGTGTGCAGGTTGCTGTACACCTTGCCTTCCTTCAGCGCCTCCTTGGTGAGGCGCACGTCGCCGGGATTGTCCTCGACCAGCAGGATCTCGATCGGCCCGTTTCTCTCGACCATCAGCTCTCTCCCCCTCGTTTAGGCAGCGTGAAATAGAAGCTCGAGCCTTGATTCGCATCCGGCGTCGCGCGCGACTCGACCCAGATGCGCCCGCCGTGGCGCTCGACCACTTTCTTGCAGATGGCGAGGCCGATGCCGGTCCCCGGGTATTCGCCCTTGTTGTGCAGGCGCTGGAACACCATGAAGATGCGCTCGTAGTACTGCGGCTCGATGCCGATGCCGTTGTCGCGCACTTCTAGAGTCCATTCAAGGGGAGAGTCTTTCACCCCCACGTGGATTCGAGGCACTGAATTGGACCTGAACTTGAGCGAATTGCCGATCAGGTTCTGCAGCAATTGGCCGAGCTGCACCTCGTCGCCGGTCACCGTGGGCAGCGGGTCGTAGGTCACCGCGGCGCCCGCCTCCTCGATGCCGGCGCGCAGGTTGAACAGCGCCCGGCGCAGCGGCACCTCGAGCGACACCGGCTTGAACTCCTGTCCCTTGGTGCCGACGCGCGAATAGGCGAGCAGGTCCTCGATCAGCTGCTTCATGCGCGTCGCGCCGTCGACGATGTAGGACATGAACTCGCGCGCGTCCTTGTCGAACTTGCTTTCGTAGCGCCGCGAAAGCAGCTGGGTGTAGCTCGCCACCATGCGCAGCGGCTCCTGCAGGTCGTGCGAGGCGACGTAGGCGAACTGCTCGAGCTCGGCGTTGGAGCGCTTCAGCTCCTCGTGCGCCGCCTGCAGCGCGGCCTCGGCGTCCTTGCGCTCGGTGATGTCGTCGAACACCGCGATCTCGTAGAGCGGCATGCCGAATACGTCGCGCACCAGCGCGATGGCGATGTCGCACCAGATCACCGCGCCGTCCTTGCGCAGGTAGCGCTTCTCGAAGCGCGCCGAGTCGATCTCGCCCGCGCGGATGCGCGCGCGCTCGGCGTCGGTGACGTCGCGATCGTCCGGGTGCGACACCTCCTTCACCGTCTTGCCGAGCAGCTCCTTCTCCGGGTAGCCGAGGATCTCGCACAGGCTGCGGTTGACGCGCACGAAGCGCCCCTCGGACACGTGGCAGATGCCCGAGGCGGCGAGCTCGAAGGTCTGGCGAAAGCGCGCCTCGCTCTCCTTCAGGCGCGCCTCGGCCTCGCGCTGCGCGGTGATGTCGTCGTACACCGCGATCTCGTAGAGCGGCGTGCCGCTCGCGTCGCGCTCGACCGTCATGCTGAACTTCACACACACCACCGAGCCGTCCTTGCGCAGGTAGCGCTTCTCGAGCCGCACCACGTCGAGCGCGCCCGAGTGCAGCGCCGGGCGCTGCTCGTTGATGATGTCGAGGTCGTCGGGGTGCGAGATCTGCCGCCCGGTGAGGCGCAGCATTTCCTCCTCGCTGTAGCCGAAGATCTCGCACACGCGCGGATTGACGCGGATGAAGCGCCGGTCCATGCCGATGTGCGCGATCCCCGAGCCCGCCAGCTCGAAAGTGCGCCGGTAGCGCGCCTCGCTGTCCTTGAGCAGCAGCTCGGCGGTGCGCTGCTCGGTAATGTCGGTGACGGTCGAGACCAGCCCGTAGTGGTCGGTCTCGTCGGGCCGGCGCAGGAACGCGGTGTTGACCGACAGCCAGGTGACGCCCGCCGGGCGCTTGATGCCGATGCGCAGCCCGGTCTGCGGCTTGCCGGTGCGCACCGTCAGGCGCGTCGGCCGCTCGGGTTCCGTGAGCGGCGTGCCGTCCTCGTGGATGCAGTTGAGCAGCGAGGTGAAGCCCGGCTTGCCGATGAGCTGGCCGAGCGGCAGGCCGACGATGCGCTCGGCCGCGCGGTTGCCGGCGATGATGTTGAGCGAGCGGTCGTAGATCAGCATGCCCTCGTTCGCCGAATCCACCACCGCGCGGAAACGCTCCTCGCTCTCGCGCAGCGCCATTTCGGCGCGCGCCCGCGCGGTGACGTCGAAGATCGCGCCGACCAGTCCTTCGGCTTCGCCATCCGCTGGAAAAGTTGCTTTGTAATAGATCGTGTCACGACGGCGACCATCGGGTGTGACGATGCTGGTGGGATAGGTCTGCGCGCCCGGGCGCTCCCACAGCTCGTTGTCGCGCGCGGCGTGCAGC
>Ga0268265_10003689_pt1 | contig 10928 bp, 11 predicted proteins | sample KBSSwiS52_FD_190355 | JGI IMG/M metagenome (GOLD analysis project Ga0268265, IMG submission 190355) | Switchgrass rhizosphere microbial communities from Kellogg Biological Station, Michigan, USA - KBS Switchgrass S5-2 (SPAdes) (version 2) | ecosystem: Host-associated > Plants > Roots >...
CGTCGCACCGGGGCTGATCTCGTAGTCCGCGAACATCCCGAACGTGTAGCGCTCGTCCGGCCGCTGATAATAATTGAACGGCGCGAAGTTGAAGAGCGGATTCGGCGATGGGACGACCGTGTGGGCGCCGGCGTTGAAGTGGCCATCAAACACCTTCGCCCCGTTGGCAGGATTGAACACCCGCAAACGGCCTTCCGCCGAGGTGCTCGAGCCGCCGCAGTAGAACGGGTCGTCCACGTCCGGGTTCGAGCCGATGGCGCAGAACGAATAATCGCGCGACGACTGCAGCACGGAGTCCTGCTTGCGATAGGTCGCATAGGCCATGATGCTGCCGCGGTTGTCGTCGAAGCCGGCACCGAACGCAGCCGAGATATCCTGCGCGCCGCCGTTGACGCTCATGCCGTGCGGCGGCCTAAAGCCCAGATCTTCGTTCGGACGGATGATTTTGTCCGAGGCGCGGTTGTTGTGCATGAAGGTCGACGCCTGGGCATCAATGCGCAAGCCGCGAAAGCTGGTGTCCATGATGAAGTTGACGACGCCCGCGACTGCGTCGGCGCCGTAAACCGAGGACGCACCGCCGGTCAGCACATCGACGCGCTTGACGATCGAGGCGGGGATGAAATTGATGTCCGCCGTCGGGTTGCGCGGATCGCCCGGCTGCAGGCGGCGGCCGTTGATGAGGACGAGAGTGCGGGCGGCGCCGATCCCGCGAAGGTTGGCTTGCGCGGTGCCGGTCGCTCCGTTCGACACGCTCGAGCCCTGCGCCGCGAACGATTGCGGCAGCGAGTTGATCAGGTCCTCGGTCCGGGTTGTGCCCTGGAGCTTGATATCCTGGCTGGACAGGACAGTAACGGGACTGGCCGAGGTCAGGTTCGGCTGCGGGATGCGCGAGCCGGTAATGACGATGTCCTGCGTGGCCGCCGGCGCTGGCGCGGCCGCGGTCGCGGGAGCCGGATCGGCGGGCTGCGCAGCTGCAGCGCCGGCATCGGGCGCCGGCTGCGCGCCCGCGTCGGCCTGGGCGAATGCTGGCGAGCTCAGGCCAAAGGCCGTGGTGGCAAGAAGGGCAGTCAGTGCGCGGCTGTTCATCAAATCCTCTCCCCCTGCGATGCAGGCATTTGGTGCGTATCGTACTAATTAGGGAGATGCGGTTGCCCGAGGCAATGCGAATTTAGTACTAATCGTACTTTAGCGGCATATTGTGGCAGAACCGCAACAACCTTGAGCGCGCCCGCAAGGGCCAGAGTCAGGCGTTGGAAACCGCAGCCTCCAGGCGATCGAGCCAGTCGAGCCGGCCCTTGAGCGAGGCAATCGCATTGTCGTGAACCAGGTCCTTATAGGGGACGCTAACCTCCGCCCCGTAGCTTTCGACCTCGCCGAGCTTCACCCACAGCGCCATTCGGGCCTCGGCGATCCAGGCGAGCTGCTCGGCGGTCGTCAGCAGCCCGAAGGACTGCACTTTGGTGCGCAGCGGATCCTCGAGCAGCAGGTGGTTCGAGCGGACATCCTTGACCCAGCATTTGACGGCGTCGCGCCCGCGGCCGGTCGCACTGAGTTGCTCGCTGCCGCGTCCGTCATCCTGAACCAGCGACGATTCGATGAACCCACGCTCCTTCAGCCGGCGGATCAGCGGATAGATCTTGCCCTTGCTCGTGCCGAAGTTGCTGACCGGAGAATCGGCGTAAACCTTGGACAGCTGATAGGCGGTGGCCGGCTCCAGGCGAACCAACAGCGAGAGGAACGTACCTTCGTCGTCCGTCAATCGCACGTCGGGACTGGTCAAATGGAATACCCGCGCTGAAATTATCTTCGGCTCTGCGTATCAGCAGGCTCGGGCGAGGGGAACCAGCCAGCCTCATGGCCGCGGCGGATTGGCGCAGACGCTAGCCCTGTTTCTTCTCGAGCTCGTCCGCGGCCTCCTCGAAATCCTTCGCCACGCGCCTCAGCATCGCCTGGTCCTTCTCGGTCGGGACGCTTTCGGCGAGGCGGCGGCAGCGCCTCGCCTGACTGCGAAGATGGGCTGCGTCGTCATTCATACGACGAGAACGAGCCGAACGCGCGCCTTCATCCGGGCGGCGCGGTGGACAGCCGGCTAGCCGCGGCTTTCGAGGGCGGCGGCGGCTTCGTCGACGAGTTCCTGGATGATCGCTGCGACCGGTTCCTCGGCCTTGACCATGCCGACCGACTGGCCGGCCATGACCGAGCCGGTTTCGATGTCGCCGTCGATGGCCGCGCGGCGCAGGGCCCCGGCCCAATAATGTTCGATCTGGAGCTGGGCCTCGGCCATTTCGATCGCGCCGCTGTCGAGCGAATTCGCGACCTCGCGCTGCTTGGCGGCGAAGCGCTCGGTCTCGGCATTCTTGAGCGCGCGCACGGGAATCACCGGCAGGCGCGGGTCAAGTTGCACCGACAGCACCGCGTCGCGGGCCGAAGCGCGGATGAAGGCCTTCTTGAAGTTGGCGTGGGCAATGCTCTCGGTGGCGCAGACGAAGCGGGTGCCGAGCTGGACCCCGACCGCGCCCATTTCGAGGTAGGCCGCGATCGCCTCGCCGCGGCCAATGCCGCCGGCGATGAAGACCGGAATGTCCTTGGCGACGACCGGCAGGATCTCCTGCGCCAGCACCGACGTCGACACCGGGCCGATGTGGCCGCCGGCCTCCATCCCCTCGATCACCAGCGCGTCGACGTTCGACCGCATGAGCTTCTTGGCCAGCGCCAAGGCCGGGGCGAAGGCCATCAGCTTCGCGCCGTTGGCCTTGATCCGGTCGAGCGCCCAGCCTGGCGGAAGCCCGCCGGCGAGCACCACGTGGCTGACCTGATGCTTGGCGCAGACGTCAATCAGCTCGCTGAGCTGCGGGTGCATGGTGATGAGGTTGACGCCGAACGGCCGCGCCGTGCGTGACTTGGTCTCGGCGATCTCGGTGTCCAGCAATTCCGGCGTCATCGCGCCGCAGGCGATCACGCCGAACCCGCCGGCGTTGGAAATGGCCGACACGAGGTGGCGTTCGCTGACCCAGCTCATCGCCCCGCCCATGATCGCGTGAGTGCAGCCGAGAAACTCGGTGCCGCGATGCATCAACTCGGCCAGGCGCGCGTGACCGAGGCCGGCATGCACGGCGCGGGGTTCGGCGATCAATCCCTCGCCGCTCATGCCGCCCGCTCCGTGTCGAGGCCGAAGGCCGTGTGGAGGACGCGCACCGCGAGCTCGAGCTGGTCCTCGGCAATCAGCGCGCTGACCTTGATCTCGCTCGAGGACACGGCGAGCAGGTTGATCTGCCGCTCGGCCAGCACTTCGAACATCTTGGCGGCGAGCTGCGGGTTGGAGCGGATGCCGACCCCGACGATGCTGACCTTGGTCACCGCGTCGTCGTGAATCAGCGACGCATAGCCGATCGCGCCCTTGCGTTGCTCGATCACCGCCATCGCCTGGGACAGGCTGTTGCGGGGGACGGTGAAAGTGAGATCGCTGGCGCCCGTGTCCGGGGTCGCGGCGTGGACGATCATATCGACCTGGATGCCGGCGTCGGCGACGGGCGAGATGACCGCGGCGACGGTGCCCGGCTGGTCGGGCACGCCGGTCAGCGTGATCCGCGCCTCGTTGCGGTCGGCGGCGATGCCGGCGATGAGATTGCGCTCCACATTTCCTCCTGAAAGCGCGGCGACGATGTCCGTCCCCGGCTTGTCCTCGAATGCCGACAATACGCGCAAGGGCAGATTCTCGCGCATCGCGAGCCCGACCGAGCGGACTTGCAGGACCTTGGCGCCGACCCCGGCCAGCTCGAGCATTTCCTCGAACGTCACCTCGGTCAGCTTGCGCGCCTTGGGCACGATCCGCGGGTCGGTTGTGTAGACGCCGTCGACGTCGGTGTAGATGTCGCAGCGATCGGCCTTGACGCCGGCGGCGATGGCGACCGCCGACGTGTCCGATCCGCCGCGCCCGAGCGTGGCCAGCCGGCCATCGGTGGACACACCCTGGAAGCCGGGAATGACGGCGACCGTGCCGCCGCGCAACGCTTCGTCGAGCGTTGCGGACTCGACGGTCTCGACCCGGGAATTGCCGTGGACGCCGGACGCCTTGACCAATTGCCAGCCCATGAAGCTGCGCGCCTTGAGGCCCGCCGCCTGGAGCGTCATTGCGAGCAGGCCGGCGGTGACTTGCTCGCCGCTGGCGACAACCACGTCATATTCGGTCGGATCGTGGAGCGGCGCGGCCTCGCGGCACCATTGCACCAGGCGGTCGGTCTCACCAGCCATGGCCGAGACCACGACCAGCACCTCGTTGCCGGTCTCCGCCTCGCGGCGGACGCGCGCGGCGACGCTGCGGATGCGCTCGATCCCCGCCATCGACGTGCCGCCGAATTTCATCACGATGCGGGGCATTCGTCTCCTAAAGCGAGGTCGCGTGTCAGGTCGCGGCCTGTTAGGGGGCGCATATGGCCGAGACAAGCATCCTGCCCCGCGAGGTCGAACAGTTCGGCAAGCTCGCCGCCGACTGGTGGGATCCGACCGGATCGTCGGCGATGCTGCACAAGCTCAACCCGGTGCGGCTGAAATACGTCCGCGACCAGATCGACCAGCATTGGGCGCTGGACGAGCAGGGCCGGACGCCGCTGCAGGGCCGAAGCGCGCTCGACGTCGGCTGCGGCGCCGGCCTGCTGGCGGAACCGCTGGCGCGGCTTGGCGCCACGGTTACGGGCATCGACGCGACGCCCGAGGTCATCGCGGTGGCGCGCGAGCATGCGGCGGCAATGGGCCTCGCCATCGACTATCGCGCGGGTGACGTGCAGCAGCTCGACGGCCGCTTCGACCTCATCACCTGCATGGAGGTGATCGAGCATGTCGCCGACCCGGCGGCGTTCGTGCGGGCGCTGGCGGCGCATCTGGCGCCGGGCGGCCTGCTGATCATGTCGACCCCGAACGCGACCGCGTGGTCGCGGCTGATGATGATCACCATCGCCGAGGGGATCGGCCAGATCCCGCGTGGCACGCACGACTTCGACAAGTTCATCGCGCCGGATGGCCTGCGGGCCCTGCTCGGGGATGCGGGGCTGAAATGCGTCGACGTCGAAGGCATCGCCTGGTCGCCGACGCGCGGGCTGCATTTGAGCGACGACACCCGGCTGAACTATCTGGTCACCGCCGTCGAGAGCTGACGGCCCGGCCGCGTTTTGACGGCGAAGCGTGCATTTTCATCGATAAGTTGAAATCGGCCGCTCAGAAATTGCTCACCTCAGTCTCATGACCGTCAGGCTGCCGCGGCCGCATCGGTGACTCTTCCGCAATACAGGGAGACACCTGATGATAAGGGTCGAGGGCGATCGAACGCCCGGCTTCAAGCTCATGCTGACGATCGTCGTCGGCTTCATACTGACCATTCCGCTCTTTTCGATCTGGCTGTTGGTCTACGACCGGCAGAACCAGTCGGAGCAGGCGACGTCGTCGATCACGGAAGGGTGGGGCGGCGCCCAGACGATCAACGGGCCGGTGCTGGTCATTCCGTATCGGGCAACGACCACCGAGACGTCGGTGGAGAACGGCCAGAACATCACCCGCACGCACCAGGAGCGGCGCGAGCTGACCCTCGCGCCCGAAGTGATCAAGGCCACGACCGAAATCGGCCCGCAGATCCGCAAGCGCTCGATTTACCGCGCCGTCGTTTATGACGCGCATGTCGTGGGCGATGCGCGCTTCGCCTTCCCGCCGGACCTCGCGCGGACCGGGATCGATCCGTCGCAGATGGACCTCGGCAAGGCCGAGCTTCGCTTCGGCATTTCGGATTCGCGCGGGCTGGGGGCCAATCCCGCGATCAAGGCCGACGGCGTGCCCCTCAGGTTGCAGCCGGGCGCGGGGAGCAGCGGCGGGCGCGGTTTCTTCGCCTGGATCGACGCCTCGACGATCGGCGCCAAGCCACTCGCCATCCACTTCGATTATGCCTTCCGCGGCAACCAGTCGCTGAGCTGGCTGCCGAACGCCGGCGATACCGAGTGGAAGGTTCATTCGAGCTGGGCGAGCCCGAGCTTCGTTGGCGCCTTCCTCCCCGACCGGCCGCAGGTCCGGGCCGACGGGTTCAACGCCACCTACCGGATCGGCAACCTCGGCCTTGGGCGCTCGCTGATCAGCACCAGCGATCCGGCCGCCGCCGCCCAGGCAGGAGCAACCGCCGATACCGAACCGCAGCTGCAGAATGCGCAGATCAACTTGATCGAGCCGGTCGACCCTTATTCGCAGGTCAACCGGGCCACCAAATACGGCTTCCTGTTCATTGGCTTCACCTTCCTCGCGTTGCTGATGTTCGACGTCATCGGCGGGGTGCGCGTGTCGCCGGTCGAATATCTGCTGATGGGTGCGGCACTGGTGCTGTTCTTCGTGCTTCTGCTCGCCTTCGCCGAGGTGATCGGGTTCGCGCCCGCCTACGTCGTCGCATCGGGCGCGATCGCCGGGCTGAACACGGCATATTCGGCGGCGGTGCTCGGCAGCTGGCGGCGCGCGGGCTTCATCGGGGCGCTGCTGATCGGCCTCTACGCCGTCCTCTACATCCTGCTCAGCCTCGAGGCGTTCTCGCTGCTGATCGGCTCGCTGCTGCTGTTCGCGGCACTGGCCGGGGTGATGTACGCGACCCGCCGCATCGACTGGGGCGGGAAGCGCGAAGCTGAGGAAGCAATCGGGGAGGCGTGACGCTGTAATCGAATGACGCTAGGCGGGGCTGCATATGCCTGATCAAGCAGTCCCGCCGAAGCGCATCTTCCCGACCTCGAAGGTCGACGCGCAAGCCGCCAGCCACGTCCCCTCGACGCCGCAAACCGAGAGCCCCGCCTACAAGCTCGCGTTCCAGGACGACGAGTTCCTGCTGCGCGAAGACTTGCGTCCGGTCCGCTTCCAGCTCGAGCTGCTGAAGCCGGAGCTGCTGCTCAACGAAGCGGATATCGCGTCAACCTTCGTCTTCTACGGCTCGGCGCGGATCCCGGCGCCCGACATGGCCGATGCGCTGATCGCCGCCGCGACCAACGACCAGCAGCGCGGGATCGCCGAGCGCCTCAAGGCCAAGGCGCGCTATTACGAGGTCGCGCGCGAGCTGGCGCGGCTCGCCAGCCGGTCGGCCGACGACAGCGACGGCAAGAAGCATTTCGTGGTCTGCTCGGGTGGCGGCCCGTCGATCATGGAAGCCGCCAACCGCGGCGCGGTCGACGAGGGCAAGGAGTCGATCGGCCTCAATATCGTGCTGCCGCACGAGCAGCTGCCCAATCGTTACGTCACGCCCGACCTCAGCTTCCAGTTTCACTATTTCGCGCTGAGGAAGATGCATTTCCTGCTGCGGGCGCGGGCAGTCGCGGTGTTCCCCGGCGGGTTCGGCACGTTCGACGAGATGTTCGAGCTGTTGACGCTGATCCAGACCGGCAAGGTCCGGCCGCTGCCGATCCTGCTGTTCGGCCGCGACTATTGGAACCGAGTCGTGAATTTCGAAGCGATGGTCGAGGAGGGCGTGATCGCGCCGCACGACCTCGAGCTGATCCACTGGTGCGAGGATGCCGACGAGGCCTGGGCGTTCGTGACCCGCTTTTACGAGCAGCATCCCGAAGCGCCGCGCATCGAGGGCGCGCCGTCGGAATAAGGCTAGGTGCCGCGCGCCGCGCAGTGCCGCGCGACATATTCCTCCGGGGTGGATGAGCCGACCTCCGCGATGATCGCATCGAGCGGCAGGTCGGACGGCACGTGGAAGCGGATGCACGCCTTGCCAGGTTCGATCGTCTTGCTGACCGCAGCCATTGCCGCCTGCAGCCGCGCCGTGCTCTCCGGGGAGCAATAAGCGCAGTTCATGTAGAGCGCGTTGTAATTCTTCTGGGCGCCGAGGCCGACGTAGAGCAACGGCTGGCTATTGTAGGTCGGACCGCTGGTTTCGAGCGGCACTTCCCAGCTGATTACCCCCCACGCCATCCGCTCGACGAACCCCGGCTGGAGCGCCGCATTGATGGCGTCGCGGACGACGCGCAACTCGGCCGCGCGGTCGGGCGCGAGTTCAGCGAGATATTGGTCGGGCGTCGCGGCGGTGCTGCGCGCCACGGAGCTTACGGCTTGGCGGCGGCAGGTGCCGTAGCGTTGGTCGCAGCTTCGGCGGACGCGTTGGCCGTCGTATTCCCCGCGGCAGCGTCGGCCGGCTTACCGGCGTCAGCGGCGGCGGCTGGAGCCGGCGCGGCGGGAATCGCCTCCGGCGCGTCGCTGTGCTGGTTGAGGAACGCGATCACGTTCGCGCGGTCCTGCGGGTTGCTGATGCCGGCGAAGGTCATCTTCGTCCCATTGGCGAACGACTTGGGGCTGGTCAGCCAAGCCGACAGGCTCTTCCAGTCCCAATTGCCGCCATGCGTCGCCAGGGCCGGCGAGAAAGCGAAGCCCTTGCCCTGGCCGATCGGTTCGCCGAGCACATCCCACAGGTTGGGGCCGAGCTGGTTGGGGCCGCCCTTGTCGGCGTTGTGACAGGCCGCGCACTTCTTGAAGGTCTCGGCGCCCTTGGTCGGATCGGCCTTGGCGAGGTAGGCCTCGATCGGTTGCTCGGCGGCAGCACCGCCTTCGCCCGCAGCCGCTTCGACGCCCTCGATCGGGTAGGCCATTTTTTCGGGGCGCTCGCCGTGGAACGATTCGCTCGCAATGATCGACGAGCCGAGCGCGACAATCCCGGCGAACAGCACCCATCCGGCGGCGGTATTAAAACGATCGTCCATGAAGTTCCCTGTCCCCGGGGCAATGCTGGATTTGCGCGCCTCTTACGGGCGACTGTGCTGGCGTTCAAGCCGCCGCTCGCGGCGCTTGGGCCGCTTCGGTCACAAGGTTCACGGCGCGGCGGTACAGCGTCGGCAGTCCGGCATCGGCCAAGCGATCGAGCGGATGCCACCAGCCGTCGCCGATCGGCCCGCTCGAGCGATCGATGCGAAGCTCGAGCTGGAAGTGGGTGAAGCCGTGACTGACGGTGCCGACCGTCATCCGGGACGCTGGCGATGGGTCGCCGGACCACTCGCCGCCGGGGAGAGCCGCCATGCCGCCGAGCAGGCCCTTGGGGTCGCGGCGGACGAGCCACAGCTGGCCGCCGCGTTCGATCCAATAAGCGACGCCGTGGCGGACCGGTCGCACGCGCTTGGGCTTGACGGCCGGAAACGCCGCGGGCTGTCCCGAGCGGTAGGCCAAGCAGTCGGCGGCGAGCGGGCAGACCGGGCAGGCCGGCGCTTTCGGGCGGCAAATGGTGGCGCCGAGGTCCATCATGGCCTGCGCGAAATCGCCGGGCCGGTCAGCCGGGGTCAGCGCCAGTGTCAGCCGCTGGATCTCGCCCTTCCCCGGCTTCAGCAAAGCGTTGAGGCGGGCAACGACCCGGGTGACGTTCGTGTCGACGACCGCAACGCGTTCGCCGAAGGCGATCGCGGCGATGGCGGCGGCGGTATAGTCGCCGAGACCGGGCAGGCGACGAAGCTCGGCGAGCCTGGTCGGAAAGGCGCCGCGGCGCATGACCTCGCGTGCACAGGCAATGAGATTGCGCGCGCGGGCATAATAGCCGAGCCCGGCCCATTCGGAGAGGACGTCCTCGTCCCGCGCGGCGGCCAATGCTCCGATCGTCGGCCAGCGCGCGGTGAACCGCTCGAAGCGGGGAGTGGCGGTCGCCACGGTTGTCTGCTGCAGCATGACCTCGCTCAGCCACACAAGGTACGGATCGGGCGGCGCGGCGCCGGGTTCGGCGCGCCACGGCAAGCGCCTGAAGTTATCCACATAATGTTGCATCAGGCGCGCGGTGGCGTTGGCGGTCACCTTTTCGCTATGGCATGCTCTTCGGCCATGTCGAGGCGAAGAACCGATCCTGAAGAAAGAAGCTGCCGGCCACGCTCGGCAGCCGAGCTTGTCGGCGCGGTTGGCGGGCAATCGTTCCGCCGCTTTGGCTTCGTCCAGAGCGCCATCGTCAGCCGCTGGGGCGAGATCGTCGGCGAGCGCTACGCCCGGGTGTCCTCGCCCGAATCGATTCGCTTTCCGACGGGCAAGAAGGGCGGCGGCGCGCTGACCTTGCTGGTCGAAGGGGCGCATGCGCCGCTGATGCAGCATCTGGCGCCGATCATCATCGAGCGGGTCAACCGGTTCTTCGGCCACGCGGCGGTCAATCGGGTGATTTTCAGGCAGGGGCGACCGCCGGCGCCGCAACCGCGCCCGCCGCGTCCCGAGCTGCGTCCGGTCCCGAAGGAATTGGGTGAAGGATTGCGCGAGATCGCCGATCCCGAACTGCGCGCCTGTCTGGAGTCGCTTGCCTCGCAGATTGTCGCTAGTAGCGGCCCGCCGTCCTTCGGCACCCCCGAGGACGTCCCTCTTCCAGAGATCATCCGGAGCAAGTGAAGCGATGAAGGTTTCCCACATCCTGGTCTGTGCCGCGGCGGTGGCCGCACTCACCGCCTGCAACTCCAAAGGCGAGAATGCAGCGACCAACGAACCGCTCAACATCAAGCCGATCGCGCCGCCGAGCGGCAGCGACTGGACGCAGGTCGTCGCCGCGACGCCGGCCGGCGGCTTCATGATGGGCAACCCCGAGGCGAAGGTGAAACTGCTCGAAATCGGCTCCCTGTCCTGCCCGCACTGCAAGGTGTTCGAGGACGAGGGCGCGCCGGTGCTGATGGAAAAATATGTGAAGACCGGCCAGGTCAGCTGGGAATTCCGGCCTTATGTGATTCACGGGCCGGTCGATGTGGCCGCCGATCTCGTCATTCGCTGCAACGGTCCGAAGACTTTCTTCCCGCTGTCACAGGCCCTGTACAAGGACCAGGCGACGTGGATGGCCAACGTCGAAAGCGCGCCGAAGGACAAGGTCGCCGAGGTCCAGAAGCTGCCGACCAACCAGATGTTCGTGGCCTGGGCGAGCCTGCTCGGGTTGCAGGATTGGGCGGCCGCGCGCGGTGTGCCGCAAGCGAAGA
>Ga0268265_10003692_pt1 | contig 10922 bp, 8 predicted proteins | sample KBSSwiS52_FD_190355 | JGI IMG/M metagenome (GOLD analysis project Ga0268265, IMG submission 190355) | Switchgrass rhizosphere microbial communities from Kellogg Biological Station, Michigan, USA - KBS Switchgrass S5-2 (SPAdes) (version 2) | ecosystem: Host-associated > Plants > Roots >...
GAGGCGCGAGCGCATCCGGACGCCGATGCGGAACAACAGCGAGTTCGGGTCGGTGTCGTCCGGGATGTCCATGTAATTTGAGGTGAACAGGGTCAGCCGCCGCTCGTTGTAGCGCGTGTTGACGATGAGGTTCATCGTCTCGTCGACCCACTCCGACGTTTTTTCGGCGCCGAGATCGTCCAGCACCAGCAGGTCGGCGTGCATCACAGGCCGCAGGATCTCGAGCTCGGTGGTCCGGATCGACGGGTCGTAGGTGCTGCGGATGACGCGCAGCAGGTCGCGCGTATCGTAAAAGAGGCCACGGGCCCCTGACGCCTGGATGACCTGTTTCAGGACCGCGACGGCGAGGTGGGTCTTGCCAACGCCCGGCTGGCCCTCGAGCAGCAGCCCTCTCGTCACGACCGGAAACGTCGTGACGATGCGGCGTGCCTGGGCGAGCGCTTTTTCGAGACTTTCGTTGTAGGCGGCGAAGTTCTCGAGGGAACAGTGCTGATAGCGCTTGGGGATATTGGCGTCGGCGAGGTGCTGCTGCCCGATCTGCTGGCGCCGGCACTCACAGCGCGCGACCCGGCGGATGCCATCGATTTCGACGGGCTTCCACCCGGTGTCGTCGCACAGCGGACACGGCATCCTGAGCGACCTCAGTTCAGGTGCGAGCGCAGCTTGGCCGAGCGCCGGAGTTTTTCCTTGGCGCGCGTTTCGATCTGGCGGACGCGTTCGCGCGAGAGGTGGAGCCGGTCGCCGATCTCCTGGAGCGTCTGCGGCTCGCCGTCGCCGAGCCCGTAGCGCAGCCGCACCACTTCCTGTTCCTTGCCTTCGAGATCCTGCAGCGCGGCGGCCAGCTCGTCGAGGTCGGCCTGATGAATCAGCTCGTCCTCGACCGGCGCCTGTTCGACCGGCAGCCGATCGCCCAGCGTCTCGCTGAGCGAGACGTCCTCGCCGCCGGGACCGCCGGCGTGAAGGACGGCGAACATCTTGGGCGGAAACGAGAACGCCCGAGTCGAGTCCGCGAGCACGTGCATCATCGACTGACGCACCCACCACACGGCGCAGGTGATGAACTTGACGTTGTGCGCGGGATCGAAGCGGCGCGCCGCTTCGATGAGGCCGAGATTGCCTTCGTGGATCAGATCCAGGAAGGACACACCGTGACCACGGTAGCGCTTCGCGTACGAGACGACAAAGCGAAGATTCGCCTCGACGAGCTGCGCCATCGCGGCTTCGTCGCGATCGTCCTGGATGCGCGCGCCGAGCGCGCGTTCCTCGTCAGGCGTCAGGCGTGGAAGTTTTGCGATTTCCCGAAGGTAGGCACCGAGCGCACTCCCGTCTTCATCCCGCCTCGACACGGTGACAGCATACATCAAAGTTAAAAGCTAAAAGTTAAAAGTTAAAACCAAAATGCACGCGCAGTGGTCTTCCACTTTTGACTTTTATCTTTTCACTTTTGATGACTCTTCACTTTCACGAGATCTTTCGGCGACGACTTGACGAGCGCCGTCGACAACCGCTGCTCCCAGTCGTCGATGCCGCGCGTCATCTCGTGCTTCACGTATTCCATGAACTCGTTGACTTCGTGCTGCATCGCTTCGATTTTGCGGCGCATGTTGAGGATGATCTCGACGCCGGCGAGATTGACGCCGAGATCTCGGGTAAGTGACAGAATCGTTTCCAGCTGCTCGAGGTCCTCTTCCGAGTACAACCGCGTATTGCCTTCCGTGCGTGACGGTTTCAGCAGCCCTTCACGTTCGTACAGGCGCAGCGTCTGCGGGTGGATGTTGTACTTCTGCGCCACCGCGCTGATCATGTAGTACGCCTTGCCGGTTTTCTTCATACGGAACGCACGTCTTCGTTATTGATTCGCCCGAACTCGCGCAACAGCTCCTTCGAGCGTTCGTCGAGCATCTTCGGGAGCACCAGCCTCACTTCGACGACGAGATCGCCGCGCCGGCCGTCGCGCGGCGACGGCGCCCCGCGCTCGCGCACGCGAAAGCGCTGACCGGACTGCGTCCCGGGCGGCACGCGAAGCCGCGCCGGACCGTCGAGCGATGGCACCTCGACCTTCGCCCCGAGGGCCGCCTCGTGAATGGCGATGGGAACCGTCACGTGGAGGTCGTCCCCGTGGCGACGGAAGACGGGGTGCGGCTCCACGCGGACGGTGATGAAGAGGTCGCCGTTCTCGCCGCCGTGGCGCCCGACGTGTCCCTTGCCCTGCACGCGTATCCGCGCCTCGTCCGCCAGCCCGGGCGGCAGCGTGATGGTGAGCGTCTCGGTCCGCATCTCCACCTGCTGCCCGCCGCAGGTCGGGCAACGCGTCCGGCTGAGACGTCCCGACCCGCCGCAGTGGGCACACGGCTTGGAAAACACCATGTGCCCGCGCGCGGATTTCACGACGCCCGTCCCGTGGCAGGGTGAGCACCGTGTTTCGTTGACGTTCATCCAACCGACGCCGCGGCACATGCGGCAATGTTCCTGGCGGGTGACGGTGACGGCCCGCGCCCCGCCGCGGATCGCCTCCTCGAGCGTGACCGTGATCGCCTGATGCAGGTCGACCCCACGTTCCACGGTCTCCGCGGGTGGGTGTTCGCGCTGCCGGAACACGTCGGCGAAGAGATCGCCGAACGTGGACGCCTCGCTGCCGTGCACGCTGACCGTGAAATCGAATCCTTCAAAGCCGAAGGTTGGACCAGGCGGGGTCTGGTCCGTGGCCCCCGTGGCGTCGTAGCGCCGTCGCCGATCGGGGTCGATGAGCGTCTCGTACGCCTGCGCGATCTGCCGGAAATGCGCCTCGGCCATCCGATCGCCGGGATTGATGTCCGGATGGTACCGGCGCGCAAGCCTCTTGTACGCGCGCTTGACGTCAGCGACCGTCGCGCCCCGCTCGACGCCCAGGATGACGTAAAAGTCCATTCACAACTTTCAAGTCTCAAGGCTCAAGGCTCACTGCAGTGAGAGTTGAGACTTGAAACTTGAGCCTTTTTGCCGTCGTCTACGACTTGCCCTCGTCCACGACCTCCGCGTCGATCACGTCGCCCTGCTGACCGCCACTCGCACCTGCGCCGCCGGCCGCCCCGCCGCCCGCCGAATCGGCGCCGCCCGGCGCTCCGGGACCTGACGAGCCGCTCGCCTGTTGCTTGTAGAGCGATTCCGCCGCCTTGTGCTGCGCCGCCGTGAGACCTTCGAGCGCGCGTTCGATGGCCGCCGTCTCGGTGCCTTCGCTCGCCTTCTTCACCGCTTCCATCGCACTCTCGATCGCTTGACGATCGGCCGCGCCCAGTTTCTCGCCGGTGTCTTTCAGCAGACGCTCGGCGCCGTACACCGCCTGGTCGGCGCGATTGCGAAGCTCGATCTCCTCTTTTCGCTTGCGGTCTTCATCGGCGTGCGATTCGGCCTCCTTCATCATCCGGTCGACTTCTTCCTTCGCCAGGCCGCTCGACGCGGTGATCGTGATCTTCTGTTCCTTCCCGGTGCCGAGATCCTTCGCCGAGACGTTGACGATGCCGTTGGCGTCGATGTCGAACGTCACCTCGATCTGCGGAACGCCGCGCGGCGCCGGTGGCAGGCCGACGAGATGGAACTTGCCGAGCGTCCGGTTGTCGCGCGCCATCGAGCGCTCGCCCTGGAGCACGTGCACTTCGACGCTCGTCTGGTTGTCGGACGCGGTCGAGAAGATCTCGCTTTTCCGAGTCGGGATGGTGGTATTCCGCGGGATCAGCGTCGTCATCACCCCGCCCATCGTCTCGATGCCGAGCGACAGCGGCGTCACGTCGAGCAGCAGCAGGTCTTTGACGTCGCCGGCCAGCACGCCCGCTTGCACCGCGGCGCCGACCGCGACGACCTCGTCGGGGTTCACGCCTTTGTGCGGCTCTCTGCCGAACAGCTCCTTGACGATCGCCTGAACTTTCGGGATGCGGGTCGATCCGCCCACCAGCACGACTTCATCGATTTTCGACGGGTCGAGTCCGGCGTCCGCGAGCGCCTGCTTGGTCGGGGCGACCGTCTTCTGCAGCAGATCTTCGACGAGCTGCTCGAACTTCGCCCGCGTCAGCTTCATCTGCAGATGCTTGGGACCGCTGGCGTCCGCGGTAATGAAGGGCAGGTTGATGTCGGTCTCCATCACGGTGGAGAGCTCCATCTTGGCTTTCTCACCCGCTTCCTTCAGGCGCTGCAGCGCCATCCGGTCCTTGCCGAGATCGATGCCGTCGGTCTTCTTGAACTCGGCGATGATCCACTCGATGATGCGCTGATCCAGGTTGTCGCCGCCAAGGTGGGTATCGCCGTTGGTCGCCTTCACTTCGACGACGCCTTCGCCGACTTCGAGGATCGAGATGTCGAACGTGCCACCGCCGAAGTCGTAGACCGCGATCGTTTCGTCCTTTTTCTTGTCGAGACCGTAGGCGAGCGCCGCGGCTGTCGGCTCGTTGACGATGCGCATGACTTCGAGGCCGGCGATCTGGCCGGCATCCTTCGTCGCCTGGCGCTGCGCGTCGTTGAAATAGGCCGGAACGGTGATGACCGCCTTGCCGACCGGCGACCCGAGATACTCCTCGGCCGCCTGCCGCAGCTTCTGCAGGATCATCGCGGAGATCTCCGGCGGCGAGTACTCCTTGCCGTTCGCCTCGACCCGCGCGTCGCCATTGCTGGCGCGCACGACCTTGTAGGGCACCATCTTCATTTCCTCACTGACCTCGTCGTACTTGCGGCCCATGAAGCGTTTGATCGAGAAGATGGTGTTCTCGGGGTTGGTCACCGCCTGCCGCTTGGCCACCTGGCCGACGAGACGTTCGCCGGCCTTCGTGAACGCGACAACCGACGGCGTCAGGCGTCCGCCTTCCGGATTTGTAATGACGACCGGTTCGCCGCCTTCCATGACGGCGACAACCGAGTTGGTGGTCCCCAGGTCGATGCCGATGATTTTGCTGCTCATTCGTGTCCTCGCCGGAAGCTGATCTCAATCCAACTATAAAAGTTGTGCGTGGTATACTCAAGTTGCCAGCTAGCCCTGCCGTCGTTCGAGGCTCCATGTCTCCCCACCCGCGCCTGCACGCTCTTTTGCGGTATGTGTGTCTTGTCGTGGCCATCGCGTGCGCGGGCGCGCTGCGGGTCCGCGCGCAGGAGGTTCAGCCGCCGGCCTACCTGGCGGTTGTCACCGGCGAGGCGACGATCGAACGCGCCGGCGAGAGCGAACCGGCCACCGCGAACATGCCGTTTGTCGCCGGCGATCGCCTGCGCACGGGCGCGGGTCGCGTCGAGATCGCCTTCCCGGACGGAACCGCGATCGAGGTCGGCGAGCAGTCGGAAGTCGAAGCGGTGTCGGCCACGCGCGTGCGCCTGATGGCGGGCACGATGGATCACATCCAGCGCACGGCGGCGCCGTCGCGGTCGGCCAGCTACCTGCCCCAGGATCTCCAGACCTACGGAAGCACATTCGATCAGTACGGTTCGTGGCAGTACGACCAGCCATACGGGTACGTCTGGTATCCGCAAGTCGAGGCCGACTGGCGTCCGTATTCATACGGCTCGTGGTCGCCGATCCGTTCGTACGGCTGGACCTGGGTCGGCGCCGAGGCATGGGCATGGCCGACACATCACTACGGCCGCTGGGGTTTCGCGCGCAACGCGTGGTTCTGGATCCCGGGCCGCACCTGGGGCGCGGCGTGGGTCTCGTGGTCGTTTGCCGACGATTACGTGAGCTGGTGTCCGCTCGGCTGGAACAGCCGTCCCGTTTTCGCGCTGTCGATTGGATCGCGCCACGGGTGGGGCTACTGGACGGTGCCGCGCCGGACGTTCGAAACGCGCGGATACGGTCGAAGCTATGCCGCCTACTATCGAAACGGCTCTCGCGGCGGGTTTGCTGGGCGCGAACCGTTCAACGGCAATCGAACCGGCCGTTCGGCGCCACGCGAGCCATGGACGAACGCGGATCGACAGTCGTCTGCGGGTCTTGCGCCTTCGCGCGACGGGCGCTTCGGCGGGACAGGCCGGCAGTCCTCACAACCTGGCATGAGCCGTCCCGCGGGGAACCTCGGCGCAATCGCCGTCCCTCGAGCCGGAACCGGCGACCCAGTCGGGAATCGGGATTCCGGGTTCGGAACTCGTGATTCGGGGTTCGGGATGCGGCCGCCGTCAACAAACGACGGCCGTCCGTTGAACGGCTATCGAAGGCCGACTACCGAGTCTCGACTACCGGCAATCGACGCTCGCCAGGGCCCCGCCGTCGCCGCTCCGCGAGCGTCAGCGCCGGAGCGCGGGCAGATGTCGCCGTCGTTTCGGGCGCGTGAGCAGTCGTCCCGCCCCATCGTGATGCCCGCGCCACAGAGCAACCTGCCGGCGGCGAATGGTGGCGTGATCGCCATGCCGCGCGCCGGTGCGCGCGATACCGACGCTCGACCACCGGCTACCGACTCGCGGCGTCGGGACGCGCCCGCCGCGTCCGCGCCGCGCGCCATGCCGCACGAACGGGCGGCGCCGGCCGGCGGCGAAGCTCGTGCGCAGGGGCAGGGCCGCCGACGGTAAAATGGCTCATGGCTCATGGCTGATGGCATAGGGTCGATGGACTGACCCGATCCGCCGTCTCCATTTGCCATCAGCCATCAGCCATGACACACGTTGTTATCCGGATAGCCCGCAACGCGGGCATCGTCGTGCTCTTCATCGTCGCGGCGATGCTTGGCGTGCTCAGCGGCGTCATGTTCGCCTACGCCGGCGACCTGCCCGCCGTCTCGGCATTGGACAACTACTCGCCGAGCACGATCACGCGGGTGTACGCGTCGAGCGGCCAGGTGATCGGCGAGTTCGCGACGCAGCGGCGCGTGGTCGTCGGCTACGACGACCTCAACCCGCTGCTGCGCAATGCCATCATCGCGACCGAGGACGCCGAGTTCGACAAGCACTTCGGCATCAACATCTGGCGAATTTTCGCCGCCGCGGCCACCGACATCATCGAACGGCGCCGCGATCAGGGCGCGAGCACGCTCACGCAACAGGTGGCGCGCAACCTCGATCACTTCGGCCTGACCAAGCAGAAGCTCTTCGAGCGCAAGGTGCGCGAGATCATCCTGGCGATTCAGATCGAGAAGCGGTACACCAAGAAGGAAATCTTCACGATCTACTGCAACCAGATGTACCTCGGCCACGGTGCGTACGGCGTCGAGGCGGCGTCGCGGCTCTATTTCAACAAGTCGAACAAACAGCTGTCGCTCGAAGAAGCGGCGCTCATCGCCGGCATCTTCCAGTCGCCGGAGCGGCAAAGCCCGTTCGTGGACATGAGGCGCGCCACCCAGCGCCGCAACGTCGTGCTGCAGCGGCTGGCCGACGAACGCTACATCACGCAGGCGGAGGCCGATGCCGCCAAGGCGAAGCCGATCGTCACGCGCGGCGTGCCGTCGCAGCCGCCGGGGATCGCGCCGTTCTTCGTCGAGGAAGTGCGCAAGCATCTCGAACGCCAGTACGGCGCGAAAGTGCTGTACGAAAACGGCCTCAACGTCAGGACGACGCTGGATGCGCGGCTGCAGGAAATCGCCAACCGCTCGCTCGAGCACGGACTGCGCGCTTACGACAAGCGCCACGGCTGGCGGCGCCCGACGAGAAACGTTCTCGACGAGAAGCACACCATCGAAGGGTTCAAGGACGATCGATGGCTCAGGCCGATCGGCCCCGGCGACGTCGTTCCCGCCGTCGTGGTCACCGCGCCCAAGAGCGGCCCTGCGCGTCTGCGCATCGGCCCCTATCATGCGGATCTCGAGAAGACCGGCTACACCTGGACCCGCCGGACCTCGGCCGCCGACCTCTTCAAGCCGGGCGATCTCGTCGAAGCGGCGGTGACGAAGATCGACGAAGCGACCGGTGCCGCGACCGTCACGCTCGATCAAACCCCGATCGTCGAAGCCGCCATCGTCGCAGTCGAGAACCGGACCGGTCAGATCAAGGCGATGGTCGGCGGGTGGAGCTTCGGGCGGAGCAAGTTCAACCGCGCGGTGCAGGCGTATCGCCAGCTCGGATCGACGTTCAAGCCGATTGTCTACACCGCGGCGATCGATCGCGGCTACACGCCGACCTCGATCCTCATCGACGCGCCGGTCAGCTATCCGTCAGGTAACGGGCAGATCTACAGCCCGCACAACTACGATCACAAATTCGAGGGTCCGGTCACGCTGCGCTGGGCGCTCGAAGAGTCGCGGAATATCCCCGCGATCAAGATGATGGACACGCTCGGGCCGAAGAACGTGGTCGACTACGCGAAACGGTTCGGCTTCGATGAGGATTTCCCGCCGTACCTGCCGATTGCCCTCGGCGCCGGCGACGCCACGCTCCTCGAGATCACCAGCGCCTACACCACGTTCCCGAACCAGGGCGTGCGCATGAAGCCGTTCACCGTGGTCAACGTGAAGGATCGCGACGGCAACCTGCTCGAGGAAAACCGCGCCGAGCCGAGCGATGTGATCCGCGCCGACACCGCCTTCGTGATGACGAACCTGCTCAAAGGCGTGCTGATTCGCGGCACCGGAATCCGGGCTGCGTCGATGGCCTCGCAGTGGCCGCTGGCGGGCAAGACCGGCACGGTGGACGACAACACCGACGCCTGGTTCGTCGGCTTCGATCCCGAGATCACGGTAGGTGTGTGGATCGGTTTCGACGACAAACGGAAGTCGCTCGGCACCGCGGAGCAGGGATCGTTCGCCGCGCTGCCGATGTGGATGGAGTTCATGAAGGGCTACATCGACGGCCGGCCCGACAAGGCCGAGCCGCCGCAATTCGAGGCGCCCGGCAATATCGTCTTTCTGAGTGTGCAGAAGGGCGACGGCGCGGTGCTGCCGTCAGACACGCCTGGCGCGATCCGCGAAGCGTTCATCTCGGGCACGCAGCCTGGCGGCGGCGGCTTCAGCCGACAGCAGTAGGAGCAGGGCAGGAAGGGCGGGAGGGGCAGGAAAGGCAGGAACTGCTTCGCTTCCAGCCCATCCTGCCGTTCCAGCCCCGCTCCTACAGCGTTCCCTTTCCAGCCGTCACCCGCACGCGCGCGATCTTGCCGACGCCGCTGCACGCCAGCCAGAGATCGCCTTTCTTGTCGATCTCCATGTTGCGCACGGTGCCGCCGCCACTCGGGATCGGCCACTGCAGGAACTTCTTCGTCTCGGGATTGAATCGGACCAGCACGTTCTTCGCCTCGTCTCCGGTCTCGACGTACCAGATCGCGCCGTCTGACGTGACGTCGATCGCGTAAGGCTTGGAGTCGGGCCCGCCGGGCGACGCGAACTCCTCCACCTTGCCGGTCTTCGGGTCGAGGTGGCCCAGGAAGCCGCGGGCGTAGTCGCCGTACCATACGGTGTCGTCCTTGCCGATGGCAATGCGTCGCGGCCGCGCGTCCTTGTTGGGCAGCGGGTACTCGGTGATGACCAGCGTCTTCGGATCGGCGCTGGCGATCTTGTTCGAGTTGAACTCGTCGAAGAACGGAACACCTTTCGACGTCAGGCGCACGCCGTACGGGCGCGAATTGACCGTCGGCGACTCGACGAGTTTGATCGCGCCGTCCGGCGCCCTGGGATCGAGCGTGCCGATGAAGTTGCCGGCCTGCACCGTGAAGAAGAGGCGGCCGTCCGCGAGGAACGCGATGGTGTGCGGATCGCGCGCCTTCGGGTTCGGCATCTTGTACTCGGTGACCTTGCCGGTCTTCGGATCGACCTTGCCGATGAGGCCGGCGGCGTTTCCCGTGTACCAAATGTTGCCGTCCTTGTCCGCCTGCAGGCCGTGCGGCCCTGATTTCGGTGTGGGCAGCGCGAACTCCTTGAACTGCTCCGTCGCCGGATCGAAGCGGCCGATCGTGCTGGCCCGCTGCGCGGTGTACCAGATCGATCCGTCTGGCGCGACGGCGGGATCGTGCGGGTATGCCGGCGTACTCGGTGTCATCCACTCGTCGATCTTCACGTCGACGGAGTCGGAAATCGCCGGCAGCGCCTGCAGCGCCGCCACCGAAGCCGCGGCGAGCACGAGCAACGCGAAGGCTTTCACGCGCATAATGTCCTCCAGATGCAGAAGATTGTAATCCCGGCAACGCTGATTCTGATCGCGATGCCGCTCGCCGCGTCGGCGTTCAAGGAGGGGCCGTATCCCAATGTCACCGGCGGCTTCGGCGAACAGTCGTGCCATCTCTGCCACCTCGACAATCCGGTCAATGCCCCCGGCGGATCGGTGACCCTCGACGGTATTCCTCCGGCGTTCAGCGCCGGACAGACCTATTCGATCACGGTGACCGTCAATCGGGACGGGATGCGCCGCGGCGGGTTCGAGATCGCGGCGCGGTTCGCGAGCGGAAAACAAAAAGGGAAACAGGCTGGCGTCTGGAAGCCACTTGACGCCCGCGTTCAGTTGATTCCCGGCGCCGTCGACAAAGTGCTGACGTTCGTCCAGCACAACCTGGCTGGCTCGCGGGTCGCCGCCACGGGCGCCAACAGCTGGACGATCGACTGGACCGCGCCGCCGTCGGCGGCGGTACCCGTGCAGTTCAACGTCGCCGCCAACGCATCGAACAACGACGACTCGCCGCTCGGCGACTACATCTATGTCAAGACGATGAAGAGCGTGCCCGCGAAGTAACGCGGCGCCGCCCGAGCTCAGCTATACCGCGCGCGTGGATCTCGTCCGAAGACAGGCGACAATGGCAGGAGCGCCGCTGACTCGTCCTCGGCTGCGCGGTCCCGATGTCCACCGATTCCCGCACCATGGCGTCGCCGGCCGTCATCGTCGGACGGTATCGCGTCGTCACGCTGATCGCCCACGGCGGCATGGGCTCGCTGTACCTCGCTCGCGATCCGGCGATCGATCGCACCATCGCGCTGAAGCTGCTGCAGAAGGGCTTTGACGACGAGTCCGCGCGAGAGCGGTTCGCGCGCGAAGCCCGGGCGGCCGGGCGTCTTCGACATCCCAACATC
>Ga0268265_10003693_pt1 | contig 10920 bp, 8 predicted proteins | sample KBSSwiS52_FD_190355 | JGI IMG/M metagenome (GOLD analysis project Ga0268265, IMG submission 190355) | Switchgrass rhizosphere microbial communities from Kellogg Biological Station, Michigan, USA - KBS Switchgrass S5-2 (SPAdes) (version 2) | ecosystem: Host-associated > Plants > Roots >...
ATCCGACCGGGGGCGGCGGGGCCGTCACCGGATGGTGATCGGGTTGACCACGTCGGCCGTCACCGTCAGGAGCGTGAAGGCCCCGCCGGCCAGCAGGACGACGTAGGTCAGCGGCATCAGCCGGAGGTAGTCGACCCGGCCCGGGTCCGGCCGCCCCCGCCGCGCCGCCAGCCAGGACCGGGCCCGCTCGAACCAGGCGATGGCGAGATGACCGCCGTCGAGCGGCAGCAGCGGCAGCAGGTTGAAGAAGACCATGAAGACGTTCAGCCCGATGAAGATCATCAACACCGTCGACCACAGCCCGAGTGACGCGGCCTCGCCGCCGATCAGGCTGACCCCGACCACGCTGACCGGGGTGTCCGGGTCGCGCTCGGCGCCGGTGATCGAGCGCCACAGCGCCGGCACCTTCGCCGGGATCCGCCTCGCCGACTCAACGGTCTGCGCGGCCATCCAGCCCGAATACTCGACGGTCGCGCCGACCGCACCGGCCGGGCCGAAGGTGACCTCGCGCGGCGCGGCGACGAACTGGCCCACGCCCAGGGCGGCGGCCGGGCCGACCGGGCCGGCCGCGTTGTCCAGCGGCGCGCGCCGGACGGCGCTCAGGTCGGCGGTCACCGTGCCCGGCCGCCCGTCCCGCAGGTACGAGACCACGGCCGGTCCCGGCCGGGCCCGCCGCACGACCCGCAGCAGGTCGCCGTAGTTCGCGATCGGCACGCCGTCCACCGCGGTGAGCACGTCGCCGTCGCGCAGCCCGGCCGTCCGGGCCGGCGACGCCGGGTCGGCCGGGGTGCACGCCCGCACCGCGTCCGGGGTCACGCAGTCGCCCACCACGATCGCGGCCGGCTGGGCGGCGAGCTCGGCCTCGGTGCGCGGATAGTCGAGGTTGGGCACGCCGACGAAGGCGGCCGCGAACCACAGCCCCACGACGGCCAGCGCGAACTGCATCACCACCCCGGAGATCAGCACGACGGTCCGCTTCCAGAGCGGGAACCGCCACATCACCCGGTGCCGGTCGGCCGGCGCCACGTCGTCGTCCAGCGGCGTCATCCCGACGATCTTGCAGAATCCGCCGAGCGGCAGCGCCTTGAGGCCGTACTCGGTGCCGCCCCGGTGCCAGGAGAAGATCGTCGGCCCGCGCCCCACGAAGTACTGCGTGACCCGCATCCCGAAACGCTTCGCCGTGATCAGGTGCCCCAGCTCGTGCAGGCTCACCGAGACCAGAACGGCCACCGCGAAGGCCACCGTGAACAACACCCTCGACATGGCCTCCCCTTCACCGCCGGCCGCGTTGACTCCCGGACGGTAGCGGAGACCATCAACTCAGGGCTTCCGGCCGACCCCCACCACGGCCAGGCGCAGCACCGGGTGGGTGTCCACGTGCGGGGTGTCGGGCTGGGGGCGCCACTCGGTGGCCGAGACGATGCCGGGGGCGACGAGTTCGAGGCTCTCGAAGAACTGCTCGATCTGCGCGATCGGCCGGAACTGCCCGCGACCGGTGCCCTGGCGCAGCTCGGCCTGGGCGGCCGCGACGGTCGGGTCGTCGCTGGCGACCAGGTGGTGGATGAAGACGTAGCTGCCGGCCGGCAGCGCCGCGCGGTAGGCGGCCGTGATGCCGGCCGGGTCCTCGTCGTCGAGGATGTGGTGCAGGATGCCGCAGAGCAGCAGGCCGATCGGCTGGTCGCGGTCGATGAGCCGGTTGAGCTCGGGATCGGCTAGGATCTCGGCCGGGCGGCGCGCGTCGCCGTCGATGGCGATGGTCGTCTCGTTGTCGGCCATCAGCGCCCGGGCGTGGGCCAGCACGACCGGGTCGTGGTCGACGTAGACGACCCGCGTGCCGGGCGCCACCTCCTGGGCCACCTGGTGCACGTTGCCGGCCGTCGGCAGGCCCGACCCGATGTCGATGATCTGCCGGATGCCGGCTTCGCCCACAAGATGGCGGACGACCCGGCGCAGCACCGCACGCTGCTGCTCCACGCCGAGGCGTACCCCCGGCATGGCCTTTTTGATTTTCTCGCCGAGTTCCCGGTCGGCTTCGAAGTTGTCCTTGCCGCCGAGCAGGTAGTCGTAGACCCGGGCGATGTTGGGCCGGGAGGCGTCGATCTGAGAGCCGATGTAGCCGCCGGTCGTGACCGGCGCCGCGAGATGTCCGTCCGGCACGGTTCCTCCCCATTGCACCAGCGCCCGCGTGGTGCGGCGCTTGGAATTGCCGCTACCATAGCGTCCCGATCTTCCAAAGTGTCCACCGCCAGCCGGTTCGACGGGTCATTTCTAAGGGGTAGGCGATGGAGATCACTGTCAACGGCCGGCCCGCCACCGTGGACGCCGGCCCCGCCGACACGGCAGTCGACCTGATCCGCGACGACCTCGGCCTGACCGGCACCAAACTGGCCTGCGGCACCGGGGCCTGCGGCGCCTGCACGATCCTCGTCGACGGGACCCCGGCGGCCGGCTGCCTCACCCCCGGCACCGCCCTCGAAGGCCGCGAGGTCACCACGGTGGAGGGGCTCGACGGTACGCATCCGGTCCAGCGCGCCTTCGTCGCCCACGATGCCCTGCAATGCGGTTATTGCACGCCCGGTTTCGTGGTGGCGGCGGCCGCCTTCACCGACCGCTGGCGCGCCGAGCACGGCGACGTCGCGCCGGACCGGGCGCAGATCGCCCGGGAACTGTCCGGACACCTGTGCCGGTGCGGCGCCTACGAGTCGGTTCTGGCGGCGATCGCGGCGGCGTGCGCGGGCCGGCACGACACCGGCGACCCGGCGCCGGCCCGGGTGGAGGCCTGGGAAAAGGTCACCGGCCGGGCCCGGTACACCACGGACGTACGGCTGGCCGGTCAGCTGGAGGGGGCGCTCATCCGGTCGACGCTGCCGCACGCGCAGGTCGGCGCGGTGCACGTCGCCGGCAGCAAGGTGGTGGACCTGCTGCCGGCCGACCGCGTGGTGCGGTATGTCGGGCAGCCCATCGCGGCGGTCGCCGCCCCGACCCGCGCCGCGGCACTGGCCGCCGCCGCGTCGGCCGAGGTGGCCTACACGCCGCTGCCCGCCGCAGTGACCACAGCCGACGCCGAAAAGCCCGGCGCCCCGCTGGTGTACGAGTCCCGCGCGGCCCGCAAGGACGCGCCCCGGTCGAACGAGGCGCCGCTGAGCCCGGCCAAGTGGACCGGCAACGTGCGCGGGCCGTCCGCGGCGAGCTGGCGCGGGGGCACGGCGACCAAACGGATCGCCGCGGCCCGGGAAAGCGGCGACGACCGCCTCGTGACGGCGACGTTCACCACCGCGAGCCAGTCGCACACCTCGATGGAACCGCACGCCTGCGTCGCGCGCTGGGACGACCGGGGCGAGCTCCACCTGCACCTGTCCACCCAGGCGGTCGGCCGGGTCGCGGCCGAGGTGGCGAAACGCTGGGGGCTGGACGCCGCGCGGGTGCACATCGTCGCCGACCACGTCGGCGGCGGCTTCGGCGCCAAGGTGCACGTCACCAGCGACCTGGTGGCGGCGGTCGAGCTGGCCCGGATCCACGCGGCGCCGGTGCGGGTCGTGCTCGACCGGGCGGCGGAGCTGACCGACGGCGGCAGCCGGCCCGCCACCCGCATCGAGCTCTCCCTGCTGGCCGACGGCGCCGGCAACCTGGCCGCGATGAGCCTGGACTCGTGGGGCGACGCGGGGACCGCGATCGGCGCCAACTCGGCGGCGCTGGGCCGCTACATCTACGGCAATGCGCCCCGGCAGCTGCGCGACTTCGACGTGCTGACCCACCAGCCGCCGGGCGCGCCGTTCCGCGGGCCGGGCGGGCCGCCGCTGGTCTGGGCGCTGGAACAGGCGGTGGACGAGATGGCCCAGCGGTGCGGCGAGGACCCGATCGCGCTGCGCCGCCGCTGGGACGGCAACCCGAAACGCCGCGCCCTGTACGACTGGGCCGCGGCCCTGCCGGCCTGGACCGACCGGCAGCCGGCGGGTTCGCCGGACGGCCGGTTCCGCCGCGGGGTCGGCGTCGCCGCGACCAACTGGCTCTACCTGCTCGACCCGGCCACCGAGATCGAGCTCGTGGTGGAGCAGGGCGTGGTGGTGTGCCGGACGACGACCCAGGACATCGGCACCGGCAGCCGCAGCGTGATCGGCGACGTCGTCCGTACCGAACTGGGCCTGCCCGCCGACCGGGTACGGGTCGAGCTGGGCCGCACCGGCACGGTCGCCGGGCCGGCGTCGGTGGCCAGCAGCGCGACCCCGTCGATCGGCCCGGCGGCGATCGACGCGGCCCGGCGCCTGCGGGCCGCGCTGCCGGCCGGCCCGGTCGTGGACGCCCTGGCCGCGGCCGAGGGCCTGCGGGTGGTCGGCCGGCGCCGCCGGGACAAACTGGGTTATGTCACCCCGTTCCCGATCGGCGGCCTCGCGATCGGCCGGGGTTTCGCCGGTGCCGTGCACCTCAGCGAGGTGGAGGTCGACACGCGGCTGGCCACCGTCCGGGTCACCCGGGTGTGGTGCGGCGTGGCCGCCGGGCACATCTACGCCGAGCGGCTCGCCCGCAGCCAGTGCGAGGGCGGCATCATCCAGGGCATCGGCTACGCGCTGTTCGAGCAGCGCCACGTCGACCCGGCGACCGGGGTGGTGCTCACCGACAACCTCGACGACTATCGCATCCCGGGCATCGGCGACACTCCGGAGATCACCGTCCACTTCCATCAGGAGGGCTGGGACCATGTGACCGGCCACGGGGTGGGGCTCGGCGAGATCTCCACGGTCGGGGTGGCGGCCTCGATCGGCAACGCGGTCGCCGCGGCGACCGGCTGGCGCCCGTACGACCTGCCGATCCGCCCCGACCGGCTGCGCGAAGGGATCAACCGGTGACCCGCCCGTCCACTGTCGACGAGGTCGTCGACGCCCTGTCCACGGCCGGCGGCGACCTGCGGGCCGGCGGCACCGACCTGCTCACCCGCCGGCGCGGGCCGTTCGTCGACCTGCTGGGCGTGCCGGCGTTGCGCGGCGTGACCTGGCGCCCGGACGGCGCGGCCCGGCTCGGCGCGATGACCACCGTCGCCGAGGTGGCCGCCGACGACCGGCTGCGCGCCGCCTACCCGGCCCTGCCGCGCGCCGCCGCGGAACTGGCGACCCCGCAGGTCCGCGCGGCCGCCACGGTCGGCGGCAATCTGCTGCAGCGCAACCGGTGCTGGTATTACCGCAACGCGCATTTCGCCTGCCACCAGACCGGCGGCGACACGTGCCCGGCCCGCGCCGGGGTCAACCTCTACTCCGCCGTGATCGACCAGGGCCCGTGCGTGGCGCCGCATCCCTCGTCGCTGGCCACGGTCCTGCTCGCGTACGACGCCACCGTCGAGGTGACCGGCCGCGGCACCCTCGCCCTGCGCGACCTGTACGGCGACGGGTCCGACCCGACCCGCGACCACACCCTGACCGAGCGCGAGGTGCTCCTCGCCGTCGACCTGCCGGCACCCACCCCCGGCGAGCAGGCGGCGTACCAGCGCGTCGCCGCCCGGTCGAGCGCCGAATGGCCGCTCGTGGAGGCCGTCGCCCGGCTCGTCCGGTCCGGCCCGACGATCACCTTCGCGGCGGTGGCCGCCGGCGGCGTCGCGCGCACCCCGGTCCGCCTGCCCGGCGTGGAGGCCGCACTCGTGGGCCGGCCGGCCACCGCGGAGACGTTCCGCGCCGCCGCGGCGCACGCCACCGCGGACTGCGCCCCGCTGTCGCAGACCGGCTACAAGGTGGGCCTGCTCCGCGACACGACACTCGACGTGCTGGAACGAGCCGGCACGCCGTGACGCTCGCCGTCGCGGCGGCTTCTTCCAAACCCCGCCGACGACGGCGTCTCACCTCCTCGCACCGTAGTGCCTGCCCACCACCCGTGGGCGATTTGGCGGCCGAGCGACCGCTACAGAACCTGAATTGTGGGGCTCAACTGCGGATAGTAGTTTCGGTTGTACTCCGGTTGGATCCACGCCTGATAGGCCGCGGCCCGAATTCGGGGAATCCAGCACCCATCTCCCGTGGGCCGGACGATGCCGGCCGGAATCGTGAAATCCTGCTCGACGCCCGAGCAATTTTCAAACTGCCCGTTTTCGTAGAATCCCATGCTGACAAAGGGAAGCGTCACATTGTTGCGGCCCCTGTTGCCGAAATGGCCGGTGAACCAGACGCGCGGCTCCCTGCCCCCCGATGCCCAGGCGCAGGCCTGGAAGTAGAGGGTGGACGTGATGTATTGGTAGGCGCTGCACGCGTGGCCGGAAGCCCCCCGCGGAATAACGACAGCAGCTTGCGCGGGTTGAGCGGTGGCGATGACACCGGCCCCGCCGATGACGGCGGCCAGCAGCGCCCGCATCAGCTTCCGTTTCAGCGTCTTTCCGGACTTGATTCTCACGTATGCTCCCTGATCCGTCGGCGTTCCGTACCCCGCGGCGGTGGGCCACGGCGGGCAGAACACATCGTGGGAGGCAACGCTCACCAATGTCTTCCCGTACGCTTCCCATCACGACGGCCCTGGGCGTCGGGCCCCGCGCCGGCCTTCCCACGGCCGGGTCGAGGGTCGCGGCTCAGTCTTTGTCGAACAGTTCGGCGATGGTGCCGCGGATCTGTGTGGTGACGATCGTCTGCGCGTGCCCGCGAAGGACATGCAGGGCCTGGTCGAGAGCGGCGCGGCCGGCGGCGCGGTCACCGCGCCGGACGTGGCAGATGCCGAGGCCCCGCAGTGCCTGGGCCTGGCCTGACCGGTCGCCCAGCGCCAGGGTCACCTCCAGCACCTCTTCGAACAAGGATTCCGCTGCGGTGTGGCGTCCCGTCCGCAACCACAGCATGCCGCGCCAGAACAGCAGCTGCACCCGGCCGATCGGGGCGTTTCCGGCCTCCCGATGAGCTGCGAGGGCCTGTTCGAAGAACGCGTCCGCGGTGTCGTCCTCGCCGAGCTGCATATGGACCTGGCCAAGGGAGCGCAGGATCTGCGCGGTCTCGGCATGATCCGCAACGGCGCGCATGCCGGCGAGCGAAGCGTGGTAATGCTCCAGCGCGTCCTCCGAGCGCCCCTGATGCATCGCGACCATGCCTTGAACATGCGAGACGAGCGCCTGCCCGTGTATGTCGTCGAACAGCTCGAAGAGCTCGGCTGCCCGCCGAAACTGCTCGTTGGCCGCATCGAACTGTTGGTGGGTGTACAGGACCGCACCGAGCCGGTGCCGGGTAGCGGCCTCACCCCGCTGGTCGCCCGTGCGCAAGGTCACGGCGAGCGCGGCCTCCAGTGAAACGTGAATGTCGTCGAACTGCCGTTGGGCGAAGAGCGGCATGGCCGCGGTACACGCCAGATCCCAGGCCGCCGCACTCTGGCCGTCGCGAGCAGCGCGGCGCACGGTGGCGACCAGGTTGGACCTTTCGACGGTGAACCGCTCTTGCAGTTCGGGCAGCGAGGTAGGGCTCCAACGGTGGTGGCCGGGCCAGCGGAGTGCCGGACCGTGGACGGCGCGGTAGGCGCCGCCGTAGGTGGCCCGCTGGAGATCGTCGAGCAGCTGCAGGAAGGCGCCGAAGCCGCGAATTGTCGCCGCTTCCCGTTCCTCGTCCGGCGACTCGGCCGTGGCGCGTTCCCGGGCAAAGATCCGCACGAGGTCGTGCAGGCGGTACCGCGGGCGGTCACCCGAGCCGGTGGCCAGTTGGAGAAGCTGCGCGTCGACGAGCTGTTCCAGCAGTTCCTCGGCGTCGTCCGGGTGGCAGTCCAGCAGCGCCGCGGAAAGCCAGACGCTGACGTCCGGCAGATCGAAGTGACCGAGGCAGCGCAGCAACCTCTGCGAGCCCGGCCGAAGATGTCCGTAGCTCAGGGCGATACTGGCACGTACGTCGAGATGGCCGTGCGACATGCGGTCGAGGCGTTCCTGCTCGTCGTCGAGGAGTCCGACGACCTTGTCGACACTCCAATGCGGTTTCGCGGCGAGTTTCGCGGCGACGACCCGCAGCGCGAGGGGAAGGTAACCGCAGCGCCGGGCGAGTTCCGCGGTGGCGGCCGGGGCGTCCGCGAAACGCGCGCGGCCGCCGACGCGGTGCAGAACCTCCACGGCGTCGGTCTCGTCCATCACGTCGAGGCGCAGCGGGTGCACACCAAGGGCCGCGCCGAGGTGGGACCGGCCGGTGACGACGACCGCGCAACCCGAGCTGTTCGGGATCAGGGGCAGCACCTGCTCATCGGCCGCGGCGTCGTCCAGCAACACCAGCACGCTGCGGCCGGCCAGCAGGCTCCGGTACAGGCCGGCCCGCTCGTCGAGCGTCTCCGGCAGTGCCTGGCCGTCCGCGGCCAGCAGGCGGAGGAACCCGCCGAGCACCTCGAACGGCCGAACCGGCTCGTCGGCGTCGCTGCCGCGCAGGTTCGCGTACAACTGCCCGTCCGGAAAATGGGCGGACACCGCGTGCGCCACGTGAATCGCCAGCGCGGTCTTGCCGGCGCCACCGGGCCCGATGACCGCCGTGATGGTCGCCTGACCGGTCGACGGACGCAACAGCAGATCCCGAACCTGGCCGGCCTCCCGCCGTCGCCCGGCGAAGTCGGCGATGTCCGGCAGGAGAGTACGCGGGACCGGGACCGGGTCCGTGCCGTCCGGCTGATCCGGGTCTGGCTGGTCGGCACCGTCCAGCCGGACCGGCGAGGACGTGCCGCGCAGTATCGACGCGTGGGCCCCCTGGACCTCGGCACCCGGGTCGGTGCCCAGTTCGTCGCGCAACCAGCCACGCCAGGCGTGGTAGGCCTGCAACGCCTCCGCCGCCCGGCCGCAACGGCTCAGTGCGAGCATCATGTGGACGACGAACCGTTCCCTCGTCGGGTGCTCCCCCGCCAGCCGCACCGCCTCATCGACGATCGCCCCGTGGTTGCCGAGCCTGAGCTCGGCATCGAGGAGGTCCTCGGTGACGGTCAGCCGGGTGTTCTCGAGCGCCGCCCCGAGAGCGGGCAGCGAGCCGGCGAGCACCGGCCCGCGCCACAGGGCGAGCGCTTCGCGCAGCTGCGTCCGGCGTTCCTCGTCGGTCCCCGCGGCCCGCCCGCGGGCCGCGAGCACCTGGAACCGGTGGGCGTCGACCCGCTGCGGGGACATCTCCAGCAGGTAACCCGCGCCCGTGGTGGCGACCCGCACGGCACCGGCCGGCCCGGGCAGCGCGGCCAGGGTGGCCCGCAGTTCCGAGACCCGGCTCTGCAACACCGCGCGGGCGCGCACCGGTGGCCGCTCGCCCCACAGCAGGTCGATCAGGCGTTCGCCGGGCATCGGCTGGTTCGGCTGCAACGCGAGGATGCCGAGCACCAGCCGCTGCTGGCGACGGGCGAACCGGACGAGGGCGCCGTCATGCCACGCTTCGACGGGGCCGAGGACCCGGACTTCCATGCCTTCTTCCCACCCCGTTCCGGTCGACGGCGTTCCGGCCGGCTGCCGCGTTGGGAAGCGTACGGGAAGACATTGGTGAGCGTTGCCTCCCACTATGTGTTCAACCCGCGGCCGCGGGGTCCGGAACACCGACGAATCGGGGAGCGCACGTGAGCATCACATCCGGAAAGGCGCTGAAACGGAAACTGCTGCAGGCGCTGATGGCCACCGTCATCGGCGGAGCCGGCATCCTGGCCACCGCTCAGCCCGCGCAGGCTGCCGTCGTCATTGAGCCGGGGGCTTCCGGCCACGCATGCAGCGCCTACCAAAACATCACGTCCACTCTCTACTTCCAGGCCTGCGCCTGGGCATCCGGAGGCAGCACGCCGCGCGTCTGGTTCACCGGCCATTTCGGGAACAGAGGCGACCGCGCGGTAACCATTGCCGAGGTCAGGCTGGGATCTTTCGTAAATACCCGACGACTTAACTGCCCAAATATCCACCGGAACTTCACGGTGCCTGCCGGTGGCGTCAAGGCAACCAATGACCAATGCTATTACCCTCGCGAGAGTGCCGCCTATCAGGCGTGGGTCTGGGCCAGTTACGGCGGTAGCGGCTCCGAACAATGGAGCCCCACCATCCAGGTACTGTAGCGGTCCGGCTTACGCGCCGAGGCAGACGAGACCGGCGGCCAGTGCGGCCGGAAGCACCACGAAGATCACAATCAGGGCCAGTACCTTGCCTGGTGGGATGGGCGCCGCGAGCACGACGAGTGCAGGCAGCGAAAGCACCGCCGTGCACGCGGCCCGCTGGGCGTTGCGGTCCACCGGTCCACGGGCCTTGCGAAGGTTGCCGAGCTGGTCGATCGGATAGCGGTCACTGCCGACGGACAGCCACCGCTCGGTGATACGAACGGCGTCGCAATCGTAGAAAGTCGTCATCGCTGCGCCGTCGAGGCGCGGGGGCAACCGTGGGGCATGCCCGGTCCCGGATCGTTACGCCGACAGTCGGGCGGGCCCTCGTTCAGCGTTCGGAGACTCCGTCGGCACGCTCGGCCACGCTCACGCGTACGACCGTCTCGGGGCGTTGTTGGCGGCCGCACGGCTGCGTGCTCGCCCCGCCTGGACCATGACGCACCTGGCCGACCGGCTGGCCGATCAACACCGCAGGCTTGGCGAACTCAACGACGGCGAACGCGGCGTTGCCGCCGCGTTCGTCCTGTCCTACCAGGATCTCACCAACGAGAAGCAGCGGATGTTCCGGCGCCTGGCCGGCCCACGCCACCGGACTTTCCGCCAGTCTCGCCAGCTACTTACGTGCCAGTGGCCGCCACACCGACGCCGTGGCCATCCATACCTACGCTCAGCGCGCCGCCCGGCACATCGGTGACCGGCGGCCGAAGCCCGCACCCTGCACGACCTCGGAATCGCCCACGACGGGCTGGGCCGTCACGCACTGGCCGCCGACCATCTCGAGCAAGCCCTTCCCATCTTCCGCGAGCTCGGTGACCGGACCGGCGAGGCCCGTACACTGATCAACCTCGGCAAGGTCAGTTGGCGGCCCGGCCACCACCGGCGAGCCTCCGA
>Ga0268265_10003699_pt1 | contig 10896 bp, 6 predicted proteins | sample KBSSwiS52_FD_190355 | JGI IMG/M metagenome (GOLD analysis project Ga0268265, IMG submission 190355) | Switchgrass rhizosphere microbial communities from Kellogg Biological Station, Michigan, USA - KBS Switchgrass S5-2 (SPAdes) (version 2) | ecosystem: Host-associated > Plants > Roots >...
AGCTGGCGGACGACATGGCTGCCGATATACCCGGCGCCGCCGGTTACGAGGATTGTCATGATGAATAAGTATCCGACATCGAGCATCCGCTTCACAATTCGTGAATGAGCCCTTCATTGATGAGTCGCGACAGCCGCAGCAGTGCGCATCCTTACAACCGCCTCACACCGGACGTGATCATCGCGGCGGTGGAGTCGCTCGGCTACGTGTCGGACCGGCGCATCCTTGCACTGAACAGTTACGAGAATCGCGTCTACCAGGTCGGCATCGAGAACGGCACGCCCCTGGTTGCGAAGTTTTACCGGCCGCAGCGCTGGAGCGTGGCGGCGATCGCCGAAGAGCACGGCTTCGCGCTCGAGCTGGCGGCCGCGGAGATTCCGGTCGTGCCGCCGCTGGTGCAGGACGGTCGCACGCTGTTCGAGTACGACGGTTTCGGCTTCGCGGTGTTCGAGCGGCGCGGCGGGCGCTGGCCGGAGCTCGGCACGCGCACCGAGCGCGAATGGATGGGCCGCTTTCTCGGCCGCATTCACCTGGTCGGCAAGCGCCAGCGCTTCCGGCAGCGCGGCCGCATCGATATCGAGCGGCTCGGCCAGGAGCCGCGCGATTATCTGCTCGAGCACGACTGGATCCCGCCGCACCTGCAAACAGCGTACGAATCGCTGACCGCGGACCTGCTGACCGAAATCCGCGCGGCGTTCGCTGCCGCGCACGGCGTTGCGGAAGTGCGGCTGCACGGCGACTGTCATCGCGGCAACGTGCTGTGGACGGACACCGGTCCGCATTTCGTCGATCTCGACGACTGCCTGATGGGGCCGCCAGTTCAGGATCTGTGGATGTTGCTGTCGGGCACGCGTCGCGAGATGAGCGAGCAGCTCACGCACATCCTGGAGGGCTACTCGCATTTCTCCACGTTCGATGCCCGCGAGCTGGTGCTGGTCGAGAGTCTGCGCACGCTGCGCATGATTCATTATTCGGCGTGGCTGGCGCGCCGCTGGAGCGACCCGGCGTTCCCCGCTGCGTTCCCCTGGTTCGTCGAGCCGCGCTACTGGGAGAACCAGATCCTGGCGCTGCGCGAGCAACTGGCGGCAATTGCTGAAGGGCCGCTGGAGCTGTAGGGCCTCCGGGCAACTGCGACGGGCTTGGTTTTCGTCCGAGCGCATGCTGTGGTAGGTTCGGCGCGCCCGGCAAGGACCCTGACACGCACCCCATGAATTTCCCACATTTGCATCTGCTTCGATCAGCGGCGCTCGGCGCGCTCGCCAGCCTGTTAGCCGCTTGCGGTGGTGGCGGTGGCGGCGGCGGCGGTACGCCGGCACCGGCGACCGTCACGATCAGCGGTCGCATCACGTTCGACCGCATCGGCTTCGATGCGACTCTCGGCAATGGTCTGAATCCGACTGCGCCAGTCGAGTTGCCGGCGCGCCAGGTGACTGTGCAGGCAATCGATGCCAGCAACACGTCCGTGCTCGCCGAGACCGTCACCGATACCCTCGGCGATTATTCGCTGAGCGTGCCTTCCAATCGCAACCTGTTCATCCGTGCGCGCGCCGAGATGATCAGGACCGGCACCGCGCCGACCTGGAATTTCTCGGTCCGCAACAACACGACCGCCGGCACGGGCGACGCGCTGTACGCGCTCGATGGGAATGCAGCCAGCAGCGGCGCCGCGAACAGCACGCGCAATCTGCGTGCGCCGACCGGCTTCGGTGTCAATAGTTACACGGGCGAGCGTGCCGCCGCGCCGTTCGCGATTCTCGACACGGTATTTCGCGCCAAGGAGCTGGTCCTGACTGCTGCGCCCACAACGGCGTTCCCGGACCTGCGCATGTTCTGGAGCAGCAGCAACAAGCCCAATGTCGGTAACTTTTGTCCTGACGACGGCAACATCAATACATCGAGCTACGTCGTGTTCGGTGCGGGCGAAGTCGACGGCTGCGGCGACCCCGTCGCGACGGGTATCTATCTGCTAGGCGACTTCACGACGGGTGATACCGACGAGTTCGACCAGTCAGTGATAGCTCACGAGTTCGGTCACTACGTCGAGGATCGCTTCGGACGGTCGGATTCCATCGGCGGCGAGCACGGCGGCAGCGCCACGCCGCTCGACCTGCGGGTCGCGTTCGGCGAAGGATGGGGCAACGCGTTCTCCGGCATGGTGCGCAACGATCCGATCTATCGCGATTCGTTCAACGGCGCGCAGGACGACTTCAACATCGACCTGGAAGCGGACGACGACGTGAACGAAGGCTGGTTCTCGGAAGCCTCGGTCTGGGAAATCCTGTGGGACCTGTTCGACGCGACCAACGAAGCAGGCGACACCGCGGCGCTCGGGTTCGCGCCGCTGTATGCGGTGATGACCGGTGCAGAGAAGACGACCGATGCCGTCACGAGCATCTTCACTTTCATCACCGGGCTCGAGGCTGCGAATCCAACCGCGATGGCGGCGATCAACGATCTGGTCGCGGGCGAGGATATTAACGGCACGGGTGACTTCGGCACGGGCGAAACGAACGACGGCAACCCAGCAATCAACAACGGAGTGCTGCCAGTCTACGGCGACATCACGTTCAATGATCCTCCAATCACGGTCTGCAGCCGTTCGCCGTTCGGCAATACCAGTGGCAACAAGCTCGGCAATCGGGTGTTCTTGCGCTTCAACAACACTGCGCAGCACTTAGTTACGATCCAGGTAACGGGCTCGAACGGCGGCGGCGGAGTTCCCGCGACGGATCCCGACATCTTTGTGTTGCGCCGAGGGGTGCTTGCGGCCTTCGGTGCCAACGAAGTGCCGGGCAGCGAGACGATTGATCAGGTGCCGCTCCCTGACGGGCTGTACATCCTCGAGGAGTACGATTTCGCCATCGACGGCGCCAGCAACATTCCGCGCTGCATGACCGTGTCGGTCACGGGCACTTGAGATGCTCGACTCTCATTCAAGAGGCATGATCAGGATGAACCGCTTAGTCCTCTGTGTTTCGATCGCCAGCCTCGTGCTGGCAGCCTGCGGATCCGAGCCGGATCCCGATCCTGCCGCTGCTGCGCCGAAACCCGCAGCGAAGCCGGCCGTGCCGGACGACCCGACGCTGCGCATGGCGCAGGCTGTCGGCAACGGCAAACCCGGCGCAGCCGTCATCATCCGCTACGAATTTGCGTCGAAGCCAGCGGTCGGCACGCCTACCGAGTTGCAGCTCGCGTTCATTCCGCAGGCGGGCGTGGACGCCATGGAGATCACCGTCAACGGCATGGACGGCGTGACGCTGTCGGGTCCGTTGACCGCGAGCTTTGCCGAAGTCGTGCCCTCCAAGCCCTACACGCACACCGTGTCCGTGCTGCCGGACCGCGCCGGAGTTTTCTACCTGTCCGTCGTGGCTACGACCCAGATCGGCAACCAGAACCTGAGCCGCACGTTCTCGGTGCCGTTCGCAGTCGGCACTGTGCCGGCCCAGCAGAAAGCAGCGCCGCAGACCGACCCTTCCGGCCAGGCGGTGCAGCCGGCCAAGGCCCAGGAAACGACCCAGAAGAAGTCTGGCTAAAGCCGACCTGCAGGGATCCCGATAGGGTAGAATCCGCGGCCCTCTCGGCCGCCGATCCGCTCCCGTGCCCACTGCCCAGCTCCGCAACATCGCCATCATCGCGCACGTCGATCATGGCAAGACCACTCTCGTCGATCAGCTCCTGAAGCAGTCAGGCACGTTCGCTGCGCGCGAGATCGTGCCCGAGCGCGTCATGGATTCGAACGCGCTGGAGCGCGAGCGCGGCATCACGATCCTGGCGAAGAACACCGCGATCCAATGGCGCGACTACCGCATCAACATCGTGGACACGCCCGGGCACGCGGACTTCGGCGGCGAGGTCGAGCGCGTGCTGTCGATGGTGGACTCCGTGCTGCTGCTGGTTGACGCCGTCGACGGGCCGATGCCGCAGACGCGCTTCGTGACGCAGAAGGCGTTCAAGCACGGCCTGCGGCCGATCGTGGTCATCAACAAGATCGACCGCGAAGAGGCGCGCCCGCACTGGGTGCTCGACCAGACGTTCGACTTGTTCGACAAGCTCGGCGCGAGCGAGGCGCAGCTCGATTTCCCGGTCGTCTATGCCTCCGCGCTGCGCGGCTTCGCCGGCAACGAGCCGAACCAGCCGGCCGCCGACATGACGCCGCTGTTCGAAGCCATCGTGAAGAACTGCCCGCCGCCGGACGTCGACGAGAACGGCCCGCTGCAGCTGCAGGTGAGCCTGCTCGACTATTCGAGCTACGTCGGCGCGATCGGCATCGGGCGCATCAAGCGCGGCAAGATCCGGCGCAACAGCCCGGTCGTCGTCGTCGATCGCGACGGCAAGGTGCGTAACGAGCGCATCATGCAGGTGATGGGCTTTCTCGGCCTGCATCGCGTCGAGGCGGACGAAGCGAGCGCGGGCGACATCGTCGCGTTCGCCGGCATCGAGTATCCCGAGATCTCCGACACCATCTGCGACCCGCTCACGCCGGAAGCGCTGCCGCCGCTGGTCGTCGACGAGCCGACGATCAGCATGACTTTCGAGGTCAACAACTCGCCGTTCTGCGGCCGCGACGGCAAGTACGTCACGAGCCGGCAAATCCGCGAGCGGCTCCTGCGCGAGGCGATGACGAACGTCGCGCTGCGTGTCGAGGAGACCGACGATCCCGACAAGTTCCGTGTCTTTGGCCGCGGCGAGCTGCACCTCGGCGTGCTGCTGGAGAACATGCGGCGTGAAGGCTACGAGCTCGCAGTGTCGCGACCGCGCGTGGTCATCAAGGAAATCGAAGGCCAGCCCTGCGAGCCGTACGAAACGCTCGCAGTCGACCTCGACGAGAGCTCGCAGGGAGCGATCATGCAGGAACTCGGCGAGCGCGGCGGCCAGCTCACCGGCATGTATCCCGACGGTAAGGGTCGCGTGCGGCTCGATTACGTGATTCCGTCGCGCGGCCTGATCGGCTTTCAGACGGAGTTCCGTACGCTCACGTCCGGCACCGGGATCATGCACCACATCTTCGATCACTTCGGCCCGGTGCTCGATCGCGAGATCGGTCAGCGCACCAACGGCGTGCTCATCTCGAACGCCCAGGGCAAAGTGCTGGCCTACTCGCTGTTCAATTTGCAGGAGCGCGGCCGGCTGATGGCATCGCACGGCGACGAGGTTTACGAGGGGCAGATCGTCGGCATCCACAGCCGCGACAACGACCTGGTCGTCAACCCGCTGAAGGGCAAGAAGCTCACGAACATCCGCGCTGCAGGCCGCGACGAGAACATCGTCCTGGTTCCGCCGATCCGCTACACGCTGGAGCAGGCGATGGAATTCATCGCCGACGACGAGCTGGTCGAGGTGACTCCCACGCAGATCCGTCTGCGCAAGCGCGCGCTCAAGGAGCACGAGCGCAAACGCGCGGGCCGTGAAGAAGAAACGGCAGAATAGCTGCCTCTTCGACATAACCCTCGGTTTCTATTTCAGAAACCGTCATCCGGCTTTCACATAAAACCGCGAGGTGGCTCACACCCTGCTGCGCGCTCATCGCCCTAGGATGCGGGTCAGCCTGTGCTGACATGCGGGCTTTTTGCCTGGATTTGCCTGGGACTGGGACGATGCATCGACTGCTCGACAAGCAGGTCAAGGACGCGCTGGGGCCGAACGGCGAAATCGATCTCGCCAAGCTGCTCGCTGCCGTCGAGAGCACCTATACCCGCGCCGACGACGAGCGGCGCGGGATCGTGCGCTCGATGCAGCTGATGTCCGACGAAGCTACGACGTTGACGCGCCAGCTCCGCGAGAGCACCGCGAGCCAACTGCAGGCGGTGCTCGATCACGTCAAGGACGTGATCGTCACCGTCGACGAAGCCGGCCACATCGTTTCGCTCAATGCCACCGGCCAGCGCGTGTTCGGTCACGCGGAGCAGGAGATCGCCGGCCGCTCGCTCAGCTTCCTGCTGCCGCAACTCGCCGACAAGCAAACGCTGCCGTTGCAGCTGGAAGAACTTGCGGCGCGTCTCGACGACACGCAGGTCGATCTCGCGCCGCACGAGACGCTTGGCCTGCATTCCAACGGCACGTACTTTCCGGCCGAGCTCGCAGTCAGCAAGACGCAGCTGAATCGCCGCACGCTGTTCGTGGTCTGCTTGCGCGATACCACGGATCGCAAGGCCGCCGACGCGGCGCTGCGCGACAGCGAGGCGCGCTATCGCACGCTGGTCGAGCACGCGCCGGAGATCATCGTCGTCATCGACCTCGATCGTAATCAGCTCGCGGACGTCAACGAGAACGCCGTGCGCTTCTTCAAGATGGATCGCGCGGTGCTGCTGTCGAGCAGCCCCGATGTGCTGAGCCCGCCGCAGCAGCCCGACGGCTCGGTGTCTGCCGACGCGAATCGCACACAGTTCGAGCTGACGGTCGCAGGCGAGACGCCGGTGCTCGAATGGGTATTCCGCGACGCGCTCGGCAACGACATTCCCTGCGAGGTGCGCTGGGTGCGGCTGCAGTCCGGCGCGCATCGCCTGATCCGCGGCAGCATCACCGATATCGCCGAGCGCAAGCGGGCCGAAACGCTCGCGGCCGGCGAGCGCCGCGTGTTCGAGCGTCTGGCCGCGAACGTCGATCTGCGCATCACGCTCGAAGCGATCACCGAAGTCACCGAACGCGTCCAGCCCGACACGGTGTGCGCGCTGCGACTGCTCGATGAAAGGGGCACGCGCCTGAATCTGTGCGCCGGCCCGCGGTTGCCAGCCGATTACGCCCGCGCCTCCGAAACGATCGAAATCGCCGTGCGCAACGGTTCGTGCGCCGCAGCCGTGTATCTGCAGCGACAGGTCATCGTCGCCGACATCGCCCGCGATGCGTTGTGGGAGAACATGCGCGATCTGGTGCTTGCGGCCGGCTTGCGCAGCTGCTGGTCGACCATCATTCATGCGTCCGATGGGCGGATCCTCGGCACGCTCGCGCTGTATTTCAGAGCTCCACGCAGCCCGCTACGCCGCGACTTCGAGCTGATGGCGCGCATGACTCAGCTCGCCGGCATCGCGATCGAGCGTCGCAGTGCCGAAGGCGCACTGCGCGCGAGCGAAGCGCGCTATCGCCGCCTGTTCGACAACGTGATGGAAGGCGTCTACAGCTCGACGCGCGATGGCCGCTTCCTGTCGGTCAATCCGGCGCTGGCCCGCATGGTCGGCTTCTCTTCGCCGGGCGAGCTGCTCGCGCAGGCGCCCGAGACGATCTATCACAACCCGCTGGAGCGCGTGGCGATCATCGAGGCGCTCGAACGCGACGGCGAGATCCGCAACGCCGAGTTCCAGCTGCAACGCGTCGATGGCACGACGCTGACCGTGATCGAGAGCGCGCGCGCGGTAAAGGACGAGCACGGCCACCTGATCGGCTACGAAGGCACGATTTCCGACATCAGCGAGCGCAAGCGCGCCGAGACGGCGGTGTTCGAGGAAAAGGAAAAGGCGCAGGTCACGCTGCAATCGATCGGCGACGCCGTGATCACGACCGACGCAGCCGGCCGCATCGAGTATCTCAACCCGGTGGCCGAGGACCTGACCGGCTGGGATTCGATCGAGGCGCAAGGCCGCTCGCTGCGCGAGGTCTTCAACATCCTCAACGAGGTCACGCGCGAGCCGCTCGAGGATCCGGTCTCGCGCGCGCTGCGCGAGGGCAACGTCATCGCGGTGACCGACCAGACGGTGCTCGTCAACCGTCGCGGCCAGGAGATCGCGATTCAGGATTCCGCGGCGCCGATCCGCGATCGCCTCGGACGCATCATCGGCGCGGTCATGGTGTTCCACGACGTGAGTCGCGAGCGGCGGCTGCGCCGGGCACTGGCTTATCAAGCGAGCCACGACGCGCTGACCGGCCTGATCAATCGTCGCGAGTTCGAGAATCGGTTGAACGAGGCGCTGTTGACCGCGCGCTCGGACGAAGGCACGACGCACGTGCTGCTGTACCTCGACCTCGATCAGTTCAAGCTGGTCAACGACACCTGCGGTCACCAGGCCGGCGACCGCTTGCTGAAGCAGATCACCGGCATTCTGCAGACGCGCATTCGCACCAGCGACACGATCGCGCGCCTGGGAGGCGACGAGTTCGGCATCCTGCTGCAGGACTGCACCGCCGAGCGCGCCGCGAAGATCGCGGACAGTCTGCGCCAGGCGATCCGCGAGTATCGCTTCGAGTGGGACGACGGCGCGATGAACGTCGGCGTCAGCATCGGCATCGTCGAGATCAACAGCAGCAGCGAAAGCATCGGTAGCGTGCTCAGCGCCTCCGACGTCGCGTGCTACGCGGCGAAGGACTCGGGCCGCAACCGCGTCCACATGTATCAGTACGGCGCTGCGCCGGAGCGGCATCGCGAAATGCAGTGGGTCTCGCGCCTGACGCGCGCCTGCGAAGAGAATCGCCTGGAGCTGTACTACCAGCCGATCGTGCCGATCGGCAGCAACCGCGATCCGCGCGGTCATTACGAGCTGCTGGTGCGCATGCGCGGCGAGAACGGCGAGCTGGTGATGCCGGCGGAGTTCATTCCCGCGGCCGAGCGCTACAACGTCATGTCGATGATCGACCGCTGGGTGGTGAGCCAGGCGCTCGGCACGCTGGCGCACTATCGCACCGACGGCGATCCGCGCCACGGCTACACGCTGTCGATCAATCTGTCAGGCACCTCGCTGAACGACGACCGGTTCCTCGAGTTCCTGATCAACGAGCTGCAGACCTACGATCTCAGCCCCGGCGCGGTGTGCTTCGAGATCACCGAGACCGCGGCGATCTCCAACCTGCCGAACGTCGTGCACTTCATGCGCGAGTTCCGCTCGCGCGGCTGTCAGTTCTCGCTCGACGACTTCGGCAGCGGCCTGTCCTCGTTCATGTACTTGAAGAACCTGCCGGTCGACTACCTGAAGATCGACGGGCAGTTCATTCAGAACGTGACGACCGACCACGTCGACCGCAGCATGGTTGAGGCGATCACGCAGATCGGCCGCGCGATGGGCATCAAGACCGTCGCCGAGCGCGTCGAGACGGCCGAAGTGCTCTCGTGTCTCGCCGATATCGGCGTCGAGTATGCGCAGGGCATCTATATCGCCGTGCCGCAGTCGGTCGAATCGCTGAGCCGCATCACGCGGACTCATCCCAGGCTGAAGCTGGTGCACTCGGCGTAAGAGTCGGGCTGAAGCCCGACCTACAGGGCACTAATACTCGTCGTGGAGCTTCCACCAGTGGTACGGCGGCGTCTGGGGATATCCTTCCGGCGAATCCTCCCAGGCCTCCTGGCGTCCGAGCGCGGTGATGTCGAGGTAGTTCCAGGTGTTGCCCATCTGCTCGTCGCCGCGGTTGTTGATGAAGTAGGTGCGAAACACCTTGGCGCCGTCGCGGATGAAGGCGTTCGTGCCGTGCCACTCGCCTACGCCGAAGTCGGCGTCGAAGCTGTCCGTAATCGTGACCCACGGGATTTTCCAGCCAAAGCGTGCTTTCAGTCGTGCGATGTTGGACTGCGGTGCGCGTGAGGCGAACACGAGCGTGGTGTCGCGCGCATTCAGGTGAGAGACGTCGGCGACCTGGTCGGCCATGAACGAGCAACCGATGCAGCCGTGCTCGGGCCAGCCCTCGACGCCGGGCTCGTAGAAGGCGCGGTAGACGATCAGCTGCCGGCGCCCCTCAAACAGGTCGACGAGGCTCGCTTTGCCCTTGGGCCCGTCGAACAGGTACTCCTTCTGCACGGCCACCCAGGGCATGCGGCGCCGCTCGGCAGCCAATGCATCATGAGCGCGGGTCAGCTCTTTCTCTTTCACCAGCAGCTGCTGGCGGGCAGCTTCCCATTTCTCGGGCGACACGATCGGGGGTGTTTTCATCGGGAGGCTCCGTTCACCTTGGGCGTTAGAGCCAAGACCGTCCCAAGAGCGGCACGGTTCCTCAGCCGATGCCGACGACGAGTAGTCGGGTGGCTGTCCGTGCTTGGTCCCGCTGCTCGTGCTGTGCGCTACATCCTCGCGGCCGCGTCGGTTACTCTCGTCCCGGCATGCGCTGGATCTGTTTCGTCCTCGGCTGTGTGTGCGCCTCGTCCGCGATCGGTGCCGATTTCCAGGCTCGCATCGATCGAGTCGTGCGCACTTACATGGAGCGCGAGCGCATTCCCGGCATAGCGGTACTGGCGATGCAGGACGATCGGGTAATCCTGGACCAGGGCTGGGGGTTCGCCAATGTCGAGGGTCGCGTGGCCATGACCCCCGACGCGGTGCAGCCGATCTACTCGATCTCGAAGCACATGACGGCTGTGGCCGTGCTCGCGCTCGCGGAGGATCGGCTGCTGGACGTGAACGAGCCAGTCGCGCTGCGGCTGACCGAGTGGTTCGACGACGAGCCGCAGCTGCGCATCGTCCATTTGTTGCGCCACACGTCCGGACTGCCGGAATTCATCGGACTCGAAGGCATCGAGGCGATCGAATCCGGGACGCGTCCCGGCTCGGTCGCCGATGTCATCGGCATCGTCGACCGCGCACCCCGCCGCTTCACGCCGGGTACGTGGCACTCTTATTCAAACAGCAACTATTCGGCGCTTGCGCTCATCGTGGAGCGTGCCGGTCGCAAGCCTTTCGCAGTGCCCGGGCTGGAAGATTGCGCGACGTCGCGTTCGCGCGGAGTGCGTTGGTCGACGGGCTACACCGTCGCTGGCAAACCCTGGACACCACCAGCGAATCTCACCGCGACTTACGTGGGTAACGGTGGAATGTGTTCGAGCGCCCGCACTCTCGCATCGTGGATGCGAGCGCTCGCGGCGGGGCGGATTCTGCCGGCAGCCCGCGTGCAAGAGATGGTCACCACCGCAGCGCTGCCTGGTGGGTTCACTCCACCGTATGGCTATGGCCTAGCCACCGTTACCGTCGCTGGCCGGCCCGCGTGGTC
>Ga0268265_10003701_pt1 | contig 10886 bp, 9 predicted proteins | sample KBSSwiS52_FD_190355 | JGI IMG/M metagenome (GOLD analysis project Ga0268265, IMG submission 190355) | Switchgrass rhizosphere microbial communities from Kellogg Biological Station, Michigan, USA - KBS Switchgrass S5-2 (SPAdes) (version 2) | ecosystem: Host-associated > Plants > Roots >...
TTGGCAGCAACATGGAGCGCTACGTCTGGACCATTAACGGCGAGCGGATGGAAGACGCAGCACCCATCAATCTCGCCTACGGCGAACGCGCGCGTCTTACCTTCATCAACGAAACCATGATGGCGCACCCGATGCACCTGCACGGCATGTTCGTGCAGATCGAGAACGGCATGCCCGCCGAGCGGCTGCCGGATAAGCACATCGTCTCGGTCGCGCCGGGGCAAACCTATTCGGTGCTGCTCACCGCCAATCAACCCGGCGAATGGGCGTTCCACTGCCACCTGCTCTATCACATGACCGCCGGCATGATGGCGCGCGTCGTCGTGGCGCGCAGCGATGGTGAGCGGGCCCCTCAACAAAATCACACCGCGCACGGAGGCGGTCAATGACGCCTCTGGTTTTGGCGCTCGGCCTCTCGTTTGCCGGCGCAGGCGCTGCCCACGCCATGGAGCAACCGCGCTTCCACATGGTGCGCGGCGAAATCGACGCGTCTCAAAGCGATGACACCGATATCCTCACCTGGGAGGGCGACGCCTGGATGGGCGGCGACGCCAACAGAGTGTGGTTCAAGACCGAAGGCGAAAGCGAAGATGGCGAAGTTCGCAGCGCCGAAATCCAGGCGCTGTGGAGCCGCAACATCGCTGATTTCTGGGACTTGCAGGCCGGCGTGCGCGTCGATCTCGAACCCGACCCGACCACCTATCTAGCGTTCGGTGTTCAAGGCTTGGCGCCTTACCGCTTCGAGACCGAGGCCACCGCCTTCGTAAGCGAAGACGGCGACTTGAGTGCGCGCCTGCATCAAAGCTTTGACCTCCATCTTACGCAGCGGCTGATCGCGGAACCCTATTTCGAAATCAACGCCTACGCCCAAGACGTCCCGGAGCGCGACATCGGCGCAGGGCCTTCGGACGCCGAGCTTGGGCTTCAGCTTCGCTACGAGATCACCCGCAAGTTCGCGCCCTATGTCGACGCCGTCTGGGAAAGCGCGCTCGGCGAGACCGCCGGCATCGCCCGCACAAATGGCGAGGACGTGCGCACAGCATCTTTGCGTGCCGGCATTCGCTTCTGGTTTTGAAGGAGAAGAATATGAAACGCATCCTCATCGCAGCTCTCATGGCCATGGCGCCGACGGCGGCCTGGGCCGACCACAATCATGGCCAGGACCAGCACGCAGATCACAATGCGGCGGCGCAGATGCTGGCGGCGTCGACGCCAAGCGACGGCGCCGTGCTTGCCGAAGCGCCGCGCACGCTCGCGCTCACCTTCGCTCATCCGGTGGTGTTGCAAACAGTCGCCATCACCGGCCCGAACGACGCGCCGGTGAGCGCCACGTTCCAGCGGCCGAACGCAGCCACGGCCTCGTACGCGATCGCTCTGCCCGCTCTCGCTTCGGGCGCTTACGAAGCGCGCTGGACGGCAAACGGCGGCGGCCACGCCATGGATGGCGTCGTGCGTTTCACAATTCAGTAATTGCAGGCGCGGGGGAAGAGCGATGAAGTTGGCGCGGCTTGCTTCGTTTGTGCACAAGTGGCTGGCGCTGCTTATCGGGATTCAGATCCTGTTCTGGGTCGTGAGCGGGCTCTTCTTCACCCTCTTCCCGATCGAGCAAATCCGCAGCGAGCATCTCATTCGTCCCACGCCGGCCCAAGTCATCGATGTGGGCGACTTGGCCTCGCTCGCGCACTTGCGCGGGCCCCAAGGCGAATTGCCGACCAAGCTCACCATCGAGCGGCGCGCGAGCGGCCAGGTCATCGTGGCCGAGTTCGCGGACGCTCCGCCCGCACTGTATGACGCGGCCGACCTGCGCCGGCTCTCGCCGCTCAGCGCTGATCAGGCAAGCGCCATCGCGCGCACGCATGTGACGCTCAGCGCGCCGCCCATTGGCGTAGAGCGCGTGACAGAGGAGACGCCTGAATATCGCGGCCCCCTGCCGGCGTGGCGGGTGCGTTTCGCCGAAAGTGGGTTGTCGGTCTATGTCGCGGAGAATACCGGCGCGGTGACCGCGCGACGCTCTGATCTTTGGCGGCTCTACGACACGCTCTGGGCGCTCCACATCATGGATTGGCAAAACCATGAGGACTTCAATCATCCGCTGATCGTGATCGTCACCTGGCTCACGCTTTTGTCCGTCCTGGCCGGCATCGTGCTCATTCCCTATCGCATCCGTTTTGGCCCCGCGCGCAAGCGCGCCGGCGCCTAGCCTGGCGCGGGGCCGAAGGTTCGCCAAGGACGCGTCACGACGACCAGCGCGCAGCGGCCAGCCGCGGGCCAGCCGGCCGGAATGTCTGTTTGGCGTCCTTGGCCATGCGCTCGACGCACCAGCGCGCATAGATCGGCGCGAACAAGGCGCCAAGCATGCGGCCAACCGCGCTTGCCGGGAGGTCGTAATCTATGAAAACGCGAAGCTGGCTCACGCCCCGGCCATCGGCGATCTCAAAGCCCATGCGATAGTTGCCGATGACAAGGAGACGCGGGACGCCGCGCGTTTCCCAGGTCTTGCGACGCGGACGCTCGTGCTCGGTCACGACCTCCTCAACCAGGAGCTTGAGCCAAAGGAAGTTGCCGCCCATGCGGATGATTGCGCCGGCCGCTCGCCCGCCGCGCTCGTCGAATTCGTAGAACATGCGCCCGCCCATCATCATCGCGGACGGCCTGTTCATGTGCGCGGCAAGCCGTTCTTGATCGTCCAGATGATCAAACAGGTCAGCGTGGTCAGCGACGACTTCGACGCTGATCTCCTCGTGGCGGGCATAGGTCATCGCGTCCTCCACTGATGGCGAGCAAGATGGACCGCAACAGGATCGCCGTCCTCTTCAGGTCTCATGACGATGGCGCCAATCGAACCTCCTGCGATTGAGGCGGCTCAATACTCTAGCGGGCGCGGCCGCAACGCGTCGGCCAAAATCCATGCACAAAGGCCAGTGCCATCGTGCTCACGCGCGTCAAGCGGCGAGGCGCTTGACCCGCGCTGCGCGCGATGGCTCGTATGATAACGTCGGGACGCAGGGCGTCCTCTTTCCCGTTCGACCCTTGCCTCCGGCAGGTCGAACTCAGGGCTGAGGCAGACGACCGCGGGAACCCCGCGGCCGAAACGAGGTTAGCTCGGCGGAGACCTCTCCCATGCCGGACCTTGCCGCGTTTCTCGCCATCGTCTTGACCGCGCTTTCCCTTATCCCGGGCGGCGCACACCTCTTCGAACTCGCCAACAAGATGCGGCTCGATCAGCGCGACTACTTCGTCGCCCAATCGCTCTATCGCGGCTGGCAGCTGGTTGGTTTTCTGGCTTTGGGAGCGCTTGGCGCCAACATCTGGGCCGCTGCGCTGCACGCGGGCGCGGCGTTCTGGTGGTTCGCGACCGCCGCCGGACTGATCGCCGCCACGCTTGTCGTGTTCTTTGTCTGGACCCTTCCCGTCAACAAGGTGACCCAGATGTGGACGTCTCAGCCAGCCAACTGGCGCAAACTCCGTACGCGCTGGGAATATTCTCACGCCGTGAGCGCGACGATTACATTCCTCGCCTTGAGTTGCGCGGCAGCGGCTCTGTTGGCCGATTCCACGCAGCAGCACGAGATCGCCGCCTCGCTGATCAGGTGAGCGTCGGCGTTGAGCGCGCTCAATGCCAAGAGCGCGGTCCGCCTTCATCAACTGGGCGTTCATGCGGGCAGCCCTTATCCTCATTCTGGCCACTGTTGCCGCCGCGATCGCGGCCGCCTTCGCGGCCTTCACTCGCGATCTGGCAAGCGCGCGCGCCCGCATCGCCGGCCGCAGCAAGACGGTGAAGACCTCGTTTGGCGTGATCGAATACGCCGTAGCCGGCGACGGCTGCCCGCTGCTGGCTGTGCACGGCGCGGGCGGCGGATTTGATCAGGGTCTTGATATGATCGGCGCGCTCGCCGGAGAGGGCTTTCGGCTCATTGCGCCGTCTCGCTTTGGGTATCTTCGCTCGAGCCTTCCCACCAACGCGACGCCGGCGATGCAAGCTGACGCCTATGCGCAACTGCTGGATCACCTCGGCATCGATCGGGTCTTCGCCGTCGCCATCTCAGCGGGAGCTTGGTCAGCGTTGCAATTCGCCATCCGTCACCCAGACCGTTGTCGGGCGCTTGTCCTCCTTGTCCCGGCCGATCACTTGCCCGAAGGGACCACTATTCATGGCGGCGCCCTGGTCCGGGCCATTTTCAACGCCGACCTCGCCGCTTGGACCGCCGTCCGACTGGCGCCGGTCGCGGCGTTGGGACCCCTGATACTTGGCACGGACCGCGAAATTTTGCGCGCCGCCGCACCCGACGAGAAAGCCCGGGTCCGGAAGGTTTTGGAACATCTCTTGCCGGTGAGGCCGCGCCGTGCGGGCATGCAGCTCGACGTTCAAACCGCGGCGGCGCGTGCACCCTCGCCTATCGAGACGATCGCCTGCCCGGTTCTGGCGATCGGCGCCGAAGATGATCGCTTCGGCGCCGCGCGCCGGGCGAAATCGATCGCGGCCGGCGTGCGCAATGGCAGGGCGGTCGTCTTTGCAACCGGCGGCCATGCCTTGGTCGGCCGCACCGACGAGGCCCTGCGTGAGATCACGTCATTCTTGCACGCAGTGGAATCCGCTCACCTGCAAAAGGGAAGGCCCTAGCCATTCCGATCGTCCAGCCTTGGACGCAAGTATGGCGTCAGCTGGCGGCGTTCGCCGCGGTTTCAGTGCTCCATCGCGCCAACCCAATGAACGCCTTGCGCCTATTTCGAGAGTCCGGCGTTGGTGTTTGGAGCAGCGGGCGTAGCCAGGCTGCGCGTGCTTCAACGTCTGGGCCGGGTCCAACCATCTTTGCCGCGCTCGCCTTCGGTGTTGCCGCCGCCGCGACCATAGGCGTTTGCTTGCGATACCCGTGATCGCTGTTGACCGATTGCGCACGTCGATGTCATCAGCGTCGCGTCGCCGCGGGCGCTGCTGGTCTATCCTTCAATCGCGCTCCTGGTGGAATACCTGTTTCACCGCGCCCCACTCGCGCTCAGTCAGCGATGCCCAACGGAAAACGAGTGGGTCCCGACGGGACCCGCTCGAAAGCGTTGGGTATGGTGGTGGCGTCTCCAGAAGGAAGACATCGTCAATCTGGCATTAACCCCATTAAGGAGGAGCTACCGCAGGCGTGCATGGCGCAATTCGCAATTGTCCTGGCGGACTTCGATCACCGGCGCGCTGTCGCGACTGTTGCTCGAATCGCGATCGCCGCTTCAGAGGATGAAGTCGCTTGAGACAAAGCTCGCGGGGCTTGCGATGTTCTGGATCAGGATTTCCATTTCAATCGTCGCGAGGTTGCCATCGGTGTTGAACAAGAGACGCACGTCGGCGCCGGCGTCCACAGCCCGGATTTGCCCTGCCCCCGTGAAGGCGCCCGTGCCGATGAAGCTGAATGCCTGATTGCCGGCAAGTCCGGTGCGCGCGTCGATGGTCGATACGTCAACCCGATCGCCGGCCGCGGCGCCAACGCCGGTGAAATCGGTGATGACATCGCGCAGAGCCGCCGTGCTTTCCGAGGTGGCGTTGAAATCGAAGAGATCGTTGCCGGCGCCGCCGGTCAGCCAATCGGCCCCGGCGCCGCCGCGCATCGTATCGACGCCGGCGTTTCCGATCAGGGTATCATTGCCGCTATTGCCGACGATGGTGTCGTTGGTGACAGAGCCGGTCAGCGTATCAGCAGCCGAGCCCCCGACGAGCGTGCCGGTTCCTACCTGTTCGACGACGGCCCGCTCATAGACCTCGCGCAAATTGCTCTGCGAGGCGCGGTATGTCTCAACGTCGCTCAAGGTGGCGATCGCGCTGCCCACGCCGCTCACATAGCCGTCCAAGAAGAGCCCGGCCGTATGGGCAAGCGTCGCTGTGATGGCGCCGCCTTCATTGCCGAGTTCGCCGTGATCGGCGCCGTCGATGACAATGGCGTGTTTGCTCCCTGCCGGCGCGGACTCAAAGATGTCGAGCCGATCCAAATAGGCAGCGCCGTCTGTGCCGGTGTCTTCGCTGCCGGTGACGACGAGCGTCGGCACGACATGATCGTTCCACGAGTTGGCGTCGAAGCCAGTCCAGTCGCTGCCGTTCGCGCCTTGCGGGGATACAAGGATCGCCGCCTCAAGCCGTATGTCATGCAGGCCTTGATAAGCCGCGATAGAGCTGTCGGCGCCGGTCATCAAAGCGGCGATGAATGCGCCGTGGCTATGGCCGCCAATCGCCAGATTGTCGGTGTCGCCGGTATATCCCACTGGAAGCTCGGCCAGCAGCGTCGCGACATTGTCGATCATATAGTCGACGTCGGCGACACGGTGCGTGGTGGCGCCGGTGAACTCCAAGGGAAACTTGTCGCTCTGCAAGAATTGCCACGGATTGGCCACGCTATCGAGATGAGTTGCGACCAAGACGATGAAGCCTTGATCGGCAAGCGCTTGCGGGTTGGTTGCGCCGCCCGCCGTTCCAGGATCGGAGAAATGACCTGGGCTCCAGAACACCACCGGGTAATCACCGAGCGCGTCGGGCGCAAAGATGCGCACATCGAAATTGCGCGTCTCTTGGCGTACAATGCCAAATGCGTCGGTTACATCAGTGCGCGAGGCGTCCGTAACGTTGGTCGTGACCGAGATCGACATGGGCACACTCCTTCCTCGCCGCGCCGCTCATGCGTTGCGGCCTTTGCTTCCTTGATGGGCGTTTTGCTCGAAACCGCCCGGTGACGCCCCCACACCCTCGTTTGATGCGCGGCGCAAAATCAGCTCACGTGGCGCAGCGCCGGAACCCGCCATGCACGGCGCCGCAACGCGTCGCGCGGTAGATACGCTCTGAGCGCCAAGCGCAGCGGGCCCTCTGGCGCTGGCAGCCAATTGGCGACGTGCGCGTCATCGGGACGCTCGTTTTGAATGTGGATTTCGAGACTGCCGTCGGGCGCGACGATGAGACCCGGCGTGCGATCGCCGATCGAGAAACGGTTGATCGGGTTCTCCACGAAGAAATAACGGCCTTCGGGCGTCACCGTGTACATGGTGAGCGACCAGAACGCATCGACCGGCACGCCGCCCGGCGGCAAGCGCCAGCGATAGCGAGAGGCGCCCGAGAGGCGCTCGCCGGCCGCATCGAAATTGGCGTGGAAGTACATCGCCTCGTCTTCGGTGAGCGCGGCGATGCCACCCAAGGCGACAGCGGCGCGCAGTTCATCGTTCTCGCCGAAGTCGCCAACGCCAGGGAGCTGGTAGCTCCATCCATCGGCGACTTGATCGCGAAACAAGAATCGCTCGCGCAGCCGCGCGAGCCCTGGGGGGATGGCCGCACGCCACGCGTCGATGAGCTGTGGCGAAGGTGGCGTCAAAGAGCCGATGCCCCACTCGGCAAATCGGCGAGCGCGCGCCAATTGGCCGGCGCCGCCCGGCGAGCGCGCGATGACCTCGTTCACGAGCGCAAGGAAGTTCGCGGGGTCGTTAACGTCCTCTGCGCGCACACCATATCCACGCGCCGCGGCGCGGCCCGAAGGCGCGCTCAAGGTAAGGCCGGTTTGAAACTCCCGCGCGGCGCCGATATCCGCTGGCCCATCCACGAGCGTCCGCATCAGCATCCAGACATCGTTGGTAGGCGAGCGAATGAGACGAACGCCCGCTGGAACTTCGCCGTTCCATTGTGGTCCGACGATCCAATGGCGTCCGCCCTGGCCTTGGGTCGCGCGCGTGCCGATATAGGCAAACACATCGGTGAAGGCTTGCATGAATGCGATCGAGAAATAACGGTCCGCTGAGTTCGGCGCGTTGATCTCGATCGGCCCGCCTGAAAGTTCGAGGAAGGCGGACGAATAGATCGTGTCGTTGTTGGGCGCGGTCACCATGCGCGAGGTGTGATCGAGCAATTGCGAGCGGTGCGCGATGGTGTTGAGCCGCCCCGGCTCGCCATCGACGGCCCCTGTCCGCTCCTGTTGAATGCGGGCGAATTCATAGAGCGGGAAGGCGTAGTAGAACGCGCGCTCGAAAGGATCGGAAACTTGCGCACTCTCGCTCGTCGCAGACGCGCAGCCGGCGGACAATGCGGCAAGCGCAAGCGACGCCCTCATCAGCCCACGCCGATCGATCGCGTTGATCATCGCCCCGCTCCAGCGCAGTGATCCGCCTTGAGCTCGCCAACCCCGATCGGAGCGATGCGCTCCGGCAGACCGCACATCGACGCCAACGCCGACGCGTCTTGGCTCAAATAGGCCCGCCAGAAGGTCAAAGTCTCGCGTTCGATGGCCTCGGTCTGCGCTCGCTGGGCCGGACTCATGCGCCCGCCCCGCTGCACGCGTCCAGAAAAGATCGCATGATCGCCGCCGTCAAACACGATCAGGTATTGATCCGCGCCGGTGATAGTGCGGAAGGGAATCTGCCGACCCTCCGGCGTCATTTCGAGATCAAGCGGCGTACGGTCGGCTGTGCCGGTAAAATGGAGAATCGGCGTGGCGATGCCCGCGAGCGCCGGTCCCGGTTCTTGGTTGCGGGGCGCGTTCGGGCTGTAGACGATCGCTGCATCGATGCGCGCGTCACGAAACACGTCCGCTGCACCCGCCGCAGGGCGCTGCCCCACCGCGATCAAGGTCGTCAGCGCCCCATACGAATGGCCCGACATGCCAATGCGCGAAACGTCAAACCGGCCGGCAAATCGGCCGTTTGCGGTTTCGCGCTCCAACTGATCAATGACGAAGCGCACGTCGCCAAAGCGGGCCGCGGCCGAACGCGCATCGCGCACCGCCTCGCGCAATTGCTCCATGGGCCGGCCATCGCCCAAGAGCGACTCGTCGCTGCCCGGATGTTGGATCGATACAGCAGCAAACCCGTTCTCCGCCAGATACTCAAGCACGAACGCGGCGGCTTCGCGCGAGCCGCCGAGCCCATGCGAAAAGATCACCACCGGCGCCGGTGCGTGCGAAGTTGGCAGATAGAGTTTGTACGGCACGGTCCGATTGCGTGCGTCGTCGCGCCACTCTCCATAGATGACCTCGACGCCCTGCGCCGCAAGCGAGCTGACCGGCGCCTGTGCCGCGCTGGACGCCGCACAGCCCGCCAACAGAGTGGCGAGCGCGAACGCCAACACGAACCGGCGCGCGCTCATTAATCGGATCACGGCCAACATAATTATCGCCCCTAATAGCGAAGCGTAAGTTCGGCGCCATAGACGCGAGGCTGGCTCCAGAACTCGTTGGTGCTGACGACGTTCAAAACATACTGCTCGTCGGTGAGATTGCGGCCGAACAAGGAGAAGCGCCAATGATCGGCCTCGAGGCCCAGGCGCGCATCGTAGAGCTCGTAGCCCTGGTATTCGCGCGTGTTGTCGGCGTTCTCGAAACCGCCATCGGCGAACTGGCCGCTCACGCCGATAAAGCCACGCAGCGCCCCGATCGGTTGGCTGTAGAAGAGATTGGCCGTCACTTGATAATCGCGCAGACGCGGCACCTGCAGGCCTTCGAGATCGACCGTGACGCCTTGATTGATAAGGCTCGCGCCTTCTTCGAATTCGCCGTCGAGTGTTGAGAACGCGATCCGTGATACGAGCCGCCCTGGCCCGAGGTCGAATATGCGGCGCGCTTCCGCTTCGAAACCGTAGACATGCGCGTCGCCGGCATTGGAGAGAACGAAGCCCGACGCGCCCAAGGCAGGCGCGGTGACCACCTGAACCTCGTTGGTCCAGGTGTAGAAGACCGCCGCTTCGGCGTTGAAGCCGAACAGTGCGCCTTTCCAGCCCGCCTCGTAATTGTAGGCGTACTCCGCATCATAGATGAGCGCCGCCTCCATCGCCGAGCGAATGGTTGTCGGCGGCAGGTTGGTGTTGAAGCCGCCGGAACGATAGCCGGTGGCAAAGCGCAGATAGGCGTATTGCTCCGCGGCGAAGTTCCAGCGAAGCGTCGCGGTTGGGGTGTAAAACGTGTTGCTCTGATCGGAATCGACAATTGCGGTCTCGTTGCCCGCCGCGCAAGCGGGCGCAGCCAAAGTCGGCGGACAAAATTGCGTGGTGTTGACGCCCGCGCCGCCGAGCGGCGCCAAAAGGCCGGCCGGCACGGCGCCCGAACCGAAATAGACGAGCGGATCCTCGGAATAGCGATCGAAGTGATAATCGCGCTCGTCCTGTTGCACGCGGAGCTCGACGCCGAGCGTCAGCCGCGCGGTGAGGTCGTAGTCGATCGAGCCGAACGCCGAGATCGATTGCAAATCCTCGACGAAGCGATCGTTATTCATAGTGCGCCGGCCGGCATTGCGCGCGGTGAGAGAAGCGCCCGCAAGCGCGCCGCCGCTGCCGACAAAGCACCCGGGTGTGTCGGGGAGCGCCGCACCGGTATAGGCCAAGCAATCCACCGGTTCGGTCGCGACCTCGTCGGTCGATTGCAGGAACTCCACGCCGAAGAGCCAGCTCAGACGCTGCTCGCCGCGAGAGGTAAGCACGGCTTGGAAAATGTCGCGTTCGTACTCTTCAAACTGCGCGCGCGAGTAGTCTGGAAAACCCACTGGCGCGCCGGTGACCACGTCGGTGAGGGAGTTGCCGCCGAAATGGTCGTCGTCTTCATTGGTGCGGGCGCCATCGCGTTCGCGTCGCGCGGCGCGCAGCGAAAGGTCGGCCCAGTCCAATTCGAAATCGGCGCTGAGCGTCAGCGCGTTCTCGATCACATTGGTTACGCCCTCGCGATTTTGGTTGGCGCGCTCGTAGGGGGAAGGATCGAGGATAGGATTGCGCGCGAGGCCGGTGAAGGCGGGGGTCTCGCCATCAAGATATTCCCATGCGGCATTGAGGCGAACGCCATCGGTCGGTCGCACCTCGGCGCCGATGCGAGCACCGCCGACTTCCTGACTATCAATGAAATTGCCGGTCGTGGTGTTGACGATGAAGCCTTCCTCCTGGTCGGTGAGGAAGC
>Ga0268265_10003705_pt1 | contig 10878 bp, 17 predicted proteins | sample KBSSwiS52_FD_190355 | JGI IMG/M metagenome (GOLD analysis project Ga0268265, IMG submission 190355) | Switchgrass rhizosphere microbial communities from Kellogg Biological Station, Michigan, USA - KBS Switchgrass S5-2 (SPAdes) (version 2) | ecosystem: Host-associated > Plants > Roots >...
AGGGGAGGCCGGGCGGATCGATGCCGGAATGATCCTGCGACACACGAGGCGCTCGGCCCCTCATGCGAATGCGATCTACTACGTTGCGGGTCCGCCGAAGATGGTCGCAGGTCTCCACGCTGTGGTGAGCGGTCTCGGCATCGATGAAGACGACATCCGGATGGAGGATTTCGCCGGATATTGATACTCCCCCGGCCTATGGCCTAGCTGCGACATCGCGCATTTGCGCCACGTACGGGGGAAGCACGAATGCCGCTCTATGTACCTCAGGCGAGTAGTAGCGCATCAGAATGCCACTCGTAGCGTGCCTCTCGGCAAGCGTCTCGAGATCAACGCAATCAGCCTTCAAGTCCTCACTCGCCCAGCTGAATGCGAGATGTCCGCCAAAATAGCTCGGAGACGAGACAAGGTAGCTGTCCACGCAACGAAAAGCCGTCGCGAGATGCCGCATGGCCGATCCGAACACGTTCGCCTGCAGAAATGGAACACCTGCTTGACAGACGAGCACCCCACCTGGCCGCAATCGTTGCCGTACCGTCAGATAGAACTCGGAGGTGAATAACGTTCGCGCGGCGCCGACGGGGTCAGTCGAGTCGACGAGCACGACGTCGAAGGATTGCTGTGTATCTTTCACATATGCGGCGCCGTCTGCGTACTGAAGCTCAAAACGTGTGTCCGAGAACACTGGGGCATTGATCTGCGACAGATACTTTCGTGAGAGCTCTACAACGTCGGGATCGATCTCGACTTGGGTTACGGTCTGCAGCGTCCTGTGCTTGAGGACTTCCTCCGCCAATCCGCAGTCGCCTCCGCCGATGATGAGAACATCACGTGCACTTCCGTGTGTGAACAGGGGCACATGTGCAAGCATCTCGTGATAGATGAACTCGTCGTGCGTGGTTGTCTGGACGGCTCCGTCCAGCATCAGCACGCGACCGAATGTTTCGTTCTCGAGAATGACCACCTGTTGGTAGGCGGTCTTCAGTTCCGCCAAGACTCGCGATGCCTTGTACGAGACCCGCATTGGCCGAATGACGGACTCCGCAAACCATTGTGGCTTGCTCATGCGGCACGTCCTCTCAGAATTTGCTCCATGACCGCTCGTTGCGGCTTGAATACCTCAAGCAGTATCTCGATGCAGCGCTCCGGCCTTGCCTGCCCGCACATGAAGATATCAAGAGCTGCGTACTCCGCTTCGGGCCAGCTGTGAATCGAGATATGGCTTTCCGCAAGCACGGCAACACCGCTGATTCCGCCGTTCGGCTCGAACGGATGCAGATGAATGTGCAGCAGCGTTGCTCCCGCTGCGTCCACACAGCGCCGCAGCGTAGCCTCCACGAGCTTGGTGTCATCCAAGCGGGTTGCACCGAACAGATCCAGGATCAGGTGCACTCCTGCACACGGCGCACCCGATTGCGATGAAGGGAAGAGCGAGGTGTGCCTACTTGTGGATGCCTCTTTATGAAGAACCTCGACCCTGAAACTGGAGGGATGCGCCGTGTTCGATCCGCGGATGACGCCCAACGATGCAGTCATTTTATGCAGTACCTCCTGGTCACTTGATCGCACGCAAATGGCGCTTACACCGAGCTGAGTGCTCGGAGATTCGGCTGCGACGTGGCGCTACCAGCACATCGGTTGCTCCGCTTCTTGCGACAATGCCCGACACACCGCGCCGGAACAGATCGGAGACACCTGGCCAGCGATCGACTTCCACCGCTACGACCTCCGGAGGTGCGGCAAGCAGTGCTTCGGTAGCTTTTCGAACCGGTGCGCTCCAGATCCGGGGGGAGTGAGATGGGTAAATCGCCTTGACTGGGGCGCCACCTCGCAGGACTTGCAGCCTGTCTAAGTCATTCTCGAGAGCGAACGCTTGGCAACACGACGCGCCTATTACGCCGGCGCCGGAATACGCGCCGGGTTCGCCTCGGTTGACAACAAGAGCTGCGCAACGAGCCTCGCTCGCTAGCCGTTCGGCAGTCGTCCCACGGATGCGATCGGAAACGCGAACGCTGGCCGCTCCCAATACAACGATGTCCGCGCGCCAGTCGCGCGCGACCTTGATGATTGTCTGCTGGGGATTGCCCACGCGAACGGATACTGCTGGCCGTAGCTTGGAGACTGATGTGTCCCGTAAGCGCCACTCTAGAGCACTGCGTGCAAGATCCGCTTTTCGACCGGCAATTCGCAACGGCAACTCGCCGTCGACAACGTGCAGTAGCAACAGCTGAGCATCCGTTACTTCAGACAGCCAAAGTGCCTTTTGCAACGCTCGATCGGACCGGCCCCAAAGATCGGTCGCGCACATCAGCTTGAAACCTGCATTGCCCAGAGACGAGTCCGCGTGCACCTTGAAGGCGACAGGGCTGTGCTTCGAGACGAGGCTCAAGCTGCTCATGTCGCTCGCCATCGTGCCTGGAGGATCCCGTTTCCCATCGTGCACTCCCTCAGTCAGCGTCATTCCGCGAAGTGAGCGGAATAGCTATAGGCCGTCTTTGTACCGGCTGACCAAGATCTTATCCATTAGAATTATGCGACCGGATACTTAGGTTTTAGCGAACCCGAGAGTCCAATGGTCGAGCGAGCCGATGGATAGCCACTGTCGGCGCAAGTGAGGCGACTGTTCGATCAAGCAACCGAAAAGAACACGACCGGGCACTATTGAAACCATCGTGACGAGGAAGGTTAGCCCAAGCAGCACGATGTGCACGGGAGCGAGCCCAAGCTTCAGAGGCATCGGCAACCAGATCGAAGCGATTGCGATCGCCGGGATAGTCAGCCCGATGCATGTCATCGCCGAACCGAAAGCAGGTGCAGACTTGTTTCTATGAGGTTGTGCTGCGCAGCGCGCACTGCTGCGATCGCCGGTAGCAGTAAGACTAGCAATGCAGTCGCGACCCCCACCGTCTCAGCGTGATGCACTGCTGCCAGTATGGATGCCGCCAGCAACAGGTGATGAATGCGACGAAGCCGCCCGTAAGTTCTCGCCCCAAGCAAACCCCAGGATCACCACTGCAAGCATCGGGATGACGATTGCAGAGACAGCGCCGACACTATTCATTGCTGATGGTCGCTTCATCTGAGCTCATTGCACCCGTTGCCGAACTCGGCTATGCCCGCGGTGATCGGCACGTCTTCTTGATCGAGGCGCTCCAGGCGCAGCTGGAGGTACTCATATATCTATGTGTGATGGCTGTGGTCTTTGTCCAAGTCAACCTTACAGCGGCAATTATCTAGGTCCAGGCCGGTCCGAACCCAATTACAGAAGGGAGTCGATCGGCAGCACTGAAAGCAGCGACACGACCATGGTCCGCCAGCGGGACACGCCGGGTTCCTCGGTGTGCACCACTTCCTTGCCGCCTCGCCTCTCGATCCATTGCACATCGCCGTTCGTGCTCAGTGTCACCTCGTAGCTTCGTTCCGGAATCTGGATGGAAAACGCGTCGCTGATGGTTTGCGCCATCGCTGGGCTGTCGATGATGAAGCCATTTTCCGTGTTGAGCCGTGCGGAGCGCGGATCAAAATTGAAGGATCCGATAAAGATGCGTGAACGATCTACTGTGAATGTCTTGGCGTGCAGGCTGGAAGCAGAGCTACCGAGGGGACCGACATCACTCGTGTGCGGCGCGGACAAGTCGCGCTTCAGCTCGAACAGCCTCACTCCGCCTTGGAGCAGTTTCTTGCGCCATTTCGCATAACCGGCATGGACGGCTGCGACATCCGTAGCCTCAAGGGAGTTTGTCAGGACCGAGACCTTCGCAGGTCGGTTAGCAGCATCGAGCAGAAAACTGGCGCCTTCGACATGCGGCACGACATAGGGCGAAACCAGGCCCAATTCGCTTTGTGGATCCAGCGCTTCCTGGATCTCACTCCACGGCGATTTCGAGGTCTTGGTTCCGAGGGCCTTTGCGGGATCGTCGCTAACGAGACGAGTAGTCGCCCAATTGAATTGAAGCTCTCCTCTCATGAGAGCCTGCACCTGGGGTCGTTGGGCAAGGGCCTCCCTATATGCTATCGCATTGCGTCCTGCCTCCAGCTGCACCGCCGCGGAGCGAAGCGCCGCCATCACCTTATCGTCTGGTCTCGACAACAGCAGACTCGCCGGGTAGGACGAGTCGCTCGCCCAATAGCGATCGAAGTCATCGGATACATGTCGCACGACATCGCCGATCGCAAGCGCGTCGAGGTCGTACATGACGCCTTCGTCGGCTGCTGCGAAGTATTCGTCACCGATATTGCGCCCACCGATCACCGTGACCTGGTTATCCACCGTAAAGGACTTGTTGTGCATTCGTCGGTTGATGCGACGAAACTCGGCGACGTATTCGAACACGCGCCAATACCGAAACTTGAAAGGGTTGAAGAGCCTGACTTCTATGTTGGGATGCGCGTCAAGAGCTGCGAGCCGCTCGTCCATACCGAATGTGCGATTGTCATCGAGCAACACTCGCACGCGCACGCCCCTGTCCGCCGCGCGTTGCAGAGCCTCGAAAAGCAGGATGCCTGAGAGATCCTCTTGCCAGATGTAGTACTGCACATCGATCGAGCGGTCGGCAGCTTCGATCAACGCGGCCCGCGCAGCAAACGCATCGAGCCCATTCGCGAGTGCAAGAACTCCTGACTGGCCGGCCGAAATCTCGAAGCGTCTTGAAAGTGCTTGCCCGAGACGGGTTCCTGCCGTGTTGTGCAAGGCACGTGATGGCGTTCGGTTGCCGAGATCCGGCAAGCGGCCACAACCTGGGAGTGCCGCACTGACAACAAGCGAGGTCAGCAGGAGGAGCAGCCGCGAGCTGAGAGACGCGTTCATTTCACCACCGTCGCACTACACGCGTCCTCAGCGCCAAGTACAACTGCGAGCGGTAGCAGCGCGCTCTCCCGCGTTCATCTTTCAGGATTAAATATCGTCAAGGGAGCCTCCTTCTCCTTCCCAGCGACTGATCGCACGCAGTTCCTTGCGACTGAGCTTTAGCCGCGCTCCGGCACCACCGCCATTCTCCTCGACGAAGTCGACGCCAGCCTCGACCAGCACAGCCCGGATGCGACCTAGAACTTCGGGATCCGGTCTTCGAAAACGTGCCTCGAACTCCTTGATCGTTTCCAGCTCGACTGAGCACGCCTGGGCCAGTCGTTCTGGTGACCACTCGACGAGCGCGCGCCCTGCGCGGCATTGAGCCGCCAGTAGGATTGTTGGTGCGTTCGACATGATCTGTGCCTCCCAAGAGCTACGCCACGCCGAACTCAACGTTCGCCCATGCCCTCGGCGGGTTTGCCTCCGCCGCCCGCTCTGACCTTGCGCTCAATGCTGCTGTCGATGTCATGGTCGAGCCGTCGGTTGTAGATTTCAACATGGTGGCATCTCCCGTTCATACGGATCTCGACTGAGGCTCTCTCTTTTCGCGCGTGCTGTCTATCCGGGCGTTAGAACCTCATGTTGAAATCCAGTCGCAGCCGATCGTGTCGACGTCCGTCTGACCAAACGCATTGGCACGTCGACTATGTTGCCTGCGCTGAATCCGTAGACGTCGGGCCGATATCGGTGCACCTGCTTCGTTTTGATTCTCTTACCGGCGTCGCACGCGCGCGCAAACACGCCAGAACGCAGCGCGTGTATGCGTGGGGTATCGCTGGGGGTATCCAGCTCGTTCGAAGTCTGGACCACTCGTTAGCTCAACAACTTGCGATCGACTTCGATCCGGCCCGGGGGGAGCCATCCAAAGACGTCCGTAGACGTCCATCGGCGTCCGTCGCAGCGGGCTCACATCGCCTTACTCTTGCGACCTCCTCAGGTCGGCGTACCCAGTGAACTCGATTCGGTCTGCCGGGAAGCGCAACTGGACATGATCGTCTTCCCAACCACAGAGCGTGCGCGGACACTGACTGCAACCATCTTGCAGATCCGCGCGTTTTCGACTGACTGGGCGGAATTGTGCTCGCTGCCAAGCGGCGGCTCGGGGCCGATCACGTGCTCGCCGTGTGGGTGAATCGTGTCGGCGGCCGCGAAGCGTAGAGCTTAGGAGCCATCTATGATTCGCTCGATCCGTATCGTTGTGGGCACTGCCGGGGTCGCCGCCTTGCTCACATTCATCGGTACAACGCACGTTCTTGCCGCGGACGAAGGTCAGGTGGCATTCAACACTCATTGCCGAACTTGTCATTCGACTAAGGAAGGCGACAACCGCCTCGGCCCATCCCTTCATAACATCTACGGCTCAAAGGCAGGGGCTTCAGCAGGCTACAGCAACTATTCGCAGGGTATAACCAGCTCCGGGATCACTTGGGATGAAGCGAATCTCAACAGATTCCTCGAGAATCCGGACCAGGTCGTCGCGAGCAACAATATGAAGCCCTACAAGGGAATTGGCGATGAGGCTGTGCGCAAACAGATCATCGAATTCCTGAAATCGCAAAGTCAGCGTTGATTTGCTGCTGTAGCACATCACGAGAAGAGTTCACGTCGACGAACTGATGGCGGGAGTTCAGCGCGTTGTCAGCACTTAGGTGCGGACGCTGCAGCAGCAGCGGCACCGCCTGCCTCTGCGGCGCGCAGCACATTGGCAACAAACTCGGACTTCGCCAATGAGTAGGCCTCCATGGATTGCGGTGTGCTTGCGTCGTGAGTGCGCGCGAGGTCGCGTTTGAGCGCTTCGTACTGCGCGGCGACTTGAGGGTGAGCACGCAGATGATTCCGAAACACCAGGTGCTCCAACTCTTGCTGTCCTCCGCTTTCGCACAGATGAACGTGATGCGTGCTGGGCCACTCGATTGGCTTGTGAAAGAAGGGATACACGAGATCGAAATCGCCGAACGCTACGTGACGATACCCAAGTGTAGCCATCGCAGCCACGTAGCGACCGTGCGGCGCCAACGAAGCAACTGAGACCTGAATGTCGATCACCGGCTTGGCGGCAAGCCCCGGTATGGATGTTGAGCCTACATGCTCGATCCGCAGCGCTGCCAAGCCGAGCACGGCACGCAGGCGATGCGCCTCTTCCTCGAAGAGAACTGGCCAGCTCGCGTCGTACTCGATGATGACAACCATCGCGCAGCTTCAGCGACGCCTAACGCCAGCGCTCACCTGCTGCCGGAAGCCGCAGCGAGAAACGAGCGCACAAAGCAGTGCAGGGGTTATTCCTCCTCTTCGTCTTCATTCGTTAGCATCATTATCGTTGTCCTTTCCCTTATTCTGTATGACCTCAATTTTCTTGGACGGTACGCAGAGGAGCTTGGGCTTTGTGACCTTCAATGTCTGCTCGCCAAACTGGTTCTCTATGAGCACCTGCCGCTTCTTGTCATCCTCCTTGATCTTGTAGCATGTCAAATGCGCCGTGGGATCAGAAATCCCCTCGTCATTCTTGTCAACCGGATTGCAGAACAACTCCGGCTCTTCTACCAAAACCCCCGGCTTTCCCCCGAACTGATCCTGGAGGCTGACGGTCACGTCCACAGAATCCCCCTTAGCCTTATAGCACCAGAAGTGGTTGGGAATGGGCGTGGCATCGAGCGTCATCTCTGTGAGTATGAAATTGCCATTGCGTGGGAAAAGGCCGGGCCCGTTAAAAGGCAGAGAGGGGTGTTCAAGCACTTCGAGCCGGACGCCCGTGACGCCCGAAACTGGCGTCTCATAGATGACAGTGTAGATGCCCTGAGCGGGGATGGTTCCCCCCACAAGGATGCTGTGGTCAGCGAGCGTGGTAAAGGTCATCCCTTCCGGACCGCTTACAGTGGGATGCGTAAGCACGGTCCAGTTCGCTTCCACGTCTCCGCCGGTGTCTAAGCCGTCCGCGAATGTTGTGCGGTCGTCTGTCGTCACGGAGAAACGAAAGCGGCCAAGCAGATGCCCGGGGTTGAGGTGGTTGAAGTACATGGTGAAGGTAAGACCATTTCCTGTCGCGTTTGTGGTGGTCTCCCACACAGCCGTCTGATTCGTCGCGTCATCTGTCTGTTCCACACAGGTCGCCGCGATTGCCCAGCCGTTAACGCCGTCAGCATCAACATCGCTAAAGTTTCCGTCGACCGCTTCGTCGGGCGAGTGGCTGTTGATACAGGGCTGCGAGAACGTCGCAGTCCCGTTCTGGAGCTGGACCGGGACGGCCGCTGCGGGAACGGCGGTGAGAACCCAGATAAGCAACCCGGTGAGGAGGCACACTTCGGCAAAGACCTTGATGTTCCTCATGGTGCAACCCTCCTTTCCTACAGGGACTGCTGCGGTGGCACATAACGCCGCCGCTGTGCCGCGAGCAACGGCGCTTCGCCGTTGCGAGTCGGTACCAGCGGCTTGTTATGCAATGAACTACATCGCCGAACGACGAGTCTTTTGCGATTCACACGCCAACGCGCCAACGTAGAGTCGCCAGCGGAGCGTAGAGATTCCATCAGGCGGGCAGGACGCATATTGCTGCTTTCTTGTGCCCGAACTTTCGGAACGCATTGGTCGGGTGTCTTGGTGAATACAAGACCTGCTCGCAGGGAATAGAAACTTGAGAAATTCGCCTGTAGATTATCTGGCCGGTGTAGGGGCGATCGTAGTAGCCAGCCGAGGCGACAATTGTGGCCGTTCGTGTCCAGTGTCCGCGGGTCCCTTGTTGAGTGAACACGGCAACCTGACCTGTCGCGTTCGTCTTCGGCATGCCGGCGAAAGCAAAGCCGTCGCGAATTGCGACGTCTGCCCCGAACCAATTGTCCAGCGGCTCGGAATTCGGCACTCCATCGCTGGCCTCCGCGGGCAACGGCGCGCTCCTCTGAAAAAGAACATGATTTGGCAGTTCCTGTGCGAATGCTGCGCCGAGCCGGAACGACGCAAACACGACCGAGAGCGCTGCCGTGCGCGACACGAGCGTGCTCATTGTCTTGATCCTCCGTCTCCCTGACTTCGTACCACAATGCTCCGCGTCGAAGGTGGAGCGTACCTTGTCGACGGCGGACTGTATGTCGGGTTCGCGTGTAGTCCTCGATATTGCCAGTGTTGCGCAGTCAACTATGTGTAAAAGTGCCATCTTCCAAGAGTGTGCTGCGCTGCTTTGTCCTCGATGATGACGATGTGCTTGCAAGTCAATGGCGACGCCTGATGCAATGTAGGCTGCAATCCTTTGCTCCGCACGCAGAAGCCGTTACCAACGGACGCGATGAACTCATTGACCGTGACGCGATCCATCGTTCGCCGCTCGATCGGAACACCGAAACCCGCACGCGTCCTCTACGGAGATCGGTTCTGCTTCGAAATCGAGGCTGCAAGAGCAGGAGCATGCACGGGACTAACCTGCTACGCGCCAGCGAACTACGGTCTACCTTCGACTCAGCATTTGGCGTTCCGATTCCAGTCCGCAAAAATGCCGGAGGGATTGGGCTCCCAGATCCAAGCATGCAGGTACCAGATCCCCAGGGCGTCGTCCCGTCAGAGTCTCTGCCCAAAGAGAATCGGGTGGTCATCGCGCGTCCAAGCGGATAGCGGCACGACATACTCGACCCCGTTTAGTTTGAGGGTACCGTCCGACATCCGCTGGTAGAGCAATATCTCCGGCTGCTCGACCTCGGGCGTGGCGTCTCGCCGCTCTGGATTCTTGTAGTGCAATCCCATGAGACCATGCGTCGGATGCTCGACGCATCGGTCCGTCGCCACGTAACCCGCCGCCAGTGCTTCGGTGTAGCCCCGGCGGCCAAGAGCACAAAGTCCGTAGACGTCCGCTGACCTACATTGACGTCCCGCGCGCATGCGCTAGCGCGTGCAGAGACGTCCGTAGAGGTCTCGCAGGTCCATAGACGTCCGGCTCGGCTGAGTATCTCGTGAACCTCGCGCGAGCCTTTCGCTTGCTACGCTCACTTTGTCGTCGATGGGATTTCCGGGGCTCGACGCGAGCACGCGACGGCGGATGCGAATGCCTCGATCAGCGGCCAGATCCGCATCGAGTCCATTGCATCCGCCGCTCGCGGCCGCGCACTTAGCCCACCGTGGCTTTCACCTTCGCTTGATGAAGGTCCGTGAGTGTCGGCAGATTGACTTGCTCGATTGCGCGCCCGATGGCGTCCTGATAGCAGCTACTGCTGTTCACTCGATCGCGCAGGCGCAATGAGGAGTCCGCGCGGCAGACACGTCTTGCTGCGCCTCCAATGCGCATGTAGAGGGCCTCGACACCCTGTGGCTTGGCGAGGTCCAGTTCGGCGTAGCGAACAGTGACGCTCCGTACCTTCACAGCAGATGTAACTGCGCGTGCCGATACGGAGAACCCAGTGAGCGCCGCAGCCAAGCTGATTGCGACGATCGATTTTGCGATGATGGCGTTAATACATTTCTCCAAGGTTGAGTGGGTCGAGTGTCCGCGTCAGCAGTTGACGAACGCGGCGCTCGAGAACGGTTTTCGCGTGGCAGTGATCAGACTTCAGAATCTCGAGCGCACCGACGCGAAATAGAAGCGCCCAAGGGTGTCGAAAGTCGCCGGGTCGGTGTTCTGATCGATCGGGATGTCAAAGAACTTCGGCTCCCGATTCGTCAGGTTGCGCACGCCGAGCCCGACCTCTATCGAGTCATTGACCGACCATTGAGCGCTCAGGTCGTGATAGATCGTGCTCGACACGCCCTGGTAGCCGCTCGGGTCCTCGAATGCCGGGATGTTGCCCTGGTTGTCCATCTTGTCGAGGAACTCCAGGTTGTAGCTGAGATGCACCGGTCCGATGCGATAGCCGAGTCGCAGATTCGCCTTGTATTCCGGGAACGCTCCGGAATAGTTGTAAGCACCGATCGTCCCGGCGTAGTCGATATCGTCCAGCTTCCAGGTGTCGAGCCAGTTGACGAGCAGATTGAGGTCGACTGTATCGCCGAATGCGCCGGAGGCAAATCCGAGCGGTACCCGGTACGCGACATTGACGTCGATGCCCTTCGTCTGC
>Ga0268265_10003706_pt1 | contig 10876 bp, 9 predicted proteins | sample KBSSwiS52_FD_190355 | JGI IMG/M metagenome (GOLD analysis project Ga0268265, IMG submission 190355) | Switchgrass rhizosphere microbial communities from Kellogg Biological Station, Michigan, USA - KBS Switchgrass S5-2 (SPAdes) (version 2) | ecosystem: Host-associated > Plants > Roots >...
GACTCGTTCCGGCCCAACGGCCTTCGCGGGCGGACCGTGGTCAGCCAGGACACGTTCGCCGAGCCGGTGTACGTGAAAGGGCGTCGTCGCCGGTGGGAAGCTGATGCCGACTGGGCATCGGGACCCTTTGCGGCCCGGACCGAGTACACGTGGGTGTCGGACGATCGGCTCGGTCAGGGACTGGGCGACGAAAACCTGCCCGATGCGCGCGCCAGATCCTGGTATGTCTCGGGTGTCTGGGTCGTGACGGCCGAGGACAAGACGCGGCCGCTCAAGGCGGCGTCAGAGTTCTTGCAGGGTGGTTGGGGTGCCGTCGAAGTGGTCGCCCGACTGGAGCGACTGTGGTACGACAGCGCGGGGCCGTCGACCGGCGTCGCGTTCCGTAACCCCAGGGCCGAGACGATCTTACCGACGGGCGACCGTGTCGTCACCGTGGGCGCGAACTGGATACTGAATCGCTTCACAAAGCTGCAAATCAATGTCATCAGGGAACATCTTGAAGACGCCGATCGTAATCCAGTCACGAACGGCGGCGCGCTCTGGAGCCGGATTGTCCGGCTGCAGTTCGTGCTGTAGGCGGAAGCGCGGGAGGGCAGGCATGCTGCTGAACCGGGCGCGCGCGTTCATCCTCATCCTGGCGCTCGGCGCCCTGCTGCCGCACGCGGTCGTCTCGCAGACGCCGGCGGTCGATCCCTCGGACAGCTTCTTCGACGACACGGTCCTCCACGATGTTCGTCTCGCGATCAACGGCCGTGACCTGGAGTCGCTGCACGTCAACTTTCTCAGCAACGAGTACTATCCTGTCAATTTCGCGTGGCGCGACAAGTCGATGCCGGGAGTCGGCATCCGCTCGCGCGGCACCGGCAGCCGCAGCGGCGTCAAGCCCGGTCTCCGGATCGACTTCGACCGCTACGCCACGGACCAGAAGTTTCTCGGCCTGAAGTCGGTCATCTTCCGCAATCAGACGCAGGATCCGTCGCATCTGCGGGAACGGCTGGCGATGCTGTTCTTCCGCCGCATGGGTCTGAAGGCCGAGCGCCAGGCGCACGCCCGGCTGTTTTTCAACAACAACTACGCCGGGCTGTACACGATCGTCGAGTCGGTCGACAAGATATTTCTCAAGAAGAACTTCGGGGAGGACACCAGCAACCTCTATGAATTCGCGTTCGACAACAGCGTGGGACACGTGCCGTTCATCTTCAAGTACCTCGGCAGCGACGCCAACCTGTACGTGCCGGTTCCGTTCAAACCAGAGACGAAAGAAACCGACACGCAGCCGCAGTACATCGAGCGGTTGATCTGGACGATCGACCAGGCGGGCGACGCGGCGTGGCGTCAGTCGATCGCCGAGTATCTCGACCTGCCGAAGTTCATCCGGCATCTCGCGATCGAGAGCTTCCTCGCGGAAGAAGACGGCATCACGGGCGACTACGGCCCGAACAACTTCTATTTCTATCGCTACGAGAACAAGAGCCTGTTCCAGTTCATTCCGTGGGACAAGAGCAATACCTTCTGGGAGGCGCCGAGCCCCAACTATTTCATCCTCCGGAACGTCGAGGACGGTCCCGTCGATCATCGGAACCGGCTGGTCCAGCGTGCGCTGAAATATCCGGACCTCTGGACGCTGTTCCTCGATACGCTCGAGGAGTGCGCGAACTCGGCGTCAGCCGGCGCGACGACAGGCGCCAACCCTCAGCCTGGCTGGCTCTCGTCTGAAGTCCAGCGTGAGTACCTGCAAATCCGCGACGCCGCGCTCGCCGACACGCTGATCTTCACGAACGCGCAGTTCGAGCAGGCAGTCGCGGATATCAAGGCGTTCGCGGCGGGACGCAGCGACGCGGTCAAAGCGCAGGTCGCCACCTACCGCGCCCGCGGTCCGCTGCCGTAGTTTTCTACCGCTTCGAGCGCCGAGCCTGCCGCCTGGCTTCGGCGCGCAGATGCGCCGCGGCGCCGCCGATGAGCCGGCGTCGTGCGCGGCGGCCGAGGCCGTGGACCTGCTGGCATGCCAGTCCCACGAACCCGTCGCCGGACTCGGCGCCGCGCGTCGTCGTCACGAAGCGCCGCTCGGCGGGTGGCGGCGCGAAGCGGAAGAGGTTGGTCAGCCAGCCGGCGGGCACACCGGCGGCGCGTCCGAAGGCGACGGCGGTGTCCACGTACGGCGCCGCCACCACCGTGCGGCCTGCCGCGAGCGCAGGCCGGATTTCCCATCGCAGCCGGAAGGCGAGATCGGCGGCGTACAGCAGCAGCAGCGTCCGTGCGGACGGTGCTCCGGCTTCGGCATCGGCGACGCAGAGATCCTGAAAAATGCCCGAGGCGTCCCAGTGACTGACGCCTCCCCGTCCCGGCCGGACGATGGCGCGCCGCGCGGCCGCAATCACCGCCGACGCGTCGACGCCGTCGACGGAAACCAGCTTCGCTTTCGACGCCTTCACTTCGCCGCTCCGCGGCCGGCGAGCCATTCAGCGACGGCGTCGGTATTCCACGCCGACCACGGGCGGCGCTGACCCTCGAGGAACAGCTCGCGAATCTGGCGATGCTGATCGCCGATCGACTGCTCAGCGTCGACGGTGATCATGTTGAAGATGAGCGCCAGCGACTCGTATTCCCGGATGACCCGTGCGATGAAGCGTTGATAGCTTTCGACCGGATCCTCGACGTCGGTCACGTCCTGGCCGGCCTCGTAGAAATTCGGCATGCGCGTCGCCGTGACCCGTTTGCCTGACGTGATCGGCGACACCGCGAAATAGAAGACGAGGTCGGGCCACAGCAGCGGCTGGTACAACTTCAGCACCCAATCCAGATCGAGGCCGCGGGCGACGTCTCGCGCGAGACCGGTGAAGAGAAACCGGTCCGCAATCACGAGCTTCCCATCCCAGAGCGCCGGCAGGATGATTTGCTCGACGCGATGGCGGAAGTCGGCGCCGTGCAGCAGCGAGAACTCTTCGGGGCTGAGCGCGCGGACCTGTTTGCGGCTCCTGATGATCGGCTTGATCAGATCCGACGAATTCCACTTCGTCGTGACGACATCGTAGCCCTCGGATTTCAGCCACGTCTTGAACAGCTTCCGCTGCGTCGTCTTGCCGGAGCCGTCCGGCCCTTCGAAGGCTACCAGGAGTCCCCGCTTCTTTCCGGGATCGGTGAAGTGCGCGCGGGCGGAGCGGCGAGCGGCCTGGAGGGCCGCGGCAGGTGGTCGCATCGGGGCTAATAGTAACGCTTCGGCAGATCGACGATGACTTTTCGTTGAACGAGATCCGCGATCTCCGGCGATACCCGGCCGGTCGCCAGTGCCGCCATGGCGGCCGGGTCGATCGTGACTTCCTCCGGCAGGTACTCCCGGCAGGCGCCGTACTCCTGCTCGTAGTCTTCCGATGGAAAACGAAGGCGGAGCCGCGTGCCCGGGGAGGCGCCGGCGGCGGCGTCATCGGCCCGGACGTACAGGGGATTGACGCGGAATTCGCCGGCGGCGGCCGTCGGAATTGGCACGGCGTGACGGGCGTAGACGCCCGGATGACGGCTCGCGACGATCGTCAGCGCCGAATCGCGTTCGAGGTCCGCTGTGGTGTCGGGCCGCGAGAGGTCGAGCGGTCCGCCGTTGACGACGTCGGCGAAGAGCCGGGCCTCGGCAAACAGCCGCGGCTCGATGGTTTCGAACAGCGCCTTGTACCCCTCCGGCGATAGCGGTTGGCCGTGCGAGGGGCTCCAGACGCGCTCGTTGTGCGCGTGCCCGATCAGGACGGCGCCTGACGCGTCGACGAGCCGTTCCATCTCGTTCACGAACTGGCGCTTGGTCCAGATGAACATGAAGGCGTCGGTGCACATCGCCAGGCTGAAGGCGCCGCGCGCAAACGGCATCGGGGCGTTGCCGTCGCAGCACACCGGCTCGCACCCCGGAGCCGTGAAGCGGCGCGCGAGCCAGATCTTGGGGTAGAAGAGATCGGCGAGCACTGGCGGCGCGGTTGACAGCTCCAGCAGCGTTCGGGTCACGTGACCGGAGCCGCCGCAGATGTCGATGGCTCGCTTCGACCCGCCGAGTACCGTGGCGCCGACCGCTCGTGTCACCGCCTGCGCCACGATGTAGGTGGGATCGGAGAAGCGGTAGAGGAAATAGCCGCCCTCGAAGTTCGGTCCGAGCGCCTCGACCGTTTCCCGATACGTGGCGGTGTCGGATTCGGCGGCCGCTTCGAACGCGCGCGCGCCTGCCTCGTCGTCGAGCCCGACCATCGTGCGGCGCGCCAGATCCGGACGGCCCTCTTGAATCTGATCGCGGGCGGTGGTGGCGGCCGGCAGCAGATGCAGAACCGGGATGCCGTCGACGACAGGGAAGATGCAGCACTGGCAGCCGAGGACGCCGTCCTGAATCTCATCGCCGCTGCGGCGATGAAACAACGAGGTCACCAGGTCCAGCCGGCCGCCGCAGTACGGACAGCGCAGGATCTCTAAAGTTTCAACTTTCAAGGTTCACGTCTCACTGCCACTCGCCGCGCACGTGTGTCCGGCCTCAGCCGCCTACGAGCTCACCGTTGGTTCGCCGAGCCGCTCGAGCAGCGAGTCGGGCGTCGCCGCCTCGAGCGGCGCGCGGCGGAAGTGCTCGACGCCGAGCCAGCGCCGCGCTTCCTCGTCGTCGATCCAGGCGATCGGGTTGTTGGCCCCCATTTGCGTGCGGTGGCAGCGCAGCGCCGCGAGCTTGCGTGGCGCCCAGTTACGCACGTCGACGACGAATGTGGCCGGCTTGGCGCTGTGGCCGAAGATCGCCGGGTCGATGCCCCAGAAGCTCGAATTCGCCGGCGCGCCGCCTTTGGCGTGCGCTGCTTCAACGACTTCCCTCATGATGCCGTTCGGGATCGTCACGTAGTACAGCGGCGGTGCCTCGGCCCCGAACGATTTGACGGCGGTGTAGGTCCGCTCGTGCACGCCGACGTGGTCCAGGTGCCAATACAGTCCATCCTCGGCGAAGGTGATGATCGCGTCCGGCCGGCACCGGCGGATCGTCTCGACGATTTCTTCGTGCAGCTCCGCCACGTGGTCCCAGCGGAGGGCGCCGTCGGGATGATTCATCACGATCACTTCAGCCACCCCGAGGATCGCGGCGGCTTCGCGCAGCTCGCGCTCGCGGGCGCGGCCGAGGTCGCCGTCCGCGACGAGCGCCGGATCGCTGATCGACCCGGCCTCGCCCCTCGAGGCGCACATGACGATGATGCGGACGCCGGCGTCGGCCAGCCGCGCGAGCGTCCCGCCGCACGCGAGCGACTCGTCGTCGGGGTGGGCGAAGATCGCCAGCACGGTGCTACCTTCCACGGTGAGCCTCTACCAGCCGGGTGTAGACCGTGCTGTACTCGTCGACCATCCGTGCCACGCCAAAGCGCGCGACCGCCTGCTCGCGGACGCGGCGGCGATCGAGATCGAAGACGCGCGGCAGGTCGTTGATCATCTGCTCCAGATCGTCGAACACCATTCCCGTGACGCCTTCGTCGACCACCTCGCGGACGGCGCCGCGATCCAGTGCCACGACCGGCGTGCCGCACGCCATCGCTTCAGCCAGCACCAGCCCGAACGGCTCGCGCGCCTGAATCGGGTAGAGCAGCGCGCGGGCCCCGCCATACAGCTTCACCTTGGCGGCGAAGTCGGCCTCCCCGTAGTAGACGATACGGCGGCCGTCGACGTGCGGAGCGATCTTCTCACGGTAGTACTCGCCTTCGGCCGCCGCCAGAATCAGGCGCATGCCGACGCGTTTGGCGATCTCGATGGCCTGGAGGACGCCTTTGCCCTCGGTGAAACGGCCCAGAAACAGCAGGTAGTCGTCCGGCCTGGCCTCGAACGTGAAGCTGTCGGTATCGATGCCGTGCAGCACGGTATCGACGACGTTGAGGCCGACCAGCAGGCGCGCCTGCTCGTTGGAGATGGCGACGAATGGCGCCTCCGGATATCGGGACCACAGCGCGACTTCGGCGGCGCTCGGCGAATGGTGGAGCGTCTGCACGATCGGCGTCGGCGACAGGCGCGTGAACGCCAGCGACATCGGGTAGTACGCGGCTTCGTAGTGAATGATGTCGTACTCGCTGCTGCGCTCGACCGCCGCCGCCAGGTTGAGCATCTCGTAGAGCTCCCAGGGCCACATGTGCTCGTCGTGCCAGTAGCCGTGCGGGTAGATCGCGTTGAGTCGCGCGCTGGTTTTCGAATCGGCCGTCGCGTACAACGTCACGTCGTGGCCGCGCGCCACGAGCCCTTCCGTGAGCAGCGACGTCATCGTCTCGACCGATCCGGACTTAGGGGGAGGGATCGTCGTGGCGACCGGCGCAATGTGGGCGATTCTCAGGCGCACGCCGTCTCCAGGAGCTTGGGCAACACGCGCGACGCGTCGAAGTGCTCGCGTGCGATTTCCACCGCGCGGCGGGCGTGCCGGCCGTAGTCGGCGTTGATGCGGTCGATGCCGGCGATGGCTTCTTCGGGCGTGGAGAAGGCGAGGAGACCGTCGCCGGACGGCAGATGATCGGTCCAACCGGTGTCCTGCACCAGCGCCGGACGGCCCGACGCGAGGTAGCACTCGGTGCGATCGCTGAACCAGCCCGAACGATTGACGACGTAGGTGTGCTTGGCGACGCCGAATTCCGCCTTCGAGCCCTGGATGAACTCGCGATAGGCGGTCGGTGTGCGCGAGACCGCCATCGCGTCCACCGTCTCCCAGCCGTGTTCGCGCAGCAGCCGCTGCGGGCCGTTGATCGCAAGCTCGAAGCGCTGCGGCGTTTTCGACGGCAGATCGACGAACTTCACGAACTCCTGATCCTTGTTGCCTCCGACGTCGGCGAAGCTTTCAATCTGCCACGTCATGACGCTCGTGAAGCGATCGCGCGGCACGACCGGCGCGTGTCGATTGCCGTCGGTGAGCCAGTCATCCAGCGTGATCGGCTGCCACGTCTTGTGCCACGTGAACGCACCGGTGGGAATCGGCGACGCCGGCGTGCCGATATTCGCGCCGAACGTGAACAGGTGGTCGTACTTCTCGAAGAACTCCACGTACCACGGTTCGGCCTTGGCGATGGCCAGCTGCGTGAACGCCGGATCAGAATCGATGAAGGCCTTCCGCGGGATGCGCGCGTATTCATCGCGCCAGAACCAGGTGCCGCCCGACAGATTGATGAAGAGATCCGCGCCGGCCGCGTAGTGCCGCACATCCTCGACGCTGCGGCCGTGGTAGCTGCCGTCGTAGTTGACGAACGTCCAGCGATCGCCGAGGCCGTACGGCTCGAGCGCGTTGTGAATGTATGCCGTGCCGTAGGCGGGATCGGTCGAGCGCGTGTTCTGTACGGGGTCGTAGACACACTCGCCGGTGTCTTCGATGTAGAAGACCTCGTGACCGAGCGCGCGCAGCCCCAGCAGGTACATCAACGAGCACCAGGTCACGCCCCCGAACGGATAGCGGGCGATGATGCCGGCGAAAAGAATCCTCAAGGCAGGAAAGGCTGGATAGGCTGGATAGGCAGGAAATCGCCCCTCCCGCCGGTCCTGCCCCTCCCGCCCATCCAGCCCGTCCCGCCCCGGTCGGTCATCGCTTCGCCGCCTCGATGAGCTCATCGACCGTCTCGGGATCGTCGAGCGACTTGCCGACGGAGAGGCGGGCGCACATCCTCCGGTACAGGTCGCTCTGCGCCAGCAGCTCTTCGTGCCGTCCCTTGGCGGCGATTCGTCCGCCATCGAGCACCAGAATGCAGTCCGCGTCGCGAACCGTGGACAGGCGATGCGCGATGACGATCGTCGTCCGCCCGGCGCGGAGGCGGCGCAGCGCGCCGAAGACAATTTCCTCGGAGATCGCGTCGAGCGACGAGGTTGGTTCGTCGAGGATGAGGATCGGGGCGTTCTTGATTACGGCGCGCGCGATGCTCAGCCGCTGGCGTTCGCCGCCCGACAGGCTGCCGCCGGCCTCGGCGATTTCGGTATCGTAGCCGTTCGACAGCCGCGCGATAAACTCGTGCGCGTGCGCCGCCCGCGCCGCGGCTTCGACCTCCTCGTCGGTCGCCTCCAGCCGGCCGTAGCGCACGTTGTCGCCGATGCTGCCCGCGAACAGCACGGGCTCCTGCAGCACGATCGCAATCTTCTCGCGCAGCGATCGGACCTTGTACTTCCGCACGTCGCGGCCGTCGATCAGCACCCTGCCCTTGGTCGCGTCGAACAAGTGAGGAATCAGGCTGACGAGCGTCGTCTTGCCGGCACCGGTGAGACCGACGAGCGCCACCATCTCTCCGGGCTTGGCCGCAAAGGTGATGTCGCGGAGCACCTCCGTGCCATCGGGATACGTAAAGCCGACCCCCTCGAAACGGATATCGCCTTTGACCGACGTCGCCTCGACCGCGTCCGGCGCGTCGACCGTTTCCGGCATCAGCCCGAACATCTCGCGCACGCGCTTGGCGCCGGCAACCGCACCCTGCAGCTGACCGGTCGTGTGAGCGATGGCGGACAGCGGTCCGTAGACGGCGCCGAGATAGTTGATGACGACGTACAGGTCGCCGATGCTGAGCGTCCCGGTCATGACGAACCGGCCGCCGACGATGACGATGAGCGCGGTACCGAGGATCGTGATCGTGCTGACGACGACGGAAAAGAGCGACTGCTGCCAGGTGATCGCGATGCGCGCGTTCATCGCCTTCTCGCCCGCGCCGCGGTACCGATCGAGCTCGTGGCGCTCGCGGGCGAAACTCTTGACCAGCCGCATCGCGCCGAATGTCTCGTAGAGCCGCTCGAGCAGCTTCGATTCGAGCTCCTTGACCCGTTCCTCGCGGTTGGCGAGCGTCGACGTGTAATACCTCAGGCAGAAGAACAGGAACGGCACCACCGTCAGCGACAGCAGGGCGATCGTGACGTTGAGGCTCAGGATCATGCCGAACATCACCGTCAACGCGATGACCGAGGTTGCGAGCGGAAAGATGCCGCTCATCACCAGGTTCTCGATCGCGTAGGCGTCGACGTCGACGCGATAGACGGCGTCGGCCGTGCTCTTGTGAATGTGGTGATGCAGCCCAAGCCCGGTGAGGTGCTCGAACAGGCGGTGCCGGAGGTCGTACACCATCCGTTGACCGGTATCGACCTGCACCTGGGTCCCGTACGCGGAGACGAGCTGGTTGACGATCTGCAGGATCACGCCGGCGGCGACGACGCCGACCAGCAGCGCCAGCCGATCGTTGGTCGCCAGGTACGTCAGCCAGGCGGCGAAGGGCGTGTTGAAGCTGAGTCCGAGAATCGTGATGTGATCGGGAAACGGCTTCCGCGTCAGCACGTAGTCGATGACGATCGCGAACGGCCACGGCTGCAGCGCCCCGAGCACGATCTCGGACAGGAGCAGGACCGACAGCACCGACACGCGGGCGCGATACGGCCGGAGGAACTGCAGCGTCCAGCGCAGCAGGCCCCGCTCGGTGGGCTGAACGGGAGCGGCGCTCATCCGCCCACCCTTCGGCCGGGTGTCAGCGCGCGCGGCGCAATCAACTTGGCCGATGGCCTCGGAATCGGCAGCGCCACCAGCTGATCGCGCTGCGAGTCCGCCACGTACAGCCAGCCGCGCCGCGCCGCAAACGCCACGCGCGTCGGCGCGCCAAACGCGACGCGCCCCTCGTCGGTCACGTCCCGGATGATGCCGTCGGGACCGACGGCGCGCACGTTCTGGTTGTAGAAGTCGGCGATGAAAATCGTGAGGCGGCCTCCCGGCTCGGGTACCAGCGCGATGCCGGCCGGACCGGCCAGCGTCGCCTGCGTCGCCGGAATGCCGGCGACCGACGGGCCCCAGCGGCCGTTGCCGGCGACGGTCGAGATGGTGTGCGATCTCGGGTCGACCTTCCGCACGCGGTTGTGGTGGATGTCGGCGATGTAGATGTCGCCGTTGGGCGCAATCTGCACATCGCTCGGCATGTTCAGGTGCGCGCTCGTCGCCGGCCCGCCGTCGCCGACGTCAGCGCTGTTGCCGGGCGAGCCGTCGCCGGCGATGGTCCGGATCAGGCCGGTTCTCGCCTCGATCATCCGGACGCGGTAGTTGAGCGTGTCGGCGATGTAGATGTCGCCGTTGGGCGCTGCCGCCACGGCGCTCGGTGTGTTGAGCGCCGCCTCGGTCGCCGGCTTGTCGTCCCCGTCGTAGCCGTTCTCGCCCGAGCCGGCGATGGTGGTGATGATGCCGGTCGGATGATCGACGCGCCGGATCCGATCGTTGTGCGAATCGGCGATGATGACGTCACCGTCCGGCGCAATCGCGACGCCATCCGGTGTGTCGAGCTGTGCCTCGGTCGCCAGACTGTTGTCGCCCGAGAATCCGCTGCCAAGATCGTAGTTGCCCGCGTACGGTTCGATGTCGGGGTGGTCGCGCGCGTCCACGCGCCGGATCACGTTGTTGTTCGAGTCGGCGATATACATGTCGCCGTTCGGGGCGATGGCAATCCCGCCGGGCGCGTCGAGCCACGCCGAGATCGCCGGTCCGTAGTCGCCGGCGTAGCCTTTCTTCCCGCCGATCACCTGCGCCGTCGCCGCCTCCCGCAGGATGAACGTGCCGGCGCCGAGCGCCACGATCATCACGACGAAGATGAACGCGCTGCGCAGGCCGTACATCCGCAGCAGCGACGGAGTGACCAGCGGCACGCGGGCAGGTCCCGGGTGCATGCTCACCATCCCGCTGCCGACCGTCACATGCGCGATACCGCGCCGGACGATCGCCGTCGTCTGCGCGGTGCGCCACGCGACCACCATGATGAGTCCGAGGGTGAACAGGGCGACCAAAGTGCCGGCCAGCGGCCACCGCAGCACGACGCCGGTGGCCGCACCGACGAGCAGCACCATGCCGAGGCCGACCGCGCTGACGATCCCGAACGTGGTCGGACGCAGGTGCGTGCTGATCCGCACGAGC
>Ga0268265_10003716_pt1 | contig 10855 bp, 9 predicted proteins | sample KBSSwiS52_FD_190355 | JGI IMG/M metagenome (GOLD analysis project Ga0268265, IMG submission 190355) | Switchgrass rhizosphere microbial communities from Kellogg Biological Station, Michigan, USA - KBS Switchgrass S5-2 (SPAdes) (version 2) | ecosystem: Host-associated > Plants > Roots >...
CCGACGCGCGGCGATGCCGACCGCGGATCGGGAGGCGGTCCGGGCGCGCCCCTCGCGCTCGCGACGCCGGGGACTGGCGGGCCCGGCGCGGCGCCCGAGTACGGCCCGTACCTTCGGCAGTTCCGCCAGCGCGTGCAGGAGCGCCTGATCTATCCGCTCGCGGCCCGCCGCCAGGGACTCGGGGGCACGGTGGAGCTGCACGTGTGGCTCGAGGCCACCGGGCGGGTGCGCGACGTCCAGGTCGCGCGCTCCTCCTCCCACTCCGTGCTGGACGACGCCGCGGTCGAGACCATCCGCCGCCTCGGGCCCGTCCCGTTCCCCGAATCGCTCCCGCGCCGGCCGCTGCTGGTCCGGATCCCGCTCGTTTACGAGCTGCGATGAGCCGATCCGGCCATCGATGACGCTGCTGGCGCTGGCGGTGGCGCTGGATCTCCTCGTCGGGGATCCGCCGAATCGCTGGCACCCGGTGGCGTGGATCGGCCGGCTCATCGCGTTCGCCCGCGCGCGGGCACCGCGCTCGCCCGAGGATCTCGCGCTCCACGGCACCTTCCTGGTCCTGATCGTGGCCGGCCTCGCCGCGGGCGGCGCGCTGACTGCGCAGGCCCTGCTGGGTGAGCTGCCCGGCCCGGCCGCGGCGCTCGCCCAGGCCTGGCTGCTCAAGTGCAGCTTCTCGCTGAGCGCGCTCTTCACCGCGGTGGAGATCGTGCGCGGACACCTGGTGGCCGGCGATCTCGACGGGGCCCGTCGCCAGGTCGCCTGGCATCTCGTGAGTCGCGACACGACCGGGCTCGACGAGGGTGCGGTCGCCTCCGCCGCGGTCGAGTCGCTCGCCGAGAACCTCACCGACGGGGTCGTGGCGCCACTCTGCTTCTACGTGGCGGGCGCGCTGATGGGTGGCGTGGCGGGCGGACTGGCGCTGGCGTGGGCCTACCGCGCGGTGAACACCGCCGACGCCATGATCGGCTACCGCCGCGACGAGCTCGAGTACCTCGGCCGCGCCACCGCCCGCACCGACGACGTGGCCAACTACGTGCCCGCGCGGTTGGCCGGCGCGGCCCTGGTCGCGGGCGCCGCGCTCGCGCGGGAATCGGCCGCGGGGGCCGCGCGGGTGCTGCGCCGTGATGGGCGCCGCACCGAGAGCCCGAACGCGGGCCTGACCATGGCCGCGATGGCCGGCGCGCTGGGCGTCACCCTCGAGAAGCGCGGCCACTATCGCCTGGGCGATGGGCCACCGCCCGATGTGGCCGCGATCGATCGCGCGATGCGGGTGGCTCGCTGGGCGAGCGCGCTCTGCGTGGGCGTGGCCGCGCTCGCGCTGGTGGCGTGCCGGTGAGCCGCGGGCGCGCTCGGGCCATCATGCTACAGGGCACCGGCTCGCACGCCGGCAAGACCGTGCTGGTCGCGGGCCTCTGCCGGCTCCTGGCCCGTCGCGGCCTCCGCGTGCGGCCGTTCAAGTCGCAGAACATGTCGCTCAACGCCCACGTCGCGGCCGACGGCGGAGAGATGGGCTGGGCGCAGGTGATGCAGGCCGAGGCCGCGGGCGTTCCCGCCCGCGTCGAGATGAACCCGATCCTGCTCAAGCCGCGCGCGGAGGCGCGGAGCCAGGTGATCCTGCTCGGACGGGCGCTCAAGGAGACCGAGGCCGCCGGCTACTACCGGCTCACGCCCCGGCTCTGGCCGGCGGTGCGGCGGAGCTACGAGACGCTGGCCCGCGAGGCCGACGTGGTGGTGATCGAGGGGGCGGGAAGCCCCGCCGAGCCCAACCTGATGCGCCGCGACCTGGCGAACATGCGCGTCGCGCGCCTGGCCCGCGCGCCCGTCCTGGTGGTCGGCGACATCGACCGCGGGGGTGTCTTCGCGAGCCTGCTCGGCACCATGATGCTGCTGCCGCCCGCGGACCGGCGGCGCGTGCGCGGCTTCGTCATCAACAAGTTCCGGGGCGACGCCTCGCTCCTCGCGCCCGCCGTGCGCGACCTCGTCCGCCGCACCCGGACTCCCGTCGTCGGGGTGATGCCGTTCCTGCCGCGCCTCGGTTTGCCCGAGGAGGACTCGGTCGCGCTCGAGACCGCTTCCCCGGCCGCCCGCGGGGGGATGCGCGTAGTGGTGGTTCGCCTGCCGCACATCGCCAACTTCACCGACTTCGCGCCGCTCGAGGCCGAGCCGGGCGTCGACCTGGTCTACGCCGAGGAGCCGGGCGCGCTGCCGGGCGCGGCGCTGGTGGTTCTGCCGGGCTCCAAGGACACGATCGGGGATCTCCGCGCGCTCAAGGCGCGAGGCTTCGCGGCGGCCCTCGCGGCGCATCGCGCGCGGGGCGGCTTCGTGCTGGGCGTCTGCGGCGGCTACCAGATGCTCGGCCGCGTGGTTGCCGACCCGTACGGTGTCGAGAGCGGGGGCGAGGAGACCGCGCTCGGGTGGCTGCCGGTCTGGACCACCCTCGCGCGCGAGAAGATCACCCGGCGCGTGCGCGCCCGCTGGCGGCCGGACGGGCCCGACTTCGAGGGCTACGAGATCCACGCCGGGGTGATCGCGGGAGACGCGCCCGCGCGGCCGCTCCTCGACGTGGAGGGCGAAGCCGAGGGCTGCGCCTCCGCCGACGGGCGCGTGTGGGGCACGCACCTGCACGGGCTCTTCGAGTCCGGCCCGGCGCGCCGGCACGTGCTCGAGTGGGCGCGCGGGGCGCCCGCCCTCGCGGAGGCGCCCGCGCCGCTCGATCATCGCGCGCGGCGCGAGGCCGCCTACGACCGCCTCGCGGACGCGCTCGCCGCCGCGCTCGATCCGAGCGTTCTGCGGGCCCTCGGCGTCTCGTAAGCGCGCGAAAATTCTTCGCTCGTCCGAAGGCCGGGAGGTATCATTCTCTATCGCCGCCGGCACGGCGGCGTTCTGTGTCTTTGAACATCACCGATCATCTGACGGACGCATTGAGGCACGCGCTCGACGCCGCCGGGTTGCCCGCACCCTCCGAGGTGCAATGGGAGATCCCGCGCGAAGCGCGGCACGGCGACTACGCGACCAACGCCGCGATGGCGCTGGCGCGCGCGGCCCGCCGCCCGCCCCGCACGATCGCGGAGGCGATGGTGGCCAACTTCCCGAAGGTCGAGGCGGTGGACCGCGTCGAGATCGCGGGCCCCGGCTTCCTGAACGTCTTCCTCTCGCCACGGTGGTGCGCCGATGGCCTCCACCGCGTACTGGCCGCGGGCGCGGACTACGGCCGGTCCGACGCGGGGAAGGGCATCGGCATCCTCCTCGAGTTCGTCTCGGCCAATCCGACCGGCCCGCTCGTGATCGTCAACGCGCGCGCGGCCGCGGTGGGCGACGCCCTCGCGCGCATCTTCCGGAGCCAGGGCTACCGGGTGGCGACGCAGTACTACGTCAACGACGCGGGGAACCAGTTCATGGCGCTGGCGCGCTCGGTGGACGTGCGGCTGCGGCAGGCACTGGGCGAGGCCGCGGTGCTGCCCGAGAACGCCTATCCGGGCGAGTACCTGATCGAGATGGTGGCGGAGTGGCTCGTCCGGGACCCGCAGGGCATGCGCGCGCTCGCCGCGCGGCCGGAGGCGGAGCGGATCGAGCGCCTCGGGCGCCTCGCGGTGGACGCGATGGTGGAGAGCCAGCGGCGCGTGCTCGAGGCCTACGGCACCCGCTTCGATCAGTGGGCCCACGAGCAGCGCGACGTGCGCGACGCGGATCGGCCCCGGGCGGTGATCGACGCGCTCACCGCGGCGGGCCACACCTACGAGCTGGACGGCGCGCTCTGGTTCCGGTCCACCGCGTTCGGAGACGACAAGGACCGGGTCCTGCGGAAGTCGGACGGCGAGCTCACCTACTTCGCGGTGGACATCGGCTTCCACTTCTTCGAGAAGTTCGAGCGCGCCGACCACGTCATCAATTTCCTGGGGCCGGATCACCACGGCTACGTGCAGCGCATGCGGGCCGCGATGCAGGCGCTCGGCCACGCGCCCGAGCGCTTCGACGTGCTCATCGTCCAGCTCGTGACCCTGCTTCGCGACGGCCAGCCGGTTCGGATGTCCAAGCGTCGCGGCGAGTTCGTGCTGATGGAGGAGCTCCTGGAAGAGGTCGGGCGGGACGCGGCGCGGTTCACGTTCCTGACCCGGCGGCACGACAGCCCGCTCGAGTTCGACCTCGCAGTGGCGACCCGGCAGTCCTCCGACAACCCGGTCTTCTACGTGCAGTACGCCCACGCGCGGGTGGCGAGCCTTTTCCGGACCGCGACCGAGCAGGGCCTGACGGTGCCGCCCTGGGCCGAGGTGGACTTCACCCCCCTCGCGCTCGACGAGGAGCAGGCGCTCATCAAGCGGCTCCTGCAGTACCCGGAGCTGGTGGCGGGCGCGGCCCGGGCCCGCGAGCCACACCGCGTGGCCTACTACCTGACCGAGCTGGCCGGGCTCTTTCACCCCTACTACAAGGGTCACCGCGTGATCACCGCGGACCGCGCGACCACCCTCGCACGCCTCGGCCTCTGCGCGGCGGTGGGGCAGGTGGTGCGGAACGGGCTCGACCTCCTCGGCGTGTCGGCGCCCGACCGCATGAGCCGCGGCGACGAGCGCGACTGACATGGCGTCCACGGCGCGGCGGCGGACGGGCGGCGGACCGGGCGGGGGTCAGTGGGTGGCGCTCTGCGGCGCGGTGCTCGTGATCCTCGGCCTCACCTTCGCGCTCGGGTTGCTGGTCGGCCGCCAGTGGGCCCGCCAGCCGGCCTCCGCGGTAGTCGCCGGCGTCGCCGAGCCTGCCAAGAAGCCGGCCGCGGCCCCGCGGCGAAGCGGGATCGCGGCCGAGACCATGTCCGATCGCGCGCCCGAATCGACCGAGAAGCTGACGTTCTACAAGACGCTGACCGAGCCGCTCGACGGCGCGGGTGCGCCGCCCAAGCCCGAGGCGAAGCCGGTCGCGATCAAGATCCCGCCCGCGACCCCGTCGAGCCAGGCGTCGCCCGCCCCGCCGATACCCCCGGCGGCGGCCAAGCCGGCGCCCGCGCCTCCGGCCAGCGCTGCACCGTCGCTTCCCCCAGCTCCCGCAAAGAGCGCCGACGGTAGATCTGCGGACGGGGGGAGTGCGGGGGCCATTTCTGGGCCCCCGCATTCAAACACTGCTTCAGCGAGCGCTCCAACCCCGAACGGCTCGGCCACCCCATACACCATCCAGGTCGGCGCCTACAAGAACCGCCGTCAGGCCGACGACTCGCGGCAGCAGCTCGCCAGCGCCGGGCTGGATGCCTATGTGGTCACGCTCGCGGCGCAGGAAGGAGTGGCCCGCTACCGGGTGCGGGTCGGCACCTATCGCTCCCGTGAGGAAGCGGCCGCGGCCGCCGAGCGGCTCCGCGCGCAGCGCTCGCTGACCACGTTCGTCACGCCCAAGTAGAAGGCCCCGCCCGTGGATGGCGAGGTACAGCCGAAGGCGAGCCGAGCGGATACAACTGTGGACCGGCGCATCGGCCGCATCCTGATCTCCCGCGACGAGATCGCGGCCCGCGTCGCCGAGCTCGGGGAGGCCATCGGCCGGGATTACGCGGGCCGGACGCCGGTGCTGGTCGGCGTGCTCAAGGGAGCGGTGGTGTTCACGGCGGATCTCCTGCGCGCCATCCCGGTGCCGGCCGCGATGGACTTCATGGCGGTGTCCTCCTACGGCTCGGGCACCCGGTCCTCCGGGGTCGTGCGCCTGACCGCCGACCTGTCCCTGTCCATCGAGGGGCGGGATGTGATCATCGTGGAGGACGTCATCGACTCGGGGCGGACCATCAGCTACCTGCGCCGCAACCTGGCGACCCGCCACCCCCGGAGCCTGGCGCTCTGCGGCCTGCTCGACAAGGTCTCCCGCCGGGAGGTCGAGGTGGACGTGGACTACGTGGGGTTCGTGATCCCGGACGAGTTCGTGGTGGGCTATGGGCTCGACTACGACGGCCGGCACCGGGAGCTGCCGGATCTGGCCGTCCTCGAGCCGGTCACGCCCTCCTGATCCCCTCGGGGCGCCCCCGCGAGGCGGCGCGCCCTATGGTATGATTCCGGCATGAATCCGTTCTACAAAAACCTCGCCCTCTGGATGGTGATCGGACTCATCGTCATCCTCCTGTTCCAGCTCTTCCAGCAGAACCAGTCGCCCCGGGGGGAGATCGTCTTCTCCGACTTCCTGAAGAAGGTGGAGACCGGAGAGGTCCGCGAGGTCACTCTCAAGGGCAATAACGTTTCCGGACGGTTGAGCGATGGCTCCACCTTCCGCACCTACACCGCCGACTACCCGGATCTCGTGAAGTCGCTCAAGGACCGGGGGGTCAAGATCGACGTCAAGCCGGCCGAGACCAACTCGTGGCTGGCCGTCGTGCTCCAGTGGGTCCCGATGCTGCTCTTCATCGGCGTCTGGATCTTCTTCATGCGCCAGATGCAGGGCGGGGGCGCCAAGGCCCTGTCCTTCGGCAAGGCCCGGGCCCGGCTGATCTCGGAGAAGCAGAACAAGGTCACGTTCCAGGACGTGGCGGGCGTGGACGAGGCCAAGGAAGAGCTCCGGGAGATCATCGAGTTCCTGAAGGACCCGCCCAAGTTCCAGAAGCTCGGGGGCAAGATCCCCAAGGGCGTGCTCCTGGTGGGCCCTCCCGGCACCGGGAAGACCCTGCTGGCCAAGGCCATCGCGGGCGAGGCCAACGTGCCGTTCTTTTCGATCTCCGGGTCGGACTTCGTCGAGATGTTCGTGGGCGTGGGCGCCTCCCGGGTGCGCGACCTGTTCGAGCAGGGCAAGAAGCACGCGCCCTGCATCATCTTCATGGACGAGATCGACGCGGTCGGCCGGCACCGGGGGGCGGGCCTGGGTGGCGGGCACGACGAGCGCGAGCAGACCCTGAACCAGCTCCTGGTCGAGATGGACGGCTTCGAGACCAACGAGGGCGTGATCCTCATCGCGGCGACCAACCGGCCCGACGTGCTGGACCCGGCGCTGCTCCGCCCCGGCCGCTTCGACCGGCAGGTGGTGGTGGCCCGCCCCGACGTCAAGGGCCGCGAGGAGATCCTCAAGGTGCACGCGCGGCGGATCCCCCTCGCGCCCAAAGTGGACCTCAAGGTCCTTGCCCGCGGCACCCCCGGCTTCTCGGGGGCCGACCTGGCGAACCTGGTGAACGAGGCGGCGCTGCTGGCCGCGCGGCAGGACAAGAAGGTCGTCGAGATGATCGACTTCGAGAACGCCAAGGACAAGGTCCTGATGGGCGTGGAGCGGCGCTCGATGATCATCTCGGAGACCGAGAAGAAGACCATCGCCTATCACGAGGCCGGCCACGCCCTGGTGGCCGACCTGCTGCCGGGCGCCGATCCGCTCCACAAGGTCACGATCATCCCGCGCGGCCGCGCCCTGGGCCTCACCCAGCAGCTCCCGGCCGACGACAAGTACAACTACTCGCGCGACTACCTGGTGAACCGCATCACGATCCTGCTGGGCGGCCGCGCCGCCGAGGAGATCGTGTTCCAGCAGCAGACGACCGGGGCGGGGGACGATCTCGAGAAGGCCACCGACATGGCCCGCAAGATGGTCTGCGAATGGGGCATGTCCGATCGCATGGGCCCGCTCACCTTCGGCAAGGGGGAGGAGCACATCTTCCTCGGCCGCGAGGTGGCCCGGCCCAAGGACTTCAGCGAGGAGACCGCGGTCCTCATCGACTCCGAGATCAAGCGGATCGTGGTGGAGTGCGCCACCCGCGCGAAGCACATGATCGAGACGAACCTCGAGAAGCTGCACGCCCTCGCGCGCGCCCTCCTCGAGCGCGAGTCCCTCGACGGCGAAGAGATCGCGCGGATCCTGCGCGTCCCGCCGCTGCACGAGGCGCCGAGCCCGGCTTAGGCCGCTTAGCCGTTCCGGCGCTGGGGCGGCTCGCGAGGGCTTTCATGCGGGGTGGCCCAGACATGGCCCCCGCACTCCTCCATTTCGCGCTGCCGGCTGACCCTCGTTTCAGGCCTCTTTTCTGCAATTCCGGCTCCCGCAGGCGCCCGGTGCGGTGATAAGTTAGTCGTGGAGCAATCCCCCCAATGAACCGCGCGATCGTGGCAGGAGTCTCGGTGGGCGACGGCGTCGACGTCGCCGTGGTGGGCGCGCTCAATGTGAGCCCGGAGTCATTCTCCTCGGGCTCGGTGGTGATAGAGGCCGATCGCCTGCTCCAGGCCGGGGAGGCCATGGCCCGGGCCGGGGCCTCCTGGCTCGACGTGGGGGCCATGTCCACCGCGCCCTACCTGGAGGCGCGGATCCCGGAGGCGCTTGAGGCCGAGCGGCTCCGCTGGGCGGTGGGATTGCTCACCACCAAGCTCGATCTGCCCGTGTCGGCCGACGTGAGCCGTGTGGGCCCGGCGCGGGCCGCCCTCGAGGCCGGGGCTCGGATGATCAACGACGTGACCGGCCTCGTCGGTGATCCGGCCCTGGCGCGGCTGACTGCGGAGGCGGGGACGGCCATCGTGCTCATGGCCTCCCCCGCCGGGGCACCGCCTGGCGGAGACCCGCTGGCCATCGTGCGCGCGGCACTCGAGCGGAGCCTGGCCATCGCGCGCGCCGCCGGGATTCCCGACGAGCGCATCCTGCTGGACCCGGGTATCGGCTTCTTCCGCGGCGCGGGTGTGGTCTGGCCCGACTGGGACTGCCGGGTGCTGGCGGGGCTGCCCGCGCTGCACGCCCTCGGGCGCCCGCTCTACGTCGGCGTCTCCCGCAAGTCGTTCATCGGGGCGGTGGCGGGAGTCGACGATCCGGCGGCGCGCCTGCCCGGCTCGCTCGCCGCCGCCACCGCGGCGGTCCTGGGGGGCGCTCACGTCGTCCGCACCCACGACGTGGCCGAGACGGTCCAGGCGGTGCGCGTGGCCCAGGCCGTCCGCGGCGCGGGCGGGAGCCGATAGTCCGTCATGTGGCCCGCGCTCCAGACCTTCCGCCTCCGCGACGCGATCGACATCGTGGTGGTGGCGATCGTGCTGTACCGGGTCTTCGTGATGTTCAGGGAGACGCGCGCGATCCAGATGCTGCTGGGGCTGGCCGGCCTCATGGTGGCCTCCTTCGTGGCGCGCCAGTTCGATCTGTTCAGCACGAGCTGGCTGCTCGACAACTTCTGGTCGTTCTGGGTGCTCGCCCTGATCGTGCTCTTCCAGCCGGAGCTGCGCCGCGCCCTCACCCGGCTCGGCGAGAGCCGCCTCCTGCAGGGCATGGCCCTCGGGGCGCGCGAGGAGCGCGGTCACCTCATCGACGAGGTGATCAAGGCGGCCGACGCGCTGGCCAGCAAGCGGATCGGAGCCCTCATCGTGCTCGAGCGCAGCACCGGGCTGCGCAACTACGCGGAGCTCGGCGTGCCGCTCGACGCGATGGTCTCGGCGGATCTCCTCGTGAGCTTGTTCCTGCCGTATTCGCCGCTCCACGACGGCGCCGCCTTCATCCGCGGCGACCGGGTGGCCGCGGCCGGGTGCTTCCTGCCGCTGTCCCGTAACACCCAGCTCGGCCGGAACATGGGCACGCGCCACCGGGCCGGCCTGGGCCTCGCCGAGGAGACCGACGCGGTGGTGCTGATCGTCTCCGAGGAGGCCGGGCGCATCTCGCTCGCGGTGGACGGCCAGATGGAGTCCCCGCTCGACCTGGAGGCGCTCCGCCGCCGCCTGGCCGAGCTCTTTTCTCTGGAGGAGGCCCCGCTGCCCCGTCGCACCGCGTGGTGGGAGCCGGCCCGCGAGTGGCTCCGCAAATGAGCGTGCTCACGCGGCACTGGGAGCTCAAGCTGCTCGCCCTGGGCGTCTCGATGGTGCTCTGGGCGTTCGTCATGACCTCCGAGAAGTCGGACCTGATCATGGCGGCGCCGCTCGAGCTCGACAATATCCCGGCCGGTCTCGAGGTGAAGGGCGACCGGCCGGACAGCGTGGACGTGCAGCTGCACGGTCTGCGCGGAACGCTGTCGCGCCTCGGGAGCGACCGGGTGAAGGCGCGGCTCAACCTCGCAGGATCGAAAGCGGGTGAGGTGACGATGCGCGTGCTTCCCGAACAGATCACGGTGCCGGCCGGCATCACGGTGGTGCGGGTGAATCCCTCCCGCGTCCGCCTCGTCCTCGGATCCCCCCGCTCGTGACCCGCCTCTTCGGCACCGACGGCATCCGGGGCCTCGCCAACACGCCCCCCCTGACCACCGAGCTGGCGTTCCGCCTCGGGCGGCAGCTCGTCGCGACCCTGATCCAGCACGATCCCACCAAGAAGACCCGCCTGGTCGTCGGACGGGACACGCGGCTCTCCGGCCCCATGCTCGAGGGCGCGCTGGTCTCGGGGGCGCTCTCCGCGGGCGGCGACGTCTACGCGGTCGGGGTGCTGCCGACCCCCGCGATCGCGTTTCTCACCCGCCGCCTCGAGGCCCACGGCGGCGTGGTGCTGTCGGCCTCGCACAATCCCTTCGAGGACAACGGCATCAAGATCTTCTCGTCGGAGGGCTCCAAGTTCCCCGACGCCTGGGAAGAGGAGATCGAGGGCCGCCTGAACGGCCCCGACACCGCGCCGTGGCCCACCGGCGTGGACATCGGCCGGCTCGTCGTCCACGAGGCGGCCGAGGCCGACTACATCGCGCACGCGCGCGCGGCGTGCCCGCACGACCTGCGCGACCTGCGCATCGTGCTGGATTGCGCGCACGGCGCGACGTACCGGGTGGCGCCCGAGATCTTCCGCCGTCTGGGGGCCGACGTGAGGGTGCTGAACGCGAGCCCCGACGGCCAGAACATCAACCGCGGGGTGGGGGCCATGCATCCGGAGGGACTGCAGAAGGAGGTCCTGCGCTCGGGGGCCCAGCTCGGGCTCGCCTTCGACGGCGACGGGGACCGGCTCATCTCGGTGGACGAGGCGGGCCAGATCCGGGACGGCGACT
>Ga0268265_10003719_pt1 | contig 10850 bp, 6 predicted proteins | sample KBSSwiS52_FD_190355 | JGI IMG/M metagenome (GOLD analysis project Ga0268265, IMG submission 190355) | Switchgrass rhizosphere microbial communities from Kellogg Biological Station, Michigan, USA - KBS Switchgrass S5-2 (SPAdes) (version 2) | ecosystem: Host-associated > Plants > Roots >...
GGTGCTGGCCGGTTCCCCCCTCAGCCAGCGGGCGGCGGAGGAAACCCTGCCGCTGCGCGACGCCTTCGCGGTGCTGTTCTTTGTCTCCGTAGGGATGCTGTTCAACCCGATGGTGCTGATCCGCGAGCCCTGGCCGCTGCTGGCCACCGTGGGCGTGATCGTCGTCGGCAAGTCCCTGGCCGCCCTGGCGATCATGCGCGCCTTCGGCCACTCCACCCAGACGGCCCTGACCATCGCCGCCAGCCTGGCCCAGATCGGCGAGTTCTCCTTCATCCTGGCGGGACTGGGCGTGAGCCTGAAGCTGCTGCCGCCCGAGGCCCGCGACCTGATCCTCGGCGGGGCGATCATCTCGATCCTGCTCAATCCGCTGATCTTCGCCCTGCTGTTCGCGCGCAAGTCGGCCGCCAAGCCTGAGGCGGAAGCGGCGGAGGGCGGCCTGCGGCCGACATCCCTGGAAGGCCACGCCATCCTGGTGGGCTACGGCCGCGTCGGGGCGCCGATCGCCGAGCGCCTGCAGGCCGACGGCCTGGCGGTGGTGGTCATCGAAGCCTCGGACGAGGCCGCCGAACGCGCCCGCGCGCGGGGCCTGGAGACCCTGGAGGGCAACGCCGCCGACCCGGTGGTGCTCGAGGCGGCGGGCGTCGGGCGCGCCAGGCGCCTGCTGGTGGCCATCCCCGACGGCTTCGAAGGCGGCGGCGTGGTGGAGCAGGCGCGCCGCGCCAAGCCCGACCTGGATATCGTCGCCTGTCCGCGGTCCGAGCTGGAAGCCCAGCACCTGCTGGCCCACGGGGCCAACCGCGTCGTCATGGGCGAGCGGCAGATCGCGCAGGAGATGCTGGCGGGCGAGGGGGGCGGACCGCCGCCGCCCGCGCCTGTCGCGGACGTGGTCGACGCCTCGGTGTTCGCCGCGCCGGCGCGCGAGCGGGCGCTGCTCGACGACGCCGAGCGGGCGGTGCTGCAGGCGCTGCGCCGGCAGGACGTCTGGCCGGGGGAGGCGGTTTCGCGGGAGACCGTGCAGTGCGCCGCGACAGGCGCCGGCCTCGACGCCGGGCGGGTGGACACCGCGTTTTCGGGCCTGCTGAACCGCGCCTACGTCCGCGACCTCGGCGACGGGCGGGTGACCTTCACCAAGGAGGGTTTTCTCACCGCCGTGCAGGCCGCCTAGCGCCGCCGGCCCCGCGGCGGCGGCCGGCCGGCGGGGGGGCGGCGGCGTGGGACCGTCCGCGGCCGCGGCAGGCTGGCGTCCGGCGCCACCGGCTCGCTCAGCATCTCGAACAGCAGGCCGCCGGTGATCGGCGTGGCCTCCACCAGCCGCACCTCCACCGTCATGCCCAGCGGCCAGCGCCGGCCGGTCCGCTCGCCCACCAGCGAATGGGTCCGCTCGTCGTGCACGAAGTATTCGGTCCCCAGGCGCGAGACCGGGACCAGCCCGTCCGCCCCGGTCTCCGCCAGCCGCACGAACAGGCCGAAGCGGGTGACGCCGGTGATGCGCCCCGGGAACTCGGCGCCCACCCGGTCGGCCAGGAAGGCCGCCACATAGCGGTCGGTGGCGTCGCGCTCGGCGGCCATGGCCCGGCGCTCGGCGACGGTGATGCTCTCGGCGACCGCCTTCATCCGCGCCACCTCGCGGTCCGCCAGCCCGTCGTCGCCCAGGCCCAGCGCCCGGATCAGCGCCCGGTGGACCACCAGGTCGGCGTAGCGGCGGATGGGCGAGGTGAAGTGGGCGTAGCGCGCCAGGTTCAGGCCGAAGTGGCCGATGTTGTCGGTGGAATAGATCGCCTGCATCTGGCTGCGCAGCACCACCTCGTTGACGATCTCGGCGTGCGGGCCCCCGCGGGTCTCCTCCAGCAGCTTGTTGAACCGGTCGGTGCGCGGCGCCTCGCCCTTGGACCAGGGGATGGCCAGCGTCGCCAGGAACTCGGCCAACGCCTGCACCTTCTCGGGGCTGGGCGTGTCGTGGATGCGGTAGATCAGCGGCGTCTGCTTGGCCTCCAGCGTCTCGGCGGCGCTGACGTTGGCCTGGATCATCATCTCCTCGATCAGCCGGTGCGCCTCCAGCGAGGGACGCGGGGTGATCGAGGTGATCTCGCCCTCGGGGCTGAGCAGGATCTTGCGCTCCAGGCTCTCGACGGCCAGCGGCGAGCGGGCGTCGCGGCCCTTCTTCATGGTCGCATAGGCGGCGTAGAGCGGCGTCAGCACCGGCTCCAGCAACGGCCCCGCGCGATCGTCCGGCTGGCCGTCGACGGCGGCCTGGGCCTGCTCGTAGGCCAGCTTGGCGGCCGAGCGCATCAGGCCGCGCACGAAGCGATGGCTGCGCTTGCGCCCGTCGGCGCCGAACACCATCCGCACCGCCAGGCAGGCGCGGTTCTCGCCTTCGCGCAGGGAGCAGAGGCCGTTGGACAGCCGCTCGGGAAGCATCGGCTCCACCCGGTCGGGGAAGTAGACGCTGTTGCCCTTCTCCAGGGCCTCCTCGTCCAGGGCCGAGCCCGGCCGGACGTAGGCGGCCACGTCGGCGATGGCCACCCAGACGATCCAGCCGCCGGGGTTCTTCGGATCGTCGTCGGCCGACGCATAGACCGCGTCGTCGTGGTCGCGGGCGTCGGCCGGGTCGATGGTGATGAAGGGAACGTCGCGCAGGTCCTCGCGCCCGGCCAGGGTCGGCGGCTCCGCGGCCTCCGCCTCGGCCTCGGCCGCCGAGGTGAAGCCCATGGGGATGCCGTGGGTGTGGATGGCGATCAGCGAGGCGGCGCGCGGTTCGTCCTCCCGGCCCACCACCTCCAGCACCTTGCCGCGGTGCGGGCCGTAGCGGCGCTCGGCCGAGCCCACCTGGGCCAGCACCAGGTCGCCGTCGCGCAGGTCCTGGGCGGAGGGGTCGGTGAGCACCAGGGTCTGTTTGGTGCGCCGGTCCACCGGTTCGACGCGAACCTCCCGGCGGGCCTTGCGCACCACGCCCAGGATGCGGTGCGCGCTCTGGCCCAGCCGTTTGATCAGCCGCGCCTCGACCTCGCCGCCCTCCTGGCGCTCGAACCGCACCAGCAGCCGGTCGCCCAGGCCCGGCGCGCCGGCGGCCGCCTCGCCGCGATCGGGGACCAGCCGGGCCTTCGGCGCGTCCTCGGCCCCGCTGAGCTGCACCCAGAGTTCGCCGTCCGCGTCGCGCTCCACGACGTCGGCCACCCCCACCGGCGGCACGGAGCCGGTCTCCGACACCCGCCGGCCGCCGCGGCGGACCAGGGCCCCGCTCTCCTCCAGTTCGCGCAGCATCTCGCGCAGGGCCCTACGGTCGGCGCCCTTCAGCCCGAACGCCTGGGCGATCGCCGCCCTGGGCGCGTCGGGGTTCTGGCGCACGAAGCCCAGCAGGGTGTCGCGGTCGGGCAGCCCCTGCGCCGGGCGGGTGGTCTTAAAGCGGGTCGCCTTGGGGGCACGGGATCTGGCCATGGTCCATCTAACGCGGAATCAGTCGATTGGGGACGGCGATCCCCTCCGCGACGATGGGGGGAGGGGGCGTCAGCCGGCGGCGGCCTTCTGCTTTGGAGGCGCCTTCTTGGCCGGAGCCTTCTTCACAGGGGCCTTCTTGGCCGCGGCCTTTTTCGGCGCCGGCGCTTTCGCGGCCGGGGCGGCCTTCTTCGCCCCCCGCTTCGGCTTGCCGCCGCCCTTGCCGGCGCGTTCGGCCAGCAGCTTCACCGCCTCGTCCAGGGTCAGGGCCTTGGGATCGCTGTTGCGCGGCACGTTGGCGTTGACGGCGCCGTGCTTGACGTAGGGGCCATAGCGGCCGGGCATGACGCGCACGGGTTCGCCGTCGACGGGGTGCGCGCCCAGCTCCACGAGCGGCTGGGTCTCGCCGCGGCCGCGGCCCGGGCCATTGGCGCGCTTCTCGGCCAGCAGGGCCACGGCGCGGTTCAGGCCGACCTCGAACACCTCGTCCACGGTCGGCAGGTTGGCGTAGGTCCCGTTGTGCTGGACGAACGGGCCGTAGCGGCCGATGCCGGCCAGGATCATCTCGCCGTCTTCCGGGTGCGGCCCCACGTCGCGCGGCAGCCGCAGCAGGCGCAGGCCCTTCTCCAGGTCCATCGCCGCGGGCGACCAGCCCTTGGGCAGGCTGCCGCGCCGCGGCTTCTCACCCTCGCCGAGCTGGACGTAAGGGCCGAACCGGCCGGCCTTCAGGTAGACGGTGAGACCCGTCTCCGGATCGACGCCCAGTTCGCGCTCGCCGTTGGCGGCCTCCGCCTCGTCGCCCTCGGCCTGGGCGAGCGGACGGGTATGGCGGCACTCCGGATAGTTGGAGCAGCCGATGAAGGCGCCGAACTTGCCGGTCTTCAGGGACAGCCGGCCGGTCCCGCAGGTGGGGCAGGCGCGCGGGTCGGTCCCGTCGCCGCGGTCGGGGAAGATGTGCGGGCCCAGCGCCTCGTTCAGCGCCTCCAGAACCTGGCCGACGCGCAGGTCGCCGATCTCCTCCACCGCGCCCAGGAATCCGGTCCAGAACTCCCGCAGCAGCACCTTCCAGTCGAGCTCGCCGGCCGAGACCAGGTCGAGCTTCTCCTCCAGGTCGGCGGTGAAGTCGTACTCCACGTACTTGAGGAAGAACTCCTCCAGGAAGGCGGTGACCAGCCGGCCCTTGTCCTCGGGCACGAACCGGTTCTTGTCCATGCGCACATATTCGCGGTCGCGCAGCACGGTCAGGATCGAGGCGTAGGTCGAGGGCCGGCCGATGCCCAGCTCCTCCATCTTCTTCACCAGGCTGGCTTCGGAATAGCGCGGCGGCGGCTCGGTGAAGTGCTGGTCGGCGCGGGCCGCCAGCACCTTGGCGTCGGCGCCCTCCTTGACCTGCGGCAGGCGGCCGCCCTCTTCATCGTCGGGATCGTCGCGGCCTTCCTCGTAGACGGCGAGGTAGCCGTCGAACAGCACCACCTGGCCGGTGGCGCGCAGGCCGGTCTTTCCGTCCGCGCTCTCCAGGTCGATGGTCGTCCGCTCGATCCGCGCGGATTCCATCTGCGAGGCGATCATCCGCTTCCAGATCAGCTCGTAGAGCCGGCCCAGGTCGCTATCCAGGCGCAGGGAGCCCGGGTTGCGGGCCAGGGCGGTCGGGCGGATCGCCTCGTGCGCCTCCTGGGCGTTCTTGGCCTTGGTCTTGTAGATCCGCCCGTGCTCCGGGACGTATTCGCGCCCGTAGAGGCCGGCGATGGTCTGGCGGGCCTCGTCGATCGCCTCCGGCGCGGTCTGCACGCCGTCGGTCCGCATGTAGGTGATCAGGCCCACCGTCTCGCCGCCGATGTCCACGCCCTCGTACAGCCGCTGGGCGGCCTGCATGGTGCGCTGCGCATTGAAGCCCAGCTTGCGCGAGGCTTCCTGCTGCAGCGTCGAGGTGGTGAACGGCGGAGGCGGCGAGCGGCGGGCCGGCTTCTTCTCGACGGCGGAGATCTTGAAGCTCGCCGCCTGCACGGCCGCCTGCGCGGCGCGGGCCGAGGCTTCGTTCCCGAGGTCGAACTTGGTCAGCCGCTTGCCGTCGTGCTTGACGAGGCGGGCCAGGAAGGGGTCCGCGCCCGACGAGACGTCGGCCTCGACGGTCCAGTATTCCTGGGTCCTGAACCGTTCGATCTCCAGCTCGCGGTCGACGATCAGCCGCAAGCTGACCGACTGCACGCGGCCCGCCGAGCGCGCCCCCGGCAGCTTGCGCCACAGCACCGGCGAGAGGGTGAAGCCAACCAGGTAGTCCAGGGCGCGGCGGGCCAGGTAGGCGTCGACCAGCTCCATGTCGATGTCGCGCGGGTGCTTCATCGCCTCGGTGACGGCGGCCTTGGTGATGGCGTTGAACACCACCCGCTGCACCTGTGCGCCCTTCAAGGCCTTCTTCTTGGAGAGCACCTCCAGCACGTGCCAGGAGATCGCCTCGCCCTCGCGGTCGGGGTCGGTGGCCAGGATGATGGTCTTGGCGCCCTTGGCGGCCTCGGCGATCTCGTTGAGCCGTTTGGCGGACTTGGCGTCCACGTCCCAGCTCATGGCGAAGTCTTCCTCGGGCCGCACCGAGCCGTTCTTGGCCGGCAGGTCGCGGACGTGCCCGTAGGAGGCCAGGACTTTATAATCCGCGCCCAGGTACTTGTTGATGGTCTTGGCCTTTGCGGGGCTTTCGACAACGACGACGTTCATGCGGAGCTGAGAGCCTGTCCCGGGCGGAGGCCCGTTTTCTAGAAGGCGCGGAAGGTGGGTCGTCGGGTCGGCCCTGTCAACGGCGCTTGCGGCGCCGCGGAATCCTACGCCGCCGCCACCATCCCGCCGGGAAGCAGTTCGGCGCGGCCGGCCAGCGACAGCTCCACCAGGGCGGCGAACACCGCGGCCGCAGGCGCGCCGACCGCCCGCACCAGCTCGTCGCGGGAGACCGGGGCGGGGGACAGGAGCTCTGCCAGCCGGCGACGAAGGGCCGCGGCCGCCGGGTCGTCGTCGGCGATCGGCGGGGCGCCCGCGAACCGCCGCTCCGGCTCGCGGAAGCCGCCGAAGCCTTCCAAGGCGCGCAGCACGTCCTCGACGCCTTCGCAGATCGTCGCGCCCTGGCGGATCAGGTCGTTGGTCCCCCGGTAGCGCGGGTCGAGCGGGGAGCCGGGGACGGCCAGCACCTCGCGGCCCTGCTCGGCTGCCAGGCGGGCGGTGATCAGCGAGCCGGAGCGGATCTCCGCCTCCACCACCACGACGGCGCGGGACAGGCCGGCGATGATCCGGTTGCGGCGGGGGAAGTCGCGGGCCTGGGCCGTGCGGCCCGGCGGGTGTTCGGCCACCACCAGGCCCTGCTCGACGATGCGGTCGTAGAGCTGGTGGTGCTCCGGCGGATAGATGTCGTCGACGCCGCCCGCCAGCACCGCGATCGTGCCGGCGGGCAGGCCGCCTTCGTGGCCCGCGGCGTCGATCCCGCGCGCCAGGCCCGAGACGATCACCTGGCCCGCGGCGCCCAGCTCGGCGGCGAGGCCGCGGGCGAATCGCTGGCCGGCCGCGGAGGCGACCCGCGCGCCCACCACCGCCACCGCCGAGCGGTCCATAAGGCCGGCGTCGCCGCGCGCCCAGATCACCGGCGGCGGCGGATCAAGCGCGGCCAGGGTCTGCGGAAAATCCGGTTCGCAGGCGCAGATCAGCCGTGCGCCGAGGGCCTCGCCGGCCGCCAGCTCGCGCTCGACGTCGGCGACGGCGGGGGAGGCGAGGGCGCTTTCGCGGCCGCCGCGGCGGGCCAGGCGGGGGATCTCGTCGAGGGCGGCGGACGCGCTGGCGAACCGCGTGATGAGCTGGTCGAAGGTGACCGGGCCCACATTCTCCGTCCGGGCGAGCCGCAGCCAGTCGCGCCGTTCGGCCGGTGTCAGGCGCTGTGTCACGCCGGCGGGGCCGCCGCCGCCTTGCCGCCGCCGATCTTCGGCTCCTCGCCCTTCAGCAGCCGGCGGATGTTCTCGTGGTGGCGCACGAAGATCAGCCCCGCCATGACCAGGGCCATCAGGGCGATGGGCCGCGGCCGGTCCACCAGGAAGACGAACAGCGGGGCCAGCGTCGCCGCGGCGAGCGCCGCCAGCGAGGACATCCGGAACAGGAAGGCGACCGCCAGCCACGTCGCCCCGGCCAGCAGCCCGGCCGGCCAGGCGGCCGCCAGCAGCACGCCGAAGAAGGTCGCCACCCCCTTGCCGCCCCTGAACTTCAGCCAGACCGGGAACAGGTGGCCCAGGAACGCCGCCCCGCCGGACAGCGCCGTCAGCAGGGCCTGGGCCTCGGGCGCGGCCCCGCGCGTGGCGAGCCAGGCGACGAACACCGCCAGCGCCCCCTTGCCGCCGTCGCCCAGGAGGGTGATCAGCGCCAGGTCCCTACGCCCGGTGCGCAGCACGTTTGTCGCCCCGATGTTGCCCGAGCCGATGGACCGCAGGTCGCCCGCCCCGCCCAGCCGGGTGACGATGACCCCGAATGGCACGGAGCCCAGGAAATAGCCGCCGGCGAGCGCGGCGGCGGCCTGGACCGGACTGATGGATTCGAACATCGGCGCTTCCCCCTCGCGCTAAGTCGTAACCCGCGCGGCGCACGGCGTCATGCCTGGCGCTCAGGAACAAACATCGAACACCTGTGCGCCGTCAAGCTTCGGCGGCGTCAGGCGAGGGGGACCGCCTCGTACACCGTGCGCCCCTCCACCACCGTGCGCAGCACGCGGCCCTGCAGCGTCCGGCCGTCGAACGGCGAGTTCTTGGACTTGGAGATCAGCTTGTCGGCGTCGATGACCAGCGGGGCGTCGAGGTCGCAGAGCACCAGGTCGGCCGGCGCGCCGCGGGCCAGGCGCCCGGCCGTCAGGCCCAAGAGGTCGGCCGGCGCGCAGGTGACCGTGCGGATCAGGTCGATCAGCGGGATGCGGCCGTGGTGGTGGAAGGCCAGCAGGGCCGGCAGCAGGGTCTGCAGTCCCACAGCGCCCGGCGCGGCCTCGTCGTAGGGCAGGCGCTTGTCCTCGGCCGGCGCCGGCGCATGGGCCGAGACGACGACCTTCACCAGCCCCGTCGCCAGGGCCTCGATCAGCGCCTGGCGGTCGTCCTCGTGCCGCAGCGGCGGATCGAGCTTGCAGAAGGTGCGGTAGTCGCCGATGTCGATCTCGTTGAACGACAGGTGGTTGATCGAGGTGGTCGCCGTCACCGGCAGGCCGCGCGTGACGCCGCGCTGCAGGCTCTCCAGGGCCAGCGCCGTGGTGATCTGGTCGACGATCAGGTGCGCGCCGGTCAGCTCCACCAGCGCCAGGTCGCGCTCCAGCATGATCTTCTCGGCCGCCGCCGGCGCGCTGGGCAGGCCCAGGCGGGCGGCGAACTCGCCCTCGGTGGACGCCGCCCCCGCGGTCAGCCAGGGGTCGGCCGGGCGGTGCGCCACCTGCATGCCGAAGCCGGCCGCATAGGAGAGCACCCGGCGCATCACCTTGGAATCGACGATCGGCCGGTCGGCGTCGGTGAGGTAGACGCAGCCGGCCTCGGCCATCAGCCCGATCTCGGCCAGCCGCTCGCCCTTGCAGCCCTTGGTGGCGGCGCCGGCCGGATAGACGTGGACCAGGTGGATGTCCCTGGCCCGGCGCAGGATGAAGTCGGCCACCGAAGGCTCGTCCACCACCGGATTGGTGTCCGGCTGCAGGACGATTGAGGTGACGCCGCCGGCCGCCGCGGCCAGGGCCGCCGACTTCAGCGTCTCCTTGGTCTCGGACCCCGGCTCGCCGGTCTTGACCCGCAGGTCCACCAGCCCGGGGATCAGCAGGGCGCCCGCGCCGTCGACCACTTCCACGTCGTCGGAGAGCGCGCCCAGGCCGGAGCCGCGCGCGGTCTCGGCGATCCGCCCCTCGCGGACCAGCACGGCGCCGGGACCGTCCCAGCCGCTGGCCGGGTCGACGATCCGCACATTGACGAAGGCCTGCGGCCGCATCAGTGGTTGTCCAGCCGCGCGGCGAGCGAGGCCAGCACCGCCATCCGCGCGGCGACGCCCATCTCCACCTGGTCCTGGATCAGGCTGACCGCCGGATCATCGGCCACGTCCGAATCGATCTCGACCCCGCGGTTCATCGGCCCCGGGTGCATCACCCGGGCGTGCGGCGCAGCGTGGGCCAGCTTCTCGCGGTCGAGGCCGTAGAAGCGGAAGTACTCCCGCTGCGAGGGCGCCATCACCCCGTCCATCCGCTCGAGCTGCAGGCGCAGCGCCATCACTACGTCGCAGCCGGCGACCCCCTTGCGGAAATCGTGATGCACCGCCACGCCCCAGCGCTCGGCCTCGGCGGGCATCAGGGTGGGCGGGCCCACCAGCCGAACCTCGGCGCCCAGCATCTGCAGCATGGCCACGTTGGAGCGGGCGACCCTGGAGTGCAGGACGTCGCCGCAGATGGCCACCTTCAGCCCGGCGATCCGCCCGAAGGCGCGGCGCATGGACAGCGCGTCCAGCAGCGCCTGGGTCGGGTGTTCATGCTGACCGTCGCCGGCGTTGATCACCGAGCAGCCCACCTTCTGGCTGAGCAGCGAGGCCGCCCCGGAGGAGGCGTGGCGGACCACCAATATGTCCGGCTGCATGGCGTTCAGCGTCACCGCGGTGTCGATCAGCGTCTCGCCCTTGGAGATCGACGACGAGCGCGGGCTCATGTTCACCACGTCGGCGCCCAGCCGCTTGCCGGCCAGTTCGAAGGAGCTCTGGGTCCGCGTCGAGTTCTCGAAGAAAAGGTTCATCAGCGTGCGACCCTTCAGCAGGTCGAGCTTCTTCGAGGTCTGGCGGTTCAGGGCCACGAAGCCGTCGGCGAGGTCGAGCAGGCTCGACACCTCCACCACATTCAGGTCGGTCACGGACAGGAAATGCCGGCGGGGGAAGGGAAACCGCCTTCCGATGACTTCGTCGAGGCCCGCCAGAGTCGTCATTAAAGCGTGGTCATAGGCGCCTTGCGCCACTTAGCCAAGCGCCGATCGCAGCCGGTCCAGGGCGCCTTGCAGGATCCAGGCGGCGGCGGCCTTGTCCACCAGCTCGGCCCGCCGCGCGCGGGTCACGTCCGCCTCGTCGATCAGCATGCGGTTGACCGCCATGGAGCTCATCCGCTCGTCCCAGAAGGCGATCGGCAGGTCGCGCAGGCGCAAGAGGTTGCGCCCGAACGCCCGCGCCGACTGGCAGCGTGGCCCTTCCGTCCCGTCCATGTTCACCGGCAGGCCGATCACCACGCCGGCCGCGCCGCGCCCGTCCATCAGCTTGAACAGCGCGCCCGCGTCGTCGGTGAACTTGGTCTTGCGGATCAGCTCCAGGGGCGTGGCCACCGACAGCCCGATGTCGGAGACCGCCACGCCGATGGTCTTCTCCCCCAGGTCCAGGCCCACGACGGGGGCGTGGCGGGGCAGCAGGGC
>Ga0268265_10003724_pt1 | contig 10841 bp, 13 predicted proteins | sample KBSSwiS52_FD_190355 | JGI IMG/M metagenome (GOLD analysis project Ga0268265, IMG submission 190355) | Switchgrass rhizosphere microbial communities from Kellogg Biological Station, Michigan, USA - KBS Switchgrass S5-2 (SPAdes) (version 2) | ecosystem: Host-associated > Plants > Roots >...
TCGCCGCAATATTCAAACTGAGACACTACCCAAAACGGCACAGCTTGCGACGAACCGTTGATGTCGCGGGACAGAGAGAGAAACATGAACGTTTGGGTTATCGGCCATTAACCCATTGAATGTTAGACCATGCGCTTCGTTTCGGGAGGGTGCGTGTGATTTTGAATCGTCGGGAGATGCTGCGTTTTGGCGCCATGGGGGCGGCGGGATTGGTCCTGTCGTCATCGGCCAGCGCACAGATTCTGCCGAGCAACTTCTCGCTCAACAGCGCCGGCGTTGATCCGCTCGCGCCGCTTCCCGCGACCCCGGTACAGCCGGTCGCTGCCGCTCCTGCCGGCATCAATCCGCAATTGCTCGCCCGTGCCAAGGCAGCGCTCAATACGCACCGCATCGCGGCGCGCGACACCATGGGCGTGGTCGATTTCTCGCTCCCCTCAGGTGAGCCGCGCTTCCACCTCGTCAATCTCATCGACGGCAGCGTCGAGAGCCACCTGGTCGCTCACGGCCGCGGCTCCGACCCCGATCACTCGGGTTTCGTCGAGCGCTTCTCCAACGAGTTCCGCTCCTACGCGACGTCGAACGGGACCTACGTCACCGACGAATATTATCACGGCAAATACGGGCTTTCGATGAAGGTCCGCGGGCTCGACTGGTCGAACTACAACGCCGAGCCGCGCGCCATCGTCATTCATAACGCCTGGTATGCCGAGCCCGAGATGCTCTCGACCCACGGCAAGCTCGGCCGTTCGGAAGGATGCTTCGCGATGTCGCGCGAGAGCCAATATGCGGTGATGCGCAAGCTCGCCGGCGGCCGCATGATCTACGCGGATAAGCTCTCCGCCTGATCAATCGATCACACTGGGCGACCACACTTCCCGTTCTCCCTAACTCCTGCTAACCAATCGCTGTTGAGGTGACGCTCGGCTCCTCTCGGCTGTGGAGTCATGCGCCAAGTTAGTGGCGCAACAAGGAGAGCGTATCATGCAACAGAAGCCGTTCGTCGAAATCGGCGAGGACTTGGTGGAACGGATAGTCTCATCCATCGAGGCTGAATTGGACATGGCATCCACGCAATATCTTCAGGTGTCTGCAGCGGTGCGGCCACCCGGAGATCCGCCGCCGCCGGCCGTGTCGGTGCCGCGCGGCTTCGGCTTCTATTTCTCAAGGGCGATCAATAACGGCTGGACCGACAATCGCGACGCCGGACAGCGCCCGCTCGAGGGCTTCAACTTCGAAGAGGGCAACGAATATGTTCCCAGGGCACGCCGGGCCCAACTCGTAGCGAGGCTGGACGATCAATGGTACGCTGGATTTGAACCGTCGCTGGATCACTCGACGGGTGGACGCTCCGTGGTGGAAAACGACACCCAAGGCGACTGGTCCGTGCGTTGGTACATGAATGACAGCCTGAATGCGATGAACAACGGCCAGTCCATGTATTCCGACAATTCCGGCACGGCCAACATCGACATGGTTGTCTACCGCATCTGATTCGGATTTGCCGTCCGTCAGACGTACCGGGCTGCGGTCTGTGTTCCCGTAGCCCGGTGTCTGTCGAACAACGCGGCGATCAATCCGCCACGGGAACCGGCCGCTTCTTCGTCCCCGCCAACTCCTGGTCCATATATTTGACCTCGGCCGCGATCGCGCGGTCGCTGATCGCCCAGTCGACGTGAAGTGCGCGCAGCTTCGGCGCGACGTAGCCTACGAGCGCCTCATCCCTGAGCTTCGCCTTCCGCCCCGCGGCCACCAGTCGCCGCACGTCGAGCAAATAGGCGCGGAACTCCGTCACATCCTTCACGTCGGCGACATCGCCATGGCCGGGCACAAAGCGGGTCTGCGCGGCATCAGGGATGCGGGTGAAGCCGGCGTCGCTCGCTGACCACTCCGCCACCGACCCGTCGATCAGGTTCGGCGCCACCTTACGCCACAGCATGTCGCCGGTGAACATCACCTTGGCGTCGGGCACCTCAACAACGAGATCCCCGCCGGTATGCCCAAGCACGGTCCGCACCACGACCTTGCGCGACCCAAGCCACACCGTGAGATCCTTGTCGGTAGTCACATCCGGCAGCGGCAAAGCCTCGATCCGCGCCTTGATCTCGGGCGTGATCCGGTCGCCGAACAGATTGATATTGTTGACCCTCACCCATCCGCGGACATTCTTGTGGGCGATGATCACCGCGCCGGCATCGCGCAGCACCTGGTCCCCGCCGGTATGGTCGGCGTGATAATGAGTGTTGACGACGTAGCGGATCGGCTTGGGCGTCAGCCGCTGGATCTCACCGACCAAGGCCTTGGCCGCCTCCGGGGTGAAGAAGGCGTCGACCACCAGCACCCCGTCATCACCGATCACGAAGCCGGCGTTGGACCCCGACTTGCGCTCCGGCCCGTCGATCGCGGCGTAGACCCCCGGCCCGAGCTGCTTGAGTACGAATGGCAATGGCGCCTGGGCCGCGGCCGGGCCCGACAACGCGAGAAGCGCTGCTAAGACTAGCCTGCGCAGGCTAGCGTGCCGCGATCTGATCGGCCGGCTTGGGCGCTGCGGCCGGCTTGGGCTTGGGCTTCGGCGCCAGGCTCGCGCCGCCATCCTTCATCGCCAGCGCCTGCGTCGCCTTCGCGTCACGCCCGTAGAGATCGGCATAATCGACGATCCGGCCGTCGTTCAGCCCCGCCGACGTGAAATAGACGATGTAGACCGGGACCGGCTTCACGAAATTGGCCTGCTTCGACTTGCCGGTGGCGAGCTGCGCCTGAATCTTCTCCGGAGTCCATTCGCCGCCATCGTCGCCGAGGAGCTCGGTCGCCAGGTCGAGGATATGCTCGGTGCGGATGCAGCCGTGGCTCAGCGCGCGCATCCGGCTGCTGAAGCGGCTGCGGGCGTTGGTGTCGTGCAAATAGATGTTGTGCGGGTTGTACATCACGAACTTGAGCTGGCCGAGCGCATTGGCCGGGCCCGGCGGCTGGCTCCAGCGGATGATCTTGCCATCCTTCTTGATCGCCACATAGCCGGGCTTGCCGGCGACTTCCTTGGTGATGCTCGGCGGCACTTCCCACGACGGATTGAGCATCACGCCATCGGCCAGCACCGACAATTGCGGGGTCGGAGTCTTGGTCGCCCCGGCGATCGCCTTGTGCTTCCAGCGGTTGACGCCGTTCTCGACCAGCGTCGCGTGGAAGCCCGGCACGTTGACGATGATATATTTCGAGCCGAGGTCGCGCGGCAGCCAGCGCCAGCGGTCCATGTTGAGGCGAATGCGGTTGGCTTTGGCCGTTTCGGTCGGCGGGGTCGTCGACAGCGCCAGCTTGAGCGCCGCATATTGCGGATGCAAGGGCAGCAAATTGCGCAGCGCGCCGACGACATTGTGCTGGGCGATCGCGGCCCGCAGCATGGCATCCTGCCGCGCGGCGTCGAGGTCGTTGTCGGTCACGAACCAGGCAATCCGCGCCGACCGCCGGACGTGGCCGAACGCGAGGTCGGATGACACCCGGTTGAAGCGGTCGGTCGATTCCTTCGACAGCATCACCGGATCGCCCGAGCGCATCGCCGCGACGAGCCCGTCCGGGTCGTAATCGGCCGGATTCAAGCCTTCGCCGCCGATCGCCTGGATGAAGGCGAGCAGGTCGGTGGCGTTGCGCATGTCCCACACTGCGGGCGGTAGCGGCGGTGGCGGTGGCACCACTTCGGCGGCCGGCGGCTGCACCGCGGGCGCCGCAGTACCCGGCGTCGGCGCGCCCGGCTGGGCCGCGGGCGGCTTGGCGATCGGAGCGGGCGCCGGAGCCGGGGCACGAGCCTGGGCCAGGACCGGCGCAAGCGGCAGCTGCACGGCCGCGGTAAACAGCATCAGGGATTTCAGGCGCGACGTCATCGGGAGACCAAGCCGTTCTTTTTCAAGGATAACCCCATCCTCTCATCGATCAATACACGCGATGAATGTCGCATGCCAGTGACGTGGGGGACACATTGCCCGACGAATTGAACGGTAAAGCCACCAACAACCAATCCTTAAGGGCGCCGCGGCTAGGCTAGACGGCACATGACGACTGGTTTCTTTCTCGATGGCGGGATGATCCCGCGCTCCGGACGGCGCTCGATCGACGAGCGGCTGGAGGTGCGGCTTGCCGCCGAATCGGGCACCGCGGTGATGGATTTCCGCGGCCGCAACCACGTCGTCCGGCTGATCAACCTTTCGCCCTCGGGGGCTATGGTCATTTTCCCCTATGTGCCTAATATCGGCGAGAAGCTGACGCTTCAGCTGCTTGACCGGGGGCTCGTGTCGGCACAGGTAATGTGGGTGAAGGACGGCCGCATCGGCCTGTCATTCACTGCGGCGGCTGCGTAGCCCCGGGCGACGGAGATGGGCTTTTCCATGATCAAGGCGCGAATCGCCGAAGACCAAAGCGAACGACGCCAATTCTCTCGCCTGCCGGTCGAGCTCGAAGCCCGAGTGCGTGAGCTCGGGGCGAGCGGGATCGAAGCCCGCGTGCTCAATATCTCGGCGCATGGCTTCATGGCCCAGACCGACGTCCACTTCGAAGTCGGGTCGCGGGTGTGGCTGATGCTGCCGGGCCGCGAGCGTGCCAACGCCGTGGTCAAATGGACCGCCGCCGACAAGCTCGGCGCCGAATTCGCCGAGCCGATCTCGCTCGAGGGCCTGCCCCACTAACCCCTGCGATCCTCCTTTTGTCGCATTTCGGCAACGCGCAGCCTGACTCAGCCCCATCCTTGCAACCGCTCGCCGCTTCGCTCGTTGGATGGCCCGCGAAAGGAGGTCAGCAATGACCAATCTGGCCCTGAGCGAACTGCGCAGGCCCACTGAGCGGGGCTATCACGCCGCGTACCGCGAGCATGACATCAACCATTGTCCCGGTTGCGGACGGACTCATTGGATCATTGGCCGCGTGTCCGCCGAATGCGCCTTCTGCGCGACGGCATTGCCGCTGGCCGAGGCGAGCCGGCAGCCCGGCCCGGTAATCATCCAGCACAAGAATCGCGACCAGCACGCCTGGGCGGCCTGACCTAAAACCCGCTCATCCTGAGTAGGGACTGAGCTTGTCGAAGGCCCGTATCGAAGGACGTGCTTCGATACGCCATTTCGACTTCGCTCAATGGCTACTCAGCATGAGCGGTATCAGGATGCTTTCTTGCGCACCGGAACGTTGACGTTGCACAGGTCGACGCCGCCGGCCGGACGGATGTAGAAATCGTCCTTACGGTTGGCGCGCACCCGCAAATAATTCGCGAAGCTGGCGCTGGCCGTATCGAGATATTCGTAGCTCGGCCGCTCGCCCGCCGGAATAGTGCTGGCGATGCGGATGCTGGCGATCGGCACGAACGAGCTTTTGTCCTTGTAGAAGCCGAGCGCCTCGGTCCCGCGTGGGAGCGAGCTCAAATTGCCCATGCCATCGATCACCCGGCCGATGACCGCGATGTTGCGGTCGAGATGGCGGATCGGCGCGATCGCCGCATAGAGCTCACCGCCGGTGCCGGTATCGGGCGACAGGTTCCGCCCGACCCCGACCGCGCCGTAGCAATGGGCGAGGTTCGCCCACCCGCCCTTGGGTGAGTAAGCCACCGGCCAGCCGTTCACGAACCCGGCGCCCGGTGCATAGGGATCGGCAAAACCGAGCGGCTTCACCGTCAGGCCCTTGAGCGCCCGCGTATATTCCGCCGGCGGCTTGGCGGTGACGCCCGCCGGCCACGGCTTGTCGCTCTCGTTCAACCCCCATTGCGCGACATAGGCGTCCTGCACGCGATAGATCGTCGCCCCGTCCCAATATTTGCCGCGCGCCAGCGCCTGGATGTTGGCGACGTGAACCGGCGCAAACTGGGGCGCGAGCTGGACCACGACCCGGCCGCCCGACTGGAGGTCGAGCACCAGCAGGTCGTCCGAGGGAATCGTCTTCCACGCGCTGGCCGGCGCGGCGGCGACAATATCGGTCGGGGTGAGCGGCTTTTTGGCCGGGGCGGCGCCGACCAGCAGCGCGGCAGCGGTGAGGAGGAGGAGCGATCGCATGGCCGCCGTTGAACCGGTTTTGCGGGCATCGCGCAAGCACTGCCGGCCCCCGGCTATCACTTGTCGTTAAATTACTGTTAGTTGGCGGCAGCCGTGGGGGGCGAGTCGCGATGTCGGAAATCCGGTACCGGGCATTCCTGAGCTATAGTCATCGCGATCGGCGGTTCGCCGAATGGCTGCACCGCGAGCTCGAAACCTATCGCGTGCCGCAACGGATGGTCGGCACCGATACCGAACTCGGCGCCGTCCCCGCGCGGCTCCATCCGATTTTCAAGGACCGCGAGGAACTGTCGGCTGCCGGCAATCTCGGCGAGGCGATCACCGCCGCGCTGAGTCACTCCTCGGCGCTGATCGTGGTCTGCTCGCCGACGGCCGCCGCCTCGCCCTGGGTCAATGAGGAGGTGCGCACGTTCAAGGCGATGCACGGCCCGTCGCGCGTTTTCGCGGTTATCGCCGAAGGCGAGCCCGGGGCCAGCAATTTGGCCGGGCAGGAGCATGAGGAGTGCTTCCCGCCCGCGCTCCGCTTCACCCTCGGCGACGACGGGCAGGTCACCGACGTGCCCGCCGAGCCGATCGCCGCCGACTTTCGCCCCCAGGGCGACGGCAAGCGCATCGGCAAATTGAAGGTCGTCGCTGGCCTCATCGGCGTCGGCCTCGACCAGCTCGTGCAGCGCGAAACGCAGCGGCGGCAACGGCGCCTGCGCTATGTCGCCGCGGCCTCGCTCGCCGGGATGACGGTGACCAGCGGCCTCGCGGTCGCGGCGGTGGTCGCGCGCAACGAGGCCCAGCAGCAACGGGTCGAGGCCGATGGCCTGGTCGAGTTCATGCTGACCGACTTGCGCAAGAAGCTCGAGCCGGTCGGACGGCTCGACGTGATGGACACCGTCGGCCGGCGCGCACTGACCTATTATTCGCACCAGGATCCGGGAAAGCTCGATGCCGATGCGCTCGGCCGCCGGGCCCGGGCGCTGCAGCTTGTGGCCGAGGTGCGCAACTTGCGTGGCGACAGCGAAGGCGCGCTCGCGGCGTTCAAACAGGCGTCGGCAACGACCGGCGAACTGCTCGCGCGAGAGCCGAACGACGGCCAGCGTATCTTCGACCATTCCCAGAGCGTCTTCTGGGTGGGACAAATCGCGTGGCAGCGCGGCGACCTGAAGACTGGGCGGCAATATTTCGGCGAGTATCTGAGCCAGGCGCAAAAGCTGGTGCGGCTCGACCCGAAGAACGACGCTTGGGCGGCGGAGCTCGGCTACGCCCACGGCAACCTCGGCACCTTGGAAGCCGACGACGAGCAGCCGGCGAAAGCGCTGGCCTATTTCACCAGTGCCGAGCGCGTCTTTGCGAGCCTTCGCGCGCGGGCAAGCGACAAGCGTGACGCATCATACAGTCTTGCCCAGGAAATCGCGGGAAAGGCGGACGCTCGTCGGGCCCTGCTGGATCCCGGAGGAGCGCTGGCTGAGCGAGGTCGCGAGATCGCGCTCTACCGCAACTTGCTCAGCGGTGACCCGAACGACAGCAAGGCAAAGGAAGGCCTTGCTGTCGCCCAGTACCGCTCAGCACAATTGCAGCTCCAGTTGGGCTCAGCCCGCGCAGCCGCCGCGACCGCGGACGAGAGCCTGACTGGGATTCGCAAGCTTCTGGCGCAGGATGCATCCAATCGCCTGTGGCAGGAAATTGCCATCAAGGCTGCGAACATAAAAACCGAGGCCCTGATCGCGATCGGTGATGCAGCGGGCGCTCGGGCAGCGAACGCCTGGGCGCTCGATAGCGCGGCGACGCTCGTTGCGCTCGACCGGACCGTCGCCGACTGGCGCACCGACTGCTTGTTACCGGCTCGTTGGATGCAGATCGCGCTGAGTGATGCCCCGGCTGTCAGCGAGCGGATCGCGGCCTTCCACCGCGACTTCAAAAGCCCGGCCACCAAGCCGACCGAGGAGGAACGCTTTTCGTGGATCGCGGTCGACATGCTGGACGGCGCCAACTGGCGCGCGACCGGTGATCAATCGAAGGCGCGGGCCAGCTTTGCCCGGGCTGCGGGCCGCTTGCCGGCAGGCAAGCCAACCGATGTCCGGCTGCTCGCCGTTGCAACCTACCTCAAGCGCTTCGAAAATGTTTCCGGCCTGCCTGCGATCGCTCCCGCGACGGCAAGCCCAGTGCAGTACGATGTGGGGGCATTGCTCGGCAATCGAAAGGGATGAGAAATGCCTAAACCTGACATGACACTTGCAGTGAACGTCAACGTCACTGGATCGATCGACAGCAACAACCACTTGAATGCCACTGCCACATACTCGCAGGGGACCACCGTACCCGCGAGCACCAATGTCGTTGCCTCGAACGGCGACATCAATCTCAACAACATGAACGATTCCAACAACAACTACAGCAACCAGACCGACATCACCTTCATGCTGTCTGGGACGATTACCGACCAGGGCGGCAATTCGTACACCGTCGTCTATCCGGACGCTGTCGCACAAGCGATCAGCATCCAGCAAAAGGGTGGCGGTGGCGGCAATGGCCAGCTGACCCCCAGCCTGCCGTCGGAAACATCGCTGACGATCGACGATGCCGACACGGACGGCCAGGAATACACCTATTGCCTGACCGTCGAACCGAACATGATTTCGGCGGACGCCATTCCAACCTGTCCGCTCGATCCGCAGATCGTGAATCGGTAGGGCGCGAAGCAAGTAAGGCATGGCCTAGCCGAGCACCCGCGCGGCGGCTATCGCGCGGGCCATGTACCTTGCCACTTTGATGCTGCTGGGCTCTGGCGAACTAGGACGGGAGTTCGCCATTGCCGCCAAGCGCCTCGGTTGCCGCGTCATCGCCTGCGACCGCTATGCCAACGCCCCGGCGATGCAGGTCGCCGACGCCTTTGAAGTCTTCCCGATGCTCGACGGCAAGGCGCTCCGCGCCGCGGTCGAGAAGCATAAGCCTGACGTGATCGTGCCCGAAATCGAGGCGATCGACACCGCGACCTTGGCCGCGCTCGAGGGTGAGGGCTGGCGCGTCGCGCCCTGCGCCCGGGCCGTCCAGCTGACCATGAACCGCGACGGCATCCGCGACTTCGCCGCCAACGAGCTCGGCCTGGTCACCTCCAGATATCGCTTCGCCGAAAGCCGCGACGAGGCCATTGCCGCCGCGCGCGAAACCGGCCTGCCGTGCGTGGTCAAACCGGTCATGTCGAGCTCGGGCAAGGGCCAGACCACCGCCCAGACCGAGGACGAAGTCGGTGCCGCGTGGGACTATGCGGTGGCCAACATGCGCGGCGACCGTCCGCGGGTGATCGTCGAGGAGTTCATCAAGTTCGATAGCGAGATCACCCTGCTCACGGTCTCGACCAAGGACGGCGTCCTGTTCTGCGCGCCCGTCGGCCACCGCCAGGAAGCGGGCGACTATCGCGAAAGCTGGCAACCGGCGGCCATCCCCATTGGGGCGCTGCATTCCGCCCGGCACCAGGCGCGCAAGGTGGTCGAAGCGATCGGCGGGCACGGCATTTTCGGCGTCGAATTCTTCATTCGCGGCGACCAGGCGATCTTTTCCGAGCTGTCACCCCGCCCGCACGACACCGGCATGGTCACCCTGATCTCGCAATTCCCCAGCGGGTTCGAGCTGCATTTGCGCGCGATCCTCGGCCTGCCGATCCCGACGATCGAGCTCGCCGCCCCCGCCGCGGCCTCGGCGGTGATCCTTGCCGACCGCGAGAGCGACAATTTCTCCTATGAAGGCGTTGCCGACGCGCTCGCGCTCGGTGCGCCCGGCAGCCCGGTCGATTTGCGCATCTTCGCCAAGCCCGCGACCCACAAAAACCGCCGCATGGGCATCGCCCTCGCCCGCGGCGAGCGGGTCGAAGATGCCGTCGAACGCGCAAAGGCTGCAGCCTCCCGCGTCAAAATTCGTTATCAATGAGCTTGCAGGAGTAAATCATGCGCCGCCTCACCCTCGCCCTTGGCATTCTCGCGCTGGCCGGCTGCGGCGATGGCGCCCAGCAACCCGCCAACCAGCCCAAGATCAAGGTCCGCAGCGCCGAACAGGATGCCTTGCACAAGCTCGAGGCGATGAACCTCGCGATCGCCCTCAAGCGGGCGATTTACGATGCCGGCTACAGCTGCAAGCGCATCACCGACGCCGGCTTCGTCGATTATTACCAGAACCTCGACATGTGGATGGCGCATTGCGAGTACGACAAGGGCGTGACCCGCGACTGGGCGATCTTCGCCGGCCCCGACGGCAGCGCGCAGGTGCGCGACTGCAAGGATGTGGTGGGTTCGGAGCTTCCGCCCTGCGCGATCAAGACTCGCCCAACGGGCAAGTTCAACTAGCGGGAGGCTAAGCTCAGCCGGGGTTGCACTGGCGAGTTTCCTTATACTCGCCGGCCGCCGAGCGTTCCTTGATGGTCACGCAATTGCCCTGTTTGACTTCCTCGCGCCAGCTCCCGTCGGGATTGGTCACGCGATTGCCCTTGGGGACGCGCTTGCCGTCCTTGATTTCGTAGTTCCAGTTCTTCGGCGTGGCCTCGTTCTGCGCGACCGCAATGGTCGCGAAGCCGGCGGCAGCGACAATCGCGACACCGGCGAGCACCAAAGCCCTGTTGCTGACCCTGAACATTGCACTACTCCTCAGGCTGTTGAGTAGCATCGCCGAGGTTAACCGGCGCTGACGAGGCTATTCACCCTGCCGAACGGCTCGGTTCGTCGGATTTCTAGCGTGAGCGGCGTTCCAGCCGCTCGCGAATTAGCCCTGGCGCGCCTTGAAGCGGCGGTTCGTCTTGTTGATGACGTAGGTCCGGCCACGCCGGCGGATCACTCGGCAGTCCCG
>Ga0268265_10003726_pt1 | contig 10836 bp, 11 predicted proteins | sample KBSSwiS52_FD_190355 | JGI IMG/M metagenome (GOLD analysis project Ga0268265, IMG submission 190355) | Switchgrass rhizosphere microbial communities from Kellogg Biological Station, Michigan, USA - KBS Switchgrass S5-2 (SPAdes) (version 2) | ecosystem: Host-associated > Plants > Roots >...
TCAGATCTCGACGATTGGGTCGAAGTCGGCGCCGGCGAGCAGGTCGGCGCCGAGCTGCGCGGTGAGCGCGCGGTGCCCGCCGAGCAGCGCGTCGAGCGCCGCGGCCCGGGACACGTGCCGATGCAGCTGGTGCTCGAGAGAGAGCCCCATGGCTCCGCAGACCTGCAGGACGTGCCGCATTACCTCGCCTTGCGCCCAGCCGGCACGCAGCTTGGCCAGCCGTGCCGCGCCGACGCCGCCGTCTGGGTGGTCCAGCGCTGCCCAGGCGACCGCCAGCACCGAGCGCGCCGACTCGGTCGCGACGTGCGCCTCGGACAGCCGGTGTCGCACCGCCTGGAAGGTCGCGATCTGGCGGCCGTACTGGACCCGTGCGCTGGTGTGCTCGACCGCGATGGCGAGTGCGGCGGCGCACACGCCGATGATCTCCGCGGTCAACGCGCGCCGACCGGCGGCGACCGCGCGCCCCCAGGCGCCGCCGTCGGGCAGGGTGTGCTCGGTGAGCCCGTCGACGACGCCCTCCACCAGGAGCCAGCGGGAGGCCGGGTCGAAGCCGCCCGCCGGCCGGGCGACAGGGGTGACCAGGCCGGCGGGCACGAGCGCGAGCTCGACCCGCCCGTCGAGCGCGACCGGGACCACCACCTCGGTGACGTCGTCGAGCCCGCCGAGTAGCAGGCCGGCCAGCGGTGCGCCGGGCGTCACGGGCGCCGCGGTTCCGAGCGGGTAGAAGGGGACACGCGTCCCGGCAGCCGGCGCCGCGAGGCTCGGCGCCAGCTCGGCGAGGAGCACGTCGTCGAGCACCCGGGAGGCGGCCAGAGCCCGGCCGTGCTCGACGAACAGCAACGTGGTCGCGGCCGCTCGGTCGTCGGCGAGGACCTCGTCCCAGCCGAGCTCCTCAAGGGCGCAGCCGAGGCCAGGCCCGTCGAGGCTCGTGGTCAGCACTTCACGCAGCGAGCCGGCAAGCAGCTGCGCGGTCGCCGCATCGAGGCCCGTTCCCGCGGGGGGCGAGGAGATCACGGCTTCGTCTCCTTGGGGAGGCCGAGTACATGGTCGGCGAGGATCGTGCGCTGGACCTCGGCGGAGCCGCCGAGGATCGTCGCCGACCGGCTGAACCACCAGTCCGTTCGCCACTGCGCAACCTCTTCGGCGCGCACGGCCGCGCCGGAGGCCGCCGCCGCGGCCGGCGCGGCGGCGGCTGGTGCGTCTTCGGTGGCGAAGAGGAACTCGTCGCTGAGCAGGTCGCGGGCGGTGTCGTGCAGGCAGATCTCGGCGGTCGCGAGCAGCACCTTGTCGATGCTCGCCTCCGGGCCGACGGTGTTACCGGCCGCGAGCCGGCGCACGGTGTCGGCGCTGCGCGCGCGCAGCGCGACGAGGTGCGCGTACGCCTCGCCGAGGCGGGCCGCCGCGTCGGCGGGCAGGGGCCGGCCGGCGGCCGCGCGCGCGGCCAGCTGGCCGCGCAGCTCGCGCAGCCGGCGCAGCGCCTCGGCGGCGGACAGCCACGCGTACATCGCCCGCTCGAACTGCAGCAGGTACATCGCGACGGCCCAGCCCTGCCCCTCGGCGCCGATCAGCCGGGACACGGGAACGACGACGTCGTCGAAGAACACCTCGGCGAGCTCGTTGTCGCCGTTGGCCATCGCGACCGGTCGGATGGTCACGCCCGGGGCGTCAACATCAATCATGATCATTGACAGGCCGCGGTGGCGGGACTCCGGGGTGCCGGTACGGACCAGGCAGACCAGCCGGGCCGCGGTCGCGCCGTGGCTGGTCCACAGCTTCTGGCCGGTCACGACATAGGTATCGCCGTCGCGGCGGGCGCGGCAGCGCAGCGACGCGAGGTCGCTGCCGGCCTCCGGCTCCGAGAAGCCCTGGCCCCACCACTGCTCGCCGCGCAGATAGGCCGGCAGATACGCGGCGGCCAGGCCGGGGGCGAACCGTACGACCGGCGGACCGAGCGTCTCCAGCAGCATGTGCTGCCCGGGGATCGGCAGCCCGGCCGCGGCCAGCTCGTCATACAGCACCGCGCGGTGGCGCTCGTCGCCGCCCAGCCCGCCGGCAGCCGGCGGCCAGCCGTAGCGGTTCCACCCGCCGTCATACAGCAGGCGTTCCAACCCGGCGTGGTCAGCCATCCTCGCCTCGGTGCTCGGGTAGCGGCGGCCGCGGAAGCGTCCCAGCGCTGGCTCGGCTCTGAGATGCTCCCGCAGCGCCAGGCGATAGGCGTCGAGATCCTCGGCGAACGGGCCGTCGGCGCCCGCCTCGCCCGCCGGGCCGGCCGGGGTCGCTACGCCGGCCAGCCCGGTCATGACGCGCTGCCCGCGACCGCCGCTGAGGTGCTATCAGCCTGCGCCTTGGCCGCCTTGGCGGCCCGACGCCGCGAGCGGGCCAGGAAGGCGTTCACGATCTCGCGGTGCTCGGGGGTGTCGAACGAGGCGAACTCCTCCTGCAGCGCATACTCGAACACCCCGGCAACGGCCCGCTTCATATGCAAGTTCAGCGCCCGCTTGGTACTCTGCACGGCCTGCGGCGGCTGGGCGGCGATCTTCTCCGCGAGCGCGACCGCCTCGTCCATCAGGTCGGCGTCCGCGACGACCCGGTTGGCCAGCCCCACCTCGACCGCCTTGTGCGCGGGGACCGGCTCGCTGGTCAGCAGGTACTCCTTGGCCCGCAGCATGCCCATCAGCAGCGGCCAGGTCGGCGCGCCGCCATCAGCGGCGGTGAGCCCCACCGCGATGTGCGGGTCGCAGACATGGGCGCTCTCGGCGATGAGCACGATGTCGCTGCAGACCGCAATGTTGCAGCCAAGCCCAACCGCCGGCCCGTTGACCGCGGCGACGACCGGCAGCGGGAAGTCGACCATCTCGGTGAGCAGCCGACGGGCGCCCTCAATCTCCCTACGACGCATAGCCAGGTCGTCCCAGAGCTCGGTGAAGTGCTCGAAGTCGCCACCAGCGCTGAACGCACGCCCCGCCCCGGTGATCACGACGGCCCGCGCCGACGGATCATCGGCAAGGTGGCGCCAGACGGCGACCAGCGCCGCGTGCAGCCGGTTGTTCGCCGCGTTCAGCGCCTCCGGGCGGTTCAGCGTGACGATACGGACCGGCCCTCGCTCCTCAAGGAGCAGCTCCGGCGCGAACGGGTTCTCCATCGACCCCTCCTGGGTGCACTGCCTGGGGTAGGAACGGCTGGGTCGACCTGAACGTCAACCAACCGACTGCCCCCGTCGGGACGACGTTGTAGGCACGGGACCCCGCCCATAAGACCTTTGTTTGACGCACATGTCAAATCTACTTACCGTGCAATCCGCCGACTCGTGAGGCCGATGAGACCGAAGCGTGCGCGGGCCGGTGGTCGCATTCGCCGCGCAAACTGCCGCTCAACACCAGCGGCGGGCAGCTGTCGGGTGGCAGGCTGCATGGCATGGGCTTCCTGCACGAGGCCTGCGTGCAGCTGTGGGGCGAGGGCGGCGAGCGGCAGGCCCCCGGTAGCCCGGAGGTCGCCGTGGTCGGCGTCGGTGGCGGTCCCGTCGGTGGCGCGATGCTGCTCAGCACGCGTTGACGCAACAGCGGGCACCGCTACACCGCGTTCGCGGCGAACAGCCGCCGCGGCCAGCTCGCCGCCCTCGAGCTGCGCCACCGCCGCCCCGCCCGCTGCGACCGGGGCGGCAGGAGTCCGCCGAGAGGGCTGCCGTCTCCTGTGCGATGCTCGGAGTCCCGCCGAGCAGCCTGTGCGCTCGAACCGGATGCAGTAGATTTGGATGATTGGGAGGAAGTGCTGGGTGCCCGTGTCGTCGAGGTCGCCCACGAGACGCCGGCGCCGTGAGGACCTACGAGATGCCCGAGATGGGAACGCCGGCTAGGGCTGCCCTGGCCCCGGCCGCGCGCCAGCTACGCATGCCGAAGATGGCCGAGTTGGTCGCGGACCATCTGCGGCGGCAGATCGTGCGGGGCGAGCTTGCCGAAGGTGAGGCGCTGCCGTCCGAGAGCGAGCTGATGCGGCAGTTTGAGATCTCCCGGCCGACGCTGCGCGAGGCGTTCCGGATCCTGGAGACCGAGTCGCTGATCTCCGTGCGCCGCGGCCCGGGCGGTGGGGTACGGGTGCGCCCTCCAAACCTGGATGTCGCCTCCCGGTACGCCGGCCTGATTCTGCAGCATCAGGGCATCACACTTGCCGACGTGCTGGCGGCCCGCGTCGTCATCGAGCCGAGGGCCGTCCGCCAGCTCGCGGCCAGCCACACCGTCGAGGACATTGCACGGCTGCGCGCACACATCGAGGAGCCATGGCCGGGTGATCCCGCTACACCGCTTCCGACGCTGCGTCGGCTCGAGCGATTTCACACTCTGCTCGTCGAGATTCTCGGGAACCAGACTCTGCTTGTGCTCATGCGCATGCTGGAACACGTCGTCGAACAGGCCGATCGCTCCAGGGTCGAGGCGGACACCGGTTCGCCCGAGCTTGCCTCCGCGGTGAAGAAGAGCCGCGCAGCGCACGCGAAGGTCGTCGACCTGATTGAGATGGCTGACGTGGCCGGCGCTGAACGGCTGTGGCACCGTCACCTGAGCGGCGCGAGTGAATACCTGCTACGCTCCGCCACGACCACCGTCGTTGACATGTTCACCTAGCATGCCTTCCGCAGAGCCTTCACAGGCGGTTTCGCCAGCCCGTCCGAACTCGAGCGGCGCGGCCGGTCGCTCGCGGAGATGCCTGCCGAACGGCCCTGAGCACCGAACGAGTGCGGCGGCGGGGAGCGCCCGCCGACGTGCCGCGTGGGTCAGCGGGTGGTGTCGAGGACGACCTTGCCAGTGATCTTGCGCTGGAGAACGGCGTTCATGGCATCAGCGGTCCTGTCCAACGGGAACGCCTCCGCGACCAGCGGCCGAAGCCCCGCCGACACCAGCCGCTGCAGCTCCCGTTCCCCGGCCGCGTAGGCCTCCGGGAGAAAGTCCGGCAAGGTTCGTATCTCGAAGCCTCGGATGATCACACCCTTGAGAAGCACCAGGTTGAGGGGGATCCTCGGGATTTCCCCCGCCGCAAACCCCACCACCACGAACCGGCCCCCCCACGCCGTCGACCGCAGCGCCTGCTCGGACACCGCGCCGCCAACCGGATCGATCACCAGATCGGCGCCGCCCCCGGTAATCTCCTTGATCCGAACCTTCAGGTCCTCCGCATCGCAGTCGATCGCCGCCTCCGCACCCAGTTTCAGACAGCCAGCCAGGCGAGCCGAGCCACGATCAGCAGCGATCACCCGCGCCCCCAGCCGTACCGCGACATCCACCGCGGCCGTGCCAACCCCGCCGGCAGCGCCGAGCACGACGACCCACCTCCCCGGCCGCAACTCGCCGATGGTCCGCAGCGCGTGGTAGGCCGTCCGGAACGTCACCTGGAAGGCCGCCGCCTCCCGCTCCGTGAGTCCGTCAGGAATCGGCAGGACCGCCGAGGCCGGCACCGCGATCTGTTCCGCGTAGGCACCGGTCATGGCCGTGCCCATCACCCGGTCCCCCGGCCGCACGCTCGTCACACCCGACGCGACCGATAGGACCGTCCCCGCGAACTCGCTCCCCGGGGTGAACGGCACCGGCAACGACACCTGATACCTGTTCTGGATAAACAAGGTGTCCGGGAAGTTCACCGCCGCCGCCTCGATCCGCACGACAACCTCCCCGGGACCCGCCGTCGGGTCCGGCACGTCCCGCACCACCAACTCCGATGGCGGCCCGTAGACCTCGCACCGCACGACCCGCATCCTCGGCTCCCAACAACTGATTCCAATGATCGACCAAGTCGGCGCCCGCAGGCGATCAGCGAACGCGTGACGAGCCAGCGAAATGTTCGGTGAGCCGGCGCGTCGTGCCGCAGTACCACCGATCCACATCGTTCCCCGGTGCGTCACCGAGTACTAGAGCCGGTGTTTACGGTCAGCTGCCGGTCCACACCGGCGTCCGCCGCTCGGTGAATGCCTGGGCGCCCTCACGGGCGTCCGAGCTGGCGAACACCGGTGCCACCGCCTCAGTCAGCGCGTCCCAGTCCGGGGCCGGAATCTCGCCGACCATCAGGCGCTTGGTCATCTGTACCGCGAGTGGGCCGTTCGCGGCGATCCGGCCCGCCAGCTCAAGCGCGGTGGGCAGCACCTGGGCGGCCGGCACCACCCGGTTGACCAGGCCCATCTCACGCACCCGTTCCGCGCTGACGAGAGCGCCGGTAAGCCCGAGCTCGAGGGCGAGCGCGAGCGGTATCCGGGTGGGCAGCCGGGTGCCACCACCTGCGGCGACCAGCCCTCGGGTGACCTCGGGCAGGCCGAACTTTGCGGTGTCGGCTGCGATCAGCAGATCGCATCCAAGCGCCAGCTCGAATCCGCCGCCGACGGCTGTGCCATTGATCGCGGCGATGATCGGCTTCGGGTAGATCCGGCGGGTGAAGATATCCAGGCCGGGGCCAGCTACGTCCAGGCCGCCCTCGGCAAGGAACGCCTTCAGGTCCATGCCCGCGCAGAAAATCCGCTCGCCCGCCGCGGTCAGGACGACGACTCGCACCTCATCGTCCTTCTCAGCCTCGGCAAATGCGTAGCCGATCGCCGACATGGTCGCGCCGTCGAGAGAGTTGGCGGCCTTGGGGCGGTTGATGGTGACGACAGTGACGGCACCCCGCCGCTCGACGTCCACTGACATGAAGGCTCCTTCGCCACTACGGCCGTCCCACCTCAGGGCACGGCCGGTGTCCGCGGTACCAGGGCCGAGACCGGCAGCGCGGCCGCTCCAGCCGTCCCCTGCCCGCGGCGAGCCCGCGGCGGGCCCAAGGCGACCTGCCAGGACAGCGGAACCTGCCCCCGCTCGTCCAGCCGGCTGCGAATGGTGACGTGTTGTTCAACTCTCACGCTACCAACGCAAACCCCCCGGAGGTACTGCGCACGGCAGGATCCCTCAAAATGACGAAATCGTCAACATGCTCCGCGACGGAGTCTCGTCAAGGCGGAGCGCACCCGCCGCGCACATCGCAGCCGACGCGCCGTGCAGCCTCAAGCGGCCGACGTCCGGGGTTCAGCTACCAGCGGGGTTCCCTTCACTGACGACCGCCTTGGGAGGGCGGCACCGCAGGCGAACGAGGGCGACGGGTCGGTTGGCCGAGCGGCGTGCGCTTGGCGCCGTCAATCGCGCTTCCCGCCACAAGAGCCGACCGTCCGTGGCAGCCGGCACTCGGCCCGAGGCTGCCTTGAGTCCACGGAACGCCGGTCACCGGCCACGCGAGAACCATGATCTTTTCACTTGGGCTGGCGAGCTAGGCAAGAGGTTGACACAATTGCCAAGTCTCGTGAACCCTGGACCGGTGTCCGACGCCGTCTCCCTGCCTGCGCCGGCGCTGACACCAGAGAACGAGTTCTTGTGGACCGCAGGGCACAACGACATCCTGCGTGTGCGGCGGAGCGTGCGCTGCTGCTCCGCCCGCGCCGATCTGCCCATACCGTCCTTCCATTGCCGTCGAGATCGGCCGTGGCCCGAGGCATAACAGGGTCGTACTACCGCCGTCGTCTGACCAGCCCCTCGGTTCCGCGCCCACCCCATCACCGACCGCTTGGAGAGTAATGTCGGCCGCATTCGTCACCGGCGCGAGCCGGGGCATGGGCAAAGCCGTCGCGTCGGCGCTCGCTGAGGCGGGCTTCGATCTCGCGATCTCGGCGCGTACGGTCAAACCCGGTGAGGCACGCGACAACGCGGTCTCGCTGCTGGAGAGCCCCGACGCCGCACAGCACATCGGGACGACCGTCGACGCTCAGGAGCTCTGCCGTGCGCGCGAGCTGTACCCGCGATTCGCCAGCGGTGACGCTCGGAGTTCGCTGGCAGCCGGCCCGGGCAGCAAGTAATGCCCGCTCAGGAAGGCCTGGTCGGCTTCGTCGGGTTGGGTAACCAGGGCGGCCCGATGGCGATGCGCATCGTCCGGGCTGGCTTCCCGCTGCGAGTGTGGGCCCGGCGCCCGGAGGTTCTCGAGGCCTACGTCGCGGCTGGGGCCACGACGGCCCGCTCACTCGGCGAACTCGGGGCGGCCTGCGACCGCGTTGCGGTCTGCGTGACGACCGACGCCGACATCCGTGCGGTCGTACTGGCCGACGACGGGCTGTTGCCCGCGATGTGCCCTGGCTCCAGCCTGGCCGTACACAGCACGGCCCACCCCGACCTCGTACGGGAGGTGGAAGCAGCCGCGAACGAGCGTGGCGTTGCCGTACTCGACGCCCCGGTCAGCGGTGGCAACGCCGGCGCGACAGCCGGGACGATGGCCGTTCTCGTCGGCGGTGACCAAGCCGTGCTCGATCGCTGGGTGCCGGTGATGAAGTCTTACGCACAAACCATCGAACTGCTCGGACCGGTCGGGTCGGGACAGATCACCAAACTGATCAACAACGCTCTCTCCGTCGCCAACTTCGGAGCGTCACTACACGCCGCCGCGACCGCCGAACAGCTCGGCCTCGACCCGATGGCGGTCCTGCGCTGCCTGCAGCAATCCAGCGCCGACAGCTTCATGCTCCGACTGATCGCAACCCTCGACGACACGAGCACCAGCCTCGCAGCGGCGCGCTACCGCAAGGACGTCGACCTGTTCCACGACCTGACCAGGGACGGGACGACCCGGGACGGCGCCCTGCTGGCGGCCACGGCCGAGCAGGCCGTGCACTACCTGGAGGAACTGGCCACGGGCAACGACGGCGGGTAGCGGCGGACCAGGCGGTTGATCGACTGGTTGTACCTTTGCGGTCAGCTCACTGCCCGAGCCGAGGAGGATGACGCTGCCGCGGGTGGTCCGCAGGTACGGTCACCGCTGTGGCCGCGAGACGACCATCCAATCGGAGCTATCAGTTGTCTGTCTGTCATCGAAGGTAGGTGTCATGCCTGAACGTGAACATGACGGTCGCGTGGCCTTGATAACCGGTGGTGGCCGGGGATTCGGAAAGGCGTTTGGCGTTGCCTTAGCGGCTCGAGGTGCCCAGGTGGTGCTCGCCGACATCGACGAAGTCGCCGGCGAGAGAGCAGCTCGCGACATCGAGGCGGGAGGCGGCAAAGCCGTCGCACTGGCGTGCGACGTCGCGGACGAACAGCAGGTAGACGCACTCCTGTCGTCGGTCGTGGAGCGTTTCGATGGAATCGACATCCTCGTCAACAACGCCGGCCTCCATTCTGCCGCGTACAACGAACCGATGGCGAGGTCAGGCCTTCCGAAACTGCGCCGACTGTTCGATGTCAACGTGATGGGAACCATCATCTGCACTCTCGCTGCGGCGCCCGTGATGGCCGGCAGGCCGGGTGCCGTCATCGTCAACATCTCGTCGTCGGCGGCGTACGGATGCCCTACGGCGTATGGGGTTTCCAAGCTCGCGGTGCAGGGACTCACGATGTTGTCGGCCCGCGAGCTCGGTCCCCAAGGCATTCGGGTCAACGCAATCGCCCCCGGCCTGATCTTCACGGACACCATCCGGGAAGAGCTGTCAGACGAGATTGTAGACCTCGTCAAGAGACAACAGGTTTTAACCCGTGATGGGGCGGAGCAGGACGTCGTCGAGGCTCTGCTCTACCTGTGTTCCGAACGTTCCGCGTTTGTTAGTGGTGAGACGCTCCGGGTCAGCGGAGGATTTGCGCTAAGTATTTAGAGAGCCCGGCAGCACGCCCCTGGCGGGACTACCCGTCTTCCGCACATGCGCGCATCGCCGCAGGTCAGCGCGTTGACTGAATCGCTCAGACAGTGCGTCGCCGCAGGTCACGGCCCCATGTGCGGAGAACAGGGGACTACGCCAGTACGTGCGCGCGGCCCTCACCGGAACGACCACGTGCACACGCCTCAAAGGGCGCTCGGAGTGCGCCACAACTGCCGGCTCAGCTGGGTTAGAACGTCATCCGAGCGGGCTCCGGACTATTGTCCTCCGGGGGATCAGCGCCTTGCTGGCGGGAGGCGGTTGCCGCAGAAGGGATCAGCCTCGGGAACCACGCTCCAGCCCGCGGCGGCTGCATCATAGCGGACGACGCTGAAGCACTTGTCTTGGAAGCCAAAGTCCTTGGTGAAGTCCACCTTGTTGGCCGTCAGGCCGCCGGCGTCGTAGTTCTTGACGCCGCTCAGACCCGTGATGAACGACGCGCGGGTCGGGCAGCTTCCGGCCGCGTTCAGCCCTGTGAGGAACATGTCGGCGCTGATCCATCCATGCACGGCGACACTGGACCCCGCGGGTTGCACTTCCGGCGCGTACCTGTTCATCGCGTCGAGGAAGGTCTTGATCGCGGAGCTTCCGGTCTCGAACGGGTGGAACTGGAAGTAGGTGTAGGTGCCGTCGGGCCAGTTCAGGTCCGCCAACGAGTGGTAGCCGTTCGACGCGAGCGGCACCTGGATGTGCGCGCCTTCCTGACGCGCCAGGTTGACGGCGTCCGCGAAGTCCTTTTCCGTGGTGAAACTGGCCACCACGTCGGCCTTCGAAGCGAGGATCCGCGCGGCTATCGTGCTCGGGCTCGTAACGTTCGGTGTCTCATCGATCCGGGCGACGACGGGGATCCCGGCGGCCTGGAAGCTGGCCGCCATGGCGTCTGTCATCTTCTTTGCGACATCGCTGCCCTCGATGGTGATCATCGCCGCCCGGGTGCCGCCGAGCCGTTTCGCGAACCGGCCGTAGGTGTCGACGCCGCCGTCGTCGGCGTTGCCAAACGAGTGGTAGAAGCTGAACATGTTGCGGTACTGTGTCCAAGCCGGCTCGGTGGCGTCGCCCGTCACCGGAATGCCCTGCTGGTTCAGCCACTGCGCCGAGCCGCTGCCCCCGATGGTGGTCTCCATGATCCCAAAGACGTGGCTGTCCTCCACCAGCTGCCTGGCTTG
>Ga0268265_10003730_pt1 | contig 10831 bp, 6 predicted proteins | sample KBSSwiS52_FD_190355 | JGI IMG/M metagenome (GOLD analysis project Ga0268265, IMG submission 190355) | Switchgrass rhizosphere microbial communities from Kellogg Biological Station, Michigan, USA - KBS Switchgrass S5-2 (SPAdes) (version 2) | ecosystem: Host-associated > Plants > Roots >...
GCCCGCTCGGGTTGCCGCGATCCGCTTCGGCCACGAGCGCGCGTACCAGATACTCGACCTGCGGTGTTTGCACGCCGTACACGCGGCGTAGCTCCGTAGGCGGACTCGCGTCGACTGGCTCGCCGTCTGTTCCGATGAGCCGCTGGAAATGGAGCGGATCGATCGAGACCGCCGCGAAAACGCATCGGTCCGACACGCGGTGTGTGAATGCCTCGCCCGCGGGACAGAGCCAGATACTCCCGGGTTCGAGCGTCACTCGCTGGAAGCCATGCGCTCGACGCACCTCGAGCTCGAGAGGCGCCGAGTCAGTGTTCAGCGCGATATAACGGCAGCGTCTCCACCCACACCGCGTCGAGGGTCGTCATGCCTCCGCCCACGGCAGGATTCTTCAACGAATCCGGACGCTTTGTCCAAGACTGGGGCGCGATTTGCCGTCAACCTTCGAACACCACCCAGGCGCCGCTATTGTAACGTCGTGCGCTACGTGTTGACGCGGCCCGACGTCGACTCGGATCGCGTCGGCGTGGTAGGCGTGTGCATGGGCGGCGGCTACGCCGTTTCGGTCGCCGCGCGCGACAAGCGTGTGAAGGCCGTGGCGAGCGTCGCCGGCGGCTACGACATCGGCGGCACGTTTCAGCGATTCCTCGGCGTTGACGGCTTCGCGGCGTACTATCGGACGATCAACGACCTCGTGCAGCGTGAGTACGAGACCGGCGACGTGCAGTATGTCCCGACGATCGCGCACGCGCTCTCCGCGGAGGTGCCGGTGGCGGCCATGCCGAATGACGAGGCGTACAGCTACTACGATCGCACGCACCGCGACCATGCGCCGGCGTGGTCACCGAAGATGACCGCGGCCTCGTTCGGCCCGTACTTCATCTACAACGCCGTCGCGCACGCACCACTCGTCGCTCCGACTCCGCTGCTGATCGTCCACGGCACGCGAGACCTTTTTCTGCTGCCGGAGTATGCACAGGCGGCCTACGACGCCGCGGTCGGTCCGAAGCAGCTCGTGTGGATCGAGACGCACAATCACATCGAGCTCTACGATCAGGATCCGTACGTGTCGCAGGCGGTGAGCGTGGTCGTCGGGTTCCTCGATACACATCTCTCGCCGGGACGGGGCGCGGTCGCGTCCGTGGTCGCGCCGATCGCGTGAGGCCTCGGCTCGGTTGGTGCTTCCTCCGGCCGTCACATGTACGACTTGTCCGCCCACACGAGTCGGCTCTCGACGTTCCGGGGATCGAGCGCGTCCCGCTGATAGGCGTTGTTCCCCCAGGTGACCCTCACGTTCGTGGGTTTCTGCGCGCGGATCGGACACACCCGGTGTGCGCCGAATGCGCCGAACGTGTTGCCCACGATCGTTGCCAGCTGCGGCTCGACGCCTAACAACGCGATGCGCGGGATTCGCTGTTTCCCGCCGCCGATCCGACAGCCGGTCACGCTCAGCGGACCGGCGTGCCGCAGGACGATACAGTCACCATCCTGATGCAGCTGATCGGCTTCGTAGCGTACGCCGATGAGCGACACCGGCTGCGACGCCGTCGTTGGTCCGTCGGTGACGAGCAATCGGCCACAGGCCTCGAACCCGACGCCTTCGATGACGACGGGATCGCCGACCCGGGAGAGGACGACGCCGACCTGACACACCGCGGCCGTGCCGCTGATCCACGTGAATGACGAGCTCGCGACAACCGCGGCGCGGACTGACTCGGCGCGACACTGCGTGAGCAGATGCTCCTTCGACTGTTGGCCGGAGAACACCCACGCGGCGTCGGTACAGCCATGTACCGAGCACGAGTCCCACCGGCCGTGCTCATTGTTCTCGTCGATCGCACCGGTGTAGTCGAAGCCGCGACGCGCGCGGGCGTTGCCGAAGATCCGGACGTCGCGGAACTGGTGCAGCGTGCTCGTGATGACACCTGCCCCGCGCTTCGTCCGCCGAACCAGGAACACCGCGGTACACGGCGTCTCGCACACGACATCGATGTGCTCGATCACGGACTCCCGGCAGTTTTCGAGCGAGAAGACCGGATCCGTCGCCGGTCCGCGCCACACGAACCGCGGCCTTCTGCCATCGCCACGCCTGGCAATCGTGAGGCACGCGTCGAGATCACGCAGACGTACGGTGTGGTAGAGCTCGATCGTCTCCGGGTCGGCATGGAAGATCACTGGACTGGTCACACGAATCCCCTCGACAAGACCCGCCGCGCCGCGTTACGACGCGCGAGGCAGCACCAGTGTGAACGTCGAGCCTTCGCCCTCGACACTGCTCGCCCGCAGATCCCCACCCATGCCCCGCGCCAGGTCGCGGCTGATCGCGAGCCCCAATCCCGACCCCTCGACCGTGTTCGTCAGCTTCCGGTGCACCTGCACGAACGGGTCGAAGATCAACTCGATCTTGTCCTCCGGGATCCCGATCCCCGTATCCGAGATCCGCAGGCACACGCGATCGGCCTCGCCATCGTCTGCGAGCTGATCCGACTCGGGGATATCGACCGTGATCCGCCCGCCCGGCGCAGTGAACTTCACGGCGTTCGAGAGCAGGTTGAGTAGTACCTGCTGCAGCTTCTCCCAGTCTGCGCGCACCGCGGCGCGAGGGTCGACATGCACCTCGTACGACAGCTTCCTCGCGCTCAGCTGCGAGTCGATCATGGGCGACACCGCCGCGACGGCGTCGATCAGCCTCACCTTGCGAGGCGTGTACTCCACACGACCGGCTTCCAGCTTCGCGAAGTTCAACACGTCGTTGATCAGCGCGAGCAGGTGTTTCCCGCTCCGCTGAATCCTGCTGAGCGCCTCACGCTGGTCCGGTGTGACCGGACCGTGAACACCCATGTCGATCAGGTCCGCGTGTCCGCCGATCGCGTTGAGTGGCGTCCTGAGCTCATGGCTCATCACGGCGAGGAACTCGCTCTTGGTTCGGTTCGCTGCCTCCGCCTGCTCGCGCGCCTGCTCGGCTTCGCGCCGTACACGCACGTGCGCCGAGATGTCGCGGGAGTAGCACACCACCCCGTAGCCGCCTTCGGGCAGCGTGATGCGGTTGATCTGCCATTCGTAGTATTCGATCACTCCGAGATCGCGCCGTCGCGCGATCCGCTCGGGCACGAAGTACGCCTCTCCTGTCTCGAGCGTGTGGCGAAACAGCCCGACGATCTCGTCGGCGTACTCCGCCGACCACAGGATGTGCAGGACGTCACTGAAGTCGCGGCCAATGAGGTCGGGGATGTCTCCGAAGTTCGGCAGCGCGACGGGGTTGACTTCCCTGATGCGAAAGCCGTCGTCGATCAGGTAGACGCCTAACGGCGCCTCGTTGAGCAGCGTCTCGAACTGTGCCGTGCGCCGGCGCAGCGCGAGCTCGGCCTCGTGCCGCTGCCGCCCGAGCCGCAGGTGCACGCCCACGCGCGCAACCAGCTCCTGCGCCAGGAATGGCTTCACGAGATAGTCGTCGGCGCCGGATGTCGCGCCCTCGACGCGGGACTCTTCTCCGGCGCGCGCGGTCAGCACGACGACCGGCACGTTCGCCGTACGGGGATCGCTCCGCAACTCGCGCAGAAGCGCGAAGCCGTCGAGCCCGGGCATCATGACGTCAGTGAGCACGAGGTCGGGCACACGCGTGCGCGCCGTCTCGAGGGCCGTGAGGCCATCCGTCACGGCGTCGACCGTCCACCCCTGCGACCGCAGCAGCCGCGCCACGTAGTCGCGCAGATCGGCGTTGTCATCCACCAGGAGAATTCGCGAGGTCGCCGCATCCGGCTGGGCGGTGTTACCCGTCAGGAACTCGAGCTTCGAGCTCGGGACCGTCATCTCCTCTGCCGCAGCCGGCTCCGGCGCCACTGACGGGAGCCACCGGAGCGCCTCCTCGACCCAGGCCGCGGCCCCCAGGGCAGTGGACGCTCGTCCCGGTGTCGCGCCGGAAGTGACGAGCTGCTCGCGTGGCAGATGGCTCGTGCCTAACGGGATACGAACGGAGAACGTCGTCCCGGCCCCTTCCCGGCTCGTTACATCGATCTGCCCGCCATGGATCCGCACGAGCTGCCGCACGAGCGCGAGCCCGATCCCGGTGCCTTCGTGCGTGCGGGACAGCGCGTTAGGCACGCGGTGGAACCGCTCGAACAGGCGCGGAAGCTGGTCGTCGGAAATCCCCACCCCGGTGTCGCGCACCTCGAGCACCGCGTTTCCGCCTTCCGTTCGGAGCGTCGCGGTGATCGTCCCCTCGAACGTGTGCTTGAACGCGTTCGAGACGAGGTTCAGCACGATCTTCTCCCACATCGCGCGGTCCACCCATACCGGCTCGGGCAGGTCTTCGACAATGATCTCGAGACCGAGCCCCGCGCGGTCCGTTGCGGACCGAAACGTCGACACCAGCTCCGCGGTATGGCTCGCGAGCGGCGTCGGCTCGAAGACCGCTTCAACCCGACCCGCTTCGATGCGCGAGAAATCGAGCAGCGTGTTGACGAGGCGAAGGAGTCGAAGCGCGTTCCGATGCGCAGCGGTCAGGTCGTCGCGGACGGCCGGCGCGATGTCCTCCTTCCGCCGCAGCGTCTCCTCGAGCGGTCCGAGCAACAGCGTCAGCGGCGTCCGAAACTCGTGGCTCACGTTCGCGAAGAACGCCGTCTTCGCGCGATCGAGCTCCGCGAGCGCCTCGGCGCGCTGCCGCTCCTCCTCGTAGGCACGCGCGTTCGCGATCGCCGTCGCGACCTGCGCGGTCATGAGGTCGAGGAACGTACGGTATCGCGCGTCGAACGCGAGCCGTGAGCTGAGGCCCGCGACGAGAGCCCCGGCGAAGTGATTCGGCCTGTTCGACGGAATGGGGAGCACTGCGGCAGCGCGCGGCGGATCGGACCACGGCCCGGCCGGCACCCGCTCGAATCGCGACCCGAGATCGTCGAGCGTCTGAGCCGCTCCCGTGCGAATCGCGGCGGTCAGTGCGTCGCGAAGTCCGGTGTCGCCCGCCGGTGAGGGCCCGTCAGTCAGCGCGACGACGTACGGGCTGATCGGTTCGCCCAGTGCGACGCCCGCCGCACCGGCGAGCCGAGCCCGCGTTCCATCGCCTTCGGTCAGATAGAGCAGCGCGAACGGGACGTCGTGCGCGTGCGTCGAGAGAATCTGCGCCGCGATGGCACACGCCTCTTCGGCTGTCTTCCCTTCGGCGGAGCGTGCACCGAGGTCGCGGAGCGTCGAGGTCCGCCGCTCGCCGACCACCTTCTCCGTGATCTCGTGCACCGTCGCCAGCACGCCGCCGATGCCGCGCGGCGCGGCCTCGTCAGGGACGGGGCTGTAGGCGATCGTGAAGTGCGTCTCCTCGACGAAGCCGTGGCGATTGATCTCGAGGGGGATGTCCTCCATCCATGTCGATGGACCGCCGTTGAATGGCGTGTCGATGAGCGGCTGGAGCACGTGCCAGATCTCGTGCCAGACCTCCCTGACGGGCTGCCCCAGCGACGCCGGATGTTTTCTCCCGAGAATCGGGCGATATGCGTCGTTGTAGATCGACGCGTACTCGGGCCCCCACCACAACAGAAGGGGAAAGCGATTCGCGAGGAGAAAGCGGACCATCATCCGCAGACTCTGCGGCCACGTCTCGACGGGGCCGAGCGGAGTCCGGGACCAGTCGAGGGAGCGCATGAGCGTGCCCATCTCGCCGCCGCCGACGAACACCGATCCGTGAGCGTCGCCGGTCGCGGTTGAGGGCCCGGTTCCCGATTCGTTAGGCATCGCGTCGTCGGCGCGACTCTTCCCCGGCGGCCCCATCGATTGGACGCTACTCATCTTTGCATCTCATATGCTAGAGAGAATACCGAACGCGCCAGGCGCCTGCAAACGCTGAGTCCGGCGTCCCTGGCGGTGTTGGCGACGAGGATCGGATTGCCATCGGGGATCGACAGGCGCCAGCATCGAACGTCCCCGCCGGCACGGTGAAATGCTCCTCGCCTTCGACGCTGAGCTCAATGGGGACGAATATGTCGCGCGATACGACGGCCGCCTAACGAGGCGGCGCTACCGGACCAAGTGGCCGAGACGGGCACCGCCATGAGTGCGAGCGGGGGAATGACGCGCCTGCAATGGGGGTTTCGTAACAGCGGGGGCCATGGGTGGTGTTGTTGGCGCTCGACGCGAGGTAGAATCGGCGTCATGGCGACCACTGGTGTGTACGCCGCACTCGCGTGCGCGGTCATCTCTGCCGCAGCGCCCGCGCTCCAAGGCCAGCGTCCCACTCCGGCGATCGGCGAGCTCGATCACACGGTATGGACCATCCGGGATGGCGCTCCGAGCAGCGTATACGCCCTCGCACAGTCCGCAGACGGCATGTTGTGGATCGGCGCCACGACAGGACTGTACCAGTTCGACGGCGTGAGGTTCGAGCCCTTCGAGCCGCCAGCTGGTGTCGCCTTGCCATCGCTGACCGTCTCCGCGCTGCTCGCCCTCCCGGATGGCAAGCTGTGGATCGGATACACTCGGGGCGGCGCGAGTGTGCTCGCGAGCGGCCGGCTCGTGAGCTACGGCGAGGCCGACGGAATGCCCTCGGGCGGGGTCACAGCGCTCGCCGTCGATTCGACGGGGGACATCTGGGCCGCAACCACCACTGGTCTTGGACGGTTCCGCAACGGCCGCTGGCAGCGCATCGGTCCGGAGAGCGGCTACCCGGGCGGCATGACCTCCGATCTGCTTGTCGACCGGCGAGGCCACTGTGGGCGCCCGCGACTCGCGGCGTCTTCGTCCTGACGCGTGGCGATGCCCGATTCACGGCGCACGCCCCATCACTCGATCCGGCCGGCAACGGTGGCGGTATGCCGCGCGAGGCACCGGACGGCTCCGTGTGGGGTGCATCGGTGACGTTAGGTCTCACGCGCCTCTCCGATTCGGCCGGCGGGTCGACCGCGATGCGACCCGAGGCAGAGCATGTGCGCGAAGCGCGGGGACTGTTCATCGACCGGCACTCGAGCGCCTGGCTGATGGAGAGCGTTGGCCTCGTTCGCGTGCCACTCGCAACGCGATCGGACCCTGGCCAGCAGAGCGGAACGCATCAGCCGCTCCCCGTGACGCGAGTGCCCTTGGCGGGCGGCGCGATTCCGACCGCACTGCTCGAGGACCGCGAGGGAAACGTGTGGGTGGGCACCAACCGTGGGCTCAATCGATTCCGCGAAACCAAGCTGACACCAGTGATCTTTCCCGGGCCCATCAGCTACCCGGCGCTCGCTGCAGGCGAGCGAGGGTCCGTTTGGGTCGGAAGCTTCTCGAAGTACCCGCTCTTCTCGGTCGGTGATAGCGTCGCCGTGCATCGGGGAGGCCCCAACGACATCTCGTGTGCGTACCGTGATCCGAGTGGTGGCGTGTGGGTCGGCGGCCAGGCCGGTCTGTGGTACGCGCCGCCAGACGGTTCATCGTTAGGCGCTCGTTTCTCGCGGATTCCGCTGCCGGCCGAAACCGGGACGGGCGACATGCAGGCGATCGCTCACGGCCTCGACGGGGACCTCTGGGTCTCGGTCCGCGGCCCCGAAACCAGAGGCGTGTTCCGACGGCGTGGCGGAGTATGGTCACCGATCCCCGCGCCGCCGGGAATGTCAGACCAGATTGCGCTGACCATCGTCACCGACAGTGCAGGCAGAACCCGGCTCGGGTACCCTCAGAATCGCGTGGTGCTCGTGACCGGTGATTCGACCCGCATCTACTCGGAGGCGGATGGGCTCCAGGTAGGCGCTGTGACCGCCATGTCCGTGCGAGGCTCTCGCGTGTGGGTCGGCGGCGAATCCGGTCTGATGGTTCTGGAGAGCGAGCGTTTCCGACCGATCGACGCGACCGTTCGGCTCCGCGCCATCACCGGAATCGTCGAGACCGTGAACGGCGATCTCTGGCTCAACGGCGCCGGCGGCGTCACCCACATCGAGTCTGGCGAGCTCCGTCGTGCGCTCGACGATCCTGGATACCGCGCGCGTGCCGAGCAGTTCGACTACCACGACGGTCTCGACGGGCAGCCGCCGCAAGTGCGCCCGGTCCCCACGGCGATCGAGGGCACCGACGGACGCCTGTGGTTCACGACCGAGAGCGGCGTCGCGTGGCTCGATCCGACGAACATCAAGCGGAACAGGCTCCCGCCGCCCGTTCAGATTCGTGCCGTGAGTGCCGGAGGTCGGCGATACGGTCCCGTCGGCCGTATTGCGCTTCCTGCGGGCACCGCCGATCTGCAGATCGCTTACACGGCGTCGAGTCTCACGATGCCGGATCGCGTCAGGTTCCGCTACCGGCTCGCTGGTACCGATACGGCGTGGCAGGAGCCTGGCGGCCGGCGCGAGGCGTATTACACGAACCTCGAGCCCGGGTCGTATCGCTTTCACGTCATTGCTGCCAACGAGGACGACGTCTGGAACGAGTCCGGCGCGAGCATCGAATTCGATATTCCGCCCACGTTCACACAGACCAAGGCGTTCATCGTGTTGGTGGTGGGCGTCGCTGTGATCGCCGCGTTGCTGCTCGCATACTGGCGTCAGCGGCAGATGGCTCGCGCCCTCCGGGTACAGTTCGACGCCACGCTCGCCGAGCGCGCACGAGTCGCCCGAGAGCTGCACGACACACTGCTCGGCGACATGGCGGGCGTGGCGATGCAGCTGAATGCCGGCGCACGGCGTGCCGAGGCGTCCGGCGCCGCCAACGCAGCGATCGTCGAGTTGCTGTCGACGCTGAGCACACAGGTGCAGCGCTCCCTCGTCGAGGCGAGACGCTCCGTGACCGCCATGCGGTCGGCGCCTGACGAGGAGCCTCCGCTGCACGAACAGCTTGCCGGCGCGGCGCAGCGGACGTTCGCCGAGACAGGAATCGCCGCCCACGTCGAGCACGCGGGAGCACCACGCCCGTACCCGCCTAACGTGGAAGTCGAGATCCTCGGCATCGCGACCGAGGCCATGGCGAACGCGCGCCAGCACGCTGGGTGCAAAACGGTTACGGTCACCTGCAGTTACGCGCCCCGAGCGCTGCAGGTGCGCGTGCGCGATGACGGCCGGGGATTCGATCCGGCGCAAGCGACCCCGACCGGCCATTGGGGACTCGTCGGGATGCGTGAACGGGCGACGTCGATCGGCGCCAAACTTTCCGTCACAAGCTCAGCGACAGCCGGGACCGAGGTGGTCCTCGTCGTGCCAGGGGGACCCGGCCGATGGACCTGGTGGAACAAGTCGGTTCCGGCAAACGAGGACTGACGAACGGCCTCCGGGTGTCATCCCGAGCGTAGCGAAGCGAAACGAGGGATCTTGTTTGCGATCCTCGTAGCCGTTCATGTCACGAGAACCGGACGGAAGATCCCTCGCTTCGCTACGCTTCGCTCGGGATGACAGCCCCCCAAATGGGGAGTCGCAGGACCCGTCATCTCGGCGATGTTCTCTCTCGTCCGGCACCGTACGTTCCCTCACACCACTTCACTGAGGGAATCATGGCGTCTCATGCTTGGGAACCAGAGTCGGCAGCGGCGCAGCCGACTATCGTCCTCGTCCACGGCGGATTCGTGGACGGCTCGGGATGGCAGGGGGTCTACAATATCCTGCGCAAGGATGGCTACGCTGTTCGCGTCGTCCAGAACCCGACGACCTCGCTCGCCGACGACGTGGCCGCAACACGCCGAGTCGTGGACGCACAGGAGGGACCGGTCGTCCTCGTCGGGCATTCGTACGGCGGCGTCGTCGTTACCGAGGCAGGCAACAATCCGAAGGTCGCGGGCCTCGTCTACATCGCGGCGTTCGCGCCCGACAAGGGTGAATCCGTTTCCTCGCTCATCAAGGATCCGCCTCCGGGCGCACCGGTCCCGCCCATTCTTCCGCCGCAGGATGGCTTCCTGCTCCTGGATCAGGCAAAGTTCGCGGCATCGTTCGCGGCCGACGTCGACGCCGAGACCGCGCAATTCATGTCCGAGTCGCAGGTACCGTGGGGGGTCGAGGCGCTGGCAGGTGCAGTCACGGAACCCGCGTGGCGAACGAAGCCCAGCTGGTATCTCGTTGCCGCGGATGACAGGATGATTCCTCCGCCGGCGCAACGCGCCATGGCGCAGCGCGCGGGATCGACGGTGACCGAGACCGGTGGAAGCCATGCGGTCTACGTCTCGAAGCCGGCCCCCGTGGCCGCGATCATCGCCCAGGCGACGAACGCGCTGATGGCCGCCGCGAAGTAGACCTGACGAGCAACCACGATGGGCGACCCGACGGCGACTGACGGCGTTCGAATCCGCGTGCTCACGGCCGATGATCACCCCATCGTTCGTGCGGGGATCGCGGCGATGATCGCGAACGAGCCCGACATCGACGTCGTGGCCGAGGGGCGCGACGGCGCAGAAGCCGTTGCGCTCTTCGAGGCCTACCGTCCCGACGTTGTGCTCATGGATCTTCGGATGCCGAAGGTCGACGGGGTGGCGGCGATCCTCGCGATTCGCGCCATCGAGCCTAACGCGCGAGTGATCGCCCTCACGACGTATGACGGCGACGCCGACATTCACCGGGCCCTGAGTGCGGGCGCGGGCGCGTACCTGATCAAGGACACGATGGTCGAGCAGCTCGTTGCCGCCATCCGCTTGGCGGCTTCCGGAAAGCGAGTCATTCCTCCCGACGTTGCGACGAGACTCGCCGAATTCACTCCGCGAGCGGATCTCAGTGCCCGCGAGCAGGAAGTGTTACGGCACGTCGCCAATGGACTCGGGAACAAGGAGATCGCGCAGGCGCTCGGTCGCTCGGCCGACACGGTGAAGGCTCACCTCGAGAGCATTTTCGAGAAGCTCGGTGCCCGGGACCGCACGCACGCCGTGACGATCGCCCTGCAGCGCGGGATCATCCATCTCGATGAGTGAGTCGTG
>Ga0268265_10003731_pt1 | contig 10831 bp, 8 predicted proteins | sample KBSSwiS52_FD_190355 | JGI IMG/M metagenome (GOLD analysis project Ga0268265, IMG submission 190355) | Switchgrass rhizosphere microbial communities from Kellogg Biological Station, Michigan, USA - KBS Switchgrass S5-2 (SPAdes) (version 2) | ecosystem: Host-associated > Plants > Roots >...
GTTCCAGAAGGATCCGCAGACGCTGGTGACGCACGCCGGCGTGGGCCACGACAAGCTGCAGGATCTCAAGGGCAAGCCGATCCGGCTGCCGGCGATCGCACGCACCAACTACTGGCCGTGGCTGAAGAGCAAGTTCGGCTTTACCGATGAGCAGATCCGCGGCTTCGAGCCTGGCTACGCGGCCCTGGGCTCCGACAAGATGCTGTCGCAGCAGGGCTTCGTGACCAACGACGCATGGAACGCGCGCAAGGTCGGCCTCAACCTGCACAGCCTGCTGCTGGCCGACTACGGCTGGGCGAACTACGCCACCACGATCGACGTCACCGAGAAGACCCTGAAGGAGCGTCCCGAAGTCGTGCGGGCTTTCGTGCGCGCGTCGCGCGAAGGCTGGGCGGGCTACCTGGCGAATCCGGCGGCGGCCCACGCCGCGATCAAGAAGGACAACCCGCAGATGGAGCTCGACCTGATGGAGTTCTCGCACGGCGAGATGAAGCGCCTTGGCCTGATCGATTCGGGCGATGCCGCCGGCGGCAGGATCGGCATCATGACCGACGAGCGCTGGGAGCGCTTCACCAAGGAGATGCAGGCCGCGGGCGCCCTACCGGTGAACCTCGACTGGAAGAAGGCCTACTCGCTCGCGTTCGTCAAAGACCGCTGATCGCCCTCCAGACGCGCTCCGGGGTGAGCGGCAGATCGAGGTGCTCGACGCCGAATTCGGCCAGCGCGTCCACCACCGCGTTGGCGACCGCCGCGAGCGCAGGGGTCGTGCCGCCTTCGCCGCCGCCGCGCATCCCGAGAGGGTTGGTGGTCGATGGAATCTCGCTGATCTCGGTGTCGAACATCGGCAACTGGTCGGCCCGCGGCATGGCGTAGTCCATGAAGCTCGCCGACAGGAGCTGCCCGGTTTCGGGATCGTAGCGGCACGCCTCCCATAGCGCCTGGCCGACGCCGGCGGCGATGCCGCCGTGGGTCTGGCCGTGCAGGATGAGCGGGTTCACCGCCCGCCCGCAGTCGTCGACGGTCGAATGACGCACGACCTCGACCACGCCGGTTTCCGGATCGACTTCCACCTCGCACACCGCGCAGCCGAAGGGGTAGGAGGGCAGCGGGGTGGTTTCGTCGTAATCCGCCTCGAGCAAGCCGAGTTCGAACAGGCCGACCGAGCGGTCGGTTCCTTTCACATGGAATTTGCCACCGGTGAATTCGATATCCGCACCTGCCACCTCCAGAAGATCAGACGCGCGCTGCTTGCCCCGCTCGATGATGCGGTCGCAGGCGTGCGCCATCACCACGGCGCCCATCCGCATCGAGCGGCCCGAATGCGAGCCGCCGCCGATCGGCGTGAGGTCGGTATCGCCGGTGATGAGCTTCACCTGGCCGAGATCGACCGCGAGCCACTCGGCGACGAGCTGGGCGAAGCTCGTCTCGTGCCCCTGTCCGGCGGAGAGCGTGCCGAGCACCACCTCGACGCGCCGTTCGGGCAGCACGCGTACCTCGGCGCGCTCGCGCGGCGCGCCGGTGTTCAGCTCGACGTAGTGCCCCAGGCCTATGCCGCGGCAGCGCCCGCGCGCGCGGGACTCGCGCCTTCTCCCTTCGAATCCCGTCCAGTCGGCGAGCTCGAGCGCCCGTGACTGCACGCCGAGGTAGTCGCCGCTGTCGTAGACCAGGCCGGTATTGGTGCGGTACGGAAGCTCCTCCTTGCCGATCAGGTTTCTCTCGCGGAGCTCGACGCGGTCGAAGCCGTGGCGCCGCGCGGCAATGTCGATCAGCCGCTCGATGATGAACATCATCTCGGGCCGGCCGGCGGCGCGATAGGGTGTGGTCGGCGAGGTAGTGCTCATCACGGCGCGGCCGCGAATCGAAGCCGCCGGAAAGCGGTACACGCTGGTCGAGATCGCCATGCCCTTGGTCAGGGGGATGAACGACACCGCGTGCGCGCCGACGTTGCTCACGTGGTCGCAGCGCATCGCCAGGAAATTGCCCTGTGCGTCGAGCGCGAGCTCGGAGCGCGACACCAGGTCGCGGGCGTGCTCGTCGCTGAGAAACGCCTCGGTGCGCTCGCAGGTCCACTTCACCGGCCGGGCCACGCGTCGCGCCGCCCACGCGGCCAGCGCGAACTCGGGATAGAGGTTGTTGCGGGTGCCGTAGTTGCCGCCGAGCTCGCGCGTCACCACGCGCACTTCGTTCTCGGGCACGCCGAGCGTGCCCGCGATCTCGGCGCGCGCGCGGTGCGGGCCGGCGCACGAGGCGTAGACGGTATAGCGTCCTGCCTGGGCGTCGTAGCTCGCGAGCGCCGCCCGTGGCTCCATCGGCACGCCCGTGACGCGATTGATCGTCGTCTCTAGCGCGACGACGTGAGCCGCGCGCTTGAATGGCTCTTCCACCGGAGAGCCGACAGTGGTGTCCGAGCAAGTGTTGGGCGAGTCCCACAGGCGCGGCCCTTCGGGCGCCGCGCGAGTCGCCGTGATCGCGGGAAGCGGCTCGTAGTCCACGGCCACGCGCTCGGCGGCGTCTTTGGCGGCCACGGCATTCTCGGCGACGACGAGGGCGACCGCCTGCCCAACGAAGCGTGCCCGGTCCTGCGGCAAGAGCGGGTATGGGGCGAGGAACGTTGCCTTGAGCTGGACCTCGTGGGGATTTGGCGACACCGGACGGAACGGAATCGGCTTCAGCGCGTCCCGCGCCGCATCATTTCCGGTAAGCACCGCGAGGACGCCGGGCATGGCCAGCGCGTCGCTCGTGTCGATGCTCCGGATCCGTGCGTGCGCATGCGGCGAACGCACCACGCTGGCGTACGCCTGTCGCGGCAGGTTGACGTCGTCGGTATAGCAGCCCTGTCCCCGCAGCAGGCGCTCGTCCTCCTTGCGCGGAATCGGCTTACCGATGCCCTGCGGTGCGTTTTTCGTTCTGGATTGCAGAAACGACATCAGGCCCGTAGTATTTCACGCGAGGGGTATAAGCGTTCAGCCGGGCGCAAATTGGTCCAAGTAAGGGTCCAGCGCGCCGGCGGGAAATTGCTCCGCACGCTTACATGATCGTCTACACCCCAGCCCAGCCGGCCAAGACCATCCCCGTCGTGGATCTGTCGGGAAGCAAGCCGGCATGGGAAGTCCACAAGGCGTGCCGCGAGATCGGCTTCTTCTACGTCGCCAATCACGGCGTGCCGCAAGCGCTGATAGACGCGCAGTTCGGCTGCTCGCGCCGCTTCTATGCGCTGCCTGCCGAGCAGAAGCTTGCGATCCACATGAAGAAGTCGCCTTCGACCGCCGGCTACGAGCCGATCGGCGGACAGATCCTCGACAGCCAGGATCCGGGCGCCGAAAAGGCGCCGCCCGACCTCAAGGAAAGCTTCTACTGCGCGATGGAGCTGCCCGACGACCACCCCTGGGCGCAGAAGCGCATCCGCGGTTTTGGGCACAACCAGTGGCCGCAAGGCCTGCCCGGGTTTCGCGAGCAGACGCTCGACTACCAGGCCGCCATGCGCTCGCTCGGCAACCGCGTGCTCGCCGTCCTCGCGACTTCGCTCGAGCTGCCGGCGAACTACTTCGAGCCTTTCTACGACATGCCCGGCACGACGCTGCGGCTGCTGCGCTACCCGCCGCATCCGCAGGCCGCGCTCGCCAACCAGCTCGGCGCCGGGGCGCATACCGACTGGGGCGGTATCACCCTGCTCGCGCAGGATGGCCTCGGCGGCCTCGAGGTGCGCAACGTGAACGACGAGTGGATCCAGGCGACGCCGGTACCGGGCACCTTCGTGGTCAATCTCGGCGACCTGATGCAGCGCTGGACCAACGGCCTGTACCGCTCGAACATGCACCGCGTGAAGAACAACAGCAGCTCGCGCGACCGCTACTCGATCGCGTTCTTCTACAGCCCGCGGGGCGACTCGCGCATCGAATGCCTGCCGACCTGCACGGATGCGCAGAATCCGCCGAAGTATCCGCCGTGCACCGCGGCGCAGCACACCGCTGAGATGTTCACTCGCAGCTACGGCTATGCACCGTCTGCGTCACTACGGGGGATGTCGTGAGACTGAAACTCGCAATCCTGGCAGTCCTGCTTGCGGCCTGCGGCACGCTCCACGCCCAGACCAAGATCAAGATGACGCTCGACTGGCGCTTCGAGGGCCAGACCTCATTCATGTGGCTAGGCCTGCAGCGCGGCTACTTCCAGAAGGAGGGGCTCGACGTGCAGGTCGACGCGGGCTCGGGCTCGACCGCCGCGATCCAGCGCATCCACACCGGCGCCTACGACATGGGCCTTGGCGACACCTCGGCGCTGATCGAGTACTACGGCAACAACCCGGGCCAGACGCGCCTGCAGATGGTGTACCTGCAGTACGACGAGGCGCCGCTCGCGTACTACGCGCTCAAGAAGTCGGGCGCGAAGAGCATCGCCGACCTCGCCGGCAAGTCGATCACGGGCCAGCCCTTCGAGGTGACGCGCAAGATGTGGCCGGTGTTCGCCCGCGCTGCGAAGATCGATCCGAACTCGGTCAAGTGGGTGACGGTCGACGGCGCCCTGCGCTCCAACGCGGTGATCAGCGGCCAGGCTTTCGCCTGCGGCGGTTTCCTCACCGTGCCGCTGGAATTCGAGATGCGCGGCGTCAAGCGCGAGGACGTGGTCGAGCTGAAGGTCTCCGATGTCGGCGTGCGGGTTTACGGCAACGGCCTGATGGTGTCGAACGAGCTGATCGCGAAGAACCCGAAGGCGGTGCAGGGCTTCGTGCGTGCCATGAACCGGGCCTTCCGCGAGATGCTCTCGGAGTCCGACGCCTCGATCAAGGCGCTGAACGCACGCGATCCGCTCACCGAGTACAAGGCTGAGATGGAGCGCCTGGACCTGCTGCGCCCCGCGATTCTCACTCCCCGTACGAAAGTGACGGGGCTGGGGCACGTCGACATGCCGACGCTGACGAAGCAGATCGAGTACGTGGCCTCGTCGGTGCAGCTCAAGGCCAAACCCACTGCCGAGCAGATCTTCAACGCGAGCTTCCTGCCGCCGCTCGCCGAACGGCTGCCCGCGAAGTAACGCTCGAGGAGGGCTTCGTGTTCTTCATCCGCATCCTGCTGCTTTCTGTCCTTTCGGGTGCCGCGCTCGCACAGGACCCGCCGCGCATCAAGTTCACGCTCGACTGGGTGATCGACGGACAGCAGACGCCGTTCTTCGTGAGCCAGGGCAAGGGCTATTTCGCCAAGGAGGGCGTGAGCGTCACGCTCGACGTCGGCGTCGGCTCGGCCGGGACGGTGCTGCGCCTCGCCGCCGGGACCTACGACATGGGCTACGGCGACACCAGCGCCTTGATTGAGCACATGTCGAAGAATCCCGACCCGGCGGTCCGCGTCGTGGCCGTGTACCTGACCCAGGACGCCACGCCCGCGGGCATTCTCTCGCTGAAGAAGAACAACATCCTTAAGCCCAAGGATCTGGAGGGCAGGGCGATCGGCGGGCCGGCATTTGGCTCGGACCGTAAGCTGTTCCCCATCTTCGCCCGGGCGCAGGGCATCGATCTGCGGAGCATCAAGTGGCAGAACATGCAGCCGGGGATCAACTTCAGCCAGCTCGCGCGCGGCCAATTGGACGCGGCTTCGGGGTTTCCGCTGTTCCAGGTCGCAAACATGGAGGCGATGGGCGTAAGGGCGGACGAGCTGGTGATCCTCAATTTCAAGGACTACGGCGTCAACATCTACGGCAACGCGATCCTGGTGAATGCAAAATTCATGCAGGAAAATCCGAAGGCGGTGGCTGCCTTCCTGCGCGCGTACAACCACGGCCTGAAGGAAACGATCGCCAATCCGGATCAGGCGATTGACCATGTGCGCCAGCGCGAGCCGACAATCAACGTTGCGGCCGAGCTGCAGCGGTTGAAGGCGCTGATCCAGGTCATTGCCACGCCGAATGCGCGCGCTAACGGGCTGAGTGAGCCGAATCGTGGCCGCATGCAGCGTCAGATCGAGGACGTGGGCATGGCCTTCGGCTTGGAGAAGCTGCCGGAGGTGGACCAAGTCTTCACGCCCGTCTTCCTGCCTCCGCGCGCCGACCGCATGCTATGAAGCGCCACCACATCGTCGGCGCCGAAGTTCTTCGCGACGCGTCACGAGACCGTTCCGAGCGCCTCGACATCTGGATCGAAGCCGGACGGGTCGCCGCGCTGACCAAGCCTGGAGCTGCACCGCACTTCCGCGGCGACGTGGAGACGATCGACGCGAGCGGCCTGCTCGCCATACCGGGCCTCGTCAACACGCACACGCATTCGCAGTCGGCGCTGCTGCAAGGAGCCGTGCCCGGCGAGCCGCTCGATCTTTTCGTCATACGGGCAATCGCGCGGCGCGCGCCGCGCACCGAGCGCTCGATCTACATCGGTGCGCTTTTCCATGCCATGTCGATGCTCAAGCGCGGCATCACGGCGCATATCGATCACGTCAGGGACGGACTGCTGCCGACGGTGCGGGGCGTGGAAGCAGTGCTCCGGGCCCACCGCGACATCGGCATCCGCGCGGCGGTGGCGCCGATGTACGAGGACCGTACCTATATCGACTCCCTCCCGATCGACCAGCAGGCCCTCCCGGAGGATGTGCGCGGGCGCTTGCGTTCGGCGCAGCGCCCGCCGCCCGAGGAATATTTCAAGCTGATGGAGCATCTCGTGGCGCGCTGGCGTGGCGCGGAAGGGCGTCTCGATGTGATGCTCGGCGTCGACGGCCCGCAGCGCTGCACGCCGAAGCTCCTCGAGCTCACCGGCGAATTCGCGGCGCGGCACCGCATCGGGCTGCACACGCATCTCCTGGAGGCGAAGACCCAGCACCTGATGGCAACCGCGGAGTATGGCGGCAGCTTCGTACGCTACCTGGACCGCTACGGCTTGATGAATGAGCGCAGCTCGCTCGCGCATTTCGTCTGGTGCACGCCCGACGACATCGCGCTCGCTGCCGAGCGGCGCGTGAACGTCGTGCATAACCCCGTGAGCAATCTCATCCTGGGAAGCGGCATCCTGCCCGTGGCGCGCCTCTTGCGCGCCGGCGTCAATGTGGCGCTGGGCACCGACGGCCAAAGCGGCGCGGCGGTCAGCGTTCTCGACCAGGCGAAGTTCGCGACGCTGCTTTCGCGCGTCGCCGACACCGACCCGAAGGGATGGGTTGATCCGCGCGCTGCATTTCGCCTCGCAACCCAGGGCGGCGCCACCGCGCTCGGCATCGAAGGCACGATCGAGGTCGGGTCGCATGCCGATATCGCGCTGATCGACGTCGGCGGAGAGGCTTGGCGGCCGCGCGGTGACCTCTACCGGCATCTGGTGATGTATGAGAATGGCGCCAACGTGCGCACCGTGCTGGTCGAGGGCGACGTGGTGGTGCGCGAAGGGCGCTGCGTAAAAATCGACGAGACCGCGGTGCTGGAAGAGGCGCAGGCGATCGCCGAACACCAGGCGCGCGAGAACGAGCCCTGGCTCGCGGCCGTCGACGGCGATTCGGCCGTGCTCAAGGAGCAGCTGCTGCGCGCGCTGCAGCGCCCGGCAGCGGCCAACCGGTTTGCGGACTTGCACTGAAATGGGCGCACCATGATGCACGGCTGGATTCCGCCGGAGCGCTACTTTCCCTACCTGACGTGGACCGACGTGCGCGACCTCGCGGACAAGGCGAACACGGTCATCCTGCAGCCGGTCGGGGCCATCGAGCAGCACGGCCCGCATCTGCCGGTCGCAGTCGATGCCGCCATCTGCACCGGGGTGCTCGGCGAGGCGCTGAAGCGTGTGCCGCGCGAGGTGCCTTGCTACTGCCTGCCGCCGCTTTACTACGGCAAGTCGAACGAGCACATCCGCTACCCCGGGACGATTACGCTCAGCGCCGAGACGCTGCTCAGGGTGCTCGGCGAGGTGGCCGACTCGGTGCACCGCATGGGGTTCCGCAAGCTCGCGTTCGTCAACTCGCACGGCGGGCAGCCGCAGGTGATCGAGATCGCGGCGCGCGACGCGCACGAGCGCCATCCCGATTTCTCGCTGTTTCCGCTGTTCATCTGGCGCGTGCCGAGCCCGCGGCAGCATCTGCTCAGCGCGCGCGAGCGCGAGTTTGGCATCCATGCCGGCACCGCAGAGACTTCTCTCTTACTAAAGCTATTACCTCAACAGGTGCGGAAGGATCGGTTGGTTTGCGAGTACCCGAAGGGGCTGCCGCAGAACAGCATGATTTCGATGGAAGGCGCACTCCCGTTCGCCTGGCTGACCCACGACCTCACCGAGAGCGGCGCGCTCGGCGACGCCACCGCCGCGACCGACGCGATCGGCGCCGAGCTGCTCGATTCGCTGGCGAACGGCTGGGCGAAGCTCATCGGCGAGCTGCACGCGTTCCGGCAACCCGCGACCTCCAAGGGCCCGCTAGGATAAGAGCATGCTGGTGACCAAACAGAAGGTGCTGCGTCGCTACTGGTACTGCGTGATGCCGCTCGAGCTCCTCGCCGACGGACCGAAGCCTTTTACGCTGCTCGGCGAGAACCTGGTGCTGTGGCTGGCTGCCGATGGCAAGCCGGCGGCGCTGCAGGACCGCTGCTGCCACCGCACCGCCAAGCTCTCGAAGGGATTCTGCGAGGCCGGCAACATCGTGTGCGGCTATCACGGCTGGACCTACGACGCGAGCGGGGCGTGCGTGCGCATTCCCCAGTACTCCGCGGACGTCCAGATCCCCTCCGGGGCGCGCGTGAAGAGCTACCGCTGCGAAGGGCGCTACGGCTACGCCTGGGTCGTGCTCGACGAGCCGCTGCTGCCGATTCCCGAGCTCAAGGAAGACGCCGATCCGGCCTTCCGCCGCATCCCGCAGTTCTACGAGCGCTGGAGCTGCAATGCCTTCCGGCTGATGGAGAACTCGTTCGACTCGGCGCATCCGGCGTTCGTGCACCGCAAGAGCTTCGGCAACATCGAGCGGCCCGAGCCGGTCGAGCGCGAGCTCACCATGACGCCGTGGGGCTTCATCTCGCGCCACGAAACCCAGGTGGTGAATCGCGGCAACGCCGCGGCGGCGCTGCGGGTGCAGGGCGAGACCACGGTGCGCAAGAGCGAGACGCTGTGGTTCATGCCCTTCGCGCGGCGCCTGGGCATCACGTACCCGAACGGCCTCAAGCACTACATCGTCACCAACGCCACGCCGATCGACGATCACTCGATGATGCTGTCGCAGTGGTGCTACCGCAACGACCGCGAGGAAGACGTGCCGGCCTCCGAGGTGGTCGCCTGGGACCGCAGGATCACCGAGGAGGACCGCGAGATCCTGGAATCGACCGAGTTCGACGTGTGCATCGATACCCACCGCCGGGTCGAGTTCCACATGGCGAGCGACAAGCCCGGGCTCGTCATGCGCGAGCGGCTGCTCGAGGTCTTTCGCGCGCACGGCGAGGAGGAGGTGCACCTGTGAAGTCCGTCTTGATGGTGTTGTTGCTGTTCACCGGATCGGCCGAGGCGCAAACGAAGATCCGCTTCACCCTCGACTGGGTGTTCGAGGGGCAGACCTCCTTCATGCACATGGCGAACTACAAGGGCTGGTTCAAGGAAGAGGGACTCGAGGTGCAGGTCGACGTCGGCACCGGCTCGGCGGGGGCTTTCCAGCGCATCATGACCGGCGTCTATGACGCGGGGCTCGGCGACATGAGCTCGCAGATCGAGTTCCTGTCGCGCAACCCGGGACCGCTCCAGTTCCAGTCGGTGTACGTGATGTACGACCAGATTCCCGCGGCCTTCTTCGCCCTGAGGAAAAGCGGCATCAAATCGGTCAAGGATTTCCCGGGCCGCGTGTTCATGGAATCGCCCACCGGCTTCAGCCGGCGCATCTGGCCGCTCCTCGCCAAGGCCGCGAGCATCGACCCCGGCTCGGTGAAATGGGTGACCGCGTCGCCGGCGCTGCGCGCAACCATGCTGATCAACGGCGACTGCGAGATCATCTCGGGCTTCCTCTCGATCCCGATCGACCTTGAGAAGCGCGGCGTCAAGCCCGAGGACATCGTCACCATTCCGGTGGCCGACTACGGCATCCACTATTACGGCAACACGCTGCTCGTGTCGCAGAAGCTGATCGAAAGCAACCCGAAGGCGGTGGCGAGCCTGGTGAAGGTGTTCAACCGCGCGCTGCGCGAAATGATCGCCAACCCCGCGGAGTCGGTGAAATACCTCAAGCAGCGCGAGCCGCTGGTCGACGAGCCGCTCGAAGTGCGGCGTACGCGCATGGTGATGCCCGGCATGGTCACGGAGAACGTGAAGAGCCGCGGCCTGGGCACGATCGATCAGGCGCGGCTGCAGAAGCAGATCGAGCAGGTGACCGAGGCCTACGGGCTCACGAACCCGCCGGCGCAGGACCGTCTCTTCAACCCGAAGTTCCTGCCGCCGCAGGCGGAGCGGATGCTCGTCGCCAATTGAAGTTCCACCAGCTTCTTCTCGACGGCGCGGCGCGCCGTCCCGAGCGCACCGCGCTGCACTGGATCGACCGCGACCGGCGCCTGACCTACGCCGAGGCCGCCGCGGGCATGGAGCGCGTGGCCGGCGCGCTGGCCGCGCTCGGCGTCAAGAAGGGCGACCGCGTCGGCATCTTCGCCCACAACGGCAACGACTATGTGCTCGCGATGTTCGGCGCCTGGCGCCTTGGCGCGATCTCGGCGCACGTCAACGTCCAGTACGCCGACACGCTCGACTACTACCTCGCCGACTGCACGCCGAGCGTGCTGATCTACACCGGAGACCACCTCCCGACCATCCAGCGCCACCGTGCCGCCGCGAAATCGGTGAAGCACTACATCTGCATGGATGGTCCGCAGGAGGGCGCTCTCGCGTGGGCTGATCTTCTTGCTTCTTCAAAAGAAA
>Ga0268265_10003735_pt1 | contig 10825 bp, 9 predicted proteins | sample KBSSwiS52_FD_190355 | JGI IMG/M metagenome (GOLD analysis project Ga0268265, IMG submission 190355) | Switchgrass rhizosphere microbial communities from Kellogg Biological Station, Michigan, USA - KBS Switchgrass S5-2 (SPAdes) (version 2) | ecosystem: Host-associated > Plants > Roots >...
TCTGAGCGTGCGACAGAACGTGGGGTTCGGCCTCCGCGACCGCCCGCGGGCCGAGCGGCGGCGCCGGGTGGACGAGGTGCTCGAGCGCCTCTCGATCGCGGGTCACGCGGACCGCTACCCGCGCGACCTGTCGGGCGGCCAGCGCCAGCGCGTGGCGCTCGGGCGGGCGCTCGCGATCGATCCGGCGCTACTCTTGCTGGACGAGCCGCTCTCCGCGCTCGACCTGCCGCTCCGCCAGGCGCTGCGGGACGAACTGCGAACCATTCTCGTGGGCTGGGGGACCGCGGCGGTGCTGGTGACCCACGACCTGACCGAGGCCTACCGGCTGGGTGACCGCATCGTGGTCTACGAGGAGGGCCGCGTGATCCAGGCGGCCCCGCGCTCGGAGCTGCTCTGGCAGCCGTCGTCCCGCAGCGTGGCCCGGATCATGGGGCTGCGCAACGTGCTCCAGGGCGTGACACTCAAGGCCACGTCCGACCGGATCCAGTTCCGGTGGCGGGGACAGACCCTGGAGGCGGTGAACTCCCCGACACATTCGTACCTGCCCGCGGCGGACAGTCCTCTCGCGTTCTTCATCCGCCCGGAGTACGTCCGCCTGATCCGCAAGGACCGCGACCAGGTGGACTCCGCGCATCACATGAACCTCATGTCCGGGACCATCGTCCGCGAGGTGGACTTCGGCGCCACGTGGATCCTGTACTTCCGGCTCGACGAGCCCGGCGCTCCGGCGCAGGGAGACTACGATCTGGAGGTCGAGGTGCCCCGCCTCGTCTACGAGATTCTCGAGATCGATCGCGACCGGCACTGGCGCTTCTCGCTCCACCGCGGCTCGATCCACGTCCTGCCGTCCGCATGACGCCGGCCTCGGTCGTCGCGCTCCAGGGCGTCCAGGTTGCGCGCGCCGGGAGAACTGTGCTGGAGATCCCCGGCCTGGCGGTGGACGCCGGGCAGGTTCTCGCGGTCATCGGCCCCAACGGCGCGGGCAAGTCCACGCTGCTCCGGGTGATGGGACTGCTCGAGTCTGTGACGGCGGGCAGCGTACGGTTCCAGGGTGAGCGAGTGAGCCCGGCCGACGGGCTCGCGGTGCGGCGGCGCATGGCCAGCGTCTTCCAGGAGCCTCTCCTCGCCGACACCACGGTCCGGGACAACGTGGCCCTTGGCCTCCGATTCCGTGGTGTGGATGCCGCCGCTGCCGCCCCCCGCGTGGACGCATGGCTCACCCGACTCGGCATCGCGCCGCTGGCCTCCCGCCAGGCGCGGACGCTCTCGGGGGGCGAGGCCCAGCGAACCGCGCTGGCTCGCGCGCTCGTGCTCGAGCCCGAGCTGCTGCTGCTCGACGAGCCGTTCTCGGCGCTGGACCAGCCCACCCGCGAGGCCCTGCTCGACGACTTCGCCCGGATCCTGCGCCAGGACCGTACCACCACCGTGCTGGTGACGCACGATCGCGCGGAGGCCATGGCCCTGGGGGACCGGGTCGGGGTCCTCATGGCCGGCCGGCTCGTCCAGATCGATGAGGCGGCTCAGGTGTTCCGAGCCCCCGCCTCGGAGGACGTCGCGCGCTTCGTGGGGGTCGAGACCATCCTCGACGGGCGGGTCGTCGAGTGGACCGAGCATCTGGCCCTGGTGAATGTCGAGGGGCGGATGATCGAGGTCGCGCAGCGGGCCGAGCCGGGCGAGCGGGTGCGCCTCTGTGTCAGACCGGAGGACGTGACCCTCTTTCCCGGCGCCCCCAAGCCGGGCGGGACTCGGGAGTTCAATCGGCTGGGCGGTAAGGTGCAGCGGCTCGTCCCGAGTGGGCCACATGTCCGTGTGATCATTGACTGCGGATTCCCCCTGGTGGCCCTGGTGACGCAACGCTCCGTGGAGGAGCTGGGCTTTGCCGCCGGCAGCCCGGTGACCGCGCACTTCAAGGCCACCGCCCCCCATCTCCTGCGCCACGCCAAGCCTTGACAGTCCGAAGAGGCGGGGAGTATAACGCGGGTACTGACGCTGGCTGGGGCAGGGTCAACCGCCTCGCAAGGAGGTCCGCATGCCCGACACGGAAGCCTTCATCGAGCGACTCACCGCCGAGAACCACGACTTCCGCACCCTTCGCGAAGAGCACCACCGCTATGAGGAAGAGCTGGCCGCGCTGAGCGCGCGCGGATTCCTGGCTCCCGATCAGCAGTGGCGCGTGAGCGAGCTGAAGAAGCTCAAGCTCATCGCGAAGGACCGGATGGAGACCCTGCTCCGGCACGCGCGCGCCGCGACCCACGCCTGAGTCGGGTTCCCACCCGACCGATGTCCCCGTCCCGGGAGATGCCGGGCTTTCGTGGCCTCTCCCACCTGACCCCTGCGGGTGAAGCCCGGATGGTGGACGTCTCCGCCAAGTCGGAGACGGTGCGGGAGGCGGCCGCCCGCGTCACCCTCAAGATGAAGGCGACGACGCTGGCCGCGGTCCGCGCCGGCCAGCTCGCGAAGGGCGACGTGCTCGGGGTGGCCCGCACCGCCGGCATCATGGCGGCCAAGCGCACGCCCGACCTGATTCCCCTCTGCCATCCGCTGCGCATCACCGGCGTGGACGTGGAGTTCGTGCTCGACGCCCGCCGCTCCACCATCACGGTGCACGCACGGGTGCGCACGGTGGACAAGACCGGCGTGGAGATGGAAGCGCTCACCGCGGCCGCGGTGGCTGGCCTCACCGTGTATGACATGGTGAAGGCCGTCGACAAGGGCATCGTCCTCACCGACCTCTGCCTCGTCGAGAAGTCGGGCGGCAAGTCTGGTCTCTGGACGCGCGGCAGTGGCACGGCGAGGCGCAGCCGCAGGCGAGCCGAGCGGATACAAAAATGATAGCGGGCCCAAGCCACCGCAACGGATCCTGATCGCACATGACGACGGCGATCATCTACTCCGATGAGTGGCGCCAGTTCGACTACGGGCCGGAGCACCCGCTCCGCATGGAGCGGCTCGGGCTCACGTGGAGGCTCATGGAGGCCTACGGCCTCACCGCGCTGCCCCGCGCCAAGGTGTGGGCCCCCGAGCGCGCCGAGCTCGAGGAGATCGCGCGCTTCCACTCCCGCGAGTACATCGAGATCCTGCGCGCGGTGAGCGCGGGGGACTGGGTGCCGAACGCGGCGGGCTACGGGCTTGGCCCGGGCGACAACCCGATCTTCCCCGGGCTCTGGGAGGCCGCGCAGCTCGGTGCCGGCGGCTCCCTGCTCGCGGCCCGGCTGGTCGCGGACGGGGAAGCCACCCGGGCCTTCCATTTCGCGGGCGGCCTGCACCACGCGATGCCCGGGCGGGCCTCCGGGTTCTGCTACGTCAACGACGCGGTGCTGGCCATCATGCGGCTGCGGCAGCGCGGCCTGCGGGTGGCCTACGTGGACATCGACGCGCATCACGGCGACGGGGTGCAGTTCGCGTTCTACGACGATCCCAACGTGCTCACCGTGTCCACCCACGAGCGCGGCGACCGGCTCTTCCCCGGCACCGGCTTCGTGGTGGAGATGGGCGAGGGCGCGGGCCTCGGGTACTCGGTCAACGTGCCGCTGCAGCCGCTGACCGACGACGCGGTCTACCACGAGGCCTTCGAGGCGGTCGTCCCGCCGCTGGTGACCGCCTTCAAGCCCGACGTCCTGGTCATCCAGCTCGGCATCGACTCGCACCGGACCGATCCGCTCACCCACCTGAGCCTCACCGTGCAGGGCTTCACCCGCGCGGTGAAGCGGCTGCTGCCCCTGGCGCCCCGGGTGGTCGCGCTGGGCGGGGGCGGCTACGATCTGACCAATGTGGCGCGGGCCTGGACGGCGGCCTGGGCGGCCATGAACGACGTGGACCTGCCCCGGGACCTGCCGCGCGAGAGCCACCGGGACATGCAGCGGCTCGGGCTGGGGATCCTCTCGCTCGACGACCCCGTCGAGACCTCGCCCCCCGACACCCGCCGCTGGGCCGAGGAGTACGCGCGCCGGCAGGTGGGGGAGATCCAGGACAGGATATTCCCGCTGCACGGGCTGTAGAATCGGGGGGTGGATACGACCCCCGTCACCGCGACCGTGGTCCCCCCGGCGGTCACCATGGCCGCGGCGGAGACTCCGCCGGATCAGATCGCCATCCGCGTCCCGCTCAAGGTCAAGCTCAGCCTCCTGATCACCGCGCTCGTGGTCCTGGCCGTCGCCCTCGTGGGCTTCTTCCTCCTCCGCCAGCAGCAGCAGAGCCTGACCGCGGAGATGACCAAGCGCGGGCTCACCATGGCCGAGAACTTCGCGGCCGGGGCCAAGACCCCGCTCCTCACCAACGACGAGCTGACCCTGGGCGTGCTGGTCACCGACGCGATGAAAGACCCGGACGTGGCCTACGTGATCGTGTCGGATCAGGACGGCAACACCCTCGCCCACTCCGACGCCCGCGCGGTCAAGACCGCGGTGGTGCGGCCCAAGAGCCTGGAGCCCCTCAAGAAGCAGGTGCTGATCCAGACCTACAAGACGCCGCAGGGCCGCATCATCGACTTCGCGGTGCCGCTCATCTACGGCGGCGTGCCGGTCGGCGCGCTCTACCTGGGCTTCAGCGAGGAGGCCATCACCGCGGCGCTCGCGAGCGCGCGCAACCAGGCCCTGCTGATCACGCTGCTCATGGTCCTGGCCGGTCTCGCCGGCGCGGTGGGCCTGGCCGCGCTGCTCTCGCGCCCGATCTTCCGTCTCGTGCAGGCCACCGGGGCGATCGCGGCGGGCAACTTCAACATCGCCCTGCCGGTGGCCTCCCGCGACGAGCTGGGCGTGCTGACCGAGTCCTTCAACCGGATGGCGCGCAGCCTGCGCGAGAAGGAGATGATCAAGCGCGCGTTCACGCGCTACGTGGCGCGCGAGGTCGTGGAGGAGATCCTGAAGGACCCGGAGAACCTCGTGCTCTCCGGTGAGCGGCGCCAGGTCACCGTGCTCTTCTGCGACGTCCGGGGGTTCACCCCGATGTCGGAGCGGCTCGCCCCGGAAGAGGTCGTGCTGCTGCTCAACGACTTCTACAATCTGATGATCGAAACCACGTTCAAGTTCGACGGCACGCTCGACAAGTTCCTGGGCGACGCGGTGATGGCGGTGTTCGGCGCGCCGATGGCGCATCCCGACCACTCCGCGCGCGCGATCCGGACCGCGCTCGCCATGCAGGCAGGAATTAGCGGCCTCAACGAGAAGCGGGCCCGCGACGGCAAGGAGGCCATCTCGGTCGGCATCGGGGTCAGCGCCGGCGAGGCGGTGGCGGGCACGGTGGGCACCGAGGATCGCATGGAGTACACGGTGATCGGCGACAGCGTCAACCTCGCGGCCCGGCTCGAGTCCAACGCCAAGCCCGGCCAGATCCTCATCAGCCACCGCACCTACGAGCGCGTGCGCGACCTGGTCGACGCGCGCCCGCTGGGGCGGATCCGGGTCAAGGGCAAGGAAGAGGAGGTCGAGGTCTACGAGGTGCTCGGCCTGGCGCCGGTAGTGTGAGCGGGTTCTCGTCCCGGTCGCGTAGGATATGGGGATGACGATGCGACGCACACGTGGATCGGCTCTGCTGGTGGGCGTCGCGGCGCTGTGGCTCGGCGCCTGCGCCACCGCGACCGGCCCCGCGCCCGCCCCGGCGTCTACCGCCCCGTCCGGCCCGCCGGGGCCGCGTCCCGCCGCGTACCAGTCGGAGGACTTCATCGTCACCTTCGCCCAGCCCGGCGACACGCTCGAGACGCTCGCCCAGCGCTACCTGGGCGGCGCCGACAAGGCGTGGATGATCGAGGACTACACCGGGCTCCGAGCCTTCGCGCCCGGCCAGGAGGTCGTGATCCCGCGCCGGCCCTGGAACCCGGCCGGGGTCACGCCGGGCGGCTACCAGATCGTGCCGATCCTCACCTACCACAACCTGGCCGAGCAGGCGAAGGGCCGGCTCGTGCTGGCCGCCGCGAGCTTCCGCGAGCAGATGCGGTACCTCAAGACCAACGGTTACCGGGTGGTGAGCCTCGCCGAGTTCATCGAGTTCACCCGTCTCACCCGGCAGCTGCCCCAGCGCGCGGTCGTGCTGACCTTCGACGACGGCTACCACGCGTTCAAGGACCACGCTTATCCGGTCCTCCGGGAGCTGGGCTTCACCGCGACCCTCTTCATCTATACGGACTGGGTGGGCGCCGGCCGCGCCTCGCTCTCGTGGGCCGACCTGCGCGAGATGGCCGCCGCGGGCATGGACATCCAGGCCCACAGCAAGACCCACGCGGACCTGCGTCGCGCCCAGGGCGAGACGGAGGCCCAGTACGCGCGCCGCATGCAGGCGGAGCTCGAGCAGCCGCAGGAGCTGTTCAATCGCAACCTCGGCCGCCGGAGCCAGATCCTGGCCTACCCCTACGGGCGCTGGGAGGAAGGCCTGCTGCCCAAGGTGAAGGAGTACGGCTACATCGCCGCCTTCTCGGTGCGTCGCCAGGGCAACGCCTCGTTCGTGCGACCGCTCGCGGGCCACCGCAGCCAGATCTACTCCGAGATGACCCTCGACGACTTCGTCAAGAACCTGAACGTCTTCCAGGAGGAGAACCTGAGGTGAGTGCCGCGGGGCGCGGATGGCTCGCCGCCGCGGCGCTCGGCCTGGTCCTGAGCGGCTGCGCGTCGATGACCGCCTCCACCCCGAGCGAGCCGAGCGCGGGGGCCGCCGCGCCCGCGCGCGATCCGCTCGCGGCGCGGCACCGCCAGCAGGCGGAGGCGCTCGAGCGAGACGGCCAGCTCCGGCGCGCGGCCGAGGAATGGAAGATCGCGCTCGCGATCGCGCCCGCGGACGCGCAGACGCGCGAGTCGCTCCGGGCCCTGCAGGCGCGCATCGACCAGGCGGTGGCCGAGCGGCTCGACGAGGGGCGCAAGGCGCTCGCCCGCGGCGTGCAGGTCGAGGCGCGGCGCAAGTTCCTCGCCGCGCTCGCGCTCGACCCGTTCAACCGCCCCGCCTTCGACGCGCTCCAGAGCGACACGCGCGAGGTGGAGTTCCTCACCCACACCGTGCGGGCAGGGGACACGCTGACCGCGCTGGCCCAGCGCTACTACGGCGACCGCTCGCGGGGTGAGGTGATCTGGGAGACCAACCAGCTCCCGCCCAATCCACGTCTGGCCCCGGGCACCACGCTCAAGATCCCCGAGATCCCCGGCGTGCCGTTCGTGCACCCGGAGGCGCGCAAGCCCCAGCCCGTGGTCGCGGCCATTCCTACTCCGGACGTGCCGCGCCCGGGTCCGACCCCGAGCCCCACCGCGCCGGCGGGGCCCTCGGCCAAGGAGGAGTTCGTCCCCGAGGTCAATCCGCTGCTCGTGGAGGCCCGCGAGGCGCTCGAGCGCAGCGACTACCCTGACGCCATCGCGACGGTGGACAAGTTCCTGTCCGGCAAGCCGGGCGACCGCGAGGGCCTGACCCTCAAGAAGCAGGCGCTCTACGGACAGGCCAAGAGCCAGATGGGGGCTGGGCAGTACCCCGAGTCGATCCAGAGCCTCAACCAGCTGGCGCGCCTTCAGCCCGACTACGAGGACGTGCCCAGCCTGCTCCGCCAGGCCCGCACCCGCATCATCGAGCAGCACTACACTCAGGGCGTGCGCTTCTACCGCGAGGAGAAGCTCAAGGAAGCGATCGCGGAGTGGCGCGTGGTCCTCGAGATGGACCCGAGCAACGCCAACGCCCGCCGCAACATCGACCAGGCCGAAAAGCTGCTGCGTGGTCTCGAGCAGCGCATGAAGAAGTAGTCCAACGCCGACTATCAGGAGAACTGGACCATGAATCGACATGTCCGTACCGTCGCCACGCTGCTGCCGATCATCTCGCTCACCCTGCTCCTCGCGGGCTGCCCGAAGCGCCCCGCGATGACCGCCGCGACCGCTCCGCCGCCGATCCCGCCCGCCGCGGTGGCGCCGCCCACGCCGGCCGCCCCGGCCCCGGCTCCCGTCGCGCCGGCTCCGGTCGCGCCGCCCACCGCCGCGCCGGCTCCCGCGCCCGCGCCGCCGGCGCCGCCCAAGGAGTACCGGAGCAACACCGCGCTCAAGCAGATCTTCTTCGCCTTCGACAAGGCCGACCTCCGGCCCGATGATGCTCAGACCCTCGCGGCGAGCGCGGCCTATCTCAAGGCCAACCCCAACCAGCTCGTGCTGATCGAAGGCCACTGCGACGAGCGGGGTACCGCCGAGTACAACCTGGCCCTGGGCGAGCGGCGGGCCAAGGCGGCGATGAACTACCTCGTGTCCAACGGGGTCGAGGCCTCCCGGATCACCACCATCTCCTACGGTAAGGAGCGGCCGGGCTGCACCGAGAAGAACGAGGCGTGCTGGTCGAAGAACCGGAACGATACGTTCTTGACCAAGGAACGCTGAGGCAGGCGCGCGATGCTTGACAGACTCTCACGGCCCGCGGTCACCGGGAGGCGCCCATGCCCGCCCAAGATCTGATCATCGATCTCGCGATCCGCTACGGGTTCCAGGTCCTCGGCGCGTTCGTCATCCTCGGCGTCGGCCTCGCCGTCGCGTGGTGGGTGGGCAACGTGGTGGAGCGGCCGCTCACCCGCATGGCGCTCGAGCCGCCGATGCGGCGGCTGATGGTGCGGGTCGTGAGAGTCGTGGTCCTGTTGTTCGCGCTGGTGATCGCGCTCGACAAGTTCGGCTTCCAGATCGCCCCGCTGGTGGCCGGCATCGGCGTGGCCGGCCTCGGCATCGGCATCGCGCTCCAGGGGGTGCTGGGCAACGTCATCGCGGGGCTCACCATCATCTTCACCAAGCCGTTCCGGGTGGGCGAGCACGTCGAGGTGGTCGGCATGAAGGGCGACGTGCACACGATCGAGCTGTTCTCGACCACACTGCTCCACCCCGATCGGTCCCGCATCATCATTCCCAACCGCAAGATCGTCGGGGAGATCCTCCACAACTTCGGCAACACCCGTCAGATCCACCTCGCCGTGATGGTGCCGCACGGCTCGGACCTGGCCGCGGTGCTGGCCATGGTGCGCGAGGTGGTCGTCGCCAACTCCCGGGTGTTGACCGATCCTTCTCCGGTGGTCGGGGTGGCCCAGCTCGAGCTGGCCGGTGTCCGGATCGGGGTCAACCCTTGGGTGCGGGTGGCCGACGTCGTGGCCGCGGAGGCCGAACTCTACCGGGCTCTGGCCGATCGGTTTGCGGCCGCCGGGGTCCAGGTGCCGCTTCCCAAGCAAGAAGTTCGGGTACTTATGAGTTCTTGACAATCCCGCTCAAGTTTATGTAGTATTCGCGGCATGAAGAAGGCCCCCGGACGTGCGCATCGCTGTTGTTGTCGGAGTTGTTGTCCGGGCGCACCCCAGGCCTTCTAGCAGCCGAACGTCGTAGCACCGAGACGCAAAGCCGAGTGGAGGCCGTGAAGAGGCGGCCGCCGCTCGGCTTTCGTGTTTTCAGGAGGAACGCGAGTGAGCGAGGCAGCGAAGGAGACCAAGGCGCAGCGGGTGGAGCGGCTCAAGCGGGAGCTGAACCCGTGGGCCGCGCACGCGGAGATCGTCCGCTTCGCGCGGGAAGGCTTCCAGGCGATCCCCCCGGAGTGGCTCGGCACGTACTTCCGCTGGTGGGGCATCTATACCCAGGGTGACGGGGTGGGCGCGGTGGGAGGCAAGGGCGAAGAAGGGAAGGCGGTGCCCTACTTCATGCTGCGCATCCGCATCCCCAACGGGATCCTGTCCGCCGCGCAGCTCCGCGTGCTCGCCGACCTCACCGAGCGCCACGCGCGCGGAGTGGCCGATCTCACCGTCCGTCAGAACGTGCAGCTGCACTGGGTGCGGATCGAGGACCTGCCCGCGATCTTCTCCGCGCTGGGCGAGTGCGGGCTCAGCAGCCTGGGCACCTGCGGCGACGTGACGCGCAACATCACCGGCTGCCCGCTCGCCGGGCTCGACGCCGACGAGATCGTGGACGCCTCGCCGCTCGTGCAGGCCGCGACCGCGATGGTGAACGGCAGCGCCGAGTTCTACAACCTGCCGCGCAAGTACAAGGTCTCGATCACCGGCTGCCGCGTGTGGTGCAGCTATCCCGAGATCAACGACGTGGGTCTCACCGCGGTGCGGGACGGCTACAGCGGGCGCGTGGGCTACTCGCTGCGGGTGGGCGGCGGGCTCTCCACCCAGCCGCATCTCGCGCCCCGGCTCGACGCGTTCGCGCGGCCCGACCAGGTGCTCGCGGTGGTCAAGGGCGTCTCCGAGATCTTCCGCGACAGCGACGTGCTCCGCCAGAACCGCGAGAAGGCGCGGCTCAAGTTCCTCTTCCTCGACCACGGCTGGACGCCGGAGCGGTTCCTGAACGCGCTCCACGCGCGCCTGGGCTTTTCCCTCGATCCGGCGGTTCCGGAGACTCTGCCCGAAGAGGCCTATCGCGACCACGTGGGGATCCATCCGCAGAAGCAGGCCGGGCTCGTCTACGCGGGCCTGCCGATCCTGCGAGGCCGGCTCACCCCGGAGCAGATGCGCGAGGTGGCCGGGCTCGCCGAGCGCTTCGGCACGGGGGAGCTCCGGACCACCACGATGCAGAATCTCATCGTGGTCAACGCGCCCCGGGCCCGGGCGGCCGAGCTCGAGCGCGTGATCGAGCGCGCCGGCTTCCCGCTGGACGCGTCTCCGTTCCGGCGCGGGACGGTGGCCTGCACCGGCAGCGAGTTCTGCAAGCTCGCGCTGACCGAGACCAAGGCTTTCGCCCGCTGGCTCGTGGAGGACCTGGAAGGCCGCCTGCCCGGTTTCCAGGAGCACGTGCGCATCAACGTCACCGGCTGCCCCAACAGCTGCGGCCAGCACTGGATCGCCGACCTCGGCATCGAGGGCAAGAAGATCAAGATGGACGGCCGCCTGGTGGATGCCTACTAC
>Ga0268265_10003737_pt1 | contig 10822 bp, 8 predicted proteins | sample KBSSwiS52_FD_190355 | JGI IMG/M metagenome (GOLD analysis project Ga0268265, IMG submission 190355) | Switchgrass rhizosphere microbial communities from Kellogg Biological Station, Michigan, USA - KBS Switchgrass S5-2 (SPAdes) (version 2) | ecosystem: Host-associated > Plants > Roots >...
GTCTGAATGATTCAGCGAGCGTCGTGGACGAGCTCGCCGGCGACCATCGTGGCGAGGACGCCGGCGTCGCGGCACTGCTCGGGGGAGGCGCGCAGCGGGTCCACCTCGAGCGCCGCCAGGTCGGCGACGCAGCCGGGCGCGAGGCGGCCGCGGTCCGGCGCCATCGCCACCGCGGCGGCGCCGGTCGTATAGAGGGCTAGCGCCTGCTCGGGGTCGATTGCCTCCTCGGGGCCGACCGGCTCATCACTGCCCTCGATCGTCCGCCGCCGCATCTGCCAGAAGGCCCAGAGCGGCGCGATCGGCGCCTCGACCCCGTGGCCGGTCCCGTCGGAGCCGCCGCCGACCGTCGCCCCCGAGGCGAGCCAGCTGCGCAGCGGGTGCGCCCGGCCGACCGCCTCGGCGCCAAAGCGGCGGACCAGGCCGGGGCCGAACGACCACTGCAGCGGCGACTGGGTGGCGACGAGGACGTCGAGTTGGCGGATCCGCTCCATCTGCTCGGCCGAAGGCCAGAGGTAGGCGTGGATCGCGGTGAAGCCGAGGCCCCCCAGCGGCCGCACCTGGGCGGCCGCCTCGCAGGCCTCGAGGAAGAGGTCGATCGCGGCGCCGCCGACGCAGTGGACGCCGAGGCCGGCGCCGGTCCGCGCCGCCCAGACCGCATATTCGTTCAGTCCCTCGGTCGAGGTGGTCTGGTTGCCGTAGTAGCCGTCGCTGCCGGGCCAGGGCTCGTGCAGGAGCGCCGTCCCCAGCGAGCCGCCGCCGTCGAGGAAGAGCTTCCAGGGGCCGATCCGCCAGCGCTCGCCGTCGCGGTCGCCGAGGTCGGCGCCGGCCGCCGCGAACGCCGCCGCCCGCTCGGCCGGCGGCACCTCGCCGTCGCCGAGCGGCATCCCGGTCACCCGCAGGCCCAGCAGCCCGCGCTCGGCGGCGGTCGCGTAGCCGACCAGCTCGGCGGCCTCGAGCGCCGGGTCGACGACGGTGGTGATGCCGGCGGCGAGGAAGCGGGGCTGGATCGCGGCCAGCCAGCGCAGCCGGTCCTCGGTCGTCACTTCGGGCAGGCAGCGCTCGACCAGCTCCGCCGCCGGGCGCTCGACCAGCAGGCCGGTCGCCTCGCCGTCGGGCCCGCGGTCGATCACCCCTCCGGGCGGGTCGGGGGTTCCGGCGGCGATCCCAGCCGCGGCCAGGGCGGCGCCGTTGACGAGGGCGTCGTGGGCGCGGCGGTCGAGGAAGAGGGGGCGGCCGCCGCTCGCCTCGTCGAGCTCGGCAGCGGTCGGGAAGCGGCCCTCGGCAAGGCCCTCGGGGTCGAGCCCGGCCGAGCCGGCGAGCCAGGGCCGCTCGGGGTGCTCGGCGGCGAACTCGCGGACCCGCGCCAGCAGCTCGGCGACGCTATCCGCGTCGGAGACTTCGAGCTGCTCGGTGCCGCGGCCGCCCCAGAGCATGTGGACGTGGGAGTCGATCAATCCCGGCACCACCGTCCCCGGCAGCTCCAGCACCGGGGTCCCGGCCGGGCAGGCGGCGACGGCCTCGCTGCGAGATCCGGTCGCCTCGACCCTGCCGTCGCGGATCGCCACTGCCTCGGCCCGCGGCCGGTCCGGATCCATCGTGATCACGTCAGCGAGGACGACGTGCGTGGCGGGCGAAGGGGGCATCGGAGGCAGATTGTATCCAAATGTCTAAGGATAAAATCCAATCTTCATCCATTGGTCTATCGAGTACGCGCCGCGTCGCAGTCAGGATTCCTGCCTCAGCCCCGCAGCGGTGTGTACGCAAAAAAAGAAATTTGGGATCCAAAATCTGTTACATTGGCGCCACCAGGGCTGGATGCGTCCCCGACCCGTAGAGGAGAAACAAGATGGATCAACCCACCGACCGCGATAGCTCGAACCCGGAGCGTCGCAACCCGCTCGAGGTCGGAGGACTGCTCGACGACGACGGGCTGTCTCGCCGCAAGCTCCTCCAGATCGGGGGAATCGGAGTGGGAGCGCTGGCTCTCCCTGCAGTGCTCGCCGCCTGCGGTGGCGGCGGGAGCAGCAGCAGCACCGGCAGCACCGGCGGCGGCGGAGGTGGAGGCGAAACCGCCGAGAGCCCCGAGCTGAAAAAAATGCTCGACAACATCGAATCGAAGCAGGTGATCATCGGCAACTACGGCGGTGACACCGAGGAAGTCCGCAAAAAAGTCTTCTGGGAACCGTTCGAAGCGCGCACCGGTGTGCAGGTGATCTCGGCTGACGCCGGCGCGCTGGCGGTGCCGATGATCCTCGGCGAAATCCCGACCAAGTGGGACGCCGTCCACGGCTCGATCAACGAATCCTGGTCGGCGCAGCTGTACGGCAAGAAAAAACTGCCGACGACCCCGGAAATCGCCTGGGAAGACCTCGTCCTGCCGAAAAAATTCCAGCCCTATATGTGGCAGTCGTTCTTCCTCGCCTACACGGCGGCGACGATCAAAGGCAACTTCGATACCGAACCGACCTCCTGGGCCGACTTCTTCGACACGAAGAAATTCCCGGGGAAGCGCTCCTGGCCGGCCGGCTACTTCAACGGCGGCGTGCTGGAAGCGGCACTGCTCGCCGATGGCGTCGAACCCGACGAAATCTACCCGCTCGATTTTGAGCGGGCGGGAGCCAAGATCGAATCGATCCAGGACGATCTGGTGATCTACACCGAGTATGCCCAGGCGCAGTCGTTCCTCACCTCGAAGACCGCCTCGATGTCCTACGCGCCGAACGGCCTCTGGCACGAGCTCGAAGGCAAAGGCGTCGACGTCGTCGTCGCCTGGGAAGCGACCCCGATCCTCGACAACAACGGCATGAACATCCTGCCCGAACCGCCGAACGAAGACGCGGTGATGGCGCTGGCGGCGTTCTGCAATCAGCCGAAGCTGCAGTCCGAATTCGCGACGATGACCAACTACGGCCCGGGGACCGAAGAGGCGTTCGAAGAACTGAGCGAGGAACAGGTCGAAAAGCTGCCGAACGCCCCGACCCGGACCAATGTCCTGCACGATGACCCGGTCTACTTCGCCGAAAACTATTCGAAGATCGAAGAAACGGCGACCAAGGCAATCGGCGAATAGAAGCCGCGGGAGCCGCGACCCAAACTCCCCCCGTTGACCCCCACCCAGAGCACTCCCGCCCCGCTCGCCGCCCGCCTCCCGGCGGGCGGCCGCAGGCGGCGACTCGGCGCGCTCAGCGACGCCCTCGGCGGCTCCGGCGCCCGCTGGCTGCTGGTGCCGCCGATCGTCTTCATCGGCCTGCTGCTGATCGTGCCGCTGATCTACCTGGTGATCCTCGCCTTCGAACAGACCCTGACCGAACAGACCGGGCTCTCCAGCGTGCTCGGCGACCACCAGTTCTGGGAGTCGCTGTGGCGCACCTTCGTGCTCGCCGCGCTGGTCTCGGTCTTCACCCTGATCTTCGGCACGCTCTACGCGATCGCGCTCGCGGTGGCGCCGCGCTGGCTGGCGATCCTGATGCTGATCGCCCTGTTCACGATCTTCTGGACCTCGCTGCTGGTCCGCACCTACGGCTGGATGCTGCTCTACCTGCCCGAAGGACCGATCTACAGCGTGCTGCACGCGGTCGGCCTGCAGCAGGGCCCGATCGAAATCTTCCAGACGAACTTCGCGTCCTATCCGGCGATGGTCCACGTGATGCTGCCCTTCGTCGTCTTCCCGGTCTTCGCCGCGACCCGCCAGATCGACCCGATGCAGATCCGCGCCGCCCGCGTCCTCGGCGCCCGGCCGCCGCTGATCCTCTGGAAGGTGGTGCTGCCGGCGCTGCGCGCCGGGATGGCCGCCGGGGCGGTCCTGGTCTTCGTCATGTCGCTCGGCTTCTACGTCACCCCGACCCTGCTCGGCAACCCGACCCAACCGCTGATCTCCGGGTTGATCGGCAACGCCTTCCACCAGCCCGGCGAAGCGCCCTCGGCGGCGGCGATGAGCATCGTTCTGCTCGCCGTCGTGATCGTCGTCTACATCGCCGCCGACCGGGTCTTCCGCGTTAGCGAGACCTGGGGGGCGGAGGCCAAATGAACACCGAGCTGAGCCTCGGGCTGGGGATCTCCCGCCGCGCCTTCGTCGTCCTCGGGGTGATCTTCGCGGTCTTCATGGTGGTGCCGCTGCTGGTCATCGTGCCGACCTCGTGGACCGCCGGCCAGCTGGTCGAATTCCCGCCCGAAGGTTTCTCGCTGCAGTGGTACGAACGGGCGCTCGAAGACCCGCGCTGGACCGAAACCTTCGTCACCTCGCTGCAGGTTGCCTTCTTCGGCGCCGTGATCGCGACCGTGCTCGGCGTCGCGGTCGCGCTCGGGATGCGCCGGCTCGTCCGCGGCCGCGGCACCCGCGTCGCCCAGAGCCTCTTCATCATGCCGCTGGCGCTGCCCTACGTCTCCTACGCGCTCGGCCTCTACCAGATGTTCACCAAGCTGCCGGCGGCGCTGAACGAAACCCTGGTGCCGCTGATCCTCGCCGACGCGGTGATCACGATGCCGCTGGTCTACGTCATCATCGCCGGCGCGCTGGCCGGGGTCGATCCCCAGCTCGGCCGCGCCGCGGCGACGATGGGCGCCCGCTGGCCGACGATCCTCTGGCGGATCGAGCTGCCGCTGGTGCGGATGGCGATCATCGGCGCCTTCATCTTCTCCTTCGCGGCGATCTTCGACGAGGCGACCCTGGCGATCTTCCTCTCGCCGGTTACCGACGTCACCCTCGCCCAGCAGCTTTACCGGTCGGCCGCGGAATCGATCCAGCCGACTCTCTCCGCCGTCTCGACGATGATCACGCTGCTCGCGATCCTCGTGCTCGGCATCGGCAGCCTGTTCACCCGCCGCCGCGCCGGCGTACCCCAAGGAGGTGAGGCATGAGCGTCGAGCTCAGCCTGGAGGACGTCCGGGTGGTCCTGGGCGGCAACGAGATCCTGTGCGGTGTCAGCCTCGACATCGCACCGGGCGAATTCCTGACCCTGCTCGGTCCCTCGGGATCGGGCAAGACGACGACGCTGAACGTGATCGCCGGGCTGGTCCCCAGCAGCGGCGGCGACGTTCGCTTCGACGGCAAGTCGGTCGACAAGCGGCCCGCCCACGACCGCGACATCGGCCTCGTCTTCCAGTCCTACGCGCTGTTCCCGCACATGACGGTGGGGGAGAACGTCTCCTTCCCGCTGCGCACCCGCAAGGTGCCGAAGTCGCAGTGGCCGGCGACCGTCGACCGCATGCTCGAGCTGGTGCAGATGTCCGGCCTCGCCGGCCGCAAGGTCTCCTCGCTCTCCGGCGGCCAGCAGCAGCGGATCGCGCTGGCTCGCTCGCTCTCGCCCTCGCCGAGCGTGCTGCTGCTCGACGAGCCGATGGCGGCGCTCGACAAGCAGTTGCGGGAGACGATGCAGATCGAGCTGAAGCGGATCCACGAGGAGGTCGGCGTCACCACCGTTGCGGTCACCCACGACCAGACCGAGGCGATGACGATGTCGGACCGGGTCGCGATCATGCGCGACGGCCTGCTCGAGCAGGTCGGCACGCCGGAGGAGCTCTACCGCGAACCGGCGACGCTGTTTGCCGCCCGCTTCCTCGGTGAGACCAATCTGGTGCCGGTCAGCGGCGGCCGGCTCGAGGGCTTCGGCGCCCCCGCCAGCAAACCGAGCGGTACCGCCGTATTGCGGCCCGAGGACTTCTGCCTCGCCGCCGAGGCGCGTGACGGGCTGCCGACGATCACCGTCACCGTCGTCACCGCCAGCTACCAGGGCAACCGCTACCGGCTCGACGTCGACCGCGGCGGCGGCTGCGAGTCGATGATCGTCAGCCTGCCGCCGACGATCGAGCCGAGCTCGATCGTCCCCGGCGCGAGCCTGCAGCTGGCCCTGCGTTACCCCGACGCAGTCCACGTCGTCGACGAGGAGGCGGGGTCGGAGCCGCCGCTGGTCGCGGCGGACATCGTCGTCCCCGCGTGATCGCGACCGTACTCGGACCGATCCCGGCCGAGCGGCTGGGTATCGCGTCGATGCACGAGCACCTGCTGGCCGACGCCCGCATGCTGTCGGCGCCGGGGGGCGAGCCGCTGCCGGCCGAGCAGCGGGTGACGATCGAGAACCTCGGCTTCCTGCGCTGGAACCTGCTGGCGCTCGAGGACAACCTGGTGCTCGAGGATCCTGAGCTGGCGGCCGCCGAGCTCGGGCACGCGGCGGCGCTCGGGCAGCGGGCGGTGGTCGACCTCACCTCCTGGGGGTTGGGGCCGCGGCCCGCCGAGCTGCCGGCGATCTCGCGCGCCGCCGGCGTCCACGTCGTCGCCGGCTGCGGCGTCTACCTCGACCGGCCGCATCCGGATTGGATCGCCTCGCGATCGACCGGCGAATTGACCGATCTCTTCCTCGGTGCGCTCGAGTCCGAGCTCGAACCGGGCTGCGGCTTCGCTGCCGGAATCCTCGGCGTGATCGGCACCGGGGAGCCGCTCACCGATTCCGAGCAGCGGGTGCTGCTGGCGGCGGCGGAGGCGGCGGGGCGGAGCCGGGCCGCGATCACGGTGCGAATCGACGCCGGGGCGCGGCGTGGGCTCGAGCTCCTGGCCCGGATCGAGGCCGCCGGCTGCCCGCCGGCCCAGGTGATCTTCGGCAACGTCGACGAGTACATCGACGTCCCCTACCACCGCGAGCTGGCGGCGGCCGGGGCGACGCTCGAGTGGTGCTTCGGCAACGAGGCGCGGCTGCGCAAAGGGCTGCGCGAGCCCGCAGACGAGGAGCGGCTGGCGGCGCTGCTCGAGCTGCTGGCCGACGAGGCGATGGCGGAGCGCTGCGTGCTCGGCTGCTCGGTCTGGACCAAGACCCAGCTGCGCGCTTACGGCGGCATGGGCTACGACCACCTGCTGCGGCGGATCGTTCCGGCGCTCTACGGCGGCGGCACCTCGGAGGCCTCGGTCGAGGCGATTCTCGTCTCCAACCCGGCGAGGCTGCTGGACCGTTGAGAGCGGATCCCCAGCACCAGGACGACCGCGGCGAGCTGGCTGCCGGCGGCGATCTCGAACGCCGCCGCCGAGCCGATCGACGCCACCAGCAGGCCGCCGGCGATCGAGCCGGCCGCGATCCCGGCGTCCATGAAGGCGGAGAAGACGCCGACGCCGCTGGCCCGCTCCTCCGGCTGCAGGCGCTCGGTCGCGAGCAGTGCCAGGGCCGGGAAGAGCGGTGCGAAGCCGAGCCCGAGGAGGACGCCGCCGAGCGCCGCGATCGCGAACGAGCCGGCGAGCCCAAGCGTGGCGAGACCGGCGCCGACGGTGGCCAGGGCGATCGCGGCGGTCGGCACCGGGCCAACCTGGTCGACGACGTTGGCGAGGGCGACGCGGGCGGAGATGACGCTGATTGCAAAGACCGTGAAGACGCTGGCGGCGCTGGCGAGGCCGCTGTCGGCGAGGCCGCGGCTTTCGAGGTGAACGACGAGGAAGGTGATCGTCATCCCCTCGCCGGCCCAGGCGATCGTCGAGGCGGCGCCGGGGCGGGCAACCAGCCGCAGCAGGTGGAGCGGGCGGCGCGGCGGTGCCGGCGCGGCGACGCCCAGCGGCGGCTCGCGCGATCGCAGCACGCAGGCCGCCGCGGCCAGGCCGAGCGCCCCGCAGCCGATCCAGAGCGCCGGGTAGCCGCCCGCCGAGAGCAGCACCTGGCCGATCTGCGGCCCGGCCGCCAGCCCCACCCAGACGCTGACGCCGAAGATGCCGAGGGCGCGACCGCGATGCTCGAGCGGCACCAGCCCGATCACCCAGGCCATCAGCGCGGTGTTGGCTGCAGCCGAGCTGAGGCCGCCGACGAGGCGGCCGGCGGTACCCGGGAGGACGCTGCGGGCGGCCATCAGGATCGTCATCCCGGCCGCCAGGCCGAGGCCGCCGATGACGCTGACTCGACGCAGTCCGTAGCGGTCGGCGAGGGCGCCGAGCAGCGGCCGCAGGACGATCGCGGCGACCGAGGAGGAGGCGATCACCAGGCCGACGATGCCGGGCGCAGCGCCGAGGTCGTCGAGCGCGTAGCGGGCGAGCCAGGGCGCCGCGGCGCCGTTGACGACGCAGAAGCAGGTCGAGGCGGCGAAGACCCACCAGAAGTCGGCGCCGAGCGAGGCCCGAGCGGGGGCTCGGTTGGTCACCTGGTGGCTTCTGGCACGAATGGACACACCCTAGAGGAAAATGGATCCATTTAGCTATGATCGGGATCCCTTGAACCCAAGAGGAGACAGCCCGCCGGGTGTTCTCAGCCCTGCCGCTGCGCCGCCCGCCCCGCCGGCGATCGACGTCGTCGCCGAACGCGCCCGCACCGTGGTCGGGGCTGAGGACTGGGCCGAGCACCCGCTCAACTCGGCCGGCGCGGCGCTGCCGACCCGCGCCTCGCTGACGGCCGTTACCGACCACCTCGAGTTGGAAGCGGCGAACGGCGGCTACGAGGCGACCGCGGCGGCGCGGCCGCGGCTCGACGCCGTCTACGCCGCCGCCGCGGAGCTGATCGGAGCCGGACCCGACGATCTCGCCCTGGTTGAGAGCGCCACGGTCGGCTGGCGGCGCGCGGTCGACGCGATGCGGCTCGGTGCCGGCGACCGCGTCGTCGCCACCCGTCCCACCTACGTCAGCTCGGCCCTGCAGCTGCTGGAGCTCGAGCGGGCGGGGGTGAAGATCGAGGTGGTGCCTGACGACGACGGCGGCCACGTCGACCTCGAGGCGCTGGAGCGGGCGCTGCGCGAGCCGGCCTCGCTGCTGGTCGCGACCCACGTCCCGACCTCCTCCGGCCGGGTCGAGCCGGTGGCGGAGATCGGCGCCCTGGCCGCGGCAGCGGGGGTCGTCTACCTGCTCGACGCGACCCAGTCGGCAGGCCAGCTGCCGGTCGACGTCGGCGCGATCGGCTGCGACGCCCTCGTCACCACCGGACGCAAGTTCCTGCGCGCCCCGCGCGGCACCGGTTTCCTCTACGTCTCGCCGGCGCTGCGGCAGCAGCTGCGGCCAGCGGCGCCTGACGTGCGCGGCGCTCAATGGTCGGGCGAGCACGAGTTCGAGCTGGCGGCGACGGCGCGGGCCTTCGAGACCTGGGAGGCGGCACACGCCCTGCGCCTCGGCCTCGGCGTCGCCCTCGCCGAGGCGCGGGCGACCGGGGTCGAGGCAATCGCCGCCCACGTCTCGGGCCTCGCCGAACTGCTGCGCGAGCGCCTCTGCGAGGAGGTCGCCGGGATCCGCATCGCCGACCCCGAAGAGGCGCCGTGCGGGATCGTCACCTTCGTCCGCGAGGGCGAGGAGCCGCAACGGACCCAGGCGGCGCTGGCCCGGGCTGGCTGCCACACGGTCGTCGTCCCCGCCTCGCACGGGCTCTGGGACCTGGCGCCGCGCGGCCTGCCCGGGGTCGTGCGCGCTTCCTTCCATGTCTACAACGGCGAGGACGAGGTCGAGGCGGTGATCGAGGCGCTGAACGGGTCCGCCGCTGCGGGGCCCGCTCCGGCGCGGCGGCTCGTGCGCTCGCTCGAGCGCTACGACGAGGTCGTCGTCGGCGCCGGCATCCACGGCCGCAGCGCCGCCTGGCAGCTGGCGCGGCGCCAGCGCTCGGTGCTGCTGCTCGAGCGCGGCCGGCTCGGTCACCGCGACGGCTCCTCGCACGGGGCGACGCGGATGATCCGCCGCGCCTACCCCTCGGCGGCCTGGGACGACCTGGTCGAGCGTGCCTACCGCGCCTGGGCCGAGCTCGAGGCCGCGGCCGAGACCTCGTTGCTGACCACGACCGGCGGCCTCTATGCGCATGCCGCCGAAGCCGACGGCGGTCTGCGCGGTCCCGGCTGCGAGGCGGTCGGGATCGAGGCCGCGCGTGAGATCTTCCCGGCCCTGCAGCTCAGCGAGCGCTACCGGGTGCTGCACGACCCGGCGGCCGGAGTGCTCGACGCCGGCGGCGCGATGGAGGCGCTGCTGCGGCTCGGGTTCGACGCCGGGGTGGAGCTGCGCGACTCCTCGCCCCTGCTCGGCTGGGAGGAAGACGAGGACGGGGTCGTGGTCGAGACGCCGCGCGGCCCGGTCGGCGCCGAGCGCCTGGTGCTCTGCGCCGGCCCGTGGACTGTCACCGTCGTGCCGGAGCTCGCCGGGGCGCTGCGGGTGGTGCGGATCGTCAACGTCGAGTTCGGGCCCGAGGACCCGGCGGCGGTGGCGCCGCCGGCGCTCGGGGTGTTCGCGATCGAGGATCCGGAGTTCGGACTGCTCTACGGGATCCCGGCGGTCAACGGGCGCGGGCTCAAGGTCGGGCTCGACGACGGGCCGCCGGATGACCCGGAGCGGCCGGCGGCGCCGGTCAGCGAGGCCGAGGCGGCGGTGCTGGCCGAGCTGGTCGCGCGCTTCGTTCCGGCCGGGGCGGGGCCGGTCGCCGAGGGCATCGCCTGCCGCTACACGATGGCGCCGCGGAATCGGTTCGCGATCGGGCCGCTGCCGGGGAGCCCGAGGGTCCTGCTCGGCGCGGCGTGCTCGGGGCACGGGTTCAAGTTCGGGCCGGCGGTGGGGGAGGCGCTGGCGGACTTGGCGTTGGGGGTCGACAGACCGGATTTGGAGTTCGTCTCGCCGGAGGCCCTTGGCGCCTCTCTCAGCCCCGGTTGAGCAAGCGCGCCGGCTGCCTCGCGAGAAGCTCCTCGATCTCCGCCTCGTTCAGCCCGCGCTCCCGCAGCCCCGGCAGGACGCTGACGCCGAGGTGGTCGTAGCCGAAGCCGCCGTGGGTGTGGAGGGCGGCTTTGGTCCAGATGCCGCAGGCGAGGACCTGGCGCTGGTGGCCGGCTGCGAGCAGGTGGCAGAGGGCGTCGGCGCGCTCGGCGTCGGTCGCGCCGACGAGGCTCGGGCGGGGCGGGGTCT
>Ga0268265_10003739_pt1 | contig 10821 bp, 9 predicted proteins | sample KBSSwiS52_FD_190355 | JGI IMG/M metagenome (GOLD analysis project Ga0268265, IMG submission 190355) | Switchgrass rhizosphere microbial communities from Kellogg Biological Station, Michigan, USA - KBS Switchgrass S5-2 (SPAdes) (version 2) | ecosystem: Host-associated > Plants > Roots >...
TGGCTGCGCCGCGATACTGCAGCGGTGACTGACCGAACCGGCCACGGAAGCGCCGCGCGAAGTGGCTCGGGTCGGCGAACCCACAGCGGACTGCGACTTCAGCTACCGGCAGATCGTACAGGCGCACGTTTCTCAACAGGTCGCGAGCGCGCCCCAGACGCAACTCCATCAAGCGCTGGACGAACGTCGTGCCGGCTTTTGCGAATGCATAGTGCACAGTGCGAGTTGAGACGCCGAGCTCGGCGGCGACGCTCAGTGGTGACAGGTCCGCTTCGTGCAGCCGACTCTGCAAAATGCACATCAGCCGGTTGAACAGCAGGGGCTGCCGCGATGACGGCTCGGGCTCCGGTCCAATGGCCATTTTGAGCAGCGTCGCAATGGGCTCGGCCAGGGCATCCGGGGGTAGGGCCAACTGGTCACACGAATGCAGATCGAGGCCGGACAGAAACGCACACAGGGCTGAGCTCCAACCCTGGCTTCTGAAGGCCTTGGCGGCGTGCTCCTGCGGTTGCGCCAGCCAGCCGCTCAGCCAGTCGGCCGGCAACCGCAGAGCCACGGCTTTGGTCAGGCTGAGGCATTCGAGCTCATAGGGCTCGGTGCCGTCCACAAAGACGCATTCGCCCGGGCCGAGATGCACTTCATGACCCAACTGCCGGAACAGAACCTCGCCAACACGCAGTTGCATCAGGATAAAGATGGGGACGCGCATGCGTGCAATCTTGGCGCGCGTACGCCGCACGAGTTGGGTGTCAGCTTCCAGGAAGTTGGCGGTAGCCGGTCCGAGGTCCACCTGGTCCAGCGAGGCATGGAAACGGTTGCGAACCGGCGTATCGATCTCCAGCTCGAGAAACTGGTCGCAAACAGTGTCCACCCAGTAGGCAAGCGCCCGTTGCTGGGCCACCTGTTGGGTGGACCAATGGCGTTGCACCGGCGCTTCGAGTCGTGCCCCCATGATCAGACTCCTTCAGCGGGTTCAGGCAGATGCTGCCGCGCACCCATGCTCATTTCAATACCCTGCGAACCGCGGCCGCGATACGTGCCTCGTCCGGTATCACGTGTGCCTCTAGTGGCTCACTGTACGGGATCGTGGTATCGGCCGCGGTTACCTGAACCACGGGGGCCTTCAGCATGCCAAACCGGTGTTCGGCGATGTCTGCGGCAATCAATGCGCTGACTGATGCGTGGCGCGGGGCCTGATCCACGAGCACGGCGCGTCCGGTTTTGTCCACCGACCGCAGGATCGTCTCCAGGTCCAGCGGAACCACCGTTCGAGGGTCGATGACTTCCGCCTGGATCCCTTCTTTTGCGAGTTGCTCAGCGGCTGTCAGCGCGCGAGGAACCATCCAGCCCGTTGCCACAATCGTGACATCGCCGCCCGCGCGACGGATCTCGGCTTTGCCGAACGGCACCAGATACTCGTCGTCCGGCACTTCGCCCGCTTCCAACGTCAACATGTAGTGGTGCAGGTACACCACCGGATTATCGTCGCGGATCGCGGTCGCCATCAGTCCTTTGGCATCAGCTGCGGTAGACGGTACGACCACTTTGAGTCCCGGGACCCCCATGAACAAAGCGGTCAGCGAGCCGGTGTGTTGGCCGGCCCATCCAGCGGTAAATCCATAACCGGCTTTGAGTACCAAGGGGACCGCGACCTGTCCGCCGCTCATATAGCGAAATCGGGGTGCCTCGTTGATCACCTGGTCCATGGCCACCAGCATGAACTCCGCCATGTACAACTCCACCACCGGACGGAACCCGGCCATGGCCGCACCGACGGCAATCCCGATTTCGGCCGTTTCCGAGATGGGAGTCACACGCACGCGGTCTGAGCCATAGGCGGCCACAAACGCGTGGTTTTCTGTTGTTGCGAGGTTCTGGCCGAAATACAGCACGCTGGCATCGCGCCGCATTTCCTGGTGGATTCCCGCATCGATTGCAGCGATATAGGGTATCTGTGCCATCGAACTCTCCGTGCTATGCGTAGTTGTATTCGAGCGCAGAATCGAGATTCGGGAATGGACTGTTGAGTGCGAAGGTCACTGCTGCCTGCATTTCGTGCGCGATCTGCGCTGACAGGTTGTCCGCCTCGGTGGCTGGGAGCACGCCACTTTGAACCAGGACACCCCGGAAGCGGGGCACCGGATCGCCTCGTAACGCGGCTTCATACTCTTCGCGTTTGCCGAAGACAGTGATGGCCTCGTGTTCCGGATAGTGCAGTGGCACCCCCGGCGGCGCGATGATGTTGCCGTGCGCTGACAGGCGATACACTTTGGATTCCACGAGGGTCGGGCCCTGACCCGAGCGAGCGCGCTCAATGGCCGCACCAACGGCCTGGTAGACAGCGATCGGGTCTGTGCCATCGACGGTGACACCCGGCATTACGTAGGACTTCGCTTTGACGGAGAGCGGTTCGCCGGCCGCTGCGTTGGCATCCTCCTGTGCCGAGGTTGTAACAACGTTGTAGCCGTTATTTTCCATCACGAAAATCACCGGGAGCTTCCACAATGAGGCGATGTTGAGCGTTTCATGGAATGCGCCCTGTTTCGAGGCGCCGTCACCAAAGAAACACAGGACCACCTGGCCCTGCTTGCGGATCTGCGCAGCCCACGCCACGCCCGCGGCGTGAGGAATGCCGGCGCCGACAATGCCCGATGTTCCGAGAAACCCCCGTGTTACGTCAGTCAGATGCATCGAGCCGCCGAGGCCTTTGCACAACCCGGCCGCGCGCCCATAGATCTCTGCCATCATGGCTTTGGGATCGCTGCCCAACACCAGGGGATAACCATGACACCGGTACGTGGCCAGAGCCGCATCCCCGTCGCGGAAATGACTCAGCGAACCGACGATGGACGCTTCGGCGCCATCAGCCAGGTGCGTATGGCCGCGGATCACACCAGGATGTTCGGTAAATGTGCGTTTGACGCGCTCCTCAAAAGTACGGATGCGCAGCATCTGCGTGAACATCCAGATCTGCCGCTGCGGGTCGGGCAATTGCGGGCTCATTTCATCCCCCTCCGGGCTGCTTCCCAGGTCGCGCGTGCGGCGCTCACAACGCGCTGCGTTTTAGCAAAGGCTTCGGTTGCAACGGTCTGTAATGACCATTTGCGGATGTACTCGTTCAACACCTCGACACCGATCGGCCCCGAGTAGCCGTGCGTCCACACCGCGTGCAGGAACGCTTCGATGTCGAATTCGCCATCGCCCGGCAGCAGGCGCTTGTTGATAACAGAATCCTCCAGGTCCACCGGCATGGCGAGCGTCCCATCGTTGATTTCAACTCCGAGCGGCACGTCACGCCCGATCTTGCGCACGATGTCCTGCGGCGGTGTCCCGGAGCGCTGCAGATGCAGATTGTCCAACATGATGCCGCCGTTGGGAGCGCCTGCGCCGTTGCAGATTGCCACCACGGCATCGAGCGACGGTGCACGCGAGAATTGTGCGGGCAACATTTCGAACAAGACGTTAGTTCCGCGTTCGGCCGCCTGTCGACACAAAGGGCCGAACTCATCCGTCATCTGCGCAACGTTGGCGCAGTCGTTGCCGAGGTCTCCGATCTTGATGTGATCCGCGCGGAGCGCTTCGGCGGCATCGAGCAGCAGCGTGCGCGTCTCATCTGAGGCGGCTCTGCGTTGGCCGGTGCAGAACCAGTCGAGCAGCCATTCCACCTCGATGTGAGTGATGCCATGACCGTCCAGGATGGCTTTCATTTCCACGAAGCTGTATTTCTTGCGAATCTCGAGCAAGTCCGTGTGCCAGAAGCCCATCGCCGTGAATCCGGCCGCCGCGGCTGTTGCAACGCGCAGCCGGAAATCGTGCGCACAGTATGCCTCGCCCTTGGGATCCGCTCCGACCGCCAGGGTCCAGAAAGAACCGAGCAATTGAACGGGTTGTTGCATACGGCGGTTCCTCGTTCAGTTCAGTCGCCAGGCACTGCCTTCGAGAGTGTCCACTAGAAACGCAAGGAAATCTGCTGCCAGACGTCCATCGGCCACACGGTGATCCACCGTCAGCACGAGTTGGGAAACAGGCCGGACCTGAATGCCGCCGTTCAGGGCGACAACCCGGTCGCCCTGGCGCCCCACGGCAAGGATGGCCGATTGCGGTGGATTGATGAGGGCATTGAATCGATCGGGCCCACGCGCCCCGAGGTTGGAAAGGCTGATAGTGGCACCCTCCAGTTCCTCGCGCTTCAGCGTTTGCCCCAAAGCACGCTCGACGAGCTCACGGCGACGGCGCGCTAGTTCGAGCAGACCGAGTTGTTCAACGCCATGCAGAACCGGTACGAGCAGGCCGTTCTCAACAGCAACCACGAGACCGACGTGAGCGCCGCTCGCCGGTACGATATTCGCATCGTCTGAGTTGGCATCTCCCGAGAAGGTGGCATTCAAAGCTGGAAAGGCGAGTAGAGCCGCGCCCAAGGCCTGCAAGATAAAGTCGTTGATTGACAGCCCCGGCGTTGCGGCGCGCAGTTGGTGGACCGAGGTCCAATCGACGGCGCGCTCGACTGTAAATTGCGGGACGGTGGCGTTACTCAATGTCATTGAGCGCGCCAGGGCACGTCGCATCCCAGACAACAGAGGCGAAGATGCGCGAGGGGCGGTCCGCGCATCGACTGCCCGACGTACATCGATCATCTGAACACGACCTCGTGGCCCGGTCCCCTCGACTCGTCGCAGGTCGACCGTGTGTGTGGCGGCGAGACGTCGCGCGGCTGGCGAGCTTACGATGCGCGCGGAGTTGGCCATCGATGGTTCCGGTGGGCCAACCGCAGGTACGGTGTCGGTTTCAATCCAGCCGATGCGGTCGCCGACCCGGGCCTCCTGGTCCGCCGCCAACAGGATTTCCACCAGGCGTCCGCTGTCCGTCGACTCGATTTCAACAACCGACTTCTCGGTCTCCAGCTCGAGGAGCGGCTCCCCCTGTACCACGGCTTCGCCCACGTTCTTGAGCCAGCGGATCAGCCGGGCGCTTTCCATCACCAGCCCGACTTTCGGAATCTCCACGGCTACCCGAGTCACTTTCCGATCTCCTGGCAAACGAGGTCAAGCGGACAAGTTGCGCACAGCCTGCACGATATCCGCTGCACCTGGCAACAGCGCCTTCTCGAGCTCGGGGGCAAACGGGATGGGTGAGAACGGACAACCGACCCGCACGACGGGTGCGTCCAACTCATCGAACAACTCAGTACCAATACGCGCGGCGACCTCGGCGCCAACGCCGCCGTTGCTGACCGCTTCGTGTGCAATTACAACACGATGTGTCTTCGTGACCGAGGTGGCAATGGTTGCCATGTCCAAGGGAACGAGTGTACGTAAATCAATCACTTCAACCGAAATTCCGTGGGCGTTTTTCAGCTCGCCGGCGGCCTCCAGTGCACTGTGAACCATCGCCGACCAGGCGATCAAAGTAACGTCGGTGCCGGCTCGTGCGAGCCGTGCATTGCCGATCCGTGGCAACTCGGTCGGCGCAGACAGATCCTCTCGCTGGGTGTAGAGACGTTTGTGTTCGATAAACAGAACAGGATCACCCAGGCGGATGGCGCTTTTGAGCAAGCCATAGGCCTCGGCGGGGGAGGCGGGTGCAACAACAACCAGGCCCGGAACATGAACGAACCAGGCCTCCAGGCTCTGGGAGTGTTGGGCCGCCGCGCCACCGGCCGCGCCCGCCTGCGTGCGTATGACCATCGGTACCGCGAGTTGTCCACCCGACATGTAGCGATATTTGGCGCATTGGTTGACCAGACAGTCCATTGCCAACGTGGCGAAATCAATAAACATGATTTCCAGCACCGGGCGCAGGCCGCACAGCGCCGCCCCGGCTGCCAGCCCGGTAATCGCCGCTTCGCTGATAGGGGTGTTGCGTACCCGCTGCGCGCCGTACTTGCCGGCGAGCCCGGTGGTAACACCAAATGCGCCACCCACCGCAACGTCTTCGCCCAACAGGTGTACCGCCGGGTCACGCTCCAATTCTTCATCGAGCGCTCGCCGTAGAATTTCGATGAATGTCTGACTCACGACAGTGCTTCCGGCTCGCCGGCCAGGCAGGCGGCGCTATAGACGAAGTCCATCACCGTTGCCGGATCGGGCCGTGGATCGGCGCGCGCGTGCGCAGCAGCCTGCAATACTTCCTGACGCGCTTCCTCCCCGATCGCCTCGAGCTCGCTTTCCGTCAGGCCATGTGCGATGAGATGGCGTTGTAAGCGCTCAATCGGGCATTTCTCCTTCAGGGCGTCCCGTTCTTCCTTCGACCGATAGTGTTGGGCATCGCCCACGAAGTGACCTGCCATTCGATGGGTCATGCATTCGAGAAAGTAGGGCCCCGACCCGCCTCGCACCCGCGCGATAGCATTGCCAGCCGCTGTGTGTACGGTAAGCAGATCGTTGCCGTCGACGGTGATAGCCGGGATACCGTAGGGTGTCGCAAAACCACTGGCCTGCCGTACGTTGGAATGTTCCTCGCGGCTGGTGAATTCCGCGTAGCCGTTGTTCTCGCAAACGAACAGCAGGGGCAGCTTCCAAAGGGCGGCGAGATTCAATGTTTCGTGCAAGACACCGGCGCCGGTGGCTCCGTCACCGAAGAAGACGACACTGATGGTACTGTCGCCTGTTGAGGCAGATGCAACCTGGGCGGCCCAGGCCGCCCCCGCGGCCAAGGGCAGGTTGCCGCCTACAACACCGGTTGCACCGAGCATGCCGTTGGCAACATCCACCAGATGCATCGAGCCCCCGCGGCCACGACACAGGCCGCTGTCGCGGCCGATGATCTCCGCAAACACGGCGCGCATGTCGCTGCCTTTCGCGAGAGTATGGCCGTGGCCTCGATGGCTCGTGAACAGGACATCTTTGCGTGTGAGGTGCTCGCAGACCCCGACTGCAACGGCCTCCTGGCCGATGGACAAGTGCGGAAAGCCTGGGACCTCGCCCCCGGCCGCCAGCCGTTGGACCTGGGTCTCGAACCAGCGAATGCGCCAGAGTGCGCGGTACATTCGCTTCCAATCGTTTACAGTGATTGCGTTGGGTGTTGTCACGGAGCGGTTCTCATGAGAGTCGGCACCGGTTACCAGGTGGGGCTGGTCGCATTGTTGAGCCTCAATTTCGGGATCGTGTTTTTCGATCGCAACGCGCTCAACTTCCTGATGCCGTTCACGCAGCCGGACTTACTGCTGAGCAACACACAGGTCGGAATCCTCGCGGGCGCCTTGTCGCTGACCTGGGCCCTGGCCGCGTTTGGAATCGGATATATCTCGGACCGGACCGGGCATCGCAAACGGTTGCTGGTTCTCGCCACGCTCGCCTTTTCCGCCTGCTCGTTCCTTTCCGGCATCGCCACTTCATTCGTGATGTTGCTGGGGGCACGCCTGCTCATGGGTGTTGCCGAGGGGGGCATCATGCCGATCAGCCAATCAATGGTGGCCGCCCAGATCCGGCCTGAGCATCGCGGGCTGGCCATGGGCGTGACCCAGAATTTCGGTTCCAACCTGTTGGGCTCGTTTGTGGCGCCCGTGTTGCTGGTCAATGTTGCCGCTGCATATGGGTGGCGGCATGCGTTCTTTCTCGCCGGTGTCCCCGGGCTGATCGCAGCGCTGCTGTTGTGGCTCTGTGTTCGCGAACCGTCCGAGCCGTTACCGACGCATGCGGTCACCGAAAGGCTCACCATGCGAGCGGCATTGCGTGAACGCAATGTCTGGATCTGCGCCGTGATGGGCGTCCTGCTGGTTTCGTACCTGGTGGTGTGCTGGGCCTTCATGCCGCTGTACCTCACCCGGGTGCGTGGGTTTGATGCGGCGACGATGGGGTGGCTCATGGGCACGTTGGGCATCTCCGCGACCATCGGTGCCTTTGCGATCTCCGCACTATCGGACCGCATCGGTCGGCGGCCGGTGATGATTGCCATGCCGCTGTTGGGCGTCATCCTGCCGCTCGGGGCGATGTTTTTTGACGGCTCGGTCTGGGTGCTGGCAGCCATTTTCTTCGTTGGCTGGGGACTCAACGGAGTCTTTCCCCTGTTCATGGCGACCATCCCGTCCGAGAGCGTCGACCCGTTGCACACAGCGACTGTTCTTGGCGTGTGCATGGGTACAGGTGAGGTGATCGGTGGCGTCCTGTCACCCTTTGTTGCGGGTATGGCCGCGGATCGGGCCGGCCTCCAGGCGCCCCTGTGGATGATGTTGTGCCTGACCCTGATTGGTGGTGTGTTGGCATTGGGATTGCGGGAGACCGCGCCCCGTGTGTTGGCCAGGCGCCTCAGCCGGCAGCGCCCAGAGTCCAACCCGCGTCAATCGTGATCTGTTGACCCGTCACGTAGGCCGACGCCGGCGAGGCGAGAAACAGCGCCAGCCCTTTGATGTCATCGGGAAAACCGACACGGTGCGCGGGTATCGTACTGCTCATGGCCGCTTGTACCTGTGGGTGTTTGGCGTGACCGCCGCCTATGTTGGTGACAAAGAAGCCGGGCGCGATGGCATTGACCGTGATTCCATCGGCGGCCAGTTCCTGCGCGACACAGCGCATCAGGTGCGCAGCGCCCGCCTTGGCCGCCATGTAGGCGGCCCCGATGGCCGGCTCGCATTGATAGGCCGCAACCGAAGTGGTGACAATCATGCGGCCGGAGCGTTGTGGCCGCATGAGTCGGGCTCCCGCGCGAAGCGTGGCAAATGTCGAGTTGAGGTTGGTCTCGATGACCCGGTTCCAACGCTCGTTGGTATAGCTCTCCAGGCCGCCTGCCGGATTGCGCTGCCGTTCGGAGCCCGTCCAGCTCCCCAGGAAGCCGGGCCCGGAGTCGATACCGGCGTTTGCGAACACAACATCCAGGCGTTGATGCGCGCGCAGCGCGGCGTCGAACCCACGGTCTATGGCCCCGCTGTCGCGTACGTCGACAACTTCGCCGCGCACTGAATAACCCAGCGCCCTCAGCCGCTGCAATTCCCTTTCAATTCCCTGCCCGTCAATGTCCAGGATAGTCACGTGCGCGCCGTTTTCCGCCAGCGCTTCAGCGTACGCCAGGCCGATTCCGCTGGCACCGCCGGTGACCACGACTCCATACCCCTCGACATTGAACAGTTCGCTGATTTTCACGGGCGCACCATGACCTTGCATTGAGACGTTCGTTGCCGCAGGCTCTCAAACACAACCGGAAGCCGGGTCAGCGGCACCGTATCGGTGATGAGCAAGCGCGCCGCCGAGCTTCCGCCATCGAGCGTGTCGAGCGCGGTCTGGTATTCGCGCAAGTTGAAAAATGCCGACGTAATGAATTTGACTTCCTTCGATACCGCGCGGAACGGTATAAAGCTGTCTTCTGAAGTGCACAGGCCGAGAATCACGATGTTGCCACGGGGTCTGACGTGCTCGAGGGCTTCCGCCAGCACCCCCGGCCGGCCTACACACTCAAAAACAACATCCGGAGGGCCGCCGAGAGCCGCGTTCACCTGGGCAACGACATCGTTGGTGGATTGCACGAATGCGGTGGCGCCGACCTGCACCGCGAGCTGCGACTGAAACGTGTTCAAGTCACTCACCGCCACGCGTGTGGCCCCGTGTCGGCGGACCCAGTATGCCACGGCCAGGCCAATCGGCCCCGCGCCCATGATCAGCACGCGATCCCCGGCTTTGAGGCCGGAAAGGGCGACCGCATGCAAGGCAACCGCCAGCGGCTCTACCAACGCACCTTCCTCGATTGACGTCGTCGCGGGCAGTTTCAAACATTGCCGCTCGGTTGCCAGGGCAAATTGAGCATAGCCGCCACCCTGCAAAACCTTCTGCGTGCACCAGGCAGGCTCGCCGTTGCAACAGGCGGGGCAATCGCCGCAGCCGCGAATGGGATCCACAGCGACCTGGTCGCCCGGTTTCAGTCCCACCGCGGAGCTTCCTACCTCAACAACCTCCCCGGCGAATTCGTGCCCCAGGATCGTCCCGGGCACCACACCAAAGGTGGCTTCCCGTGTCATATGCAGGTCGCTGCCGCAGATGCCACAGCGTCCAACGCGAATTACCACCTCATGTGTGGCCGGGCGAGGATCGGCGACTTCCTCAATTGCCAGAGGCAGATCCAACGCGCGAAATACGGCAGCTCGCATGATTCCGGTTGCTCATGTGGCCTGTTGGTTGATCATCCGCTCGATCACATGACGGGCCCGTACACCACCCGCGTCGATGTTGAATGCCCGCAGTTTCAGATCCGGATTGGCGAGGATGGAGCGTTGCTGGGCCTCGAGTACGGCCACGTCTTCCAGGAACACAGCACCCTGCTGGTTCTTGAAACGAGCGGTAAAGCCGGCGTCACCAATCTCGAAATTGCGCGCCATGCCCCAGAAATAGTGGCTGGTCGTGGCGGTCTGCGGGGTGAGCGCATCGATTACAAATCCCCGCACACCCTGGTCGTGACTCTCGAGGGTGGCCCCGGCACCGGCCGGGGCGACACCCACATCGATGATGACCGAGGAGGGCGGCAGGAAATGACAGATCTGCCAGCGATCCACCGGACCGTCTTTCCTGAGCGCATTGCGCCAGAAGGGCGGCGCCTCGATGTTGGGCATCCACCGCGAGACGATGACACGATCGCCTTGCGTGTGGGTCTGGATGGGCGCGTGCAGGATTTCGCGCTGGCCGATGGAACCCTGGTGAGTGTAGGTTTCGTGGGACAGATCCATCAGGTTGTCGATCACCAGTCGATAATCGCACTGGATCGGGAAGTAACCGCCGTCAAAGGTCCAGTCCGCGCGCGAGCAGGGCCAGAAGTCGGGAATCAGAGCCGCATCGGCCCGGTCGGGATCGCCGATCCACACCCATACGAACCGGTGCCGCTCGGCAACCGGATAGGAACGGG
>Ga0268265_10003742_pt1 | contig 10817 bp, 9 predicted proteins | sample KBSSwiS52_FD_190355 | JGI IMG/M metagenome (GOLD analysis project Ga0268265, IMG submission 190355) | Switchgrass rhizosphere microbial communities from Kellogg Biological Station, Michigan, USA - KBS Switchgrass S5-2 (SPAdes) (version 2) | ecosystem: Host-associated > Plants > Roots >...
ATAGCGAAGCGCAAGCGCTGGAGCTGCTTGATCACGCCCGGCGGGTCGGGCTGCGGCGGTTCGACACCGCCAATACCTATGGCGGCGGCGCGAGCGAAGCGATGCTCGGCCGATGGCTGCGGACGCAGGGCGCGGCCTTCCGCCAGAGCGCGCAGATCGCGACCAAGGTCGGCAATCCCCACGGCTGCCCGCCCGGCGAGACGCCGCTCAGCCGGACGCAGATCGCGCATCACCTGAATGTCTCGCTGAGCCGTTTGGGGGTTGAGCGGATCGACCTCTATTACATCCACGAATTCGATCGGGTCACGCCGCTGGATGAGACGCTCGAGGCGATGACGCGGGCGGTCGAGGCCGGCAAGATCGACCGCTTCGGCGTCTCCAACGCGACGCTGGCCGATGTGGAGGCTGTGCGAAGGCTCGCGCCCAGCGCCCTCGCCGCGCGCTTTGAGTATGTCCAGAACGAGTATAATTTGCTCGCCACCGCGGACGCCGAGGCGATGATCCCCTACTGCGCCGAGCATGGCCTGCGCTACACCGCGTTCAGCCCGCTCGCCGGCGGAATGCTCACTGGTAAATACCGTCCCGGTGAAGCGCCCCCGCCTGGTAGCCGCCTGGCCGAAGCACCGGCGGCCTGCGCCGGCTATTTGAGCGAGGAATCCGTCGCGGCAATCGAACGGCTGCGGCAATCAGCCGAAAGCGGCTGGCGAGACGATGGCGGCCGCCGCGCTACGCTTCGCGCTCGACACGCCCGGGCTCGACGGCCTGATTATCGCCCCGCGCCGGATCGAACATTTCGGCAGCTACGGTTTCGTCCCAGGCTAGTCTTTCGGGCGCTGTCCAACGCAGCCAAGTTCCTCAAAACGCTTGTCCTTAACGCTATAGGCAAGAGTGATGACCTCGCAGCCCGGAACGTCTTCAAAGGGCAAGCTCGCGCTTGTCGGTACCCAAATGCGCTCACCGGCTTTGACGTTGCGAACCTGAAGCGAGACGCATGGAACTGTTTGGCTGGTCCCATTGCTCCTCAGATCTTCGCATTGCTGGTTGGCCGCTCGCTCGAGGACTGAAGGAAGCACATAGACCGCGATGACCTGGTCCTTGCCGCCGGTCGTGTAGAATCTGGCGTAGTCGTTCAGGATCTCTGCACCGACGGGTAGGCGCAGATGCTTTTCAATTTGATTCATTAGCACATCACGCTGGCGCTCCTCGGGCGTCGAGCAGCTCGAAAGCAGGATTGCGAGTGCAGCAACAAGGCGCGCTTTCATGCGCTGGTCGTCCAACAGAACCGCAGTGTCTGCAATGGGCAGGCTTAAGCTTTCGGTCGATACATCTGATCCGGCGTCGGGAAGCGCCGCTCGCGGACTTCGGCGGCGTAGGTCGCCGCGGCCTCGCCGATGCGCGCGGCGAGATCGTCGTAGCGCTTCACGAACCGCGGGGTGCGCTCGAACATGCCGAGCATATCGTCGGTGACCAGCACCTGGCCGTCGCACTCGGCGGATGCGCCGATGCCGATGATCGGCGGGGCGACGGCGCGGGTGACCTTGGTCGCGATCTCCTCCATCACCCCTTCGACGACGATGCAGAAGGCGCCGGCGTCGGCCACCGCCTTGGCGTCGGCGAGGATTTTCTTGGCTTCGTCGGCGCTTTTGCCGCGCGCGCCATAGCCGCCGAGGACATTGACCGCCTGCGGGGTCAGGCCGACGTGGCCGATCACCGGAATGCCGCGGTGGGTCAGGAACTCGATGGTCGGGGCCATCGCCTCGCCACCTTCGAGCTTGACCGCCGCGCAGCCGGTTTCCTTCATGATGTAAGCCGCGCTGTCGAACGCCGTTTCGGGCGAGCCTTCGTAACTCCCGAACGGCATGTCGACCGCGACCAAGGCGTGCCAACTGCCGCGCACCACTGCGGCGCCGTGCGCGCACATCATGTCCATCGTCACCGGGATCGTCGACGGCAGACCGTAGATCACCTGGCCGAGGCTGTCGCCGACCAGCAGCATTTCGCAGTGCGGATCGAGCAGCTGCGCCATGCGCATGGTGTAAGCGGTGAGCATGACGATCGGCTCGGCGGTCTTGCCGTCGACCTTGCGGGCGCGGATCGACGGGGCGGTCATGCGCTTGCCGGGAACCGGCGACGGCGTCGCGCGGCTGGTCGAGGTATCGATGGTGAAGGTCGACATGGGGCGAGCTTCTAGCGGCGCGGCGCTAGCGCAACCACCCCCGTTGGCGAGAGTGGCGGGCGAACCAGTAAATCGTCCAGGTAATTACCGTGACGACCACCGCGACCGCGATATCGCCTGTACTGATCAGATCGCGCAGGTGCGGCGCCAGCAACAGCCCGGCGAGCCAGATCGCGACGGCGATCATCGACACCAGCAGCAGCGTCTCGGCGAGCTTGCGGCGCAGCACCAGGAGGAGTGCGCCGGCGGCGCCGGCCCACACCGCAACGGCATTGGCCGAGATCACCCATAAAGGCTGCGCGTCATGCACCGCGCGCTGGTCGAGCGGCAGGCTCGCCGGGTCGGCAGTGACTTCGAGCAGATAGCCGAGGCAACCGACCAGCATGAACAGCAGTGAGATGATCGCCGCCGCGCTGTACCAACGCGCGATCGGCTGCGGTGCGTAGCGGTCGTCCATCCGATCGTCCCCCGTATTGGCTCAGGCCCCGCCGAGCCGCTGTTCCCATTCCGCGCCCTGTGCGAGCGAAATCGAATCGAGCACTTCGGTGCTCTGGTCGCGCAGCACGGCGAAGGCGCGGCGGATGGCGCAGGTGGCTTCGTCCTGGCAATCGCCGCAGGGCGCATAGAAATTGGAGCTGGCGCAAGACACGAGGGCGATCGGCCCTTCCATCGTGCGGACGATCTCGCCGAACGAAATCTCGTCGGCCTGGCGCGATAGTTGGTAGCCACCCTTGGGGCCGCGCGCGCTTTTGACCAGTCCGGCCTTCTTCAGGTCGAGCATGATCAGTTCGAGATATTTGGGCGGGACTCGCTGAGTTTCGGCGATCCGCGCCAATTGCACGGGCGCGCCTCCCTGTTCCTCGGCCAGAAACAACAGCGAACGCAGCGCGTAGCGGGTCTTTTGAGCAATCATGAGCCGAGCAGCACTAGCCGCACCCGACCGCCGCGGAAAGCCACCGAACCGAGCGGGATGAACTTCTCTTAATCCGGACGAAACCGGCGTGTGAGCCCGGCGGGCCTAGGCACCCCAACCTGCGGGGCACCAATCCCGCTCACAAGGAGCAATGAAAAATGAAACGTCTGATCGCCTCGTTCGCCGTTCTCGGCCTGATTGCTACCCCGGCCCTCGCCGCCACCACCAAAGCCGCCACATCGACCGCTGCGCCGGCCAAGCCGGCCAAGGCCAAGCACAAGGTCGCCAAGAAGAATTCGAAGGCCCCCAAGACGGCCGCGACCGACAAGACCCCGGGCTAAGCCAGGTTCACCAGTTACCGCGCGGCGCGGGATGTTCCCCCAAGACTCCCATCGCCCGCGTCGCGCGGTTCCCCCATTGCTGCCAACCGGCCTTTAGCCGTAGAAGCCCCATCCGGAGACCCTATGGGCCGCAAGATCCTGCTAGTTGAGGACGACCGCGAGACGGCCGCGTACCTCGCCAAAGGCCTCGGTCAGGAAGGGCACAGCGTCGAGCGCGCGACCAATGGCCAGGATGGCCTGTTCCAGGCCACCGATGGCACCTTCGACCTGATCATCCTCGACCGCATGCTGCCGGTGCTCGACGGCATTTCGGTGTTGAAGGCGTTGCGCGCGGCGAAGGTCGAGACGCCGGTGCTGGTACTGTCGGCGCTGGCTTCGGTCGGCGACCGCATCGAAGGGCTCGAATCGGGCTCGGACGATTATCTCGTCAAACCGTTCTCGTTCGCCGAACTGCTGGCGCGGGTGAACGCCCTGCTGCGGCGACGCGAGGCGCGGCTCGACCCGGCCGACCACCGGATTTCGGTCGGCGACCTCGAAATCGACCCGCTGTCGCGGATCGTCCGGCGCTCGGGCAAAAAGCTTGAGCTCAAGCCGCGCGAATATCTGCTGCTCGAATATTTCGCCCGCAACGAAGGCCGGGTGGTGACCCGGACCATGCTGCTCGAGCAGGTGTGGGACTATCACTTCGACCCCGGCACCAACGTCATTGACGTCCACGTCAGCCGGCTCCGGCGCAAACTCGAGGACGGGTTCGACAAGCCCTTGCTGCACACCGTCCGCGGCGCCGGCTACATGCTGGCCGCCTAGGGCCTTGCCGACCACCATAAGGATTGCGCTGCTCGCGGGCGTCCTCGCGCTGCTTTCGAACCTCGCGGTGCTCGGTTTCATCCAGTGGCGCACGCACGACGAAGCGGTGTCCGCCCAGCGTCGCCAGGTGGTCGAGCAAGGCGCGGTGCTGGCCGACATCTATCGCACCGGCGGGATGCGCGCGCTCGGCGACGGCGTTGAGGACACGTTGACCTATGGCGACCCACAGAGTGCGGTCGGGATCTTCGATGCGAAGGGCCACCAGCTTACCGGCAATCTCGCCGCCATACCGAGCACGAGGGGCCCGCTCCGCACCGGCTATCAGTCGGCACTGATCCGCTTCGAGCAGCAAACCGCCCCGCGCGAGGCGGCGATCGTGGTCATGCGGCTCCCCCGCGGCGAATGGCTGATCAGCGGGCGCACGGTTGGCTATGGCCTGGCGCTGCGCGACACGCTTGAACGCTCGCTGCTGATCGCGCTGCTGGGCGCGGTGTTGCTCGGGCTCGCCGGCGGCGTCATCGTCGCCCAATATGTCGGCCGGCGGGTCGGTCGCATCGTCGCCGTGACCGACCGCATCTCGGCGACCGACCTGACGCGCCGCATCCCGCTGTCGGGCCGGAGCGACGCGTTCGACCGGCTCAGCCGGCAGATCAACGAGATGCTCGATCGCATCAGTGCGCTGATGGAAGAATTGCGAATGGTCACCGATTCAATCGCGCACGACCTACGCTCGCCGGTCAGCCGCTTGCAATCGGCGGCCCATGCCGCGGCGGAGACCAGCGACGCGGCCGAGCGCGACCAGCAGCTCACCAGCGTCGTTCGCCAGGCCGATTCGCTGATGCGCATCCTCACCACGGTGCTTGAGATCAGCCGGTCCGAAGCGCTCACCAGCCGCAGCCAGTTTGCGTGGTTCGATGTCGGCGAGCTCGGCGCCGAACTGAGTGAAATGTACGAGCCGGTGGCCGAGGAAGCCGGCACGGTCCTCAAGTTCGATCGCCCGGGCTCTCCGGCCGAACTGTTCGGGCACCGCCAATTGATCGCCCAGGCGATCAGCAATTTGATCGAGAATGCGGTCCGCTACGGAGCCAAGGGCGGCGAGATCAACGTCCGCGTCGGCCGCCACGGAACGCAGCTGGAAATCGCCGTCGCCGATCACGGCCCCGGGATTCCCGCCGAGCGCCGCGAAGAAGCCTTGCGGCGTTTCGGAAGGCTCGATTCGAGCCGGTCCGAGGAGGGTGCCGGGCTCGGGCTCGCCCTGGCCACAGCGATCGCCCACCTCCACGACGGCAAGCTGCGGCTCGCCGACAATCAGCCCGGATTGCTGGCAACCCTTGATCTGCCGCTGACCCGGCGATCGGCTGGCGCCTAGTCCGCCCGGCGCGCGTATAGGGACGGCGCAGCAAAGGAGTCGCGACAATGACCGACGAACTCTTGGCCGAGTCCAGCGCCGACCCAGTCAATCATCCGCGCATTCAAACGATCAACCCGGCGACCGGCGAGTCCGGGCCAAGTTATACGCAGACGACACCCGACGAAGCGCACGCGGCGGCGGCGGCGGCGCGCGCGGCGTTTGCCCAATGGCGGCGGACGACCTTCGCCGAGCGCTCGGCGATCTTCCGCCAGGCCGGCGCGATCCTGCGCCAGCGGCAAGACGAGTTCGCCCGGCTGATGACGCAGGAAATGGGCAAGACCGTCGACGAAGGCCGCGCCGAGGTCGAGAAATGCGCCGCCCATTGCGAATGGTTCGCCGATCACGCCGAGACTTATCTGGCGCGCGAGCCGGTCGACATCGGCGGGCAGGAAGCGTTCGTGACGTTCAACCCGATGGGCGTCGTGCTCGCGGTGATGCCGTGGAATTTCCCCTTCTGGCAGGTATTCCGCTTCGCCGCGCCGGCGCTGATGGCGGGCAATGCTGGGCTGCTGAAGCACGCCAGCAACGTCCCCGGTTGCGCACTGGCAATCGAGGACGTGCTGCACCAGGCGGGCGTCCCGCACGACCTGTTCCGGACGCTGCTGCTGCCGAGCAGCGAGATCGAGGCGTTGATCAAGGATGACAACGTCGCCGCCGTGACCCTGACGGGCAGTGTTGGCGCGGGTCGCAGCGTCGCCACCGCGGCCGGTTCGGTGCTCAAGAAATGCGTGCTCGAGCTTGGCGGGTCGGATGCGTACGTCGTGCTTGAGGATGCCGACATCGAGGCCGCGGCCAAGGTCGCGGCGGCGGCGCGGATGGTCAACGGCGGGCAAAGCTGCATCGCCGGCAAGCGCTTCATCGTCGTGCGCCAGGTGCTCGAACAGTTCGAAATTGCGCTGACCAATGCGATGCGCGGCTATGAGATCGGCGACCCCGCCCAGGAGGGCACCAGGCTCGGCCCGCTAACCAGCATCAAGGCACGCGACGAGATCCACGGGCAGGTCAGCGAAAGCATCCGCAAGGGTGCGCGGTTGTTGCTCGGCGGCAAGATCCCCGACCGGCCGGGCGCCTGGTATCCCGCGACGGTCCTGACCAACGTCCTGCCCGGCCAGCCAGCGCACGATGACGAGGTGTTCGGCCCGGTTGCAGCGATCATCGCCGCGGAGGACGAGGCCGATGCCATCCGCATCGCTAATGCCAGCGAGTTTGGGCTGGGCTCAGGCGTGCTGACCGGCGACCTAGACCGCGGCCGGCGGATCGCCGCCGACGAGCTCGAAGCAGGCCTGAGCTTCGTCAACGAGAACGTCCGCTCGGACTCGCGCATGCCGTTCGGCGGGGTCAAGCATTCGGGCTACGGACGCGAATGCGGAGAATTCGGAATTCGCGAATTCGTCAACATCAAGAGCGTGCACGTAAAGCCGCTCGGATAATCAGCCTTCGATCACGACCTTGGTGCCCATCTGGGTCAGGCCATAAAGCCGCTCGGCGAATTTGAGCGGCAGGCGGACGCAGCCGTGGCTCGCCGGATAGCCCGGGTTCGGCCCGGCGTGGAAAGCGATGCCCTTGGCGTCGTACATCTGCATGAACGGCATCGGCGCATTCTCATATTTGCGGCTGTGACCGAGCTTCTGCTTATTCATCACCGCCCAGAAGCCGAGCGGGGTCTCGCGGCCCTTCTTGCCGGTGGAGACGGTCGCGACGCCGATCAATTTGTCGGCGCGATAGACGTAGAACAACTGGGTCAGCGTATCGATCACGACCTTGGTGTCGCCGGTCTGGGGAATATCCGCGGCCCACAAGAACTGACCCGGCCGAAGGAACAAGGGGCCGAACAACGCGACGGCGTCCTTATGCGCCTGCGGGGCATTGCCCTGGGTCCATTTGTACGGCAGCTCGACCCCGGCCGGAGGGGGCGGGGGCGGTGCATACACCGCCCGCGGCGCGGTCTGGCAGCTGGCCATTAGCGCGGCGCCGAGCACCGCAACGACGATATTCCTGATTTTGCGCACTGCTAAATCCCGAGCTCGATGATCGCTCACCTTCCAGCGCAGGCCATGCTTGCGAGTCAATCCGACGGTAAACGCGAAGTTACCGGTTAACTCGCGGCGGCGCCCTCGATCGCGGCCAGCATCTGGGTCAGGTCGGCGTTGCGGAACGGTTTGGTCAGCCGCGGCAGCTCGGTCGCGATCCCGTCCAGCTCGGTGAAGCCCGAAACGACCAGCACCCGCAGCGCGGGGTCCTTCTCCAGCAGCGTCCGCGCCAGTTCGGTGCCGCTCATGCCGGGCATCAAATGGTCGGTCACCAGCAAACTGGGGCGGAATCCGTGCCCGACCAACGCCATCGCTTCCTCGCCCGAATTGGCCTCGACGACAGAATAGCCAAGGTCGGTCAGCATATCGGCGGTGCTCATGCGCACCAGATCCTCATCGTCGACCAGCAGCACCTGCCCTTTGCCGCCGCCGCTTATCGGCGTGTCCGCGCGCAGCTTCGCCGAGCGTGCTTCGGCCTTGCTTCGCGGCAGCCACAGCGAGATGTTGGTGCCGAGCCCCGGCCGGCTGTCGATGGTCAGCGCGCCGCCGAGCTGGGACGCCAGCCCATGGACCATCGACAGGCCAAGTCCGGTGCCCTTGCCGATCCCCTTGGTCGAGAAAAATGGTTCGATCGCGCGCGCGGCCGTTTCTTCATCCATCCCAAGACCCGTGTCCGCGACTGACAGGCGGACATAATCCGCCGGCTTCAGGCCGGTGCGGTGGCCGGCTGGCACCCGCTCGACGTTTGCGCTGATCCGCAGCGTGCCCCCGTCGGGCATCGCATCGCGCGCATTCACGCCGAGGTTGAGCAACGCCATTTCGAGTTGGTTGGCGTCGGCCTTGGCCAGCGGCAGATCGTCCGCGGCTTCGACGACGACGTGGATTTGCGGGCCGGACGTGCTGGCGAGCAAGTCCGCCATGCCGGTGACCAGTTCGGCGACATCGACCGCGGTCGATTGCAGCGGCTGGCGCCGGGCGAACGCCAGCAAGCGCTGGACCAGCGTCTTGGCGCGGTCGGACGACTGCAGCGCGCCTTCGATCAGCCGCTGCTCGCGATCGCCCCCAAGGCCCTTGCGCTGGAGCATGTCGAGCGCGCCGACGATCGGCGTCAGGAGATTATTGAAATCGTGCGCCACGCCGCCGGTCAGCTGGCCCATCGCCTCCATCTTCTGGCTCTGGCGCAACTGCTCCTGGGCATCCGCCAGCTTGCGCTGTTCGCGCACGCGCTCGGTGACGTCGTAGACGAACTGATAGGCGCCGATGAGCTCGCCATCGGCGCCGCGGAGCACGTTATATTTCATTTCGTACGACCGGCGGTCGCGGGTTTCGTCGCCGAACTCGCCGATTTCGGTGAACTCCTCGCCGGCAAGGGCCCGGGCCCAGACCGCGCGGGTCGCCTCCTGGTGGTCGGGTAGATGGACCAGCAGATCGAGCATCGAATCGCCGACTTTGGGGCGGATGCCGTAGATGCGTTCGAATTCGTCGCTGGCCGCGCGGTTGATCGCGAGCCAGCGGAATTGCGGGTCGGCGACCTGGACGAAGGCGTCGGTGCCCTCGACCAGATCGGCGAGCAATTGACGCTCGGCCAGCGACTCAGCGAAGCGCTCTTCAAGATCCTCGTTCATCTCGCGTAGGCGGTCTTCGGCTTTGCGCCGGGCGGTCACGTCCTTGAACAGCACGGCGACCTGGCGGCGGTCGGTCGGTTCAATCCGAAACGCGGCAAGCTCAAGGAAGCGGCCGGTCTCGACCAGCTCGCGTTCGAACCGAACCGGCTCGCCGGTCAGCAATACCGCACGGTAAATCGCGGCCCAGCCATCAGCCTCGCTGGCGGAGACGATTTCGCGCAGGCGCTTGCCGACAATGTCGGGGATCCCGGCATTGGTCGCGTAGGCGGCGTTCGCTTCGACATGGACATAGTCGGACATGGGACCTTGCGGACCATCGAGGAACTCGATGATGCAAAAGCCCTCATCGATGGTGTTGAACAAGGTCCGGTAGCGCGCCTCGCTTTCGCGTAGCCGCTGCACACCGAGGACTGCCTCGGTCGTTTCGCTGCCCGCGCAGAACATCCCGGCGACCGCGCCGTTTTCGTCACGCAGCGGCGAATAGGAAAAGGTGTACCAGGTGTCCTCGGGATAGCCGTTGCGTTCCATCACCAGATGGAGGTTCTCGGACCAGGTCGCCTCGCCCGACAGCGCGGTGTTGACCAGCGGCTCGATGTCGTCCCAGATTTCCGACCAGACTTCCTTGAACGGACGGCCGAGCGCCCACGGATGCTTCTGGCCGAACACCGGCCGGTACCCGTCGTTGTAGAGGAAGGCGAGTTCGGGGCCCCAGGCGACGAACATCAAATGCTTGTTGGCGAGCATGAGCTGGACCGCCGCGCGCAGCGGCTGCGGCCAGGTCGACGGTTCGCCAACTGGCGACGTCGACCAGTCGTGCGCCCGATACAGCTCGGCCATTTCGCCGACCGCGCCGAAGGCCGGATCAAGCTCCGCCGATGTCACCGAATTTGCCCCGCTTTTTTGCACGCCAAGCGCAACGACTGTCGCGGTCGCAAGTTGCAAGTCAATACGGGCGCTTAGCTAGGCGGGCTGTTTATGGCTCGCAACTCAGCCGGATCATTCCCATTCAATCGTCCCCGGCGGCTTCGAGGTGTAGTCGTAAACCACGCGGTTGATGCCGGCGACTTCGTTGACGATGCGGGTCGCGACGCGGCTGAGGAACTCGGCGTCGAACGGATAGATGTCGGCGGTCATGCCGTCGACGCTGGTCACGGCGCGGAGGCCGCAGACGTAATCATAGGTGCGGAAATCGCCCATCACGCCGACGGTGCGGACCGGCAGCAACACCGCGAACGCCTGCCAGATTGCGTCGTACAGACCGGCGTTGCGGATCTCCTCGAGGTAGACCGCGTCGGCTTTGCGCAGGATGTCGCATTTCTCCTGGGTCACTTCGCCGGGGATGCGGATGGCGAGGCCCGGGCCGGGGAACGGGTGACGCGCGACGAACGCTTCGGGCAGGCCAAGCTCGCGGCCGAGCACCCGCACCTCGTCCTTGAACAACTCGCGCAGTGGCTCGACCAATTGCATGTTCATCCGCTCGGGCAGGCCGCCGACATTGTGGTGGCTCTTGATCG